>Ga0082212_10005949_pt1 | contig 16502 bp, 12 predicted proteins | sample TergutNt197P3_FD_71548 | JGI IMG/M metagenome (GOLD analysis project Ga0082212, IMG submission 71548) | Neocapritermes taracua P3 segment gut microbial communities from Petit-Saut dam, French Guiana - Nt197 P3 | ecosystem: Host-associated > Arthropoda: Insects > Digestive system > Gut ... | reverse complement strand
CTGAATCCGGTAAAATTGAGGTGGTAATTGAACCGCTTTCGGCTGTAATGATATCTTATCGCTAAGGGAGCTCCGACAATTTTTGGATATTGCTATTTCATGATCATAAAATATCGTTAATAATGAAAAGATTTGTTTTTTTGTATCTTGCATGTTTGTTTTTTGCAGTTTTCGTAATTGATGCGACCGCATGGCTGAGCGAACATGTGCTGGGCGTTCAGGTAGTCGAACCCGGTTGTAAAGTCATTCGTGTTCAACCCCATCTGGAAGACCTCCAGTGGGTGGAAGGCTCTTTTCCGACACCTTACGGAGCAGTAGAAATTAGCCATAAAAAGGGAGCTGACGGGAAAATTGAAACCACAGTTAATGCGCCTGAAGGAATTTTCGTCATGAAATAAAATATTCGCTTTGAAAACCAGACAACCGGCTTTTTCATGTTTTCACCACGTAAGATTACGGGTTTATATGTTAAAACGGCATTTTTTTAAAAAAAATACTTACCTTTGCCCTGTATAAATCAACGGTTTTTCGTCGGGCTTAACTGACTTCCGCCTGCTGAAAAATCAAAGTTTGAGTTATGGGAAGTCTAATTTTATATTTACTGTAAAGGAGAAACCAACATGCGTAGATTCAATGTAACAGGGCTGTGCGTACCGTCGCAAGATTACATGGTGGATATAGGCGGCAAACTGGAACAAATCATGGAAATGATTGATAACTGCGACTATTTCACCATCAACCGCGCCCGTCAATACGGAAAGACCACCACACTCCTCATGATACAAAAGACGCTTCCCGATGTGTACATTTGTGCAAGAATCAGTTTTCAGGGCATCGGTGACGAGAGTTTCGCATCGCCGGAGACGTTCTGTCCGATGTTTTTAAGGCAGGTATCCAAATCATTGGTATTTTCGAATGTTCCGCGCGAGTACGCAAAAGCATGGACAAACAATGACATAACATCTTTCGAGGCACTCAGCGAACACATTACGAATAGGTGCGATGGCTGGAAGTTAGTGTTGCTGATAGACGAAGTAGACAAAACAAGCAACAACCAGGTGTTTTTACATTTTCTCGGCATGTTGCGGGAAAAATATTTGCAACGCAAAGCGGGCATGGACTACACATTTCACAGCGTGATACTCGCCGGCGTCTATGACATCAAAAACATCAAGCTGAAAATGATTCGGGAAGGTGTCTATGCGCCGCAGCCCGAAGAAAGCAGGATATACAATTCGCCATGGAACATCGCCGTCAATTTCACGGTTGACATGTCGTTCAGCCCGACGGAGATAGCCACCATGCTCGCGCAATACGAATCCGACCACCATACGGGCATGGACGTCGCTTCCATATCCGAAGAGATACACATCTATACGGACGGCTACCCGTTTTTAGTATCGAGAATCTGCCAGTGCATTGATGCAGAACTGGACAGGGACTGGACGCCGGGCGGCGTCCGTAACGCGGTGACCATCCTGCTTGCCGAAAAAAACACGCTGTTCGACGACATCGGCAAGAATCTGGAAAACAGCAAAGAACTGTACGACTTCATGTACAGTATATTGATAACGGGCAAAACTGTAAATTTTGTTGCGCTTGACCCCGTCATCGACCTTGGCGTCATGTACGGGTTTCTTAAAAACACCACAGGCAAGGCGGCTGTCTCCAACAGAATTTTTGAACTGATAATGGCCAACTATTTCATATCAAAATCAACGCGTGCCGGTGCAGACAAACAAATCAACGGCGTCCATCAGTACGACGTGGTGAAAGACGGCCGGTTCGACATGGAACTGTGCCTGCGCAAATTTGCCGCCCACTATGCCGAACTGTTCAGCGAAAGCGATTACAAATTCATTGAGAAGCACGGCCGTATGCTGTTCCTGATGTACCTGAAGCCGCTTATCAACGGACAGGGATTCTACCACATCGAGAGTCAGTTCACGGATTTGCGCCGCATGGACGTCGTGGTGGATTTCGGGCCGGAACAGTTCCTTGTGGAACTCAAACTGTGGCGCGGCGAAGCCAAACATCAGGATGCGTACCGGCAGCTGCTCGGTTACATGGAAAGCAAAAACGCCGCGACGGGTTACCTGCTGACTTTCGACTTGCGCAAAAAGGAAAACAAACGCCCGCACGCGAAATGGGTGAAAGCCGATGGCAGGCGCCTGTTCGACGTGGTGGTGTGACTGACTGCAAATGCAAATATATCCGGCAAAACGGGGACATAACCAATCTCGTTGCATAGTTCGCTATAATTTACAAAAATTGATTAACTTTGCACAGAATTATAAACATTAAGGAAGAGGTTTTATTACAGCCTCTTCTTAAAATAAAACCTTAAAAAAATGAAAGTTGAAACAAAATTTTATGCCGGAATAGCCTGGTGGGCTTTATTCCTTATCGCTGCGTGTTCTGGAAAACAGCCTGTTATGACAGCGGAAGCGCTTCCGGGCGGGCAGTATGTCATCTGCGAATCGGGAAATCCTGTTTTGCAGTACAATTATTTTACAGTTTACGAACAGGATGTGGTACGTCCCGAAAGCCAAAAGGATTTGAAAATCGAGTATTACACGATTAATGGAGGCGTGTACTTGGATGAATATTACAAAGCCAACCCTGGCGTGGAAAGAACGGGAAAAGCAACATCGGCAATTTATGCGATTCCCCGTAGCGACTATATTCATCCGCTGTATGGATTGAACGGCGAAATATTGACCAACGACTGGCCTGACGCCGACCATGCGCATCACCGTGGGATTTTCTTCGGGTGGCCGGAAGTCATGTACTATTCCAAACTTGGCGATCTGTATGCACTTCAGCGAGTTTTTGCCCGCCCCACAGGAAACATCAGGTGTACCGGCGGCAAGGACTTTGCCGAGATTGAAGCCGAAAACAGATGGATGTGGAACGACAGGGAAGCCATTGTTCATGAAATATCGACGATACGGGCATACAGTGCATCAGGCGGTGAACGTATTATCGATTTAACATTGACTTTGCAGGCTTTGATGGATAGCATCACAATTGCCACGCGCTTTACCAACAGTTACGGCGGATTGAACGTGCGGATGGCAACGCCGCAGAGTCAGGATATCGCAACCCATTCGGATCCGGTAACTTCTTCGCCACAAAGAAGTTGGGCTACTTTCAACGGAATATTCGAAGGCAATACAGTATCTTCGGGCATGACCATCCTGCAACACAGTGACAATCCCGAATATCCGGGCAGATGGGTTGATTATCCGAATTTATCATGGGTACAACCCACTTTCCCGACACCCGACACGCGATATTTACTTGACAAAAGCAAGCCGTTGGTTTTGCGTTACCGGCTCATTGTCCATCAAGGCGCAAAACCCGACGACGAAACATTATCAAAACAATGGGACGATTACCATAAGATTGTCCGCCCATAATTTTTTCACTTCATAAAAGAAAACATAATTCATAATTATATTAACCATGTATTCAAGAAGAAATTTTATTAAAACATCAGCAGCCGTGGCTGTCCCGTTTATTGTTAACCCATCGGTGATTGCAGGATTAGGACATATAGCACCCAGCGACAGAATCAGTCTGGGCATTATCGGCTGCGGCTCCTTAGGAACGGAAAACCTGAAAAACAGCGCTGTTCGCGAGGACGTTGTCGTCACGGCGGCATGTGATGTATGGAAAGAGCGATTAGATAAAATACTGGCCAAGTATAAAGACTGCAAGGGCTATGTTGATTACCCCGATCTGCTGCGTCACAAGGGATTAGACGCCGTTATTATCGCCACGCCTGCACAATGGCATGCCCTGCAGGCTATTGAGGCGGCCAAAACGGGATTGCATATTTACCTGCAGAAACCGATGACCATGCACCTTGCAGAAAGTCTGGCTGTCAGGAATGCCGTCCGTAAACATAAGGTGATGTGTCAGGTTGGCACGCAAATCCATGCAAACGATCACTATCGCCGGATGGTTGAACTGGTTCGCTCCGGAAACTTGGGCGACATCGCCACCGTGCGTACTTTTTTTGTGATGAATGATGCGCCAAACGGTATCGGTTCAGGTTTTAATACCGACAACATTCCTGCCGGACTGAACTGGGACAAATGGGTAGGACCCGCACGGATGCAACCCTTTAATCCCAATTTGGTGAAAGACGCATTCTATCATTGTTTCTGGATGGATTTCAGCGGCGGATGGACGCCCGGGATGGCGCCACATATTACCGACTTACCCATTTGGGCATTGAATCTTGATTTTCCGACGGAAATCAGTTCGATAGGCGGACGATATATCATAAAAGACGATAGCGACGCATACGATAACCAGGAAATTATCTGGCGTTACCCGAATATGACGATGACCTGGATGATGTCAATTACCAACAGTCACGGATGGGCATTCCAAAATTCTGACAGGACGGGAGTGGGTTATGAAACAGGTACGCGGCGCAGGCTGGGAATCTATTTCCACGGTACAAACGGCACTTTGATGACAGATTATTCAAACCATATTTTAGTTCCCGAGGGAAACCGGATGGATGGAAAAGAGACACCTCCAAAAACCATACCTTCTTCACCCGGACAGGAACTGGAATGGATCGAAAGCATCAAGTCGGGCATTCAGCCGTTATGCAATCCCGAATATCATGTCAAAGTGGACGTACCGCTGGTATTAAGCCTGCTATCCATGAAGCTGGGACGTTCCATACGCTTCGACCCGAAAACGGAAAAGATTGTAGGGGATGAAGAAGCAAGCCGACTGGCGATTCCCGAATACCGCGCACCCTACAAATTTCCACTGGAATATCTTTAATGTGTTATTTGTAACTAAAAAATTAAGCAATATGTTTAACAGTAGAAGAAGTTTTATCAAAAAGGCCGCTTATGCTTCTTTGGGCATGAGTCTTCTATCCCGCAGCATGATGTCTGCAAAACCTGTATTAACTGCTCCGGAAGGGAAACGAATCGGAATGATTGGGCTTGATACGGGTCATTGCATGGATTTTACCAGGGCATTTAATGCGCCGGATGCGGGTGATACATATCGCGGTTATAAAGTAACCGTAGCATATCCAAAAGGAACGGAACTTGTCACGGAATGGAAAGACCGGATTCCGCAAATTACACAGGATATGAAAGAACAGCAGGGTGTGGAAATCGTTAATTCAATGGAAGAACTGCTGGCGAAAGTGGATGTTGTACTGATCACCTGTATTGACGGCAACAAACACCTTGAACTGGCGAAACCCGTTATCGAGGCGAAAAAAACACTGTTTATCGACAAACCTTTCACCGCTTCCTACAGGGATGCTTTCGCCATTGTCGAGCTGGCAAAAAAATATGACGTACCGATGTTTTCATCTTCCTCTCTGCGTTACATGGAAGGAATAGATACTGTTTCCGAAACTGTCGGGAAAGTAAACGGTGCGGATATTTTCAGTCCGGCTTATATCGAACCCAATCATCCGGACCTGTTCTGGTACAGCATCCATGGCATCGAAATCCTGTTTGCCATCATGGGGGCGGGTTGCAAATCGGTAAAGCGAACCTATACGCCGGAGATGGATTATGTGGTTGGCGTATGGGATGATAACCGGATCGGCGCCTATCGCGGCATCCGCAGCGGAAAGAACGGTTACGGAGCGACTGTTTTCGGCGAAAAAGCTATTAAGATACTTGATAAGGACAGAGGTTACAATCCCCTGCTTGTTGAAATCGCAAAATTTTACGACACGAAAGTCGTTCCTTTCCCTGTTGAGCAGACACTGGAAATCATCGCTTTCATGGAAGCGGCGGAAGAAAGTAAAAAAAAGGGAGGAATTGCAATCGACATGGAATCTGTAATGAAAAGCGTGTAGTTTCAAGCTACCGGTAACATTCAAAATCAAACAAAATGAACGGATACGAAAGAATTAAGACAGCCTTGTCCGGTAAAATGCCGGACCGCCGCCCTGTGATGCTGCATAATTTCCTGCAAGCGGCAGCACAGTCAAATATCAACATGAAACAGTACCGTGAAGATCCACGCTTAGCTGCCGGATGCCTGATTGAATCGGTAGAACGGTACGGATTGGACGGTGTCCTGTTCGATGTCGACACCGCCCTGCTGGCTTCGGCTATCGGTGTTCCCACCGATTATCCGGTTGATGATCCTGCCCGCACGCACCTGCCGTTACTGGAAAACCTGGCAGACATCCATCAATTGGAGATGGTGGATATTTCCGGCAACACACGGATACAGCACGCACTGGAAACCGTCAGAATCCTGAAGGATTATTTCAAAAATGAAGTATACGTCAGGGGAAATTGCGACCAGTGCCCGTTTTCGATTGCTACCATGGTGCGTACGCCCGCTAATTTCATGCTGGACCTGATGCTCGACGAAGAGAACGCCGTGATTCTGCTAAAGTACTGTACCGAAATTACCCGTCAGCTGATACGGCTGATGTCGGCTACCGGGGCGGATATGGTATCCAACGGCGACAGTCCCGCCGGGCCCGAAATGATTTCTCCCGACATGTACCGGCAATTCGCACTCCCCTACGAGCGGGAAATAGTAAACGAAGCGCATGACTGCAACAAGCCGTACATGCTGCATATCTGCGGGAATACCGATTTGATATTGGACGATTTGGCCGGTTTGGGTCTCGATTCGGTTGAACTGGATTATAAAACATCCATCCATAAGATTTATGACGCCCTGAACGACAAATGCACCTTGTCAGGCACCATTGACCCTGTCGGCGTGATCACTTATGGAAGTTTATCCGATGTGGAACGGAAGACGCTGGAACTGCTTGAACTTTACAGGGATTGCCCTCGATTAATTATTAATGCCGGATGCGCCATACCCGGCAATGCGCCGCATGAAAATGTAAAACGCTTTGTAGATACCGCACATGGCTGGACTATGTAAATTTGAACGTTATGACGGTTAATCAAAAACAAACCCCCAACCCCTTCCTCATTCCGCTTGTTATTGTGGGAGTACTTTTTTTTATGCTGGGCTTTTCACTGGGAATAAACGGATTGCTGATACCGTTCCTTCAAAAGGCCTTTTCATTGAGCAGCGCCGAATCGTACCTGGTACTGACTGCTACGTTTTCAGCATTTGTAGTGTTCGGTTACCCTTCGGGGCTGCTCATTCAAAAAATCGGTTATAAACGCGGCATTGTGACTTCCTTTGTCCTTTTTGCCGTTGGATTATTTTTGTTTATCCCGTCTGCGAAATCCGAAAGTTTTGCGCTTTTCCTGTTGGCATCCTTCATCAGCGGAACGGGAAACACGCTTTTGCAGGCGGCAATAAACCCGTACATCACCATACTCGGCCCCATCGAATCGGCAGCAAAGCGAATGTGCCAGATGACCGTCTGCAACCGCTCGGGCTGGGCTGTTGCACCCATTTTCCTGGCACTGTTCATGGATGTCACACAAATCAACGTGCAACTTGCCGACCTCGTTTTACCGTTTTACATTGTTGTAGGCATCTTTGTACTGCTGGGCGTATGTACATGGTTTGCCCCGTTACCCGAAATAAAGGCGGTCGGGGAAGACGAAACGGACAATTCGGAAGAATCGGCTCATGTGAAGGCTTTTGTCAATACGAAAAAATCTATCTGGCAATTCCCGCACCTGTTACTGGGGGTGGTCGCGCTTTTCTTTTATGTCGGGATCGACACCTTGGCGCTGGTGTCGCCGGTTGATTTTGCCCAGTCGCTGGGACTCTCACATCCGGAACGTTTCACGCTCTACACCGTGATAGGCATTTCAGCAGGATGTGTGCTGGGTGTCGTTTTGATTCCACGCTATATGTCCCAGCTTACAGGATTACGAATAGGTAGCCTGATCGCTATCCTGTTTTCGGTTTTGATACTGTTATTACCTGCTACAATAGCTATTTACTTAATCCCGTTCATCGGATTCTCCACCTGTCTCGTTTGGGGCGCCGTCTGGCCACTGGCCATTTCCTGTCTGGGAAAATATACCAAAGCAGGCTCATCCCTTCTTGTAACCGCCATTGTCGGAGGGGCTGTGCTTCCGTTAATTTTCGGGTACCTCAAGGATTTGTTGGGAGATATCCGGCAAGCGTACTGGATTTTTCCCCTGTCCATCCTGTTTATTGTCTTTTATGCGTTCAGGGGATATCAGATTGGCGTCAAAAACGTTCATTACCAAACTTAGTCGCTACATCGATAATTTGATTTCTCTCTCTAAAAATTTCAGTTTTTTGTCGGTATATATTTCCTCACAATGCTTTTTGAATTTTATGAGACATTGCTCCATGTCGAAAGTATTATCTTCTTCCTGTATATCAATATTATTTTCAGTAAGTTGAAAAAAACAGACATGGATTTTTTTCAGGAAAAGCGGATTTTTGATCATTCTGCCGTTGAAAGGGTTCTTATTGTCAAAAATAATCCTTACTTTTGTCGCACGAATTATTAACATTAATATATATATACGAAAATGAAAAAATTGACATTATTGTTTTTATGCGTTTTTGCCGCAACGGCAATTATTATTGCGCAGACACCGCAGCGGGTGAAAGTCTATGAGGGACAGGAAACCATGCCAACCTACAAGATGGGACCTGACGAGACAAGCCCGATTTTTTACACCGGTCGCGGTGTGCAGGGGGCGGCAGGTCATGTTTATCCCTATCCCGAACAAATCAGTCTGGGCGACAGGATAACCGACGAGGTATACGATATGGTATATCTCGAAAACGAGTACATCAAAGTCACCATGCTGCCGGCTTTCGGCGGCAAGCTGTTCTCGGCCATCGACAAGACAAACGGACACGAGCTGTTTCACCGTAACAGCAACGTCAAGCCCGACCTGATCGGGACGCTCGGCGCATGGATTTCGGGCGGTATCGAGTGGTGCTTCCCGCATCACCACAGGCCTTCCACGCTGCTTCCCTCCGACTACCGCATGGTTGAGAACCCCGACGGCAGCGCTACCATATGGGTGGGTGAAACCGACCGCACGGAACGGCTTCGCGGTGTCATCGGCATCACGCTGCATCCGGGAAAGTCGTATATCGAATCCACCTACTATCTCAATAACCCGCAGAATTCCACACGCTTCTTCCTGTTCTGGGCGAATGTGGCGGTAACATCAAACAAGGACTTCCGCACTTTCTGGCCGCCGCAGCAGGAGATCGGCGTTTTCCACCATAACAACGATTTTGCCCAATGGCCTGTTTTCGACGGTACCTACCGCCGTGTTGATTATGGAAAGGACGGCCCCACCGACCTCACCTGGTGGAAAAATCATCCGACCCCCATATCGTTCTTTTTCTGGCAGGCCGAAGTCGGCTTTGTCGGCGGATATGACTATGCGCAAAAGGCGGGAACTATACACGTTGGAGACGTCTATCACAACAGGACATCCAAGCTCTGGCAGTTCGGACCGGGACTGGAGGGACAGAACGCCCGGCGCAAACTGACCGACGACGGCAAGGCTTACGTCGAGCTGATGACAGGTTCCTATTCCAACAACCAGCCCGACTACGGCTGGTTTACGCCCCATGCCGTAAAGGAGGCGACCAACTTCTGGTATCCTATCCGCGACTTGGAAATAGTGAAAAATGCAAATACCGAAGCCTCGGTCACACTCCAGATGCGCGACAAAAAGACTGTTTTCTGGGGCTACAACACAACGCAGCCCTATCGCGGTGCAAAAGCCATCCTGAAGTACGGTGATGAGACGCTTGCCTCGCAGACGGTTGATATTGACCCTGCCAGACCGTTCACTTCAACATTTAAAAGCAAAGTCGAACTGGATGAGTATCAGCTTTATACCGAACTGCAGGATGCCGACGGGAATACACTGGTTTCGTATGTACCCTACAAACTCAAACATCCCGACCTTCCGGAAGTGCAGAAGGAGGTGCCGGCGCCGAAAGACATTGAATCGGTCGAGGACCTGTACCTTGCCGGACGGTTCTCGGATCAGTTCTCGCGTCCGGGCATCAATCCCGACGACTACTATTTCGAAGCGCTGAAGAAGTCGCCCACCGATTATCGCGTAAACATTGAACTGGGCGTCCGCCGCGTTCGCCAGTGGCGCTACGGGGAGGCGGAAAAATATCTCATGACGGCCTATGACAAGCTGCAGGTGCCCTATTTCCAGCCAAAGGAGGGCGAACTGTTTTATTACCTGGCGCTGGCGCAGAAGGGGCAGGGAAAAATGGAGGAGGCTTACCGCAATTTCTATCAGGCTACCTGGTATTATGAATGGTTCTCTCCGGCATACTACCAGCTGGCGCTGATTGAAAGCACCCGCGGCAATTATGCGAAAGCCCTTGAAATGGCGCGGGAGGCCTATTCCTCCAATAATAACGATGGCGCCATCGTGGTGCTTAACAGTGCACTGATGCGCCGTCTCGGACAAAAAGGCGAAGCCCTCGCGCTTGTCAATAAACTGCTTTTAAAAGACCCGATTAACTTTTCGGCTATCTATGAAAAGGAACTTCTCGAGGGAAACGGCTCAATGGCAAAATGGCATAAAAACATGCAGGACGTTGAAAATAATTATATTGAAATTGCCATGACGTATGTGAATGCCGGGCTGTATGACGACGGGCTCCGTCTGCTCGCATCCCTTCAAAATCCGAAGAATCCGCTTGTATATTACTATCTTGCATGGCTTTACGAAAAGGCCGGTCAGCCGGCAAAGGCAGGTGAAATGCTGACGGCGGCAACCCGTCAGTCGCTTGACTACTGCTTCCCGTACCGTGAGGAAACGCAGGATATCCTGACGTTTGCCGTCGAAAAGGACCCGCAGAATGCCCGGGCCTATTACCTGACAGGTAATTTGTTGTACGACAGGCGTCCCGAAGAGGCTATGGAGGCATGGCAAAAGGCAGGCGCCATCACAAACAGTATTGCGATGGTCTGGCGTAACCTTGCCTTTGGAGAGTTTCATCTTAACAGAAACACAGGTAAATCTGCTGATTATTTGTTTAAGGCGCTCGCTGCTGACGCCAATCAGCCACGCTGGTACTCCGATCTGGAACGCTATTTGGACATGTCGGGGAAAGGCCACAAGGAATGTCTGGCCATTTTCGAAAAAAATAAGGAGATTGTAAAAAAAGATATTACGGCGCCTCAAAAACTTGTTAAGCTCTATAACCTGGACGGCGACTACGATAAGGCGATTGACTTCCTCAAAACACATCACTTCCGTACCTGGGAAGGTGGCGTTGAAATTCACAATCACTATGTGGACGCCCTGACGCTGAAAGGTCTGGAACTGACAAAAGCCGGCAAGTATAAGGAAGCGCTTGCCATACTCGGCGAAGCGTTGCTGTACCCTGAAAACCTTGAAGTAGGCAAACCGACGAACGATGGACGCGCGGCCATGATCTGGTATTTCATGGGTCAGGCCTATGAAAAGTCGGGTCAGAAATCCAAAGCGAAAGAATTTTTTACAAAAAGCACAAAAGCGAACAACGGCAGGTCGCAGGATCTGGACTATTACAAAGCCAAATCATACGATGCACTCGGACAACCTGACAAGGCAAGGGAACTTTTTAATGACCTTATCACTCGTGGCGACAATATCCTTGAACGCGGCGCTGCCCGCACTGGAATCGCCGTTGAAGAAGCCGCAACTTCAAACACCTCAAATTCACAGGCATATTTCCTGAAGGCGCTCGGAAGCAGCGGACTTGGTGATGCAGCTAAGGCAAAAGAACTGTTCGGTCAGGCAATTAAAAACTATAGTAATAACCTTTGGGCTAAATATTATTTAGATTATATGTAATGAAATTTAAATTTTTAGCATTTTTGATATTAGCAGCTTTCCTCCAGACGGCTTTTTCGCAGTCCCCGATTCCTGTTGATAATGCAAAACAATGGATGGAACAACGTTTTGCCAAAGGCGTTGTTCCACCATTTTCATTTGTCTACGGGGGTAAAAAATCGGACAGTTTCATACGGAACTGGCAATACAGGTCTGAAAAAATTGCTTCGAACGAGCCAAATGAAGAAAAGTTTATATACAGCTATTCGGATAAAACGACAGGATTAGTTGTCAAGTGTACCGTGACTTGTTTTAATGATTTTTCCGCTGTTGAATGGGTGTTGAATTTTTCGAATACATCGGGAAAGAACACGCCGATCATCGAAAAAGTAGCCGTTGCCGACCACTCGTTTGTTGCCGGCGACAATGGAGGTTTCATTCTTCACCATGCACGCGGAAGCGATGCACAGCGAACAGATTTTCAGCCATTTGACGAACCCATGTCCATTGGGAAAAATAGTTATATGTCGCCAACCCGCGGACGTTCGTCGGATGGCGCTGCATTGCCGTTTTTTAACATTGAAATGCCCGGCGGACAGGGAATGATGGTTGCTGTGGGATGGACAGGAAAATGGTATGCCGATGTATTGCAAACAGACCCCAAAACGGTATCGTTAAAATCGGGAATGGAAAAAATGCAATTGACGCTTTATCCGGAGGAAGAAATACGGACGCCGAAAATATGCCTGCTTTTCTGGAAGGGAGAAGACCGTATGACCGGTCATAACCGGTTCAGGCAGTTCATTCTGGCTCACCACTCCCGAAAAATAAACGGAAAGTTTGCCGAATATCCGCTGGCCGCAGGACTTGGTTTCGGTGATAACTATCCCTGTACGGAATTTGAATGTACCACAGAAGAATATCTCGTAAGCATCGTGAAGCGATACCGGCAATTCGATATCGTGCCGGATGCATTCTGGTTGGATGCCGGATGGTACGAAGGCTGTGGATGGGATAAGGAAAATGGCGTTTGGTGGCAGAACGTGGGTAACTGGATTCCTGCTAAGGAGCGTTTTCCGAATGGATTACGACCTGTAGCCGATGTGATACACGAAGCGGGCGCCAAGTTTCTGGTATGGTTTGAACCCGAACGCGTTTACCGGCAAACCATCATAGAACGGGAACATCCCGAATGGCTGCTCACATTACAGGACCGGAACGATCGCCTGTTCGACCTGGGCAACAGGGAAGCCTGTATCTGGTTGACGGATTATATTTCAGCGTTTCTGGAAAAGGAAGGAATAGATATATACCGGCAGGATTTCAACATGGACCCCTATCCGTACTGGACTGCAAATGATAAACCCGGCAGGATAGGTATGTCCGAAATAAGGCATATCGAAGGCTTGTATGCTTTTTGGGACAGTTTGTTAGTCAGATTTCCTGACCTGCTGATAGATAATTGCGCCAGCGGAGGGCGACGCCTTGATCTGGAAACGATGTCGCGTGCCGCGCCGCTCTGGAGAACCGACTATAACTATGGAGAACCCAACGGCCAGCAGTGCCATACCTACGCCCTTAACTTTTACCTGCCTATCCATAGTACTAGTACTTCCATCGCCGATTACTATGGTTTCCGTTCGGGATTAAACGCTGCTGCAAACAGCAATTTCCTTGTGGGACGGGGCCGAGAAACCATAGAAGTAAGCCGGAAACTAATACAGGAATTTAATACCCTGCGACCGTATTTCTATGGCGATTATTATCCGTTGACTTCTACCCGCGACTATACAGGTAACAGCGTCTGGCTGGCTTATCAGTTGAACCGCCCCCGGCACAAAGACGGGATCATCATCGCTTTCCGACGGGTTGATAACCAGGAGACTTCCATCCATATCAAACCGTCGGGGTTAGAAAAGGATGCAGTCTATGAGTTGTTCTATGAAGACTACGGGATAAGAAACCGCCACAAAGGAAGTGAACTGATGAACGGGTTCGATATCACGATTCCCTATAAACCAGCCTCATTACTTATCAAATACAGGCAAATTGATTAGTAATTACAAATTACTAATTACTAATTAATATTTTATGAAGTGAAAAAATTAAATCTGATTATTATGAAACGTCTTACATTACCAGTTATCATTCTCTTTTTCCTTACAGTTTTTGGCTGTACGCAACTTTCCTATAATAAGCCGGTAAAAAATGATTATTATGTGGCCGCCTATATCTGGCCTTCCTGTCACGACGACCCGTTGGCACACGAAAAACTATGGGCCGAAGGCATCGGCGAATGGGAAGTCATCAAAAAGGGAAACCCCCGTTACGATGGTCATTACCAGCCAAAAATGCCGCTGTGGGGTTATGAGATGGACAACGATCCGAAAGTAGTGGAAAAATGGATTGATGTGGCTACCGATCATGGCGTCAATGTCTTTATCTACGACTGGTACTGGTACGACGAAGGCCCCTACCTCGAAAGCGCGCTCAACGATGGCTTCCTGAAAGCCGCCAACAACGAAAAAATGTATTTCTATATCATGTGGGCCAACCACGATGTAAAAAAGAATTACTGGAACTATCACCGTTATGGCGATGACGAATCCATCCTATGGGATGCGGCGGTCGACTGGAAAAATTATCAAATCATTGTTGAAAGAGTGATCCGGCAATATTTCCACAAACCCAATTACTTCAAAATTGACGGTATGCCGGTGTTTGCCATCTTCGGAATGGGTAAACTGATGCAAAGTTTTGGCGACAGCGTGGAAGAGACCCGCAAGGCGCTGGATTATTTCAGGGAAGAAGCAAAAAAAGCCGGATTTCCGGGCGTTCATTTCCAGCTGATTCCCGGTGGCGGTTCGCTGAGATCGGCCGAAGCGGCTAAAAGAGAAGCCGAACGGATTGAAGCAGTCGGATTCAACAGCGTAACAATGTACAACATGGGAGGTATGTCGGAAGACTACATTGTATACGGAACCAATTCCATCAAAATCAGGGAACAATGGGACGAAGTACTGAACATCCCGTTTTTTCCCTGCACCTCGGTTGGCTGGGACGATACACCCAGATTTCCAGCCTATGGCATGAAAAATACAGTACACTACAACAACTCACCCCAAAGCTTTGCCACCTTGCTTTCAAAGGCAAAACAATATACAGATAACCATCCCGGCCAGCCTAAGCTGATGACCATCAATGCCTGGAACGAATGGGTGGAGGGCAGTTACCTGTTGCCCGACATGAAATACGGGTATGGCTACTTGGAAGCCGTGAAGGATGTAATGAACGGCAAATACGACAGATACATTTTTACAAATTCATTAAATAATAAATAATATGAGCACACGCAGAGATTTTTTACATCAGGCTGCCGCGATTGGAGCCGGTGTAGCATTTATGCCGCGATCGCTGTATGGAATGGGACAGGCAGTAGCACCCAGCGACCGTATTCGCGTTGGATTGATCGGATGTAACGGCATGGGATGGAGCGACCTCAACGCTTTCCTCGACAATCCCGAAGTTGAATGTATCGCATTATGCGACGTCGATGATCAGCCGCTCGACAAACGTTTGGCGGATGTTGAAAAGAAAACAGGTAAAAAGCCTGCAAACCGGTATAAGGACTGGCGACGGCTGATCGACAACAAGGATGTCGACGTGGTCATCATCGGGACGCCCGACCACTGGCACTGCCTGCCCATGATCGCGGCTTGCGAGGCGGGGAAAGACGTCTATTGCGAAAAACCCCTCGCGAACAGTATTGAGGAATGTAACCGGATGGTCAAAGCGTCGCAACGCTACAACCGCGTCGTTCAGGTAGGCCAGTGGCAGCGCAGCGACCCGCACTGGCAGGATGCCGTTGCATTTGTCAGGTCGGGCAAACTGGGGAAAATCCGTTCCGTTCGCGTATTTACCTATCTGATCTGGTGTCCCACACTACCGTTTCGCCCGGACGAACCGGTCCCTGCAGGCGTAGATTATGACATGTGGTTAGGGCCGGCTCCAAAACGGCCTTTCAACCCCAACCGTTTCCATTTTAACTTTCGCTGGTTTTGGGATTATGCCGGCGGACTGATGACCGACTGGGGCGTACACCTGCTGGATTATGCTTTATATGCAATGGATGTTCATACGCCGCAAAGCGTGATGGCGTCAGGCGGTAAACTCGGATACCCCGACGATGCCTGTGAAACGCCCGATACATTGCAGACCATTTATACCTTCGACGGATTCAATATATTCTGGGATCATGCCATCGGGATAGCCGACGGATATTATGGACGACAAAACGGCATTGGTCGCGAGCATGGGCTTGGTTTTGTCGGCGAAAACGGAACGTTGGTGGTCGACCGCGGCGGTTGGGAAGTATTTCCCGAGGTACAAAACGGCAAAGCCCGTATGGAGGCGGTTCCGTTGAGCAAATCATATGGCGGCGGCGGTTTAAACCAGCACGTCAAAAACCATCTGGAATGTATCAAAAACCGTAACCGCAACACCAATGCCAGTGCGGAAATAGGCGCCCACATCGCCAAATTCTCGCAATTGGGCAACATCGCCTACCGTACCGGAAAAAAACTGACATGGGATGGCGAAAAGATTACCAATGACGCGGAAGCCAACAATTACCTGACGCCCAACTATCGCGCACCCTGGAAGTTACCCGACGTATAGCAGTATTGTTATATTAACAATATCCAAAAAACATATATTAATCGTGATACTTATGAAAAAATATATATTTTTTTT
>Ga0082212_10005948_pt1 | contig 16502 bp, 10 predicted proteins | sample TergutNt197P3_FD_71548 | JGI IMG/M metagenome (GOLD analysis project Ga0082212, IMG submission 71548) | Neocapritermes taracua P3 segment gut microbial communities from Petit-Saut dam, French Guiana - Nt197 P3 | ecosystem: Host-associated > Arthropoda: Insects > Digestive system > Gut ... | reverse complement strand
TGGTATCCTGAATTACCCGTTTGCCTGCAAAGCCTACCGTTGCCCCCGGTTCGGCAATAATGATATCTCCCAAAGAAGCAAAAGAAGCCTGTACACCGCCAGTTGTAGGATCACAAACAACACTAATATACAGTTGCCCTGCTTTGCCGAGAATACCGGTGGCGCCGGCAGTTTTGGCCATCTGCATTAATGAAGTAGTCCCTTCCTGCATCCGGGCGCCTCCAGAAGCAGTAAAGATAATGACCGGCAGCTTCTGTTCCACCCCATATTCAAGAAGCCGTGTAATCTTTTCTCCCACGACACTGCCCATACTTGCCATCATAAAATGGCTGTCCATAATTCCGATTAATACTGCCTCTCCATTAATTGTACACCGCCCGGTTATAACAGCTTCCTGTGCGCCTGTTTCCTTCTGTAGTGTGGCAATTTTTTCTTCGTAACCAGGGTAGCTTATAGGGTTACATGATGATAATTTTGCATCATATTCTACAAAACTCCCTTCATCAGCTGTTAGAGAAAGTCTTTCCCGCCATCCAAGCCGTAAATCCATTACAATACTTCCTTGAGGTTTATGATTAAAAATAGTTCCATGACTATGACAATTTTATCAAAAATGTCATTTTAAGTAAAGGTATGGATACCATTTTACCGTAATTTATAATTTATCAATTAACATTGAACACTTTCCTGAAGGAATTGGAAGTGTTTTCTTTTTCTTTCCAAGGATATTGATGGTAAAATAGTAAAGTTTCTCACTTTCCATGTGAATTTCCCAGCCTCTGCCGCTTTTATTGGAGAGTATTGTTATCATATTTTTTTTCAGGGAAAGGTTTTCAATACCCATAATTTCCAGATTGGGGATAATCCAATCCACGGTTTTTCTGGGCAGGGATATAAAAAGCCCTACAATATTTTCTATGGTTAAACAAATGGTGGAAAGTGCATCAAAAGCCAAATACTGTTCTTTGGGGAAATCAGAATTCTTATGCCATTGGGCAGGGCCTTCTTTTAATGGTAGGTAAGCTTCCCAAAGTTTCCCTTTTTGATGGTTCCCGTCAGGGTTCATGGAATCCAGGATAAAATACAAATGCCGTATGGCACATTCTCTGGCAAGACTCCAGCGCTGATATTTTTCCAGACCCTTAATTACAATAAATGTTAGGTGAGGAAAAACTGAGCCGCGATACCCGCTGCCGTTTTCATCAAATGCCGGTTCTGAAACTGCTACAGAAGGAAAAGGATGAGGTGCGCCGAACATTGCAGGATCCTGCAGTTTGCTGATAATTCGTTCGGCTTTTTCATCATTTGGGATTTCTGCCAGGAGCGGCCAGTAGCCAGCCAGAGTTTTAACTTTAATTTGATCTTCATTCTTATCGATATCGTAATAGAAACCGTCTTCGTTATTCCACATAAGATCATTAATTCTTGTTTTAAGGGAAAAATAACGCCGCTTGTACTGGAAACTGGTTTCCTTGTCATTAAGGATATCCGCCATGGCTGACAGGTAGAGTGCATTTATTGCCATACAGGCATTAAAATCTATTGGATATGCTGTGTTTTCTCTTGGTGCATTACCCATTTCGGTTGCTGTTAATGGCGTCTGGTAAAGACCATTCTCTTTTTTACAGACTGAATCTATCCATTCAGTATAACGATGGAGTATGGGAATTACATCTTTGATCCGCTTTTTGTTGGCTGACTTATGATATAGATTAAATTCAGCCCAGGCAAAAAGGGGCAGACTTAGCCCTTCAGGATTGTTTTTATCCACTATTGGGAGACCTGTACTGACAGAATATGCAGAACGTATCGCCCCGGAAGGTTCCTGACGCGTATAAAACAGGTCTAAAGTGGGGGAAGCCTGGTAAATTCGGTTAGAATAGACAAGAAAAAATGAGGAAAGGATGGCATCCAGCTGTTTTATTGTTGAAGATCCCGGATAAGTGAAGAATTTTCCTTCAATTGCTTCCGATTCGCCCCCACCATTCCAATAATCCTGTATCCAAGCCCATGTTTTGTCGTAAATATCCACAAAATCCTGATCATAGAAGTGAATTTTGGGGAAATCCCTCTTCGTCACTCAAACTCCTGCAACGAGATTAAACTATAGATCTCAAAAAGTCAAACAAAATCCATACTTTGAATATTTAAAAAATAATAATAATTTTTTCTGTAGGCAAGCGTTGACGGATTTTTATAAGTAAACTTTGTTCTGATCCTGAATATGTCCAGCCTGAATAATCGTAACGTTCAAATTGATTGTCATTGTTATATGGAATACCATTAAATTGAAGTGTTGTAAAGGGTTTTATTCCCCTAATTATCAAATAATGAGTTTCGCCTGCGGGAAATTCTACATTGAGTTCCAATCTGCCTTCGCTGTGGGTTGCATATATTTTAGATGCTGCAGTCCATGCCCATAAACCTCCGCCGGATGTCTGGGCACGGGCATAGTTTTCCCCTGCAAAACAAATGCGGTAAATCTTTTGTGAATCCAGCCTTTCCCTTTCTCCTATAAAAGTAGCTTTTATTCTTCGGGGGACTGTACCCGACCTATCTGCCAGGGAAAGAACGGAAAAGATCAGTGTTTTTCCTAATGCGTTTCTGGTTTCGTCTTCATATCGCAGCAGACTTTTTCCTATTCTTAAATTTAGTTCAGCATCAGCTTCTTCTTCTAAATTACCTGTTTTAGTAAAAACTAAAGCGCCGTTTCCCCGGGAATTTTTACGAAGATTGCCGGTAATAACAAACAGGGCTTGATCAACAAAACGATCAAAGGGGTTATGTCTACCTGGACGATAGCGGGCCCACCCAAGATGTCCTTCTAATATACCTGCTGCTTGCTCGGAAGTCATTGCTGCCGGATCTAGTTTTCGTAATATTTCGGCAGTATCATCCATTAGACCATCATACCCCCGTATGGCAAGAAAATCGATAATTCTGAATTCTTTAAGGAATTCCAGTGATTTTTCGTTAATAAGCCGAGCCAGCCGTCCCAATTGTTCCCGTTCTGTAGTAGAGATTGTCCGCAAAGCAGTATCAAGGCGGCCTATAAAAGGAGAGGCCTCAAAAAAAACATTGGCAGGATTCCAGGAACCGGAAACCGCTGCCGCCGCCGCTTTAAAAGTACCTCTTTTTAAGGCTTCGCTCATGTAGGCATTTATTAGATCTCCGCTTGATTCCCCGGAGGTAGCTGCGCTGCGATTCCAAAGCATATACGACTGATCCAGCCATAGAGCAAGAGCAGTTTCATATTCTTCGCCATTAAGTACAGCCGGTATAATAAAATCGCGTGGATTTACCATTTCTTTATCTGGAACAACCCGGTAACTAATTACCGGGTTTTGGATTTCTAAATGAACAAAACCGTTTCCGGCATTCAATGTGCGCTGAGTATTTCGGCTAAATGTATAATTATTACCATTTGCATTTACCAGTAATTGCTGGCTATTTTCCTGAACCACGCTTGTAGGAAGTGCTTTAAAAGGAATTTCTATAGAATAGTATTGTAGATTTTCTGTAATAATATGGGTTGTTTCGGTGGAAAGAACTGAATAATCAGCCCGAATTACAAGTTCTACTGCGCCACCGGAATACTGTGTTGTAAAAACTAGTTCAGGCCCTCCGTTAAGAATGAAATACACTTCGTTGTCTGCTACCCTCATTAAGTGGGGTTGTGGAGGTAAAAATTCCATTCCGCCGAAAAAAACACTCACTTTGCCTGTAAGAGAGTATATATTTGATATCTGTTTTACGTTATTTAAATAATTCCCTCTGATAACCAGATCGCCTTCCCGCAGGGTAAAATCGGTTCTTCTGGCAAATTGAACGTGAACGAGTGTTACAAAAATCACTACAAATAATAAGAGTAGCAGTATAAATCGGGGGATTACGGGTTTTCGCATCCCGCTCCTAATACCCCTTTTCGTCCATACGGGATAGTACTTTTTCTGCAAGTACCCTAAACTGCGGCGGCAGGGTTTCTCCTTCTGTGCTGTATAAAACCAGCAGATTATCGAAACCCTTTCGTGCCTCGGAATATTTTTTCTGTTTGTACCGTATAAAGGCTATTTCATATTCTCCAGTACAGTAGTATTCCCTTATATCGCCATAACGTTCCAGGAGGATTTGATAATACTGGATGGCCGTTTTGTATTTATTAGTATCAGTCGCTTCCTGAGCCAACTGAATGATTTTTGCCGGCGGCATATCATCGGGAACAAAAACCGGGCCGGATGTACATGAGACAAATATTGTTAGTAAAGCGGTAAAAAAAAGAGAGCAGAACTTCATATTAATATTATACCACAAGTAATTATTAATAAAAAGAGTACTTTCGGTAACATTTTAGAATGAGACATCACGAAGGCTGGCAAACCGTGTAAAAGACTATCCATACTATCAGAACCATCCCTTCTGGGCAGGGTTGTTGATTAAAATTCCATGCCAATATAGAAGTTAAACTGATAGATGCCGGAATTAATATTGTATGCAAAGTTGGCACCCATAGCCGGCAGGGCAAGCTGACTAAGATAAAAGCGGATTCCTCCAGAAGGGCCGTTGTCTATTTCGCTGCCGGAAATGGGACCATGTGATAAGACGAATTGCCATGAACCAAGAACAGAAAGGGTACCTATTCTGGTTTTTAAGAGGTGTTTTTCAAATCCGGCGGAAATGCCTGCATAATGCCGGGCGGAAAAATTTCTTGGAAGGATGTCTACTTGAGCCTTTTGGGGGCTTTCTTCGTTAAGAGGATCCGAACTTGACATCCAAATTGCTCCGCTTCTAAGGCTAAGCCGGAAACCGGGAATCAGGGATTTTTCGTAGATTGCTCTGAGTTCTGCCTGATGATAAGAAGATCCCTGAATTGCCAGGTTATAATGATATGACAAGGAAAAACTTTGCTGCGAAAGCAGATAACCATCCCAGTCTGAAAAACGCAGGGAAATTCCCGGAGTAATGCCTGTCAATATTGTCCCATTTTTTGGAGGGCTAAGGATTTTTTCCTGAAGTGATTTATGTGAAAATGAAACGGTAGCAGAACCGGTAAAATAATCAGTAAAAGGATAATATAAACCAAAAGAAATGCGAAGCTGATCTATATTATAGATCCGGTGTATATTTTCGGTTCTATCCTGGTCTTCCCTTTTTCTCTGGCCATACATAAAAAAGCTGTTCCAGCCAATCTGTCCTTCCCGGTTGGGAGTATGATTATACATTGCCATAGCTAACATACCCCCGGACCTGTGCATACCTCCCACTACGGCCATATCCCGCAAGCCAAATGCATTTCTGTCTGCCAGAAAAAACCCCAAGTTAGTACCTCCTGAACCGGACATTATCAGGGGAATGGGAAAAATAGCCCATTTTTCTTCTACAGTAAGGCGGAGAGTAAGACCCTCTTCTGTTTCAATAAACTCTGTTAAAACAAGTTCTAAAATTCCGGTATCCTTTACCGCTGCATGTACATCGTTTAGATTCAGGGAAAATGCTTCTTTGCCGATGAATTTTTCCAGGGGATATTTGGCAGCATGAATCCTGGTACGCTTTAACCCAAGTATCTCTATGGAGGAAATAGTTCCGTGAGGGATTTGATTATCCTGAGAATAAAGCCTGGTAGTACTGAGTACTATTCCGGTACAAAAGAGAAAAATAATTGCAGGAACGGTATGTATATGCGACCGGGGGATAAAGGCACCCATACAACAGGTGTACCAAAACCTTAAATTTTGGTAAGCCATCCTTTGGTATCAGGTATGATCCCATATTGCATACCCTTAAGTGTCTTTTGTAAATCAGAACTTAATTCCCCGGGAAAGTTAAAGGAGACTTTTTTGCCATTATAAGTTATAGATGAAATAGGGACTGCCCCGGCAGCTGTTCCACTGACAAAGCATTCTTTTGCTTCTGAAAAAATTTCGTCTATTGAAACTTTTTTTTCTGTTACCTTTACTCCTTTGTCTCTTGCCAGTTCAATCAGGCTTAAACGGGTAATGCCCGGAAGTATTGTATCTCCCAATTCCGGGGTGATAAGTTCGCCAGATTTTAGGTAAAAGAAAATATTACAGGAAGAGCCTTCTTCGATATACTTATGATGTTCCGCATCCAGAAATATACATTCCATGTAGCCCTTGTCGATAGCTTCGTGTTTTGCCAATGCTGCTATTACATAGTTGGAATCCGCCTTAATCCAGCCGGTTCCTCTGGGAGTAGCCCTAATCCGGTCTGTTACCAGCGCATCTGAATTTCCGCCGGAAAAATAGGCGCTTACCGGAGTACAAATCATTATCACCCACGGTGCGTTTGAAATATTTACGCCAATTCCCCCTTCTGAATAGCTAAAAGGGCGTATGTATATAGAATCTGCGTTCATAAAAGAATCTTTTTCCCATTCATCTTTATACGATGGACAAAATCCAAGACTGATATTGCGCCGGATCATTTCTACTACAGCTTTTACAAAGTTGTCTGGAGGAAAGGGAGGCATAAAAAGCCCCTGCATGGAATTGCAAAAACGTTTGCCGTTTTCGTTTGGGCGAAAAATTGCAAAACCGCCGTTTTTCTGGGGCAATGCCTTTAAGCCTTCGAAACAGCCCAGGCCGTATTGGGTAGTATAGTTTACCAGAGGCATGTCGCTGTAGAAATTCCTGGAATCAGACAGAGCCGCCGCTTCTGCTTTGGGAAGCGCCGCTTCTTCTTCGGGTGTTTTATGGGGTTTTTCCAGAAATTCTTCAGCCCAGGTTCCATTTTCTATATACTTTGCCCGGAAGACAATTGGGTAGCTGTTTAAAGTAAAAGCCATATTTTTCCTCTATAGTTATAATAATTTTCCTGTTTTACAGTTATAGATTACAATAATAGCATTTTATGAAAATTTAAAATAGATACTTTTTTGCCTTGTTAAGAAAGCAGTCTGGCAAGTACTTTTCCAGCTTTTGCCCTGTGGCTGTATTTGTTCTTTTCTTCTTCTGAAAGCTCTGAGACAGTGCGGCCCAATTCAGGAATGTACACGACAGGGTCATAGCCAAAACCGCCGCTGCCGCGGATTTCTGCGGCGGATTGAACGATTTCCCCTTCCATGGTTTCCTGTGCGAGGTAAAATCGTTCATTGCCGAAAAAGAGAACCATGGCGCAGACAAAGCGGCAGTGAAATCTGCCGGCGGTATTTGGTGATGATGTAAATACGGCGGCCAGTTCTTCCAGCAGCAAGGCATTGCGTTGCCGATCTTCAAGTTTTTCCGTGTTTGGCGGTACAATAAAGCCGCCATTATTGTTCCAGGATTCTTTTCCGTAGTAACGGGCGGAATAAATTCCCGGCCTTCCTTCCAGTGCATCTATGCAAAGCCCGGAGTCATCGGCAATTACAGGGGTTTGCTCATGTGACCTGGTTGTATTTAGAATATGGTAGAGTGTTTCTGCTTTAATAAGGGCATTTTCTGCAAATGTTGTTCCCGTTTCTGCCGGGTTAAAATTGTCTATACCTGTATCGGCTGGAAGTTTAAGAGTGTGGCCTTTCAGGATGGCGTTTAACTCTTGTTGTTTATGTTTGTTTCCAGACGCAAGCCAAATTGTCATATTGCAGAGTACCATGTTATACTAAATTCGTGAATATTGCTTTTGGTCATTCTAATATGGACCTGGATTGCCTCGGTTCCCTTATTCTGGTAAAAAAACTCTTCCCTGATTATGTCCTTGTCCGCAGTAAAATAATTCATCCGGCTGCGTACAGCGTTTACAACCTGTACGAAGATTATTTTAATTGTGTTTTTCCGAAAGATTTGGAAAAAGAAAAAATAGATCATATTATTATTGTTGATACTTCAAGTTCAGAAAGAGTTAAGGAATATTTTAACTGGATCTACAATTCTGATCCGGTTATTACCATATATGATCATCACCCAAAAGAAAATTGTGATATACAGGGTGCAGAATTGTTGGGGAAAAACTGGGGTTCCAATACAAGCTATTTAGCTAAACTTGCTATGGAACAGGGGATTATTCTTGAAAGCGAAGAGGCTACCATAGCTCTTACCGGTGTTTATGCAGATACAGGCAGATTTATTTACGAAACTGTATGCCGCGAAGATCTGGAAGTTGCTGCCTGGCTTTTGGATATGGGTGCTTCCTTAAAGCTGGTAAAAGGGTTTCTTGAAACAATTAGGGAAGAAGAGCAGATTGAAATATTTAACCAGCTTCTTTTACTGGTACAAAAAAAAATAATCCGCGGTCATGAGATTCTTGTTTCTTATCTGGAAATCGGAGAGAATGTTCCTGGCCTTGCTTCTGTTGTAGAAAAAATTATGGATATAGAAAATCCCGATGCATATTTTGCAATTTTTTTTGTTCGCAAAACCAAAACAATATTGTTAATTGCCAGAAGTCAGAAAAAGAGAATTAATCTTCATGATTTGCTAAGCACATACGGTGGCGGCGGACATCAGCTTGCTTCTTCTCTTATGCTTCGTAATCAGGAAGGGCCAAAGTTCTATGAAAATTTTTTGGAATACCTCCATAATTCACTGGTTTCTGCAACCCGTGCAAGGGATATTATGACAAGAAAGGTATTTTCCATAAATGAAAGCAGCACCATTATAAATGCTTCTATTTATATGGAAGAAGTAAATCATACAGGAATTCCAGTATTGAATAATGAAAAAAAACTTACCGGCTTTATCGGCCTAAAAGATATTATGAAAGCCCGCCGTGCTTCTGCAATGAATGCTCCGGTAAGCGCCTATATGAAAAAAAATGTTGTCAGCTCCCCTCCCGAAGTTACCATGAGAGAAGTAGAACGGTTGTTTTACAAACACCATATTGGACATCTTCCCATTGTAGAGTCCGGTGCATTAACCGGAATAGTAACACGCTGGGATTTTCTGCAATATAAAAAACGGCGGGAAGATCTTGATGATATATCATCGGAGGAGGCAGAATAAATGGCAAATGCTTTTTTTTCCGGCATAAAACCCGGTAACGCTGCAGACCCTGGTATAAACAGCCAAATTGGAATAATTGATTTACAAAATAGCAGCTCCAAAGTTTTAATAATCAGCGATCTTCATATGGGCTGCGGCAAGCGTGATGATCTTGCAGGGAATGGTGATTTTCTTATTTATATGCTGGAACATTATTATTATTCCAACGGCTGGATACTTGTACTTAACGGAGATGTGGAAGAGTTGTACCGTTATTCACTTGCAAAAATACAGCAACAATGGCAGAATTTATACCGTGTATTCAGTTTGTTTGCTGAGGAAAATAGACTTTTTAAAACGCTTGGAAACCACGATGAAGATTTAATTTTTGAAAAAAATTATCCCTATCCCCTTTACCAGGTCTTGCGGATCGAAACTTCCGGGGTTCCTATTTTTGTGTATCATGGTCATCAATCTTCTAACGTTTATGCCAATTATAATACTGTACCGCGATATCTGGTCAGGTATATTTTAAAACCCTTTGGTATTAAAAATGTTTCTTCTGCACGAAATCCTCACCGACGTTTCTCTTTAGAAAAAAAAGCTTATGCTTTTTCCGTGGAAAATGCATGCGTTTCTGTTATAGGCCATACTCACAGGGTGCTTTTTGAGTCTTTATGCCGTTTTGATTTTATCAGGTACGAAATTGAACAGCTTTGCCGGGACTATCCTGATTTGGAAGAGCGGAAAAAAGAACAGATTGCTGCGGAAGTATCAGCTCTTCGTACTGAGTTGAGTAATATAAAACGCTCCGAGCGGAAGGATGTACTGAGGAAAAGCCTTTATGGAGACGAACTTCCGGTACCCTGTCTTTTTAATTCGGGAAGTGTCATCAGCCGTTATGGGATTAATGCTTTGGAATTAAACAACGAAAACATAGCTCTGGTTTACTGGTTTATCGAAGGAAAACAAAGAAAATTTGTCAGGCAGGGAAACTACCGGATAGAAGAATTACCCGGAACCATATACCGCCGGACAGTATTGAATCAGGAGAAATTAAACTATATTAATGCCCGGATAGAGCTTTTGGGAAATAAGAGCGGATAATCAAGGTAATTTCATGTCCCCTTCTCTTATCCAGTTCCTCTTTCGCATCCATTCCGATACAGTCAGACTAATAGCAGCTGGCAGAACAAAATGAACGATTATAATTTGAATAAACACCTGCGGATTATAACCCATTGCCGCAAGAGTGCCAAACTGGCCGACCAGGCCGGATGTACCCATACCGGAACCAGCCGGAATATTTTCCATCTTAAATACAGCGGTTGATACAGGCCCTGTAACCGCACTGGCTGTAATTGCCGGAATCCAAATAATTGGTTTTTTTACGATGTTCGGCATTTGAAGCATGGATGTACCAATTCCCTGAGAAATTAACCCTGATACTTTGTTATCCCGGTAGCTTGCAACGGCAAAACCAACCATGTTAGCACAGCATCCAGCACATGCGGCTCCTGCGGCTATGCCGTTTAATCCGAGCATAATACCTAAAGCTGCGCTTGAGATCGGAAGCGTTAATACGATGCCCATAATAACGGAAACAAGTATACCCATGGGTACCGGTAAAAGATTTGTTGCAAATATAATCAACTTGCCTATACTAGTCATGAATCCTGAAATAGCGGGACCGATAAGTATTCCGGCGGATACTCCGGCAGCAATAGTAACAACAGGTGTTGCAATAATATCTACTTTTGTTTCTTTCGATATTATTTTTCCGAATTCTGCGCCAAATACTGCAGCAATAAATGCGCCGACTGGTCCTCCGGCTTCATATCCGGCAAAGCCTGTAACAACAGAAGAAAACAACACAAGAGGTGGCGCCTTTAAGCCAAAGGCAACAGCAATACCTATTGAAGCACCTGCCATGGACATGGCTTTTGGTCCCAATACCTTAGCCAGCAAAGGAATCCCCAATTTTTCACCCAGTTCTCTTAATATTAAGCCGACAATGAGGGAAGAAAAAAGCCCCAGTGCCATTGCGCTCATAGCGTCTATACCGTATCTTTTTAATGAAAATTCAATATCTTTCTTTGCTAAAAACACTTTTATTTTATTCACAATAAACCTGAGTCCGAAAGAATTTCTATAATTTCTTCATAATTCATAAGTTCTACTTTTTCCCGAAGCCGGGCGGTTAGACCGTTGTCTGATTCGTATTCGCAGCTATCCAATTCTGACATAATCCCCTCAACATCTGCAATATTATAGTCTTTACAGGCCTGGGATAGTTTTATTAGCAGTTTACTGTCTGGTTTTTCTTTTTTAGGTTTCGATTCTTTTGAATACGCGTGCCGTAATATGCTATTCAGGGCGACAACAAGTTTTTCGGCTTCTTCAATAAAAGTGGTATTATTGACTGCAACAAAATTAAAATTACCTTCTTTAGCTGCTTTTTCCAGAGCTTCCGCCCTGGTACCAAGATCATCGGCGGAAATGCCCCGGCTTGAGCTTTTAAGCCCGTGAATGATAATAGCGTAGTCTGGCAGATTTTCTTTGGTAACCTTTTTTGCTGTTTCAAGTAACGGCGGAGTGTTGCTGGCGTAGGATTGCAAAACCTGCAGGTAGATTTCTTCATTGTCGCCAAATCGTTCCATTCCCTTTTCTACATTCAATCCGCTTATTTTTTTACAGGAGATAAGCCTTTCAACATTGGTTTTCCAGTCAGTTATATTATCATTGATTTCATTTGCAGTATTCGGTAAAAGCTGCTTTTCCGTATTTGTCCGGGCAGAATTGGTATCCGCATCTTTATCCCGTATCCATTCCTTAATTACTGCATCCAACCGCACAATTTCAATTGGCTTGGAGATAAAAGCCTGAAATCCATTACTTAAGAACATTTCTTCATTCCCAACAAGGGCATTGGCCGTAAAGGCAATTATTGGTACATTTTTTGCATAGTCTGTCCCAATTTCCTCGCGGATAATTTTGGTTGCTTCTATCCCGTCCATTCCGGGCATCATGTGATCCATAAACACAGCATTGTATTTAACTTTTTCATTGCGAATGGCGTTTATTGCTTCCTGCCCGCTTGTTGCACAGTCGATGTGCATACCGTATGGTTTCATCATTCCTTTGGCAACATCAAGATTGGTTGCTACATCGTCCACTACCAGCACCCGTGCATTGGGAAGGCTGATATGTACCAATTGGGAATTCTGGCGGCGTTTGTGATCGGAATACTGTAAATTTTTTAAATTGGCTGCTGCTGCTGCCCCAATTACATTGTTATTTACCATTTGCTGCCGGAGTTTTACTGTAAAGACACTGCCCTTTCCGTATTCACTTGTTACAGTAACAGATCCGTCCATTAATTCTGCCATTTTTTTTGTGATAGATAGTCCTAAACCTGTTCCCTCTATCTTATGGTGTGATTTTGTGTCCACTTGTACAAAATTTGAAAACAGGTTGTCTAAATCTTCGCTTCGGATACCCATGCCCGTGTCCCGGACACTGGCGATCATCCATACTGTTTCTTCTTCTTTTTCACAACTTACGCTTAATTCAACAGTTCCTTCTTTAGTATATTTAAAAGCATTTGACAAAAGGTTATTTAGAATTTGTTTAATCCGCAAGTCGTCTCCATAAAGGCGTGCAGGAAGATTTTCGTCGATGTATAAAACAAATTGAATGGGCTTTTCCATAATCCGCATGATGTTTTGTGTAATGGTGTCGTTTAATAAATCCGGGGTGTCGTATTCAACAAGGATAAGTTCAAATTTGCCTGCTTCTATTTTGGAAATGTCCAGGATATCGTTGACTGTACTCAGCAGTGTCGATCCTGCATTGCTGATTTTTTCCAGATTTAAGGAACTCTCTTCATCCAGGTTTTCCGATCCTAAAGTCAGTTCTGAAAGGCCAATTACGGCATTAAGCGGGGTACGCATTTCATGGCTCATCCTGGCAAGAAAACTGGACTTTGCCTCGGATGCGGCCACAACCTCTTTATTAAGCTCTGCAAGGTTCCGGTTTTGTTCTTCGATTTTATAAAATGGTTTTGAGACAAGGCCTGATATAAGAACAGAAATAATAACACCAGCAATCAGAAAGCATAGAGCAGAAAGCAGTAAATCATTTCGCAATGTTAACAAGGGGCTTTCACTCAGGGGAGCTGCCACGGCAACTCGCCATCCGGCTCTTGAACCGGTAATATGCCTGTATATGCAAAGGCGTTCTATCCCTTCGTAATAATAAGTCCCCATGCCTTCTTCGGTAGAAATCATGTTTATTAGAAAATTTCTTAATCCCGAATAATTTGTGTCTTCTCCGGGTTCTTTAATAAAATTGCGCTGTTCCGTAACCAGTTCTTTTTGGATATCGGCGATTGTAGTGCCTGTTGCATCAATCATGAAAATATTGCCGGTCCGCCACAGCCTGTAGTGTGATACAAGGTCGGTAAAAAGAATCCCCGGAAAGGTTGCGGATAGCACATGATTTTCCCCCATTGGTACAAATACATGCATAACAAATGATCCAGACATGCTGTTATAGTGTGCACTGGAAATAATACGATCTCCGTTAAATGCCACTTGTATATAGCTATTCTCTGTCAGGATAACATCATGGGAGACGGGCTCGCCGCAGTTGGCAACAATGGAGTGTCTGTTATATACGGTTAGCGATATAAATTCAGGAAATTCTTCTATTTGGGAATTCATAAGTTCTGTCATTTCTCCGGTAGAACCGGTTTTAAGAAGACGTTCCGCCACAGTGTTGGCATCTGATTTTAAAAGATCTATTTTTGTTGCAACTAGATCATTTGCAATGGTTATAGCCAGAGTTAAATCCTGTTCCATGGTTCTAACAAGGTTTTGCTGGGTAAAGGATAAACTTAATAGGTAATAGGCCGCAGTAATGACAAAAACAATCGACATTATTATCAGGGCAGCTTTTATCCTCATCGGCAAACTCTCATTCAACTAACTGATCAATGCAGAAAGTTTTTCTTTTATTTGTAAAAAATTCATTTGATTCACGTTTTCCTGCAGCCAGGCTGCAAGCTCATTGCCGCTTTCATATTTATAGCTTTCAATTTCTGCCATGGCGGCATCTACTCCGTCCATGTCGTAAGCCTCGCAGGCTGCCAGAAGTCTGCGTAATGTTTCATTGTCCGGCTTATCCTTTTTCGGTTTTGCGCTGTTTAAAGCTATTTGTTCGAGCATATTATTCAGATCGTTAATAAGTGTTTCGGCGGAATTAATAAAATCTGTATTATGCGTCATTACAAAATCATAATTTTTATTTTTTGCTGCTTCTTCCAGAGCTTTTGCTTTATCTCCAACCGGTTGTGCACATATGCCAAGGCTGGAACCTTTTATGCCATGAACACTGATAGCATACCCGGTTAATGTGTCTTTATTTACGTCTTTTACAGTTTTAAGAAGATGTCTTGTATTTTTTATATAAGAACGCAGAACCTGAAAAAAAGATTCCTCGTCTCCTCCAAAACGCTCAAGCCCTTTCTGTAAATCAATACCGTCTACATGGAAAGGTAGTACCGCTGATATTTCTTCCTGCAGGTCGTTGTCTTTGATAGAAAGTTCTTCCTCAAGGGTCTTGTCCCTAATCCATTGGCGGATAACAGAATCAAGACGGTTTATATCAATTGGCTTGGAGACAAAAGCCTGAAATCCCTTGCTTAAAAACATTTCCTCATTCCCTACAATGGCATTGGCTGTAAGTGCAATTATGGGAATGGTCTTTGCATATTCGGTTCCGATTTCTTCACGTATTATCCTGGTAGCTTCTATTCCGTCCATTTCGGGCATCATATGATCCATGAATATAGCGTTGTATTTAACATTTTCTGAACGAATTGCATCTATGGCTTCCTGTCCGCTGATTGCACAGTCAATTTGCATACTGTAAGGTTTTAGCATTCCCTTGGCTACATCGTGGTTGGTAGCAACATCGTCCACTACCAGTACCCGTGCATAGGGGATACGAATACGCGCCAGCCGGGAATTTTTCTTTCGCTTCTTGTCTGTATATTTAAAGTTTTTTAAACTATCTACTACTTCTATTCCGATTACAGTTCCGGTTACATAGTGCTGCATTAGTTTTACCGTAAAAATACTGCCCTTTCCGAATTCGCTTTCTACTCTGATAGATCCGTTCATCATTTCTGCCAGTTTTTTTGTAATGGACAGTCCCAGTCCTGTTCCTTCTATTTTACGGTTTGACAGTATGTCCATCTGTCCGTAATTGTCAAACAGTTTATTCAGGCTCTCTTTTCGTATTCCTGTACCAGTGTCCCGGACACTGACAATTAGCCAGACCGGATCCCCTTCTGCTGTCTTCTCCCCGGAATGTTCAAACCTTACGCTTAGTTCAACGGTTCCTTCTCTGGTGTACTTAAAAGCATTGGATAAAAGGTTGTTCAGGATTTGCTTGACTCGCAGGTCATCGCCGTAAAGGCGAACTGGAAGATTCTCGTCTATATCCAGAATAAATTGAATGGGCTTTTCGTCGATACGCATAATGCTTTGAGTTATGGTGTCGTTTAAAAGGCTTGGAGTGTCATAATCGACAGGGATAAGTTCAAATTTACCTGCTTCTATTTTGGATATATCCAGAATATCGTTAACGGTACTGAGCAGGGTTATGCCGGCATTGTTTATTTTTTCCAGGTTCGATGAAACATCATCATCAAGATCTTCTGTTCCAAGGCTTAGTTCAGACAGACCAATAACTGCATTTAGCGGGGTACGCATTTCATGGCTCATGTTCGCAAGAAAGCTGGTTTTGGCTTCGGAAGCTGCTTTTACGGATTCGTTAAGCAAGGTAAGGTTCCGGTTTTGTTCTTCTATTTTGTTAAAAGGCCGCGCTGCAATGCTGGAGATAAAGATTGCAATAATAAAGCCTGCAGCCAGGAAGCAGAGGGCGGAAAATATCATCCCCGTTTCCAGAGTTGCCAGAGGGCTTTCTGCCAATGCAATTGATACGATTATGTGCCAGCCTGCCACTGAGCCTGTTATACGCCTGTATGAGCAAAAACGTTCTTTCCCTTCAAAAGGATAGGTACCTACGCCTATGTCTGCGGAAATTATTTTTTTAAAAAATTCTCCCATTTCTGCAAGCTCCGGGTTTACTTGTGCTTCTTCAATGAAATTACGCCGCTCCAAAACAAGTTCTGGGCGGTAGTGGGCTATTATTGCTCCGGTTTCATCAAGTACAAAAATGTTTCCTGTCTCCAAAAGCCTGTAATTTGAAAGAAGGTCTGCAAAGATCATTCCCGGAAAGGTGGCGGATAAAACAAGATCCTCTCCCATAGGCACAAATACATGCATAATAAAAGAACCTATACCGTTATAATGTGTTGTAGATATGATAGTTCTCTTGTTAAAAGCTATCGACAGATAGTTGTGGTGCATAATATCATGATGAACGGACTCCCCGCCATTTACTAAAATGCCGTCCCGGTTATACACTGTTAGTGATGTAAACCCGTGAAATTCTTTCAGTTGAATATCCATGATTTCCATCATTTCTTCTACAGAATCTGCTTTAAGAAGACGTTCT
>Ga0082212_10005947_pt1 | contig 16503 bp, 11 predicted proteins | sample TergutNt197P3_FD_71548 | JGI IMG/M metagenome (GOLD analysis project Ga0082212, IMG submission 71548) | Neocapritermes taracua P3 segment gut microbial communities from Petit-Saut dam, French Guiana - Nt197 P3 | ecosystem: Host-associated > Arthropoda: Insects > Digestive system > Gut ... | reverse complement strand
GCCTGCCCACTGACTTATTTTGTTGAAGGGCCGCGGTATTTTGACCGTGCAAAGGTAGCATAATCATTAGTTCTTTAATTGTGATCTGGTATGAATGGCTTGACGAGACATGAGCTGTCTTAGAGGTGTTGGATTTATTGAATTTGGTTTTTGAGTTAAAATTCTTAGATGTTTTTATGGGACGAGAAGACCCTATAGAGTTTTACATTTAATTTTATGTTATTTTAGTTTGTTTATTGATTTGTTAGGATTTATTGTTTTGTTGGGGTGATGGGAGGAATAAGTGTAACTCCTCTTTATTTTTTTATACTTATTTGTATTTGTTTTGATCCATTTATTTTGATTATAAGATTAAATTACCTTAGGGATAACAGCGTTATCTTCCTTGAGAGTTCTTATTGGCAGGAAGGTTTGCGACCTCGATGTTGGATTAAGGTTAATTTTTGGTGTAGGAGCTGAAATGATTAGGTCTGTTCGACCTTTAAAATCTTACATGATCTGAGTTCAGACCGGCGTGAGCCAGGTTGGTTTCTATCTATAATTATTATTTATATCTTAGTACGAGAGGACCGGATATTTGGAATAATTTTTTTAATATGATTATTATTAATATGATTACTATTTTGGCAGATAAGTGCATTGGATTTAGAATCTATTAATGTAAAGTTTTATTTTACAGGTAGTATTTATGTTTGATCTTTTTTTTCTTTCTATTATTTTTTTGTTGTTGATAATTTTTGTTATAGTTGGGGTGGCCTTTCTTACCTTGTTGGAGCGTAAGGTTTTAGGTTATATTCATATTCGTAAGGGCCCTAATAGGGTTGGTTTTGTCGGTATTCTTCAGCCTTTTAGTGATGCTGTTAAGTTGTTTACTAGGGAACAATATTTTCCTTTAGTTTCTAATTATTTGATTTATTATTTTTCTCCTGTTTTTGGTTTTTTTCTTTCTTTATTGATTTGGTTGTTGATTCCTTATTTGAGTGGTTTTATTTCATTTGAATTGGGTTTATTGTTTTTTTTGGCTTGCACAAGACTTGGTGTTTATACTGTTATGATTGCTGGTTGGTCTTCTAATTCTGGTTATTCTTTGTTAGGGGGTCTTCGTGCTTTGGCTCAAACTATTTCTTATGAGGTCAGATTAGCCTTTATTTTGCTTTCTTTTGTTATTTTGATTTGTAGATATAATTTGGCTTATTTTTATTTTTTTCAGGTTTATTTGTGGTTAATTTTTCTTTCTCTTCCTTTATCTTTTGTTTGATTTATTTCTTGTTTAGCTGAAACTAATCGTACTCCTTTTGATTTTGCTGAGGGTGAATCAGAACTTGTTTCTGGATTTAATGTTGAGTATGGTGGAGGTGGTTTTGCTTTAATTTTTCTGGCTGAATATGCAAGAATTCTTTTTATGAGATTGTTGTTTTGTATTATTTTTTTGGGTAGAGATCTTTATTCCTTCTTTTTTTATGTTAAGCTTACATTTATTTCTTTTTTATTTGTGTGGGTTCGTGGTACTATACCTCGGTTTCGTTATGATAAATTAATGTATTTAGCTTGGAGGAGATTTTTACCTCTTTCGTTAAATTATCTTTTGTTTTTTATTGGTGTTAGGTGTTTTGTTTTTTCTTTGTTGTAGTGTATTAATTTAGGTATGCTAAGTTAATAGAAGATTTAAACTTCTTTCATAATGTTTTCAAGACATTAGGCTTTGTCTATAGCTTTTTAACTTTTAGTTTGTTATTTTGTCTCATAGTTTTGTTATTGTTGGGTTTAGTATGTAGTATATGAAGTATACTGTTGTTAAGATTTGTCCTGTTAGAATATACGGGTCTTCTACTGGCCGTGCTCCAATTCATGTTAGTAGAATTACTGTGTTTGTTATAGTTCAAAATAGTACTTGGTTAATTGGGTAGAATTGGGTCCCTCGGAATTTTGATTTGTTTGTTGGTAGGATGAATAGGATTGCAATTGATATTACTAGTGCGATTACTCCTCCTAGCTTGTTTGGGATTGATCGTAGAATTGCATATGCGAATAGGAAGTACCATTCTGGTTGGATGTGTACTGGTGTTACTAGCGGGTTGGCGGGGGTAAAGTTGTCTGGGTCTCTTAGGATATATGGTTCTTTTAGGGTTAGTATTGTTAGTATTATGATGGTGATTGTGAATCCAAAGATGTCCTTTACTGTGAAATACGGGTGGAATGGGATTTTGTCTGTATTTTTGTTTAGTCCTAGGGGGTTGTTTGATCCTGTTTGGTGTAGGAATAGTAGGTGGATTAGTACTATTGCTGCGATTACGAATGGTATTAGAAAGTGTAATGCAAAGAATCGTGTGAGTGTTGCGTTGTCTACTGCAAAGCCTCCCCATACTCATTGTACAACTTCTTTTCCTACATAAGGAATTGCTGATAGGAGGTTTGTGATTACGGTTGCACCTCAGAATGATATTTGCCCTCACGGTAGTACATATCCTATGAAAGCTGTTGCTATAGTTAGGAATAGAATTACTACCCCCACCGATCACGTGTGTATGAAGTTGAAGGACCCGTAGTATATATTTCGTCCGGTATGTAGGTAGATGCATACGAAGAATAATGAGGCTCCGTTTGCGTGGATTGTTCGTAGTAATCATCCATAGTTTACGTCTCGACAGATATGTCTTACTCTATCGAATGCTGTGTCGACACTTGGGCAGTAATGTATTGCTAGGAATAATCCTGTTACGATTTGTATTACGAGACAGATTCCTAATAATGATCCAAAGTTTCATCATCCACTAATTGTTGATGGGGTTGGTAGGTCTACTAGGGCGTCATTTGCGATTTTAAATAGGGGGTGTTTATTTCGTGTGGGTTTGTTCATTATCTTGTATGTCGTAAAGGTCCCTTTGATACGTTAATAATGTTTACTACTACGATTAGTGTTAAAAGTATATATAATACTAGTAGTGTTGTTATGGTTCCTATTATTTGGTTATATATAACAGTTGTTGTGGTTGTGATTTCATTTTCTATTATTATGTTGTATTCATTTATTTCTTTGTTGTTGGTTACTGTTGGTATTATGTATGTTAGGATTGGTATTAATATAAGTGTGGTTATTATTATTTTATTTGATGGTGAAAATATTTCATTTGATGCCAATCTTGTTATGTATATAAATAGTACTAGTATTCCTCCAATTATGATTATGAATAGAATATATGAGAATCAGAATCTTCTGTATATTGTTCCTCTGATGATACATACTATTGTTGTTTGGATTAACAATATTAGTCCTATGGCTATAGGGTGTTTTATTTGTGTGAATATTAATCTTGTTATTGTTCTTATAGATATTATTAGTTTTGTTATATCAGGGGGTATTTTATTTAAAATATTAGTTTTGGGGATTAATGAAATGGTTTTATACCTTTCCTCTGAAGTTTTAAAAGGTTGTTCCTTATTTTTGATTTACAAGACCAATATTTTTATTAAATTATTAAAACACTTAATGCCAATATGATTATATTTTTTTTTAATTTATTTTTGTGGGATTTGGGCTTTTTCTTCTAGTCGGAAGCATTTATTAATTACTTTATTGAGATTAGAATTTGTTGTTTTGGTTCTTTATTTTTCTATTTACTACTATTTATGTGGTTTTAATTATAGTTTATTTTTCGTTGTATATTTTTTGGTTTTTTCTGTTTGTGAAGGTTCTTTGGGTTTATCTATTTTGGTTTCTATGATTCGTAGTCATGGTAATGATTATTTTCAGTCTTATAGTGTTCTTCAATGTTAAGGTTCCTTTGTTTTTTGATTTTTTTAACCCCCTTATGTCTTTTTTCTGGTCTTTGGTGATTGGTTTGTTCTTTGTTATTTTTTATTTCTTTTGTCTATTTATTTTTCTTTCCTTATTTTTTTTGTTGAAGTGGTTTGGGTTATATTTTTGGTTGTGATCTAATTTCTTATGGTCTTATTCTTCTTAGTTTGTGAATTTGTGTTCTCATGGTCTTAGCCAGAGAGTCTATTTTCCGTTTGAGTTATTTTTCTGGCTTTTTTTTATTTGTTGTTATTTTTCTTACTATTATATTGTATTGTACTTTTAGAAGAGTTGGTTTACTTTCTTTTTATATTTTTTTTGAAAGTAGATTAATTCCTACTTTGTTTTTAATTTTGGGCTGGGGGTATCAACCTGAGCGTGTCCAGGCTGGGATCTACTTATTGTTTTATACTTTGCTGGCTTCTTTGCCATTATTAGTTGGTATTTTGTTTGTATATAATTCTTTAGGTTCTTTATGTTTATTTTTGTTATGTGGGGATAGTTTTTTATTTGGTGGTTTTTTTTATGTTTGTATAGTTTTTGCCTTTTTGGTTAGGATGCCTATATTTATAGTTCATTTGTGGCTTCCTAAGGCACATGTTGAGGCCCCTGTTTCTGGTTCTATGATTTTGGCTGGTGTTTTATTAAAGTTGGGTGGTTATGGTCTTCTTCGTGTGTTTCCCCTATTATTCAGGTTTAGATTTAGGTTTGGTATTGTTTGGGTTGCTTTGAGTTTGGTCGGAGGTCTTTTTGTTAGTTTGTTTTGTATGCGACAGACTGATTTGAAGTCATTGATTGCTTATTCTTCTGTAGCTCATATAAGTATGGTTATTGGTGGTATTATGACTTTGAGTTATTGGGGTGTTTGTAGATCTTTTGCTTTGATGGTAGCTCATGGGCTATGTTCTTCTGGTCTTTTTTGTCTTTCTAATATTTCTTATGAACGTTTTGGTAGACGGAGTCTTTTAGTTAATAGGGGTTTAATTAATTTAATGCCTAGAATGACTATGTGATGATTTTTATTGAGAGCTTGTAATATAGCTGCTCCCCCCTCTCTTAACCTTCTCGGTGAAATTGGTTTATTGAGTAGATTGGTTTCTTGGTCTTGATGTCTTATGTTTGTTTTGATTTTTTTATCTTTTTTTAGTGCTGCTTATACTCTTTATTTATATTCTTATAGTCAGCATGGGTCTATTTATTCTGGTCTTTATTCTTGCTCTTTAGGTTATGTTCGTGAATTTCTTTTGTTGTTCTTGCATTGATTTCCTTTAAATTTAATTATTTTGAAGGTGGATGTTGCTGTTTTTTGAGTTTAGGTTTAATGAATCTAAATAGTTTAATTGAAAATATTGGTTTGTGGTGCCGATGATATAGTTTATATTTTGGATTGATGTTTATATCTATTTGTTTTATTAGATTTATTTTTTTATTTCTTTTGGGTTGGTTTTGTTGTTTTTGGGGTGTATATTTTATTATAAATGATTTGGTTTACTTTATTGATTGAAATATTATTACGTTGAATGGTAGATCTGTTGTTATGACTTTTTTGTTTGATTGAATGTCTTTATTGTTTATGGGTTTTGTATTTATTATTTCTTCTTTAGTTATCCTTTATAGTGACGATTATATGTTTGGTGATTTGAATATTGTTCGTTTTATTATGTTGGTTTTGATGTTTGTTATTTCTATAATGTTTTTAATTATTAGTCCTAATATGATTAGTATCTTGTTGGGTTGGGATGGTTTAGGGTTGGTTTCTTATTTGCTGGTAATTTATTATCAGAATGTAAGGTCTTATGGTGCTGGTATGTTAACTGTTTTGTCCAATCGAATTGGTGATGTTGCTTTATTAATGGTTATTGCTTGGATAATTAATTTTGGTAGTTGGAGTTTTATTTATTATTTGGAATTTTTATGAGGTTCTATTGAAATAGAGTTAATTTCTTTTCTTGTTGTTTTAGCTGCTATGACTAAAAGTGCGCAAATTCCTTTTTCTTCTTGATTGCCTGCAGCTATGGCTGCTCCCACACCTGTTTCTGCTTTAGTACACTCTTCTACTTTGGTTACTGCTGGTGTTTATTTATTGATTCGTTTTAGACCTTGTTTTAGTTATTGGCTAAACATTATTTTATTGTTGGTTTCTGGTTTGACAATGTTTATAGCGGGTCTTGGGGCAAATTTTGAGTTTGATTTGAGGAGGATTATTGCTTTATCTACTTTGAGACAATTAGGTCTTATGATTATAACTATTTCTATTGGTCTTTCTAGTTTAGCTTTTTTTCATTTACTGACTCATGCTTTGTTTAAGGCTTTGTTGTTTATGTGTGCTGGTGGTGTTATTCATTCTATAGGTGATTCTCAGGACATTCGTTTTATGGGTGGCCTATCTGTTTATATGCCTTTTACTTCTTCGAGTTTAATGGTTTCTAATTTTGCTCTTTGTGGTATGCCATTTTTGGCTGGTTTTTATTCTAAGGATTTTATTTTGGAGATGTTTTCTATGAGATATGTAAATATCTTTGGTTTTTTATTATTATTTGTGTCTACGGGTTTAACAGTTTGTTATTCTTTCCGTTTATTTTATTTTGTTTTATGTGGGGATTTTAATTTTTTTTCTTCTTATTCTATAGTTGAGACCAATTATAATATGATGTCTGGTATGATTGGTTTATTGATTATGTCTGTCTTTGGCGGGGGTACTCTTATATGGTTGATTTGTCCTACCCCTTCTATAATTTGTTTGCCCTATTATCTAAAATTTCTTACTTTGTTTGTTGTGTTTGTTGGTGGCTGACTTGGTTATGAGATGGCTGGTTTTGTTTTAGGTGATAATTTATTTTCTATGCGTTCATATAGAGTTTCTTTGTTTGTTGGTTCTATGTGATTTATGCCATTCTTTTCTACTTATGGTATATCTTTTTGTCCGTTAGGTGTTGGCTATAAAGCAACGAAGGTCTTTGATTCTGGTTGGATGGAGTATTTTGGTGGTCAAGGTTTATATTGGGTTCTTTTTAATCTTGGTAAGGTTAATCAGTGGTTTCAATATAATAATTTAAAGGTGTTTTTGGGTTTTTTTGTTATGTGGGTTACTATTTTATTATTTATTCTTATTTATTACTTAAATAGCTTATGGTTTAGAGCGCGACACTGAAGATGTCGATGAGGTATTTATTACCTTTGGGTATTTATAAAAGTTTCTCTTTGTCTTTACAGTGAAAATGTAATGTTTGTTCTAAACTATATAAATAGAAGTGTAAACGGATTTTAACCGCTATAGTGATAAGTTAGCAGCATTCACTTTTACTGTCACTTCCTTAACTGGAATTTTAATTCAATTTTATTATTAACAATAATACACCTCTTCTTTGGTTTCAGTTAATTTAAAGTGAGGATAAGGTGAGATTTATCTAAGATCAGGTCGAAACTGATTGCAATATTTGCTTCTCACTTGGTTTAATGAGGCTAACTACTATGGGTGTAGTACTTTTTGAATGCAACTCAAATGTTATTATTAACTATAGTCCCTTATTAGTTTCTTCATTCAAGGGATCCTTGATTTCATTCGTGGTATAGTCCAATGATTAGGATTAGCAGGAATACTGATCTGATTATTATTCATGATTTTATATTTGACGTTAGGATAGTAATAGGTATTGGTAGAAGTAGTGCAATTTCTACGTCGAAGATTATGAAGATTACCGCAACCAAGAAGAATCGTGACGAGAAGGGTAGTCGTGCGGAGTTTTTTGGGTCGAATCCACATTCAAATGGGGATCTTTTTTCTCGGTCTTCGTTTATTTTCTTTGAAATTAGAGTTGCTAGAATTATGATTGCTATTGATAGTAAGATTGTTAATGCTGCTGCTGCTGTAATTATTATTATTACTTATCTTGTTTTCACAAATTTCTTGATTGGAAGTCAAGTATACTTTCTTGTATTAGATAAGTAGTATTTTATCTTCCTCATCAGTAGATTGAAATATATAGGAATAGTCAAACTACATCTACGAAATGTCAGTATCATGCTGCTGCTTCGAATCCGAAGTGGTGATTTGATGAGAAGTGTAATGTGGTATGTCGTAGTAGGCATGTAGTTAAAAAGGTTGTTCCAATAATTACGTGTAGCCCATGAAATCCTGTTGCTACAAAAAATGTTGATCCATATGCCGAATCTGCAATTGTGAATGGTGCTTCAAGGTATTCATATGCTTGTAGTGCTGTAAAGTATAACCCTAGTAGTACGGTAAAGAATAGTCCTTGAGTTGCTTGTGTGGCGTTGTTTTCTAATAAACCATGATGTGCTCACGTTACGGTTACTCCTGAGGCTAATAGGATTGCTGTATTTAGTAAAGGGACTTGTATAGGGTTGAATGGTTGAATCCCTGTGGGTGGCCAAGTTGATCCTAGTTCGATTGTTGGGGATAGTCTTGAATGGAAGAATGCTCAGAAAAATGATACGAAGAATAAAACTTCTGAAACAATGAATAGGATTATTCCTCATCGTAGTCCTTTTGTTACTATCTTTGTATGTAGGCCTTGATAGGTTCCTTCTCGTGTTACATCTCGTCATCACTGGATTATAGTTAATACAGTGATGATTGCTCCAATTCCCAATAAACTATCGTCGTATTGGTGGAATCATTTAATTAGTCCTATTAAGGTAACTATTGCTCCAATAGCTCCTGTAAGTGGTCATGGTCTTTTGTTTACTATGTGGAATGGGTGATTTTCGTGTATTGACATTAGTTGACTTCTCTAGAGTACAGTGTTCTTAGGATTGCGAATACATATGATTGGATGATTGCTACTGCTGCTTCTAGAATTAGTAAAAGGATTTGGGCAGTAATTAGGATAGTTAGTAAGGTATATCTTAATGATGGTCCATTGTTCCCTAGTAAGGTTAGTAGCAGGTGGCCTGCAATTATGTTTGCGGTTAGGCGTACCGCTAGTGTTCCTGGTCGGATTAGATTACTGATTGTTTCGATGATAACTATGAATGGTATTAGCATGGTTGGAGTACCTTGAGGTACTAGATGTTCAAATATGTGGTTGGTGTTTTTGATTCATCCGAATAATATGAATCTTACTCAGAGAGGCAGGGCTAGGGTTAATGTAAGTGTTAAGTGTCTTGTACTAGTAAAGATGTATGGGAATAGGCCTAGGAAATTATTTATTAGAATTATAAGGAATAGTGATGTTAAAATAAATGAATTTCCTTTATTTTCATTTCCTTTTCTCAAAATTGTTTTTATTTCTTGATGTAGCTTTTTCATTAGGAGACTTACTATTATACTGTTTCGTGATGGAATTAGTCAAATTCTTGTTGGGATTAGTAGTAGACCAATAGTTGTTCTTGTTCAGTTTAGTGGTAGGTTATTGATTTCTGTTGTTGGGTCGAAGATTGAGAATAAATTTCTTATCACTTTCAGTTAGTTTTACTTACATTAATGATTTTTTTTGTTATTCTTTGGTGGTTTGGCGATTGAATGAAATAATTTATGATGTTAAATATTAAAAATGTTGCCAGGAATGTAATGTATAGTATTGTTCATTCTATAGGTATTATTTGAGGTATAAAAGGATATCTTTGATTGATTACTTCAGTTTGACATTCTGATGTTATATGATTAACTAATCCTTTATCATCAGAGATATTTGCTAGGATATCATGAACTGGTTTAAGAGACCATTACTTGCTTTCAGTCATCTGATGATTCTCTTATCTTTGATACTCAATTAATAAATTGGTTTGTTGATACTCTTTCAATTACGATTGGCATGAATCTGTGGTTTGCTCCGCAAATTTCTGAGCATTGTCCGTATAGGAGCCCAGGTCGGTTAATTGAAAATCTTACTTGGTTTAGTCGACCTGGTGTGGCGTCTGTCTTTACCCCAAGTCTAGGCACTGTTCATGAATGTAATACGTCTGCCGCAGTTACAATCATTCGGATTGGTGAATTTATTGGTAGTACAATTCGGTTGTCTGTATCTAGTAGTCGGAATGTATCGGCTTGTGAGTCTTCTTGTTGTACTATGTATGAGTCAAATTCTAGTTTTGTGAAGTCTGAGTATTCGTAGCTTCAGTATCATTGGTGCCCAATTGTTTTAAGTGTTATTACTGGATTATGAATTTCATCTATTAGGTATAATAGTCGTAAGGATGGGATTGCAATGAATACTAGAATGATTGCAGGGGCAATTGTTCAAACGGTTTCAATTATTTGTCCTTCTAGGATGAATCGTCTGGTTTGTTTGTTTTGAATGATTCTAATTATTGTATAGAATACTGTTGTGATGATTATTAGTATAATTATTAGTGCGTGGTCATGGAAGAAGATTAATTGTTCTATAACGGGCGATGCTCTGTCTTGTAATGTTAAATTTAATCATGTTGCCATTTTCTAATGAAAGTTTATAAACTTTATTTATGGAGCTTAAATCCAATGCACTTATCTGCCACGTTAGATTAAAATTAATTAGTTATTGAGATAGTCGGTAGTTCTGAGTATCTGTGTTCTGCTGGTGGGAAATTTTGCAATCATTCTACCGAATTTCTTGTATGTGTAGGGAATAAGATTAGTCGGTTTGATGAAATTCTTTCTCATATAATAAATAAGAATATTATTACTCTTACAAATGAAATTGTTGAACCTATTGATGAGATAATGTTTCATGTAGTGTATGCATCAGGGTAGTCAGAATATCGTCGTGGTATTCCTGCTAATCCTAGAAAGTGTTGGGGGAAGAATGTTAAATTTACTCCTACAAATATAACGGCAAATTGGGCCTTCAATCACTTTGGATTTATTGTGAGTCCTGTGAATAGTGGGAATCATTGAACAAAACCCCCTATGATTGCAAATACTGCTCCTATTGATAAAACGTAATGAAAGTGTGCTACTACGTAATAAGTATCGTGTAACACAATATCGATTGATGAGTTTGCTAGTACTACGCCGGTAAGGCCTCCTATTGTGAATAGGAATACAAATCCTAGTGCTCATAGGCATGCTGCTCTATATGTTATTCGGGTTCCATATATTGTTGCGAGTCATCTGAAGATTTTAATTCCCGTTGGTACAGCAATAATTATTGTTGCTGAAGTAAAATATGCTCGTGTATCGACGTCTATTCCTACTGTGAACATATGATGTGCTCATACTACAAATCCTAGTAGCCCAATTGCTAATATGGCAAAGATTATTCCTAGGTTTCCAAATGCTTCCTTCTTGCCTCTTTCGTGGCAAATAATGTGAGAGATTATACCAAATCCTGGTAGGATGAGAATGTAGACTTCAGGGTGCCCAAAGAATCAAAACAAGTGTTGATATAGAATTGGGTCTCCCCCTCCTGCTGGGTCGAAAAATGATGTATTTAGATTTCGGTCTGTTAGTAGTATTGTAATTGCCCCTGCTAATACTGGTAGTGATAGTAGAAGCAGCAGTGCTGTGATGGCGATTGATCATACAAATAGTGGAATTCGTTCGGGTTTCATATTTTTTGGTTTTATGTTAATTGTTGTTGTGATAAAATTTACTGCTCCTAGAATAGATGATACTCCTGCTAGGTGTAGGGAGAAGATGGCTAGGTCTACAGATGCCCCGGCATGTGCAATTCCTCTTGCAAGTGGTGGATAAACAGTTCATCCTGTTCCTACACCGCTTTCTACAGTTCTACTAGTGAGTAGCAGGGTTAATGATGGGGGGAGAAGTCAAAAACTTATGTTGTTTATTCGTGGGAATGCTATATCTGGTGCTCCGAGTATTAATGGTACTAACCAGTTTCCGAATCCTCCAATTATGATTGGCATAACCATGAAGAAAATCATAACGAAGGCGTGGGCTGTTACGATGACGTTGTAGATTTGGTCGTCTCCGATTAGTGATCCAGGTTGTCCTAGTTCTGTTCGAATAAGTATTCTTAAAGAAGTTCCGACCATTCCTGATCAGGCTCCGAATACGAAGTACAATGTTCCAATGTCTTTGTGATTAGTTGAGAAAAATCATCGGGTGAAAATTAGTGGGATGGCTGAGAACAATAAGTAGGTGATAGGCTGTAAATCTATTCAGGGGCGTTTACGTCGCTCTTCCACTATTATGAGGTCTTGTATTCATTTTGTGATTATAGAATGCAATTCTGTAGGGGTTAGTTGAAGGACTTACCAAGGCCTAAAGGAAACCCTTTGTTTATAGCTTTGAAGGTTATTAGTTTACGTTTAACTTAAGGCCTTAATGTCTAATTAATGTTTGAAATGATTGTACATACTGCCATTCCTGTTAAGGAGATTGTTGATAGGATTAGTGCACTAATGTTTTTAGTTTGTTTATTTTTGTGAAGCTTTAAATTTCACTTTGGTTCTGTGTTTAGGATTATAAATCTTGAGTATGCGATTTTTAGGTAGTAATATAGAGTGATTAGTGATGTTACTACTACGACTGTTGCCAGTGGGGTTATGTTATTTGTAATTATTGCTTGGATAACAATTCACTTTGGCAAGAATCCAAGGAATGGTGGTAGTCCACCTAGGGATAGTAATGATGTAAATATCATAAACTTTATTAGTGTGGCTTCTTTGTTTGTTATCATGGTTTGATTGATAAAGGATGCTCCTGATAGTTTAATAGCTGACACTACTGTTAGTGTTAGAGTTGAATAAATTATGAAATAAACTAATCATAAGTTTTCTCTTGTGGTCAGTGCAATTAATATTCACCCAGTGTGATTAATTGATGAATAAGTCAGGATTTTTCGTATTGAGGTTTGATTTAAACCTCCAATTGATCCCACAATTGTAGATATTAAAATAATTCTTGATGTGAATGCATTGATTTCAATCAGGTATGATATCAATATCAATGGAGCGGCTTTTTGCACTGTTATTAGTAGTGCACAGTTTTCTCATCTTAATCCCTCTATTACCCCTGGGAACCATCAGTGGAGGGGGGCTGCTCCACTTTTTAACAGGAGAGGGGTACAAATGATTATTGGTGTATATGGATTTATTTCGAATGTAAATAAATCTTCTGTTAGTGTTTTTATTACTACTATGAATAGTAGTGTTGCTGAGGCAAGCACTTGTACAATGAAGTATTTTAGTGATGCTTCTGTGTTGTATATGTTTTTGACGTTAGACATCAAAGGGATAAATGATATTAGATTAATTTCCAACCCTATTCATGCTCCGAGCCATGAGTTAGAAGATACAGATACTAACATACCCCCTACTAAAGTGATTAATAAAAGGATTTTTGTTGAATTTCTGGGCACTAGAGAAGAGAGTATTTACTCTATTTATGGGGTATGAACCCATTAGCTTATTTAGCTTACTTTTCTATGTTTAGATTGATTTTTTATATCTTGGTGTATGGTGCACGGTGGCTTTTGATGCTTGATGGTAATAGTTTGATTCTGTTAGATGTAATGAAGGTAGTTTTAACTACATGTTTTATCCTATCACGATAGTCCTTTAATCAGGCTCATCATTTTTTCGTTTTATTATTATATGTGTATTTTTTTGTTACTAGTACGGGTTTCTTGGTTATTGTGTGTTTTTTATTTAGTTGGGTGTAAATTATTGGTTTGTGAGTGTTTTTATTACGTGTGCGATTATATAATAATATGAGACTCTATTTCTAATACATCATTCTATAATAGTTGTAATTGCTGATTTATGGATATTTATAGTATAATACGATCTTATTTACGTACAATTAACAGTATAGCGGGTATAGCTACCTAATAGTGAAAAGAAAGGTATTCAATATTCAACACTTATATTAATATAATCGTCAACATATAGAGTATATTTATTCAAGATAAGCAATTTTATTATTTTATAGTAAAATAAATTAAATTATATATAGAATGAAAAGTTATCAATAAATAGATTTATTGGTAATTTTTCATCTTATATGATTAAATTTTTATTTTTTACTATGAGTTATGTATATAAGGTCTATAATCCAACAATCCTAAACTTATCTATAGGTTAAAAAAAGATAAGTTTAGGATTGTTGGATTATAGCCTTAAGATACATTATTACCTAGGGGGCTTCAGTAATGTTATATGTGTATTTTTTTGTTACTAGTACGGGTTTCTTGGTTATTGTGTGTTTTTTATTTAGTTGGGTGTAAATTATTGGTTTGTGAGTGTTTTTATTACGTGTGCGATTATATAATAATATGAGACTCTATTTCTAATACATCATTCTATAATAGTTGTAATTGCTGATTTATGGATATTTATAGTATAATACGATCTTATTTACGTACAATTAACAGTATAGCGGGTATAGCTACCTAATAGTGAAAAGAAAGGTATTCAATATTCAACACTTATATTAATATAATCGTCAACATATAGAGTATATTTATTCAAGATAAGCAATTTTATTATTTTATAGTAAAATAAATTAAATTATATATAGAATGAAAAGTTATCAATAAATAGATTTATTGGTAATTTTTCATCTTATATGATTAAATTTTTATTTTTTACTATGAGTTATGTATATAAGGTCTATAATCCAACAATCCTAAACTTATCTATAGGTTAAAAAAAGATAAGTTTAGGATTGTTGGATTATAGCCTTAAGATACATTATTACCTAGGGGGCTTCAGTAATGTTATATGTGTATTTTTTTGTTACTAGTACGGGTTTCTTGGTTATTGTGTGTTTTTTATTTAGTTGGGTGTAAATTATTGGTTTGTGAGTGTTGTTATTACGGCATTTAGTTGCTTTATGTTTTTCTTTATATTTGAATTTATTAGTTTATTGTTTAGTTGAACCGTTGTTGAGGTTTATACGTTTTAATGATGAAAATCACAGTTTTTGTTTTCGTCTAGCGGGGGCAAGACGAAAAATTTTTGCTGGCCTAAAAACGTTTATTCGGGAGAAATTTGTTCAAGGTATGTTACTTTGTATTCTTTTTTATGTGTTTATGTATTAGTTATGTGTTATTATGTACCATATTGCTCTATGTTGTGTCCCTAATAGGTAAAGTTTTATTCTTGCTTTTTTGTTCAGTATTTGCTTGTTTTATATGTAAGTTTATGCGTGGGTTTCTTTTGGCTCTAAATGGGTCTATAAGGATTGTGTTGGTTTTTCTCATTATTTTTTATTAGTTGGTCAAGTATTCTTGTATCTAGTAATGCAATTTAGTTTCGGTTAAATTTTGTGCCAGCAGCCGCGGTTATACCTTGGAGGCATTTGAATGTGTTTGGTATTAGGTAGTTATATTTTTGTTATATTGATTTTGTTTTGGTGATTATTAGGTGAAATTTTTATTATTGTTATTTGTCTATTTTTGTTTTGGAAGCTATGAAATTCTTTTTTTAAACTAGGATTAGATACCCTATTATTTAGGAATGTTAATTGTTTTTGTGCTTGAGTAGTATTAGTTATGTTCTTGAAACTTAAAGAATTTGGCGGTATCTCATTCCTTCCAGAGGAATCTGTCTCGTAATCGATAGTCCACGTTGGACCTTACTTAGAATTTGTTATTGGTTTGTATACCGCCGTTTATTGATTATCTTTTTAGAGTTTTTAATTTTCTAGTTTCTTTATTTTGGTTAATTTCAGGTCAAGGTGCAGCTTATTTTTAGGTGAATGATGGATTACATTGTTATTTGTTTTTGGATTATTATTTTTAATATTAGTATGAAATTGGATTTGGTTGTAATTGTTTGTAGATTGTTATTGTGATAAGTGGTTCTGGGATATGCACACATCGCCCGTCGCTCTCGTTTATTGTTAATGAGATAAGTCGTAACAAAGTGGTTGTACCGGAAGGTGCAGCTGGATTGAAATTTAATCAGATCATTTCTGTTAGTTGAGTATTCATTTACGCTGAATTATTGTGTCGTGCGATTCGGCATGGTCTGATTTTTTGTTGATTATCTTGTTGTTTATTTTTGTTATTGTTATTTGCTTAATGAAGTATCATTTTGGTTGTTGTATTTTTATGATTTAATTTTTTTAACGATAGATTATTTGTACCGTGAGGGGTTGAATTTTAATGTTTTAGGGAAAGTTGATTTTATTTTTCGTACCTTGTGTATCAGGGTTCATTGAATTTTATTATTTATTTTTGTTTCCCGATTATGAAGGAGTTAATGATTATATGTTAGTTGCTGTTTTATTAGTATTGATAATATGTTGTTGGTAGTGAAATGTTATTCGTCTTTGGTGGTTTCTGGTTTTTCAAGAAATGAATTTAATTCATACATCTTATTTAATTTCTGTTTTTTGTTATTAATTTTTATTGGATGTTAATATTAAGGGGGATTAGCTCCTTATTATATGCTTATAATTTTTCTTTGTATTTATTTTTGTGGATTTTATAGTGATTTTCAATTTGATTATGTTAAAATTTTATTTGTTCTTTTGTTTATTTTTTGGAATTTAATTTATTTATTGAAATGTTTTCTTTATCTTTTTTTGTATTTTAATTATTGTGTAATTAGTAAATCTTGTTTTTATGTGGTTTTATTATTTGGTTGATAATCTTCTTTTAGGAATTCGGCAAATTATCATTTCCGCCTGTTTAACAAAAACATCTTTTCTTGTTAGTTTTTGAAGTATGGCCTGCCCACTGACTTATTTTGTTGAAGGGCCGCGGTATTTTGACCGTGCAAAGGTAGCATAATCATTAGTTCTTTAATTGTGATCTGGTATGAATGGCTTGACGAGACATGAGCTGTCTTAG
>Ga0082212_10005946_pt1 | contig 16505 bp, 13 predicted proteins | sample TergutNt197P3_FD_71548 | JGI IMG/M metagenome (GOLD analysis project Ga0082212, IMG submission 71548) | Neocapritermes taracua P3 segment gut microbial communities from Petit-Saut dam, French Guiana - Nt197 P3 | ecosystem: Host-associated > Arthropoda: Insects > Digestive system > Gut ... | reverse complement strand
GCTTTTGGAAAAGCATACCTTGAACACGGCGAATTGATTTATCAACAAAAACAGGAAGATTGGGAAAGACGCAAATTGTTAAATCTTGCAAAAAAATATCATTTCGCTTTAGTCGCTGACAATGGGCAAGCATCTTAATCGCAAATGATTAACTCTGTGTTTTGGAATAAAATTTGTTCATTAGAAAAAAAGATTGAAGAAATCAAAATGGATTATAATTTTTAATTGAGATAATTGAAAAAAAAGTATCTTTGCGTTTTAAGAAGAGAGGAAAAAAATATGGCAAGAGTTTCAACAAATAAGGATTTGCACAATGCAAAAGATGCCAAGAAAGACGAATTTTACACTCAATTATCCGATATTGAGCGAGAATTGAAGTCTTACGAGGGACACTTTAAAAACAAAGTGGTCTATTGCAATTGTGATGACCCATACGAAAGCAATTTTTTTAAATATTTTGCACTGAATTTTAATTTTTTAAGATTAAAAAAGCTCATTGCAACTTGTTACATTGGGTCGCCAATCGCTAATACACTACTTTCTTTGTTTGACGATGAGAGCGAAGAAAACAAGACAACAAGAACGCCGCACAAAATAGAAATTACGGAAATTCCGGATATGAACAATGACGGTACGGCAGATATAACAGATGTGGAGCTATTGCTCAGCAGTAACAAAAATTATTTAACTCGCCTTAAAGGAGATGGCGATTTTCGCAGCAAAGAGTGTATTGAACTTTTGAAACAATCTGATATTGTAGTAACCAATCCACCGTTTTCGCTATTCAGAGAATATGTTGAACAACTGATGAAATACGAAAGGAAATATTTAATAATTGGAAATATTAATGCTATAACATACAAGGAAATATTTAAATTAATCAAAGAAAATAAGGCTTGGTTAGGCATAAATATGGGCAGAGGCATTTCAGGTTTTATAGTTCCCGACCGATACAAACTATATGGAACGGAAACTCGTGTTGATAGTTTTGGAAATAGAATAATTTCAACAAACAATTGTTTATGGTTAACAAATTTAGACACATCTAAAAGACACGAAGACATTAATCTTTCTAAAACATATTACGGAAGCGAAAGTGAATACCCTAAATTTGACAATTACGATGCTATCAATGTAAATAAAACCAAAGATATACCGATGGACTACAATGGTGTTATGGGTGTTCCAATAACATTTTTGCATAAATTTAATCCTGCACAATTTGAAATAATAAAATTTCGCAAAGGCAATGATGACAAGGATTTGTCAATCAATGGAAAATGTCCATATTTTAGAATTTTAGTAAAAAACAAAAAGGTTATAAATAAATGAAGAAAAATCAAACAGAGCGACTGACAGTAGAAAAAATAAGAAGTCAAGGACCAAAGGAAATATTTGGTGAAGACGCTCAAATACACGATAAATCCGTAAATAGTTTTTCAAAAATTATTTTTGAATCCTTGAAAAAAGATTTTCCTAATCTTGAATTTCGTTTTAGAGACAGCATTGACAAGAAGGAAATTAATGAAAAACTCAACTCAGTTGATTCAAGATTAGGAGTAACAATATTTGTTGAAAAAGCATCAATAAAACCTGATGGAGGAATTATAGAAGTTAAAGATAAAGACGACAAATGGCGTATTGTTTTAGTGTGTGAAGCCAAACATCAAGGAAAGGACATTGAAAATATCAGTAAGGGAATTTTGGTCGGCAAAAACAGCGACCAGGAATTAATGGTAGCAGGCAACGCTATTGAGCGTTCTCATAAAAACATCAATGAAATAAGAAACATTATGATTGATGAGAAACACTTTCCTTACATTTTGTTTTTGCAAGGCTCAAACTTTCTTACAGAACCAATAACAGTAAAACGACCGGACGGAACAGAGACTATTTTGAAGCACGATATAGGTTCACTAAACAGAATTGACAGATTAAATTCTGCCAACTACAGTTTACCTATCAACCAAAATAGTTGCGAAAATATATTTATCTCTATTGACGGACAATCCGTTATGCTACAAGCAGTTTCAATTTATACAAAACCAACAGAATGGATTTTTGAAGAAATGTTGCCAATAATGAAAGATGTTGCCCTCACTTCTCTAAAGATTATAGGCGTAACCTATTGTGTCGTAGTGGACGAGTAGCGAAAATGAAAATAAAAAACGATTTTTTATAAATTGTGTAAAAATAAATATACTTTGCGTTCTAATTTACTAAATTCAAGTAAGATGAATACAATGATTGTAAAAGTTGACCGGTATTATACGGTGTCCACGACCTTTGGTATTGAAACGATGAAACTGCCCAAACAAAAGTTTTATACAGGGAACGATTCAATTATAAATGACGATCTGAGGTGTAAAAATTGAAATGAGGCCACTACGGCCAGTCTGTTATCTTACCCTTACGTTGCATAGTGGACAGGAAATAGCTCAGGCTGGCTGTGCCGTCCATGGTGGGTTCGTTGGATGAATAATCGCCCGGATCATCGTGATAGACAGCTGCACCGTAGTTGAAACGGGCATAGTCGTCGTCATACAAAAGTCTGATACCGATGCGTGATTCATAGATTTGTCTGTCAATTGGTCCGTCGACCAAACCGCCATAAGGCTGATCGTCCAAGCCCATCACTAAGTAGCAATGAGCGCGGGTGGGATAATCGCCATGCTCCGGAAGGCCGACAATCATGGACGTTCCCCATGGATTGCAACCCAGCAACCAGTCGCGCAACGCAGCTTCCATTTCGAGGAAAGTGTCGTCGCCCGATACCTCATGGTAGAGCATGGCTTGCGTAAGCGCTGCCGTAACCAAGTTGTTTGAGCACCAGATAAACGGAACGCCATTCAGGAAAGGATCGTCATATTCGTCCGCCCGTTTTTTTAATATTTCCAACCCTTGTTTCATAAATTCCATGTATTTGGTGCTGATCGTCGAATCGGACGATTGTGCCATGTAATAATGGCCAAGGTTGACAAAGGGATAATACTGGTAATGACGAGCGCGTCCCAACTCCATCCAGGGAGTGACTTCTTCGAGCTGCCCCCAATAATCGGCAGTCTTTCTCCATGTTTCCGATTGAGTCAAAAAATATTGAGTGGCAGCAGCCAATTCCATATCGTCCACCCAGTTGTCTTCTTCATAAAAATAGGGCGATACCGTACAGGCAGTTTGATTGTTGCCCGGAATAGCTGTGGCATAATCGTAAGCAGGCGCTGTTTTTGTCTGAAGTATCAGCGCAAAGTCGGGATCGATATCTTTGAAAACAGCAGCTCCCAAGCCAAAGGCAGAAGCAAATTTGGCTGCCGAAGAAGAAACGCCTGTCGAACGGTTTTTATGTTCGCGCAGTCCCTGCGGTTTACCGGTGACCGGATATACGGGGCGTCCCATACCGGGCCCCCATCCGTAATCCACCTGATCCTGTGTCGGGTCGCGCATGCTTGCATGGTCGCGGTCGTCGGCTATCTGGTTAAACATCAACCCCGGCTCCGGATTCATCCGAACCATCCAATCCAATCCCCAACGGGCTTGATCCAGGATATCCGGAATACCATTGCCGCCCTTTCGTCCCAATGCGTCGTATTCGTCTTTGAATATGGTGGTATCGGGCGTCTGTTGCCAAGCAAAAAGCATCTGGAACGTAGCATTAGCCGATGTAGGCAGGTATTGCAAGTAGTCGGAAGCATCGTGCCAGCCGCCGCGTACATCGATTTTTTGACCTGCCAGTGAAGGATGATCCACGATATACCCGTCGTGCGGATGACAGTCGGCGTCGAAATAGGGATTATAACCGCATTGCCGCGAGCGCATATAGTTGAGAATAAAATCGGCAGCGCCATCATATACGTTCGGACTAATAGCGAAGGTTGGCGACTGCGCTCCGTTACATTCAATATAGAATTGCCCTTCAGCTTTCAAAGCAGAAAAATCAAGCCGCAATGCCTGTTTCATTCCCCAACGTCCGGCATTTGCCGGAACGCCTTTGCCGCTCAATACCGAACGGTTCGTTTGCGCATCCTTTACCTGAAATGTGGTACCACCTCCTTCAATTTCAGTCATATAAACAGCTACTTTCACATCCTGGGGCAAATATCCAATCTGATTAACTCTCACCCAAGCATCGCTTTGTGTTTCACGCATCTGCTGTTGACAGGATACAGTCAATAAACCTGCAACCGCTAAATACAAACAAATTTTCTTCATATAACAAATGTAGGGACGAACCTGTGCGTTCGCCCCTTGAATTATTTAAAACATGATGATTCAAAAACTTTGCTCAATATTCCAAACAAATGCATTCAACCCTTGTTGTTCGGCTTTTTCGTTGATGCGACGGAGAGCGTCTAATAATTCGTTTACTTTTTCTTCGTCGACAATGGATAGAATCGATCCGTTTTTGGATGGCCATGCATGAGTTCCGTAGTGCGGTTCGCCGTTTTTACTGCCACGCCCATGTACTTCGTCCCAACGCGTAAAACCTCTGATATTCAATTTGTCTAACAACTGCTCAATGGTTTCCGTAAGCGCTTGTCCATATACTATAAATACTGCTTTCATAATTTTGGGTTTCTTTACCTCCCCCTGCCCCCTCCAAAAGGGGATAGGAGATATTTTAAAAAAATGATTCCTAATTCTTAATTCCTAATTCCTAATTAATTTCGATTCTGTTCACCGCCCGTTCCTTTTTTGCTTCGCCGGCATTGAAAACCGAATAGACTGCCGGAATGACTAACAAGGTCAGAATGGTTGAGAACAATAGTCCGCCGACTACCGCGATACCCATCGGTTGCCATATTTCCGAGCCTTCGCCGGTGCCTAATGCCAAGGGCATCATACCAAGGATGGTGGTAAGGGTGGTCATCAGTACAGGGCGCAGGCGTGATTTGCCGGCAGTAATGACCGCTTCATTTAACGGTATGCCGCGCTCGCGTTGCAGGTTGGTAAAGTCGACAATCACAATACCGTTTTTCACTACAATACCTACCAGCATAATGGCGCCAATCAGGGCAATCATACTCAGTGGTATGCCGGTCAACCATAACGCCAAAAATACGCCGGTAAATGCAAACGGTATGGCCAGCATGATAATAAACGGCATCTTGAACGATTCGAACTGAGTAGCCATCACGATATAAACAAGCAGGACGATTAGCACCAATAAGGTGAGCAAATCCCTGAATGATTCTTGTTGGTCTTCCACAGCGCCCGAAATGGCCACATCCACTCCGGCCGGCAACTTTAACTGATTGATTTCGACTTGTGCGGCAGCGGCTACTTCGCCAAGTGCAGCTCCTGATAAAGCGGCCGATACGGTTATGACCCGCTGGCGGTCTTCGCGCTCGATGGTAGGAGGCGTAAAACGCTCTACGATCGTAGCTACTTCGCTCAGACGTATCGCATCGGGTTTACCGGTCATTGCATTGACCCTGCCGTTATAGAGCAGGATATTTTGAATATCTTCGATGGATTGGCGGAACGATTCGTCGTAGCGAACAATTATATTATACTCTTCGCCGTTTTCGCGATACAGCGAGGCTGTCATGCCATTGATTCGATTGCGCACAAAAGTAGCTGCAGTGGCAGTATTGACACCGAATTTGGCTAACTTTTCGCGGTCGAAGTCCACATGCAGGCCAATCTTCATTTCATCGCGGCTGATTGTTATGTCACGTGCACCTTTAATCGTACGCATACGGTCGGCCAATTCTTCAGCTATAACCATTGTTTCGTCAAAGTCGTAACCAAACACCTTAACATCTACTGTATTACCGCCCATAAACCCGGCGGCTCCGCCACCTGCCGAAACGGTATATTTTACTACTTCGGGAAATTTGGCTATTTCAAGACGCAGGGCTTCACTTATCGCTTCCTGCCCGCGTTGATGGTTCTTTTTACGGTCTTTCAGATCGTGCAGTACGATCATATAGCTGATGGCATTTGTTCCGGAATTACCGAATAATGCGGCAAAACCTGCTTGATCGTCGGCGCCTGAACTGACCGAAATGACCTTGATTTCAGGACATTGCTCTACAAATGTACGCTCTATCCGATGGGCTAAACTCTTTGTCTGTTCAAGGTTAGCGCCTACCGGTAGTTCCACTCTGACGCTGAGTTGTCCGTTATCCGAGGTAGGCATCAATTCCGTAGGTACTTGAGTAAGCAGTGACAAACTGACTGTAAAAATTAATAATGCGATGACAATGGTTACCGTACGGTGGGTTACCGTCCAGGTAAGTAAGCGTGCATAAGCGCTGTCTAACCAATCCAGAAACCTGTCAATCGGTTTGAAGATAATGCCCATACCTTTGTAGGTATGCGCTGCCTTGAAACGAAGCATCAGGGCTGTGAGGGTAGGAGTCATGGTAATGGCCGCAATGGTAGAAACTACAATCACGATGGAAACAATCCAACCTAATTGCTTAAACATAATACCGGCAATGCCGCTTGTCAGGGTAAGCGGCAGAAATACAGCCACTACAGTCAGCGTGGTAGCAATAACGGCCAACCATACTTCGTTCGTACCATAAATAGCTGCATCCTTGGGACGTGAACCACGCTCAATATGTTTTACAATATTTTCGAGCACCACAATGGCGTCGTCCACCACCATTCCAATTGCAATAGACAGCGAACTGAGCGAAATGATATTGATAGTTCCGCCGGTAAACAGCAGGTAGATAAAACCTGAAATCAACGATACGGGGATGGTAAGCGCTACAATAATCGTTGCACGCCAGCGCCCCAAAAAGAAGAGCACTACCAACACTACAAAAATAAATGCATACATGACCGTTTCGGTCAAGCTATTGATACTGTTGGTAATGTATTTGGATGTATCGAATAAAGTCCCGACATGTACATCGGGCGGTAATGTTTTGAGCAGTTCAGGCAATATTTTATGGACTTCCCGGGCAATAGCTACCGAGTTGGCGCCCGATTGCTTCTGGATGATAATCCGTACGCCGGTTTCTCCGTTGATCGTTTCTTCCACCGTCATCTTCTTGATGGTATCCTGCACGGTGGCCACATCGGAGATACGGATTTCCCTGCCGCCATAATTGGCGATCACAATGTCTTTTACTTGCTCGCTTTCCGTAAATTCGCCTTCGATACGCAGTGAAAGACGTTCCGAGCCGATGTCCATGGCGCCGGCGGGGATATTACTGTTCTCCATCGCGATGATTTGCCCGATCTGTTCGATCGTCATATTATAGGACTCAATCTTTTGCGGGTCGATATTTACCTGTACTTCACGCACAGGGCTTCCGTTGATGCTTACCGCGCCTACGCCGTTAATACGGTTAAGCGGGTTGGCGATTTTTTCGTCCAATAATTTATACAGACCATTGTAACTTTCATTCGCTGTGGCATACAGGTACATGATAGGCATCATACTGGTACTGAACTTAATAATCATCGGTTTATCGGCGCCTTCGGGCAGATAGGTTTCGATTCGTCCCAGCACATCGCGCACATCGTTCGATGCTTCGTCGAGATGAACGCCCCATTCAAACTCAAGGATGATGACCGACATGTTTTCCTGCGAACGCGAAGTGATTTTTTTCAAATCCGACACTGTATTCAGGTTGTCTTCTAAACGGCGCGTGATATTCTGTTCGATATCGGAAGCGCTGGCGCCGGGGTAGGAGGTGATGACCGAAAGCATCGGGACTTCAAGTTCGGGATACAGGTCGATGGAGAGGCGGGTAAGGGAAAACACTCCCAATACGATAGCTCCGATAAAGATGAGTATCGTTGAGATTGGTTTCCGTACCGCGGTTTCGTATATTTTCATCTGATAATTCTATTAATTGTTGTTTTTTTGTAGAGACGCAATGCATTGCGTCTCTACGTAATTCGTAATTGATTTATTCCACCACTTTGACATTCGTTCCGTCTACCAAACGGCTGATGCCGGCAGTTACCACCCTGTCGCCGTCGTTTAGTCCCGAAAGTATTTCATATAGATTGCCCATGCGCAGTCCTAATTCTACTTTTGTATAGGTTACCGTATTGTTATTATTTAGCACATACACATAGCGGTCGTTAACGCCGGATTGTTTGATAACGGCTACATCGGGCACAACGATACGTTCCGCATTGCCGAAATTGAACGATACACGCGCAAACATGCCCGGACGGATTTTCATGTTATTGTTGTTGACGACCAGTTCGGTTGTAAACGTATGCGAAGCGGCGTCAATCGTGGGATAAACCAACTTGACTTTTCCTTCAAACTGTTCGTCGGGATAGCTGTCCAACCGGATAACGGCTGTCATTCCTGCTTTTACTAACGGGAAATAGTTTTCCTGTATGTTGATGATTACCTTGAGCGGATTCAATTGTTGCACCTGCAGGATGGGTTGTCCGCCTGTCAGATCGCCGTTATCGAAATTACGCTGCGTAACGATTCCGCTTGTGGGCGATTTCAGGAAAGTATTTTTCTCTAAGTTCTCGAATGTCTCCTGCGTCACGTCCAACTGTGTTTTCAACTGGTCTACCTGTTGTTTTGAAACGCCTCCGGTTTGATACAAGGCTTGTACGCGGCCGTAGTCCACTTTCAGGTTTTCGATTTGTAGTTTAGCCGACAGGTAATTAGACTGTTCCATTTGTACCAGCAACTGTCCGGCTGTTACATAATCGCCCACTTCAACCATCAGTTTCTCAATACGCATGGTAGCTTGAAAACTCGAAATCATATTACGCGAATAGGGGTTTATCGTAGCGGTATAAATTTGTTCCTGTTCCACTGATTGATAATGTACGGTTTGTACCTTTACTTCCGGAACGGAAACTTCTGTTGTTTGTTGCCCGCCGCTATTACATCCGGTTATCAGCAAGGCAATCGAAAGCGCTAAAACACTGTTCTTTTTCATATTTTTGTGATTTATTTGTTTTACATTATTTATTATTTTTTTGGGCGTAAGCATTACGCCCCTACATTAATCATTAATTCCAATTACTTTTTCATAATCGGCTTTTGCCGATAAATAATCAGCTATTGCTTGGCTATAAGACAGTTTCGCTTGGGTCAGCGCTTGCGACGAACTACGTAGCTCGAGCATTGTACCCATTCCCTGATTATACCGTTCCTGTGAGATGCTATATCCTTTTTCGGCCAATTGGATTCCTTTTTTACTTGCATCCAACTGTACGATCGCTTTTGCCATATTATCATTGGCGACAGTGGCCTGTAAAGTGAGATTGTCTTCCACATAACCACGCTGTATTTGCAACGTTTTGGCAGACACCGCGATTTTCTTCTCTTTCATTATATTGGTAAACCCGCTGAAGATCGGTATATTCAATTGTAATCCAAAAAGTAAACCGTCGGGAAGAAGGTCTTTTCTTGCCGGTATAGGTGCACCGCCAAATTCAGGTGGCAGATTGATAGAATTCGTTGCAGTACCACTATATCCGTATCTTCCGAATCCTGCTAATGTAGGTAAACGTTGTGTGCGTTGCAACTGAAATTGTTTTGTTAATTGTTGCATTTGAATATCTAACTGCATCAAATCGCTGTTGTTGTTTAATGATACGTCGCGGGAAGTTGTTGATAAGGCTACATTTTTTTCAAAATCGGTCAGTTTTCCTTGTACACCGATTGGAATGGACATATCCAAACCCATCAACACTTTCAGAAAAGATTTCGCTTGAGCAATACCATTTTCGACCTGTGCTATCGTAGGAATCAGGTTTTGCATCTGCACTTCGGCCGAGATATAGTCGTATTCGGCAGCCAAACCTAAATCGAAACGCTGTTTAGCTTCTTCGTAATTTTGCTTAGCAAGTTCAAAGCCATCACATAAAGTACTGTACGAATCTTGTGCCAATAATATCTGGTAATAGGCTTTTGTGACCTCATTGCGCAATGTGATTTTTGACGCACGCGCCTGTTCGTTAGCCATCTGCATTTGTAATTCAGTCATTTCAATAGCTTTCCACAAGGCAGGCACAATAAGGGGAATAGCAAGTGTTAGTGTAGCCGACCCCATATAATCTGCCGGATTATCCATGACCATACCAAACATACTCATTCTGGCTGGAAGTGCATACTTGTTGATCGAAGCTGCACCACTCAGCGTAGGTATCAATCCATACCAAGCCTCTTTCTTCGAATAGTCCACCCGTTTGATTTCCTGGTCGGCAATCCGGATCATGGGATTATCGCTTAATGCCACCTGCAAAGCTGTTTCTAAGTTAATTTGCAACGTGTCAGTGTGTTGTGCATTTCCAATCAGAGGAAGTATACACAACAACATGAACAATCCCGTTTTTTTAAATCGTTTAATCATCTTTTGTTTTTTTAAATCTTGTACATTTAATATCTATCTGTGAAAAACCGTGCAAAACTATTGCTTATTTCGTTTCAGTGCAAATCAAATCGTCATAAAAGGCATTTATTACCGACAAAGAGCCGTTTTTATCCGACGAAATGCCTTATCGGATGCGTGAAATTAATAAAACGTTTCTTCTTCTTTTATTTTTTTATACTCTTCGATATGCGCGTCTAATATTTGCATGCCTTTTTCAGTAAACATACCGCGTGTGATGCAACTCATGCAATTGTGCATCGCCGTTTTTTTATGAATACCATACTCGGCAAAAATATCTTTTTGCAGTATCATAACAGATACTTCGTTGATTAATACGGCTGTGATAAATGGATTTACATCCTTTCTCACAATACCGTCTTTTTTGCCTTTTCGCAACAGTTTTTCTGTATCTTCAAGGTATTTTTGTTTATATGTTTCGACTGTATTATTATATATCTCGGGATAATATTTTTGTACTTCGTTGAAAAAATTGAATTTCAAGTGAAAGAAGAATTTAGAAGTATTTTCTAACATTTTAAATATCGCTACGATAATATTATCGGAACTCTGCAGGATTAGTTGTGCATCTAACTCGTGTTGGTCAAAAAAATAATGCAAACAAGCTTCCAATAGACTTGCCTTATCCGTAAAATTTTCGTAAATCGTACGCTTCGACATTCCCGCCGAACCGGCAATATCATCCATCGTAATCGCCTTGCAGCCATTTTCTGCAAAAAGCGTTGCGGCACGCACAATCAATCTGTCTTTGGTAGAATACATCATTTCAATGCTAAATCGGGCGCAAAGGTAATATAAAAACTCTGAAAACCTGAAAAGTTTTCATTTTTTTCAAAATCGATTAATGCTGAAAAATGCTAATCCTTTTTTATCGGAGTAAATTCTCGTCGTGACGTAACATTAATAACAGTAGGTTTCAACCTACGTAGAGTACAGTGTGATCATACCCACGTTCCGCATGGGACAATACTTTCATCATTCCAATAACAACCTGTACCCCTCGTTCCGAATAGTAATGATTTGAACAGAAGTGTCTTTATGAAAATATTTACGCAGTTTGCTTATGATTACATCCAAACTGCGGGATTGATTGGCCTTGTCATTTCCCCAAAGTTCATTCAATATTTTTTTTCGTTCTACAATATGGCCCTTTCCAAGCCATAACATCCACAATACTTCAGCTTCAAGGGTAGTGATACGAATAGATTTGTTGTCCAGGATCAGAGTTTGTCTGTTTTTATCAAAAAAAACATCTCCCATCCTGCATGGTTCCGGGTTCGTTTGTTTCATTTTCGTTCGGAATAAAGCTTTGATATATTCATCCAATACATCCGGCACGTATGGTTTTTGGATATAATTATCCACTCCCAATTGTAAACCACAGACAATATCTGCCTGCTCTTTCTTTTCACCCGAAACCAAAATAATCGGGGTATTATGATCTCTTTTCCGAATCTCTTTTACCATTTCCAACCCCGACATACCGGGCATCATAATATCGGAAACAATCACATCAGGCTCAAATATGTGATACTTTTCGAGTCCGTCCATTCCGTCATGGGCTATCGCTACGGTATATCTGTTTGTTATTTCCAAACTGTTTTGAATCAAAAAGCACAGATCTACGTTATCCTCCACAAACATCAACTTTATCTTATCCATACTTTGTTCGATTTTAATTGTTTGCGACTACCGGCATTTTAAGTATAAATTCACTCCCTTCTCCTTCCATACTTTTTACTGTTACAACGCCCCCATGGGCTTCGACCACCGACTTCACATAGGTCAGTCCCAAACCGAACCCGGAAGCGCCTTTTCTGAAAGCAGCAGCGCCGCGTTCAAATTTGTTGAATATGATTTGACTGTCTTTTCGAGATATCCCAAAACCATCATCTTTTACGCTAATTATCAGCATCTTGTTTTCCATAAGGCAATGGATGTCAATATGTACCGGATCGCCGGAGTACTTGATGGCGTTTTCAATCAAGTTGGCAATGGCATTTTCAATCAACGATTCGTCCAAACAAATAGTTGTGTTTTGCAACGCTATATTTGTCCGGAAAACAATCTTTTTTTTCGTTTGCAGTATTTCAAAACGTGCTGTCAGATGTTTTATCATATTGTCAATATTGATCGTTGAACGATTTAGCATGATTCTCCCCTGCTCATATTTACCTGTCGTTAAAATTTGATCAATCATCTTTTGCAATGCATCGATCTGTCTGTCTGCCAGCTCTCTGAATTTTTCTTTGATTTCGGGTTTATCGTCAAATTGATCGCCGGTCAATTGCGCCACTACACCTTGAATCATGCTCAAAGGCGTTTTCATATCATGGGTCAATGCGTTTGTAAAATCATCCCTGAGTTGATTTAATCTATATCGTAAAAACAAAATCCCTGTTTGATAAATGATACATGCCACGATAAGCATAAGCATTAAAAACGAGCCGACCAATAACCACAACATCATACCGGAGACAGCCAAAAAGGGAATATCCACCTCGGCATATACTCTTTTTCCATCAACAATAAGATAGAGATTGGATACAAACGTAGTGTGCCTCTCCTTGAGTGTGGTATCTCCGATGTGTTCAATCACAGCCCCTGTCGAGTCCACATAGCATAGCAAATAATGCAGCATGATATTGTCTTCTACCAATTTGCTCCGAAAAATACTGTCCAGGTCTGCAAGTTCGAATGGCGATCCTATAAATTGCAAAAGTTGTTGAAGCACGCCGGCTTCTATTACTTCCTCATTATTTAGTTCTTGCGCTGAACCAATATCAAAATCTTCAGGTACCTTGGGATTATAAATAAATGCTTCTTCAGATCGTCTATGCCTTAATTCAACTTCTTCATCAATAGATTGTTGCATTTTTTTATTGATTGCTTCTTCCAGTTCATAGCGTTTCATCCGTAGGGCAGAATACAGCCACATTGATTGGAAAAGTAGAAGCATGGCGATTGAGATCAGGAAAACAGCCCAAATGCTCCAAATACCTTTATGTTTTGTCCATTGATATAATATTTGCTTCACCAACATGATTCTTTTTTTTGCAAATATAATAAAAGTTTTGTTTTCCATTCGGATTCCATATTTTTTTTAACAAATTGGAAAAAGAAAATAACATTGGATAATATTACATAACATTCGATAACATTCCATAATCACTTTATTCCATTTTTATCCAATATATTATAGATATAAAACTCAAATATTCTGTTTTTTTACTTAACAAAAAATAACATAGTATATAACAAAAAATAACACAAAAAAAATATTAGTAATAAAAACAACCTGTACCTTTGCCGCTAGAAAACTTTATATTTATTGTGATGAAAGCAGAAACATTCAAAAAAGGACAAAAAGGGCTGAAACGGTTTGACCGTTTCAAAATGGGATTGGAAGAATTGCACTCCATTAAGGGAGGAAGTTACCAACTTTATTATATAGATGGGAAATGGTATTATGTGTGGGTAGATGATTAAAAGGAAATGCACGCAGAGATAAATTTTCTATAAAATACTACTTCGAAACGTTTATTGCAAAAAAAATGAAAAATACTTTTATTGCCTATTTGGATTTGTTGAAAGTAAAACACACAAAGTCGTTTTCCGACCAATACTTCAACGAGCATCCGCACAAAAATAATTTGTACGGACTGTCAAAGATGTTGTCGGACTATGGCATTCGAAATGCTGCAACCCGGATCGAAGACAAAGACAATGATATTTTCCGCATCGACTGTCCGTTCGTCGCCCATGCCGGTGGCGATTTCGTAGGGGTCTATGGCATAGACCCTGAAAAAGTCCTTTTTATCCGCAATGGCAAGAAATTATCCACCCCTGTTTCGCAATTTATCCAATCCTGGTCAGGCATAGCCCTTTTAGCCGAAACCTCGACTGATTCCTGCGAACCGGATTACAAAGAACACCGCAAAAAAGACCTGCTGACTATCGCCCAAAAATCAATCCTTTCCTTATCCATTATCCTGATTTTAGGAATTGCATACATTAATACAAATATTACCCCCGCATTTATCCCCCTTTGGAGGGGGCTGGGGGAGGGGCTGCTTTTACTCGTCAACCTGTTCGGCATCTACATCTGCTATCTGCTAATACTAAAACAGTTGCATATCCAAAGCCGCTACGCCGACAAAATCTGTACCCTGTTCAGCCAAAGCGACTGCAATAATGTCTTGGAATCCGATGCAGCCAAACTGTTTGGCGTGTTTGGATGGAGCGAAATCGGCATGGGATACTTTGTAACCAATGCAATTATTCTACTGTTCCTGCCGCACTTGATCCACTGGTTAGTAATTGTTAACATCCTTGCCCTCCCCTATACTATTTGGAGTGTATGGTATCAAAAAGTCAAAGCGCATCAATGGTGTCCGCTTTGCCTGATCGTACAGGCTTTGTTATGGGCCATATTTATCATCAACCTATTATTTGGCCATATTCACCAACTCGTCATTGCGGGCTTTGACCCGCAATCTCCTTTGACATTGTGGGATAGTACAGTTATTCAATTGATTATCGTTGGCTGCACCTACGCCATCCCCGTATTCTCACTCAACCTCTTACTCCCCAAACTATCTGAAGGAAAGCAAGTAGCCCGGCTCCGTCAGGAAATCAACAGCATCAAAGCCAACGAAGACGTATTCAAAACGCTATTAATGCAACAGCCATTTTATGAGATCAGTAATTCCGATTCACAGATTATCTTCGGCAATCTTGACGCCAAATTAAGAATATCCATCCTGACCAATCCCTTTTGCAATCCCTGCGCCAAAATGCACGCACGGGTAGAAAATCTGTTGAAAGAAACCAAAGAAAACGTATGTATTCAATATATTATAACCTTTATTATTTTGAATTATTTTTTATTGTTTAATTTTTTAATATTTTTGTCGTATGAAAGAGAGAATAAATTTAAAAACTGTACTTTTCCCGGTTGTGGTAGTTATCCAGGTTATGGAAGCTGTGGGTGTCCGTAATCAAATTTTTAATTGGCAAAGCGTAGTAAATAAAATCAACGCTTTGCCTTTTATTTCACTAAACTGTTTATCTCTAAAAAAAATAGATATTGTAAATAAAAGTTATGAAAATAAGAAAACATTTATTAGTTTTGGGTATGAGATCAATTGTTGTGTGGCTTCCAATGATAATATTTTTTTTCACAACATGTTGTTTGCCGGACAAACATGCGAAAGATGGTTTGGCATATATTGATGTTACAAAAAGGTATCCTGAAAAAGAAATTTTTTTGACCGATATTGCAGAAGTCACTTACCTGTGTTTAAATTCGGATGACGATGATTATCTGTATAGGGGAAGAATCCATTGTATAACAGAAAATATGATTGTGGTTTGTGATGATATTTCTGGAAGTGTGCTGTTTTTCACAAAAGAAGGCAATCCCAAATCGCGCTTTAGTCGTAAAGGACAAGGCCCTGAAGAGTATTTATTTCCACACCGTGTATTATTTGATGAAGCAACCGACGATGTGTATATCAAGGATCAACTTGGTCGCACACAGGTTTATTCATCTACAGGAATGTATAAAAGAGTACTTACCATGCCTCAAGGAACAATGCAGGGAAATGATTTCGTTTCATACGATGACTCTTCGTTATTTTTCTATGATGAAAGTATCCTTTTAAAACGAATTGCTGCAGACTATAACAAAAGTGCTGACAGTATTTGGTTTTCACCCTTTTACCTTATATCCAAACATGATGGCGCCGTTTTGGACTATTTTGAACTGCACATAGCTCCCCTATTTCTTGGGATGATAACTCAAGAAGGGCTCAAAATTCCACCAAGAGGTATAACCCGCGTAATGAAAAGCAAAGAAGGCGTTTTATTATGCAATCCTGAAACAGATACGGTTTTTCTTTACCGTAAAAACCAACCTCTGCTTCCTGTGATATGTAAAACACCTCCGGTCGCCTCTACAGACCCGATGACCTATCTGAATAATTGCGTAGACGAAGGTGTTTACCAATTTATTGAAGTCTATACGGTTGCAGGAAATGAACTCGCCATACAATTGCCTGTCAAATATTACTTACGAAATAAATATACATGCGAAGTGGTTCATCCCAAAATTGTCTTACCGGACTATACAGGCAAAGAATTTGATTTTAGTTTTAGATCAGCCAG
>Ga0082212_10005945_pt1 | contig 16507 bp, 7 predicted proteins | sample TergutNt197P3_FD_71548 | JGI IMG/M metagenome (GOLD analysis project Ga0082212, IMG submission 71548) | Neocapritermes taracua P3 segment gut microbial communities from Petit-Saut dam, French Guiana - Nt197 P3 | ecosystem: Host-associated > Arthropoda: Insects > Digestive system > Gut ... | reverse complement strand
TTATTGATTTTTAATGATTTAACGATAACTGATTATGAAGCCTTAAGTACGCTCGGCGGACTTGGCACGAGTACGACCAAGATTAAGGAAGCCGTTTTCGAGAATCCCGATGCGCGGATCCCGATGACGAGAAGCTTGCCGAATACCAACGGACTTTGGTCTTATGAGTTCACCGGCGATATCCTGGACGGTTCTTTTACGAACAGTGTTTTCACCCCCGGCGGCACCTCCAGTGGTTACAAATATTATATTTATCGGATTACCTATCCCGACGGTGACAGCGACTATGCCCCGGACCCTTATGCCATCGGGGCGAGCCCCAACGGCTGGATGTCGGCGCTTATCGACCTGAATTCAGCGCGGGCGATACCCGCCGGCGGCAAACCGGGCTTTTTGCAGACGACTCACCATCAATCAGCCACGGATGCGATTCTTTATGAACTACATATTCGTGACTTCTCGATGCACCCGACTTCCGGCATTTCGAAAGACCATAAGGGGAAATACCTAGCTTTCACCGAAACCGGGACGAAGGTATCACAGACGAACGGCCTCTTGGGAGCCGCGATGACGGCGATGTACGATGCGAGCGGAAAAGCAATCCCCATCGATGCTGATGCGCCATCGACCGGAATCGACCACTTAGTCGAGCTTGGCATCACCCATGTGCATCTTTTGCCCACTTTTGACTATGGTTCGGTGGATGAATTAAGGCCGAATCATTTCGCCGATGACCGCGCTTTTAACTGGGGTTATGACCCCCAGAATTATAATGTGCCGGAGGGTAATTATGCGACCGATGTCTGGGACCCCTATGTCCGCACCGCAGAATTCCGGGAAATGGTCAATGCCCTGCATGGTGCCGGAATCAAAGTCGTCATGGACGTCGTCTTTAATCATACCTACTCAACGAATGATGGGCCGTTCCAGCGCGTTGTTCCCGGTTACTACTATCGGACCGGCTTAAACACCGGACTTTATACCGATGGGGCCGGCTGCGGGAATGAAGTCGCTGATGAGCGGGCGATGGTGCAGAAATTCATTGTGGACAGTGTTTTACATTGGCAGAAAGAATATGGCATCGACGGTTTCCGTTTCGACCTGATGGGACTCCATGTCGAGAGTACGATGATCGCGGTCGCGAATGCCTTACGAGCCGTTGACCCGCAGGTCATAATCTACGGTGAACCCTGGCCCGGATATAACTGGAATCCCGGCCATGTCATTCCGGCCGGAGAAACCGCTATCTATCGCGGCAGCCAAAAAAATCGCGGCTGGGCATTCTTTAATGACTATTACCGCGGGCCGTTAAAAGGTTCGCCCGACCATAATGCGCGGGATGCTTCCGGCAATCCAACCGATGAGAACAAAGGTTTTCTTACCGGCATCGTTGATAACGCCGGGAGCGTCATGCACGGCGCCCGGGGCTATCAGCATCCCAATGACGGCGCCGCCAATATCATCGCTAACGCTTCGGAAACGATTAATTATGTTACCGCCCATGATAACCTGAACTTATGGGATAAAATCAGTATTTCTTTCTGGAATAACGGCCATCCCGATGATATGATCTGGGATGAACATAAACCCAGCCAGGTTCCAACGAATCCGCCCCGCCGCCCGGCGGCCGGTTTTACGAGCATCGCCGATGTCCGCGATCGGGATACCGTTTCGCCCAATGATGGTGGGGTACTCGCCACGACCCAAGCGCAGCTATTAGCCGCCGGAATCATCATGACCAGCCAAGGCGTCCCGTTTATCCAGGCCGGCGATGAGTTTCTGCGCAGCAAACAGGGGCATAAGAACAGCTATAATGCCAGCGATTTGATTAATGTTATCAATTGGCAGGATAAAGCCGATTATCCTTTGGTGGTTGAGTACTACCAAGGGCTGATGGAATTACGGAATAGCCATCCGGCTTTTCGGATGAATGACTTAGGTATTTTGAATGCTAATTGGCACGAGATTGATTTCACGACAAGTTCAGATGCCGCTGCTAAAACAGGTTTTGTTAATAACGCCGGTGCGCCGGTTCCCGGTGTTGTCGCTTATCGGATTGACGGAACGGCGCTTACCGATGAAGAATGGGAGACGATATATGTCGTCTACAACGGGAATGAAACGCTATCAGCGACGGTAAATCTTAGCCATGTCAAATCATTGACTCAGGTAGTCAATCACGAAGAAGTTGATCTCGTTCATGGCCTCGGAAAGGTGGCGGTTGGCGCCTGGCCGACTGTTCCGGCCCGTTCGGTGGCCGTCTTTACCGATGCTGAGCTGGAAGAATTCGTCAGCGACTATAATTTCATTATCGAACTTAGCAGTTCTTCTCCGCTGACGAACGCCGACATCCATATGTGGCCAAACGGCGGCTCTTTGCTCGGCTCCCCTTTCAAATTTAACTGGACCGGTAATGTCGGCCGCACCCTCGCGCCGATTAGCCAGAACCAGCTGGGGTTGGAGTTCGGCTTCATCGTCCGCGGAAACGGCCAATGGCCGCCCCCGGCGGATGTGAATCATGTCGTTAATGGTTTCCCCACTACGGCGGGAAACATCGACCGTTTCGTTAAGAAACACCCGCAAGAGCAGAACACGAAAATTCGCCTGACGGCTAATAGTCAGAGTGTCCGGGTTTACGCCCAAGCAGTATCATTGATCGGGATTGATGAAAACCTCGCCCCGCAAGTCATCTTCCGCTGGCGTGACCAGGAAAGGTTCAAAGACGGAATCCTCCAAAATGAGACACCCATCACCGCCCCGCAGGCTCGTTATCAGGTAAATGGCGGCGCCTGGTCGACGGCGGTGAGCCTGGTTTATAATTCCGCCGAAGATATGTATGCCTTTCAGACTACGAATGCGAATCTGAGTGCCGGTGATATCGTGCATTATCAACTGTCCGATGACGGTGGTGTCACTTGGGATGAAGATGATTATAATTTGGTCAGTGGTTCATCACAACTGACCGTACCGGCGACAAAAGTCGGTTTCGCCCACTCCGAATTTAACGCCAGCCAGTTGAATGTCTTAATCGTTGAAGGTTTAGAAGATGTTCAGTCCGTCCGCGCCGACCTCACCGCTTTTGGGTTAGCGAGCAACGAAAATATTCCTTTATTAACTCCGGGCCGTTATTCGAAAGTGGTGGAAGCGCGGGTGCCGGTTGGCATAAAAAACGTTACCCTAACGATAACATTTAATGATGGCACGGTCATAACCCCGACTGTAAGTTGCGAAGTGGTCAGTAGTACCGCCACCGGTTTCGACTGGGATGAAGCGATCATTTACTTTATGGTCACCGACCGCTTCGCGAAACTAGACGGTAGCGGCGATGTTATCACCCCCAACGCGAATATCATTAATACCCGGCCGAATGAACTGAATGCCGCTAATGTGAATAACCGTGATCTTAGCCGCGTGAATGGCGGTGATTTTAAAGGCTTAACCGCTTCCTTGGATTATTTAAAGGCATTGGGGATAAATACCGTTTGGATTACCCCGATTGTCGAAAATATTTCCGGCAGTGTCCAGTCCGCCCCTGATGTCCAGGAAGCCTATCATGGTTATTGGGCGCAAACCTTTGAAAAGTTAGATGCGCGGCTTGGCACCGATCAGGATCTAAAAGACCTGATCGCCGGTCTGCATGACCGTGATATGAAGTTGATGGTTGATATTGTCATCAATCATGCCGGTTATGGGACGACTAACGTTCATGCCGAAGCATCGGCCACGGCTCCCCATTTCGTTCTCGAGAACGGTGAATCGATGTTCCGCCCGATTACCGGCTCGCCGGATCATGCCCCGATTTATCCCCCGACCGGTAACGATCTGACCGATGCCTTAGCCGGATTGCCTGATTTCCGGACCGAAGACTTGCTGGTTCGGGAAAAGCTGGTCGAATGGCAAACCTATTGGATGAGCGAATATGATATCGATTATTTCCGGGTTGATACCGTCAAACATGTCGAACACGAAACTTGGGAAGCCCTTAAATCGCGCGTTATCGAAGAAAATAAGGATTTCAAGATGATCGGGGAACTGTGGGACGGCGCCTTTAACATGACCGGTGGTTATCTTCACAGCGGTTCGATGGATTCACTGGTCGATTTCCCCTTTGAAGGGATTGCCCTTGATTTCGTAAACACTGCCGCCCCTATATCCGGTATCGAAAGCCGGTTGGGACAACGCGAAACGTTCTTGCTTGCGAATCCGTCGGTTCGTTTAGGCCAGTTTTTATCTAATCATGACCGCGATAATTTAGGCACGAAACTAAGCGGCACATCGAACGAAATCCAAGCGAAACTGCAAGCGGCGGCTAGCCTGCAATTAACGGCCATCGGGCAGCCCATCATCTACTATGGCGAAGAGGTCGGCCAGTATGGAAGAAACGCGGCCGGGCCGTTCGGCGGTGCCGGATCAATGACTTGGTACCACCCAAACCGCTATAGCTTCGACTGGGGAAAGACCTTTAATCCGGCTGACCCGACCAATACTTCCGCCGGAAACGCGATTAATCACCACTACCGCGCCCTGATAAATACCCGGATGATGTTTTCGAAGACCTATTCGAAAGGGACGCGGACTTATCATGCGGCCGGAAATGAAGTCCTTGCTTTCTCGACGGTCCACGACGGTGAAATCGTGCTGACCTTTATTAATCGGTCTGATGTGGCACTGCCGGTTACGATTTCGGTTACCGATTTCATCCCGGGTACGGTTCTGCTTAACTATTACAGTATGTTAAGAAGCGGTGATAAGGGGGAAATCACGGTCGGAAGCGGCGGCTCTGTCAGCGTATTCGTCCCGTCGACAGCTAACGGCGGAACGGTCATCCTGGCTGTTTCGAAAGAAGATACGCCCACGACGGATGAGCTTAGTTTCGCGATTCCCAGCGGCCATATTTATAGCGGCGCCGCCCAAGGGATCGGCACCGTCACCGCTAAGAGCGGTGTTACCGGACTAGGCGCGATTACGGTAAAATATGATGGAGCAACGCTCGTTCCAAGCGATGCCGGTACATACGCGGTTACGGTTGACATTAGCGCCGGAAGTGCGTACCGGGCTGTAAATGGCTTAAGCCTAGGCAATTATACGATTAGCGAAAAGACCCTGACCGTAACACCGAACAGCTTAAGTAAGTATTTCGGGCAAGCCGATCCTACCCTCACTTACAGCTACAGCGGAAATGTGACTGGCCAGACCCCGGCTTTCACCGGAACACTTCTGCGGGCGGCTGGTGAGACCACCGGAACGTATCTGATTTCGCGAAACAACCTGGCGCTTGCGGATGGCAGCGGCGGCTTCCGCGCCGCTAACTATACGCTTGGGTTCGACGGGGGGATAAATTTTACGGTCAATCCCTTTAATCCCGCAGCGACCGCCGTCCTAAGCGGCGCCAGCGGTAATGATAACTGGTTCGGAGCCGCTGACACAGTGGTTTTAAGCGCCCCGAGCGGCTTTACCATCAGCGCGTCGAATGCCGGGCCCTTTACGGCTTCGATTACCCTTGCCGATACCGAGGGTGCGAATAATACGGCCGGCTATTACCTAAGAAGCACGAGTGCCGGGACTACCTTAGACGCGATTTCTCAGCCACTTTCGCTTAGCTATCGGGTGGATAAAACCCCGCCGACCGGTGAAATCACGATCAAAAATAAAGGCTTCATTTCTTTCATGAATGTGATTACTTTCGGCCTGTTCTTTAAAAATACCCAAAGCGTGACCATTACCGGCAGCGATGCCTTATCCGGAGTTGCATCGATTCAGTACATTGCCACGGATGTGCTATATAATGAGACCGCGGCAAGAGCGCTTCCGGACGCGGCCTGGTCTACTTATAATAATAGCAGTAAGCCTAGTTTGAGCAGCGGCTTTAAAGGTTATGTTTATAGCAAAATTACCGATAACGCCGGTAACTTCGCGGTCCTTTCTTCCGAGGGTGTGGTGATCTTTACCGACAGCCACGGTGCCCAAACCACCATTAACACCACTAAAACAGATAATGCGAAAACGGCGACGATTACGCTAAATGGCAACACAATCAAAAGTATCGCTAATGGTGCGGTAAGCTTAAGTGCCGGAACCGATTATGCGGTTGCGATCGCGAATGATGAGGCGACGATCACTTTCACGAAACCCTACCTTAATAATCTTCCGGCCGGCCAGACCATTCTGGATGTATCCTTTTATCCCGGGGGTGAAACCGGCGCCGCCGCTTTAGAAAGCGATACCCCCGCCATCGTCCACATAACCATCAATGTAAGTCTGGCGGAACAAGCGGCCTTAAGCATAGTAAGCCCCGGTCCGGTAACCTACGGCGATGCTGCATTTATGCTTTCGACCAGCGGCGGCAGTGGCGCAGGTAATGTGACCTATGCGCTGGACACGAGTTCGGTATTAGCGGCCAACCAAGCCGGAACCGTTTCTTCCACCGGTGAGATAACGATTACCAATACCGGCAATATCTATGTCCGCGCGACCAAAGCGGCTGACAGCAACTATTTAAGCACCGTCTCCGCCGTATTGACTATTTCGGTCAATCGGAAAAACCTCACTGTCACGGCGAGTGATATCATCTATGCCGGGAAAGAATACGATGGGACGACGATTAGCACTGCGGCGACGATCGCCGCTCCGGCCGGCGTCATCTTCGGTGATGTTATTACCGTTGATTATGGCACTGCGGTCTATGATAATGCGAATGCCGGAACGCGTTCCGTTTTCTTCGCTGGCTTATCCCTCGGCGGCGCCGATGCCGGAAAGTATAGCCTAACCAATAGCACGGTCACCAAAACGGGCATCGTTATTACCAAAGTGCCGCTAACGGTCACAGCCGAAGATAAGGTTATCATGATCGGTGCGGCGGAACCCAGCTACACCTATACGGCGGCCGGGTTGGTGAATAATGAAACTACCGCGGTTTTCACTTCCGGGCCGGTTTTTGCTTTGGACCGCGCTTTTGATAGCTCGGGAGCGGCCAGCTTTACGATCACGCCGAAAGATGCCGTCACCGCGAACTATGACGTTAATTATGCGAACGGAACCTTATTAGTAGTTGATGCGATTCCGCTCACGATTACCGGCCTTACGGCGGGGAATAAGAATTATGACGGCACGAAAACAGCGGTAATCACCGGAACGGCGGCTCTTAATGGTGTCGAAAGTGGTGATCAGGTTTCGTTAAGCGGAACTGCTGTCGGCACGTTTGCGAATGCGGATGTTGAAAACGGAAAAATCGTCACGGTAACCGGGCTTTCTTTAACCGGTACCGATGCGGCTAATTATTTCCTCGTTTTACCCACCCTGACCGCGAATATTACCCGCGCCCCGCTCGCAGTCACCGGTTTCAACATTTCAAAGCCCTATGACGGAAACGATGAGGTCATCGGTTTCGGAACCCTTTCCTTTACCGGCCTAATGAATGGTGAAACGGCTGATGTCGTAACGGCCGGAGTCACCGCGCACTATCATGATGAAAATGCCGGTTCCGGAAAAGCGGTTACCTTCCTCCACGATTTCACGATGAGCGGCGGAACAGCCAATCCCCATAACTATAGCATCACCCAGCCGACCGGCGTAACCGGAAACATCACGAAAGCGGCGCAAACCGCTCCCCCCGCCCCAACAGAAGCTTCGGTAACGGCGGCAAGCATTACTTTGGCGGCGATTACCGGTGCCGAATATCGGCTTAGCTCAGGGGCATGGCAGGATTCAGTGACCTTTGCTAATCTGGACCCCAATACCGGTTATACTTTCTACGCCAGATTTAAGGCAACCGATAATTATAATGCTTCCCCGGAAAGTGCGGTTAGCTTAACCATCACGACTGATAGGATGGATGGCCCGATGGCGCCGGCCTTATCCTTTACGATCAGTGAGGCCGGTTTCCCTAAAACGATTACCATAACACCTGTTATCGGTGCCGAATATAGCTTTAATGACGGGCCTTATAGCACAGCCAACACTTATCTATCTCATTTTGCCGAATATGTAACCCTGTCAATCCGCATCGCCGCAACCCAGACCCATAAGGCTTCGGCGGCGGCGACCAGCTCAGTTAACACCGATAAAGCGAATCAAGAAGCCCCCGGCTCTTTCGCGCTCACTTATGCCGCCGATATCGCCGGTGTGTCCTATGCCGTGACGATCCCGGCAACACCAGGCGCCGAATATAGCTTTGACGGTGTTGACTTTGACAGTAATAATATAATTTCCGGGATATTGCCCGGTCAAACGGTGGTTGGTTATAAACGCATTGCCGAGACAAACACTCATAATGTAAGTGGGATAACCAGTGCTTCCCTGACTCTGCCTGCCTTCGAAGTAAGCGAACCGTCCCCGTCCCCGACCACTGACGGTTCCGGTGGTTCCGATGGCTCGGGCGGTTCCGATGGTTCCGGTGGTTCGGGCGGCTCCGGCAGTTCTGATGGTTCCGGCGGCTCTGGCGGCTCCGGCGGTTCGGCGCCGACTCCGGGAACGGCGGCAACCCCGACCCCGACCGTAACGCCGACGGCAACCCCGACTCCGGCGATATCACCGTCACCGCTCCCCACACCGGCCGGAAGTGGCGGCAGTGGGAATCGGGTTACATCTGATCCGGCCAGCCCTAGCCCAAGCCCAAGTCCGGGTCCAAGTGCAAGTCCAAGCGCAAGTCCGGGCGGCAGTGATCAAGGGCAGTTAACCGCCGCTTTGCCGACCATCCCCGCCAACGATGGGGCGGTTGCCATCGGATATACGAAATCAGGCGCGGTGGTAACGTTAAGCTTACCTGATGAAAAAATAGCTGAGATTATCGCCAGTGCGGAGAATGACATTGCCTATTTAGACTTTACAGATGTCATGGATGCGAATACAGCGATCATGCCTGGCACGGCGCTTAGGAAACTCGCGGACTCCGACCTTTCCCTGGAACTGAAGCTGCCCGAAGGAACGCTTTTCCTCGGCGTAGATGCCTTCAAATCCGTGACCGCAAAAGCGGATGGCCTGGAGATTTCCGCCATCATTAATCAGCTGGCGACAGACGATATTCCGCTTGAACACCGACAGAATCTAAGGGATAGTGACTTGGTATTCAGCATTACACTTTTATTAGGCCCGGATAAAATCACGCAATTCGATGGTGCCTACATCGAGATTACGATTCCTTATGAGGGAAATCTTCCGGTTACGGTCTGGTACTTAAATGACGAAGGCGAACTGGAGTTGATTGAAAGTACCTATAACCACGAAGCGAAAGCGGTAACCTTCTTTACGAATCACCTTTCACGATATCTGCTTCGGGTGGATGATTCGGATGCAGGTGATGAGATGACTGCCGCCGATGATGGGATCGTGAGCCCGGCCGCCGTTGCGAATGTGCTTGACACGGACGGAAACCGTTTCCTGTCTTGGCCAACTGCCATCCTTGGTTTCGGCATTCTGCTGATCGCCGGTATCGGCATCGTCGTATTAAGGAGGAGGCGCAAAGAGTAGAAGTGCGAAGAGTAGAAGTGCGAAGAATAGAAGCGCGAAGAGTAGAAGTGCGAAGAATAGAAGCGCAAAGAGTAGAAACGCGAAGCATAGAATCGCGAAGTAAATAAAAGGCACTGAATGAGCATTTTAATATTGATTTATGGTTTATAGTCACGTCATTGCGAGCGAAGCGAAGCAATCCAGAAATCGCAATCTGGATTGCTTCGCAGGAATGTTTTTTATTCCTTGGAATGTTCTTTATTCCTTGGAATGTTCTTTATTCCTTGGAATGTTCTTTATTCCTTGGAATGTTCTTTATTCCTTTCGCTCGCAATGACGTCTCGTTACAGTTCGGCAACTAATATTGGAAAGAACCAAAAATTCCTTGACGCATTTTTTAAAAGTTACTAAGTTACATAAAATCGTGAGGGAGCGAGAGTGTGATTCATAAGACCGGCCTTTGACAGACACCGGTCCTTGACTCGCGTCCTAAGCTCCTGCGAAGCTGGAGCAGCGAGTCTAGTACCGCTGTAGTCTGTCACAGAGCGAGAGCGGGCCGGTCGTTGAATCAGCAGCTCTCGCCCCACGCGGCCATAGTACTTTGCCTCTTTTAAAAAATGCACCCCCGCAAGAGTTCTTCTTGCATTATCTGAAAGCCTTTGGTATATTTAGATTACGATTTGCAGACAAAGCTTACTATCCATAGGGGTTTTTATGTACGATGTCCTTTATTACATATTTTCCTATATTATGCTGATTAATCTAGTCGGCTTTTTATTGATGGGAATTGATAAAATAAAAGCAAAAAAACGTGGTTTCCGTATTCCGGAAGCAACCCTTTTTGTTGCCGCCATCTTCGGCGGCAGTATTGGCTCATGGATTGGAATGTATTTATTCCGGCATAAAACCCAGCACTGGCATTTCGTTTATGGCCTGCCGGCGATTCTGACCCTCCAAGTTATTGTTATTTCCGCTTTACTTTACTATTTCGAACCCACGATCTTTTAACGATAAGGGATATCTCAATGCATATTGCTATTTGTGACGACCATATCGCCGAACGCAAACAAACCGAACGGCTCCTCTCCCGCGAATCTGACCGCCGTAAAGCCATAACCGGCGTATTTTATGTCCACTCCTACGGCCATGAAGACGCCCTGCTTACCACCCCGATGCAATACAATCTATTTTTAATTGACATGGTTAACGGCGAAATCAACGGCCTTCAACTTGCCCTCATTCTATGCCAAAGCGGCATCACCGCCCCCATCTATTTATGTGTATCCGCAATCGACTACCGCAAAGCATATCTGCAATTATATAAACCGCCTGAGAACATCTATTTTATTGATAAACCACTAAAAGTCGCCGAACTGACTAAAGTAATCGATCAAGCCCTTTTCATGCAAACCACTATCATGCCAACCATTGAACTGCGAACCGAAAATGAAACCCTTTATCTCAACGAATCAGAAATCATATCCGCAAAATCCGGCTCTTCCTATTATACCAACGTTTACTTAACGAATGCGCGGGTTGTTCGCATCAGCGGCGACCCCGCTAACCTTTATAGCCAAATCGGCAATTCCCCCACTTTTTATCCGCTCTCAAATAAAGCATTTGTCAATCTTTCACACATTGACAAATGCTCCATTAGCAAACTCTTATTATCGAATAACCAAACGTTTAATCTCTTGCTATTCAAAGGCCTGATCCTAAAGCGATACTTAAACCAAATGGAAGAATAAATCTATACCCCTATCACGACCCCACCGTCATTCGCATACATCGTGCTGAGCCCTTTCGTCCCTACCACGATAATTTCCTTATAATTCGCCTTTTCTTCCAGCATTTTTTTCACTTCCATCGCCCGCTCCAAACAATTGCAATGCGCAATCATCAAACGCGAAGCAATCCTATCGGGCCGCTCGGAAATCACGATATCAACCATCTTGGTCAAAGCCTTTTTAATCCCGATCGCCTGGCTTTTTTGAAAAATAGTGCCTTTATTCGCACTCATCACCGGCTTGATGCTAAGCGTAGAAGCAACCAGCGCCTTTACGCCGGTCAAACGCCCATTTTTCCGCAGGGTATCGAGATTATCGAGGACAAAAAAAGTCCGCATCACATCACGGTAAGCCTCCAGTTTCCTTACTACTTCCTGAAAAGGCAACCCCTGCTCAGCCAGCTCCAAAGCCTTTAAAGCAATCTGCCCTTCTCCGGAAACAGCCGCCTCCGAATCACAAACATGAACATTTTTTTCATTTTTCTCCAAAAATAACTGCTGACCAAGAACGGCACTATTATGACTTCCGCTAAGTTTCGAGGAAATGGTCACGATATAAACATCATCGGCATCTGTATTTAAGGCTTCCATATACCGCTCCGGCGAAGGGCAGGAAGATTTAGGAACCGTAGGGCAGTTGGCAACCCACTTAAGAAATTGCTTTTGATTAAAATTTTCATCATCAATCACTTGCCGTTCGCCAACATCCATAATAAATGGAACTACTTCAATCCGAGGATCATCTTTATATTTTTCCGGCAATTCGCAACAACTGTCAACTATTAGCTTAAAGCTCATTCTAACCTCCATGTCACGCTACGCGTGACTCTTTCTTCCCGTCAAATTTAAAAAACCATTACATGTAGTTTTCATTACCACTTATCATAGCATATGACATTTCAGTTTACAAGATGTTTTTTGCATGGTATAATGGCGCAGTGTTGTTATTGTTACTGTTCAGACGCCACTATTCCGCGAAGTAAAATTGCTTTCTATGCAATTTTACGAGGGGTGCAATGCGCCAAAATGCGTTTTTCAGCATTTTGTGTGCATATTGTTGCAGTTCAGGCGCAGTCTGAACTGTAACTTACTATTCACAGCTACACTGTAAATAGCAACGATTTTGCACACAAAATGCTAAAAAGCAGCATTTTGGCGCATCCAACCTAAAGGTGGTGCCATGTTTCAAGAACCGCTATCGCTTTATAAATTAATCGTATTATATATGCTAGGCCGCGTCAATTTTCCCCTGACCAAAGCCCAAATCATGGATTTTATTTTGGAGCGTGAATACACCGGTTTTCTTAATTTGCAACAAGTAATCGGCGAACTGATTGATACGGATATGATTAAAGCCGAATCCATCCGCAACCGAACCCACCTGATTATTACCGATGAAGGGCGCGAAACCTTATCCTACTTCCGCCATCGGATTGGGGAGGGGATGCGAACGGAAATCGAAGCTTTTTTTAATCAACATGAACTCGAAATGCGGAACGAAAGATCGATCATCGCTAATTACGATAAAGCCGCCAATGGAGAATATGAAACCCGCTTGGCAGTGAAAGATAATGATATCATCTTGGTTGACATAACATTAACCGTACCCAATGCCGATATCGCCGAGCAAATATGTGATAACTGGCAAAAAAAGAATCAGGAAGTCTATAAATATTTAGTAGGAACTTTATTTTAACCATAAGGTTGCCCTAACCTTACTGACCGCAGCAAACCATTAACAGTAACAAAAAACCCGTGAAAAAATAAAAAGGATTACGCAAATGAATAACAAAATATCAAAAATTTCCATCGCCGGTGTCTTAATCGCTATTGGCATCGTTATTCCGATGATTTCACCTTTTAAGATTATCATTGAGCCGGCCTCTTTTACCTTAGCCAGCCATGTCGTCATCTTCCTGGCAATGTTCATTTCTCCTGTGATGGCAATCGCCGTTTCGGCTGGAACCGCGACCGGCTTTCTACTGGGTGGGTTTCCCTTAGTCGTGGTTTTCAGAGCCTTTAGCCATGTGATTTTTGCCGGGTTCGGTGCCTACTATTTTCATCATAGCAAAACGAATATGACTACGGTCAAGCTGCGCATATTTTCGGTGGTCATCGCTTTAATTCATGGGGTTACGGAAATTATTGTCAGCAGTACTTTCTATTTCGCGCAAAATCTGGGGAACTTGAATGATTATATGCGTTTGGTGATTTTGCTGGTGGGGGTTGGCACGTTTGCGCACAGCCTTATCGATTTTGAAATCGCTTTACTAATCAAGAAACCGCTTCGACGGCAGCGGTCATTAAGAGAAATCATAAAGTAATTCGGCACCGGTTGGCTTATTCTTTCTCATTCAAAATTTTACGCCAGTCAGGCGTTTTATGATTTCGATTTCATCCTTCTATTCAAACATCGGCTTCCGCCGATTCGTTTTTGATTTTCGCGAAGTATGCTTGTACCTCTGCTTCATGCCCATTATTGCTGGGATGGTAAAATTCGCGCCCGGCCAATTCATCCGGCAAATATTGCTGCTTTACATAATTATGCGGATAATCATGCGCATATAGATAGCCTGTCCCCCGGCCTAATTTCGCTGAACCCTTATAATGGGCATCTTGTAAATGCGGCGGAATCGGCAAATTACCTGTTTCGGCAACCGTTTGCATCGCCGCGCCGATCGCCGCAACGCAAGCATTACTCTTCGGGGCGCAAGCGATATACATCGCTGCCTCCGCCAAAATAATCTGCGCTTCCGGCATCCCAACCCGTTCCACCGCCAAGGATGCATTGACCGCTACGGTCAACGCTTGCGGATCAGCAATGCCCACATCCTCAGCCGCATGAATCATAATCCGCCGGGCAATAAAAGTAACACTTTCCCCGGCATACAGCATCCGTGCCAAATAATAGACCGCCGCATCCGGATCAGATCCACGCATACTCTTAATAAAAGCCGAAATCGTATCATAATGATTATCTCCGGTTTTATCATAACGAAGCACCCGCTTCTGGATACACTCCTGCGCGACCGCCATCGTAACCCGGATTTTCCCGTCCGCCCCCCGCGCGGTCGTCATAACGCCTAACTCGATCGCGTTAAGCGCCCGCCTGGCATCACCGCCGGATAATTCTGCGAGGAAATCCAAGGCATCATCATCAATCACCGCCTCATAAGCACCCATACCTCGTTCCTGCTCATAAACTGCCCTTTTCAACAAAAGCTTAATATCTTCCTGTTCCAAAGGTTTCAGTTCAAAGATAATCGAACGCGAAAGAAGCGCCCCATTTACTTCGAAATAAGGGTTTTCCGTCGTCGCCCCAACCAAAATAACCGTTCCATCTTCCACATATGGCAATAGATAATCCTGCTGCCCTTTATTAAAGCGATGGATTTCATCAATAAAAAGAATCGTTTTTTTACCATACATACCTTGGTTTTCTTTGGCCCCCTTAACGACTTCCTCCATATCTTTTTTCCCCGCCGAAGTCGCGTTAATCTGACAAAAAACCGCACTCGTCGTCGCCGCGATTACTTTCGCTATCGTCGTCTTCCCGGTTCCCGGCGGACCATAGAAAATCAACGAACTTAGCTTATCAGCCTGTATCGCCCGATAAAGCAGTTTATCCCGGCCAATGATATGCTGCTGCCCGACGACTTCATCTAAAGTGGTCGGTCGAAGCCGCGATGCCAGCGGCGATTCCTTTTCCATATTCGTACTGCGCATATAATCAAAAAGATCCATTGCGAATCCTCCTAAATCTAATGATAAGGCGTAAGTGCATAACCCATTTTAGAACGTATGTTCAAATGTGTCAATACGAATTTATGATTTTTCTTGACAATCCACTGCAAATGCTTTACTATCATTGCCACATGAACATTGGAAACGCTATCAGGCCCAAAAGCATGAAAATAAATTTGTCGATGATAAAAGAGCGAAAGACCAATCGCGGACTATATTTGTCAAAAAAAAGAAGAAAAAAGCGGAAAATAGTATGAAAATTGTCGATTTTAACTTAAACCATATCGAACAAGCGATGCAAATCGCCGCACAAAATTACAACACGGAGCGCCGTTTCACCCCGCTTTTGCCGGAGCTAAAGCAATGGCCTGACTTTATGCCATTTACTGAAAATGGGCTTGGCGTCGCCGCAATTGCTGAACATAAACTTATTGGTTATCTCTGCTCTTATGGCACTTGGGATAATGCGTGGGATATACCCGGCCTTAAACACATCTTTTCGCCGATGCACGCAAACGGTACAGTCCCGGAAGGCCGCGCCGAAATCTATGCTCGCCTCTATCAGGCAGCCGGCGAAAAATGGGCGCAGGCCGGAGCCGCCAGCCATGGAATCTGCCTATATACCCATGACACAGAAGGCCAAGCCCAACACTTCCGCTATGGCTTCGGAATGCGCTGTATCGATGCGATTCGGCAAATGGATGATGTCGCAGCATTATCACCTTTGAGTAAAGAATACTCTATCGTAGAGCTTAAAGCAGAGGAACTGGCGGATGTTTATCCGCTGACCGATTTATTAAATAAAGGATACCGTGAAAGCCCGTTTTTCATGTTAAGAGAACCAGTCAAAGAAGCTGAATTTTTAGAAAACGCCTTAGAAAGTCGCTCTATCTACTTCATTGCCAGATATAAAGAGCAGCCTATCGCATTCATCTGCGCCGAATTAGACGGAGAAACCTGCATCCAAAATGTACCCGGTTATCTCCACTGCAAAGGTTTGTACTGCCTTCCCGAACATCGAAGAAAAGGCGTCAGCCAAAATCTCTTAAACCGATTGATCCAAAAAATAAAAAATCAGGGATATCATTATTTCGGGACTGATTTTGAAAGCGTAAACCCCTCCGGCTCCGGCTTTTGGCTGAAACATTTTACCGCATATACGCATAGTTTAGTAAGGCGGATTGATGAAAACGCATTAATATCCTAATACAAAAGCGGTTTTCCTAAAAATCGTTTACCCTTGTTTTCCTAAAAAATCGTTTACCCCATTGACACCTTAGAATCGCTATGTTACAATAACTTTCGGCACTTGGAAAAGACATACTTTCGTAACGATACCCTTTACGCTTTTTTCGAGCTTTTGACAAAATCATAATGGGTACGAAAATGGAAAAATCACAGAAGTTGTAAGGGCGAAAAAGCCCGGAAAATCAATGTTTGCTCTCGTAACTCAGCAGGTAGAGTACTTCCTTGGTAAGGAAGAAGTCGGCAGTTCGAGTCTGTTCGAGTGCTTCACGCAAACCCACTCAGCAA
>Ga0082212_10005944_pt1 | contig 16509 bp, 14 predicted proteins | sample TergutNt197P3_FD_71548 | JGI IMG/M metagenome (GOLD analysis project Ga0082212, IMG submission 71548) | Neocapritermes taracua P3 segment gut microbial communities from Petit-Saut dam, French Guiana - Nt197 P3 | ecosystem: Host-associated > Arthropoda: Insects > Digestive system > Gut ... | reverse complement strand
TGGCACGCCTTTTCTCAATGTATCAATCTGGCCGCCATCACGCTACCCGCCAAGCTACAAAGCATAGGAGACTATGCCTTTTACAGATGCGAAAGTCTTACTTCGATCGAAATGCCCTCCGAAATTAAGATAATCAGGTATTGCGCTTTTTTAGATTGCATCAACCTGTCGTCCGTGACGTTATCCGACGCTGTTGAAACCATCGAAAGATTTGCTTTTGCGGCCTGCAACAAACTTACTTCCATCACCCTGCCCGCCTCTATCATCGAGCTTGAATGGGGCGCCTTTGATGCCTGTCAGACGCTGAAAGATGTGACAGTCAGTTGGGAGACCCCCCTGCTGTTGGTCGACAACCCGTTTGATGAAGAAATTATCAAAACCGCCACATTACACGTGCCGATCGGAACAACAGCCGCCTATCAGGCTGCTAATGTATGGAAAGAATTTGGAACGTTTGACGAGTATGACCCTGCAGGCAACAACCAGATTGAAGCACCGACCCTGAAAGCATACTTTTCAAACGACCTGTTGTATATTACCGGCCTCCAACCCGGCGCCTTACTGAGCATTTACAGCATTACCGGACAGCTTGTCTATAAAGGTTTTGTACTGACGAACAGCGAACAAATCCCCTTCCACGCAAGAGGGATTTATGTTGTGGAAACACAAGGGCGAACGGTAAAAATATCGACGAACTGATAGGTTCGCTAAGCGGTTATAACTTTTTTGAATTTGTAGAGGAACTGTTCGGCTTCGGCTTGGGAGAGCGACAGGGGAGGAAGCAGGCGGATGGTGTTGGTGCCGGCGACGCCCGTAAAGACTTTCTCGTCGAATAGCAGTTTCGAGCGCGCTTCTTTGACGGATTCGTAAAACTCGATTCCGATCATCAGTCCGCGACCGCGTATCTCTTTGATGCCTCCATCGTTCAACGACTTCAATTCGTTGATGAGGAAGTCGCCCGTCTGTTTGGCGTTCTCAACCAAGTTTTCTTTTTCCATGATGTCGAGTACGGATATGGCGGCGACACAGGCTAAGTGGTTGCCTCCGAATGTGGTACCGAGCATGCCGTAAACCGGCGTAAACTTAGGACTGATCAGCATGGCGCTCATCGGAAAACCATTGGCAATACCTTTGGCCACCGTGATGATGTCGGGACGAATGTCGGCATACTGATGGGCAAAGAATTTACCGCTGCGTCCGTACCCCGATTGTATCTCGTCGAAGATCAGGATGACCTCGTATCTCGTACATAATGCCCGCAAATCGCGAATAAACTGATCGTCGGGCATCAGGATGCCACCTACGCCTTGAATGCCTTCGATGATCACAGATGAGACATCGCCCTTGCTTAATTCAGTTTCAACCGCTTCGGCGTCGTTCATCTGTACGTAAGTGACGGGCAGCTGTTCGTTGATGGGGGCAATGATTTTCGGATTGTCGGTCACCCGTACGGCAGCCGACGTCCGGCCATGAAACGAATGTCGGAAGGACACGATCCGTTTTTTACCGTTGTGGAACGACGCTAATTTCATGGCATTTTCGTTGGCTTCTGCGCCGGTATTCACTAAAAAGAGCGAATAGTCTTCGTATCCGCAGGCCTTGCCCAGTTTATTGGCAAAGGTCTGCTGGAAGTTGTTCTTTACTGAATTGGAATAAAATCCTAACTTCTGTACTTGTTCCGTTATTGCTGAAACATAATCGGGGTGGCTGTGACCTACGGAAATAACGGCATGACCGCCGTATAAATCGAGGTATTTGGCGCCTTTGGAATCCCATACGTGGCAACCAAGACCTTTTACGATTTCGATGTCGAAAAGTGGGTAAACGTCGAATAATTTCATTGTTATTTGAAAATTAAATGTTTAAAATTTAAAATATTTTACCGCCACAGGTCTTTATTGCGGGTCAAGCCCGCAACGGGCGAAGCGAACCTTTATCAGAACGCTAACGGTTTCAGACGCAGGCCGGCTGTCTCTGCTAAGTTGAACATGAGGTTCATGTTATGAACGGCTTGTCCGCTGGCGCCTTTCAGCAGGTTGTCGATGACCGAGATGACGAGCAGTTTGCCTTCGATTTTCTGCAAATACAACAGGCATTTATTGGTGTTGACAACTTGTTTCAGGTCGGGATTTTCATTTATCACAAAGGTAAATGGATGGTCATTGTAGTAGTCGTTGTAGATGTTTTTTACTTCATCCAGTTCCATTGTACACTCCAGATAGGCGGTCGTAAAAATGCCGCGTGTAAAATCGCCGCGTACCGGAATAAAATCGATCGCCGCACGAAAACTGTCCTGCAACTGCGCAAGGCTTTGTCGTATCTCTGCTAAATGCTGATGTTCAAATGGCTTGTAAACAGATATATTACTTTCGCGCCAACTGAAATGGGTGGTGGGCGACGGTTTGACGCCGGCGCCGGTTGATCCGGTGATGGCGTTCACATGAACCGGATGATTGAGCAGCTGGTGTTTGGCCAAAGGCAATAAGGCGAGTTGGATGCAGGTAGCAAAGCAGCCCGGATTGGCGATATGTTGCGCTTCACAGATAGCGTGACGGTTCAACTCCGGCAAACCGTAGACAAATGAATGAGTAGGCGCAGCAATCCGGTAATCCTGACTTAAATCGATGATACTCAATTCTTCAGGAATAGCATGGTCGTTGAGGAACTTCCTGGTGTCACCGTGTGCCGTACAGAAAAACAGCACGTCGATTGCGTCTAACGGCAGCAGGTCGGTGAACGACATCGATGTTTCGCCATGCAACCCTGCATGGACGGCTGTCAGTTTGTTGCCGGCGTTGCTCGAACTGTTCACAAAAACCAGTTCCACGTCCGGATGATTGAGCAGCAGCCGGATCAGTTCGCCTGCCGTATAACCGGCGCCCCCGATAATGCCAACCTTTATCATAGCTCGTCTTGATGGTTTGCGTAATAAACGCGCAAGGGGGTGGATGCCACCTTGATAAAACCTTTCGCCTCGTCGGCAGTCCAGCCGCTTTGCGTTTCGCCGTACTCGCCGAATTTCGTCTTGACAAGGTCGTCGTTCGATTCCACACCGACGGTCGAGAACGACTGCGGGCGCAATTCGAGTATCACCGTTCCGTTCACGTTACGCTGGTTTTCGGTCAGCATGGCCTCGATGTCGCGCATCACCGGTTCGAGGTACTGGCTTTCGTGCAGGAACATGCCGTACCAGTTGGCTACCTGGTCTTTCCAGTATTGTTGCCATTTGCTCAACGTATATTTTTCGAGGAAGCGGTGTGCTCCGATGATCAGCATGGGCGCGGCTGCTTCAAACCCGACACGACCTTTGATGCCGATGATCGTATCGCCGACATGCAGATCGCGACCGACGCCGTAAGCCGAACCGATCGCTTCTACTGCCTGAATTGCTTTGATTTTATCGGTAAAAACTGTGTCGTTCACCGCATGAATCTCGCCCTTCCGAAACGCGATGCGCAACTGTTCGCTGCCCTGTTTCGTCACTTGTTTCAGGTAAGCCGTTTCGGGAAGTCCCCGAGAAGAATCCAACAGTTCGCCGCCACAAATAGACGTCCCCCATATTCCAACGTTATAGGAATACTTCATCTTCGCAAAATCGGCTTCGAATCCGTTGTTGTTCAGGTAATCGATCTCGTCCTGGCGCGATAGGTTGCTGTCGCGTGTAAGCGTGATAATCTCGACGCCCGGCGCCATTACTAGAAAGGTCATGTCAAACCGTACCTGGTCGTTGCCCGCCCCCGTCGAGCCATGGGCGATGGCATCAGCGCCTATTTCTTTGGCGTAGCGGGCAACCGCCATGCCTTGAAAGATACGTTCTGATGAAACCGAGACCGGATACGTACCATTGCGCAGCACGTTGCCGAAAATCATGTATTTCAGGCTTTTTTCATAATATTCTTGCGTCACGTCGATGGTGACATATCCCTTAGCGCCCAGTTTGTAGGCATTCTCTTCATTTTTTTGAAGCTGTTCACGGCTGAATCCGCCCGTATCGGCACAAGCCGCATACACTTCATAACCTTTCTCCCTTGCTAAATACATGACCGTATAGGATGTATCCAATCCGCCGCTGAACGCGACGACTACTTTTTTCTTTTTGTTTTCTAAGTCCATCTTTTTTAATTACTAATTACTAATTACTAATTACAAATTACAAATTACAAATTACAAATTACTAGGTTTTATTGCTCATTTTTTCGAGCATCAGGCAGCGCTCGTCTGCGGGGTCGAAAAGCATCGCCGTACAAATACAAAAACGTCGTTGTGTACGAACCAGCACATCATGGTTGACACATCCGCCACAACCGCGCCAGAATGATTCGTCGTCGGTCAGGTCGGCAAACGTGACCGGAAAATATCCCAGTTCGGTATTCAGTTTCATCACGGCGCTGCCGGATGTCAGACTGAAAAGTTTCGCTTTCGGCCATCGCAATCGAGCCAGTTTAAATGCCTCATGCTTGATGCGACGCGCCAGTCCCTGATTACGAAACTTGTCGGCAACAATAAGGCCGGAAGTAGCCACATACTGCTTGTTTCCCCACGATTCGATGTAGCTAAAACCGGCAAATTCATCCCCGGCAAGCGCAATGACGACTTTACCTTCAAGCATTTTCTGCGCCACATAATCGTGTGATCGCTTGGCGATACCTGTTCCGCGTACTTTTGCAGCCGCTTCGATCGTGTCCAAGATCGTTGCGACATACTTTACATGGTTTTCGTTGGCAACCATGATGTCAAAGTTTTCAACCTTTAAAATTTTTTCCTCTTTCATTTTTTTCGATACCCTAACAAAAAATATTTATTTCTTTAAAATACTGGCTATCACGTTTTTGATTTGCAGATGCGTATAACCTTCGCGGGGAATGACAAGAATTGTATCGTCGCCCGCAATTGTTCCGAGAATCTCTTCAGGCGCGTGATTGTCAATGTCCGAAGCTATCCCCATGGCATATCCCGGACGTGTTTTGATCACGGCGAGGTTGCCTGAAAACGCAACGGTCGATTCATCAAACATAGACGTTGGCGTATGCAATTCCGTCGAAGCCATGTCGGGAAGGACATACCTGTAATACCCTTCACGGTCGTGCGTTTTAACGATTTTCAGTTGCCTGACGTCGCGCGAAAGGGTCGCCTGGGTCACGTTAAAACCCCTGTTTATCAATCGCATTTGCAAATCGACTTGACTTCGTATGATTTCTGTACGAAGCAAATTTTCAATGACTGATAAGCGTTGTTTTTTTGCGTTCATAATGAATAAATATACAAAAACGGCGCAAAGATAAGCATTAATTTTGTATAAATATGCAAAATGAATACTTTTTTTTAAAAAATACGCATTATAACGAACAATGTATATAAAAAAACATTACTTTTGAGGTCGAAACAGGGTGTTGTTTTCGTTTATGGAGAGCCTCTGTTTTACCATTCATTATTAATAATTTAATAGACATGTACAATTGGTTTGAATGTAAGATTAGTTACGATAAAGCAACGGACGATGGGATTCCAAAAAAAATCACGGAGTCGTTTCTGGTTGATGCGCTCTCTTTCACGGAAGCGGAAGCGCGAATTATCGAAGAGATGCGCCCGTTTCTCAGCGGTGAGTTTATTGTGCTGAATATTAGAAGGGCACGATTTTGGGAATCGTTCCTCAACGACAGTGGAGATCGTTTTTACAGGGTAAAAGTCAAGCTGGTAACATTGGACGAAAAAAGCGGTACCGAAAAAGAAAAGGCTGTTCAGATGCTGGTACAGGCATCTACCCTACATGAGGCTATCGGCAACATCGACAAAGGTATGAAAGGCACGCTTCACGATTATGTCATTGCGTCAGTGACTGAAACGGCGATTATGGCCGTGTATAAGTTTGGAGAAAAGTAGTTTTTTTCATCTTGACATGAGCGTTTATGATAATATAATAAGGTTGCGGGCATCGCTCCCTGACGGGGTGAAGTTAGTGGCTGTATCCAAATTTCAGTCGGAAGCGGCGATAATGGAAGCATACAATGCGGGGCAACGAATTTTCGGTGAAAATCGTGTACAGGAACTGTCGGGCAAAAAGCCGAAATTGCCCGACGATATCGAATGGCATTTTGTTGGAACGCTTCAGACGAACAAAGTGAAATACATTGCGCCGTTTGTTTCGATGATACAAAGCGTTGATACGTTAAGACTGATGGAAGAGATCAACCGCCATGCCGGAATATGCAACCGCATCATCCGCGTATTGGTCGAAGTACATATTGCAGCCGAAGAAAGCAAGCACGGATTTAGCCCCGACGAATGTCGTACTCTTTTCCAGGAAGGCCAGCCGTCGAAGTTCAAAAACATACACATTTGCGGGTTGATGGGTATGGCCACCTTCACGTCCGACAGCGAGGCGGTCAGACGTGAATTTAGAACGCTGCGAAGGCTTTTCGATGATATCAGGTCCATGCCGACAACGGATCAGTCCCTGTTCGCCTCATTGTCGATGGGCATGAGCGACGACTATCAACTGGCAATCGAAGAAGGAAGTACGATGGTACGCATCGGAACGGCGATTTTTAATTCGTAATTCAATCACGAATGAAATCACCGAAGAAAAAAGAAAGAAGAAGGTGGATGTTATAAAAATTATCAATAAATTCTACAACGAAAATTCGGAGGTTTACCGCATCCTGCTAAGTCATGGCCGAAGTGTGGCCGACAAGGCTTTATCGATTGCCCGGTCGCATCCGGAGATGAACCTCGACCGGATTTTCCTCGAAGAGGCGGCGTTGCTTCACGACATTGGAATTGTGTTTTGTCGTGCGCCCGCTTTGGATTGTCATGGTACGCACGATTATATTTGTCATGGTTATCTTGGCGCTGAATTGCTGCGACAAGAAGGACTTCTGCAACATGCGCTTGTCTGCGAAAGGCATACGGGAACAGGAATAACGCAAGCCATGATTGAGGCAAAACAGCTACCGCTCCCCCGCCTTGACTTTGTACCGGTCACGTTGGAGGAACAGGTCATCTGTTTTTCCGATAAGTTTTTCAGTAAGACAAATGTAGGTAAAGAAAAGAGTATCAGTCAAATAGTAGATTCTTTGCGAAAGCATGGCGAGGAGAACGTTTTACGCTTCGATCACTGGTGCAAACGCTTTTTAGAATAATTAAGTGAAACAACTCGTTTATTTGTGTTATTTTTGTACCCGAATAATCCGCAAAAAAAATGATTTGAAACGTATTATATTGTATACGCTCCTTTTTATCGGCGCCGGATGTAAGGTAACGCAACCGGTCGGAAACAGAACCGAACAGCAACCGGAATCATCGCAAGGGATGAATCCGGAAGCAGTTGTATTAGCCATAACCGACCCTGTTCCTTCCAATGATACCGACCCTATTCGTTCCAATGATACCGACCGTATTCGTGCGAATGAAACCGAAGCTGTGATCGAAGCGATCGATTCGTTAATAGAAAATGCCGGCTTGCTTGCGGAGATGCCCGACAGTTTGGACGTGCTCGCTGCAGCGTCGACAACCGGCGACGTTTTATCGCCGGATAGCCTTGACCAGTTGCCCGACAGCTTGCTGTCAGGCGAAGACCTGCTCCAGCTGCCGGATACGGTATCCGCGAAAAAAGGCACCCTTGAAGCGCCGGTTGAATATACCTCTTCCGATTCGATTGTCTGGACCGCCGACAACATGGCTTTTCTTTTTGGTGACGGCAATGTCAAATATCAAAGTATTGAACTTACGGCCGCTTATATTCAGATGAATATGGACAGCAGCCAGCTTTTTGCCACCTTCGGCGTCGATTCGTTGGGAACCGAATTTGGCCATCCGGTGTTCACGGAAAAGGAACAAAAAATGGAATCCAAAGAAATGTACTATAATTTCAAGTCAACAAAAGGATTGGTGAAACATACCATCTCGCAGCAGGGCGAAGGTACCATCATTGCAGGCTTTGGAAAAAAAATGGACAATGACGTCTTGTTTATGGCCGACGCCAAATACACGACCTGCGACGAAATCGATCATCCCCATTTCTATATCTGGTTGAAGAAAGCGAAGGTGTGGCCAGGAAAGAATGTCGTATCGGGGCCGGCGGTGCTATACATCGAAGACGTTCCCTTATATCCGATCGTCTTGCCGTTTGCCTTTTTCCCTTTTACCGACACCTATTCGTCGGGTATTATCATGCCCACTTACGGCGACGAGATGAACAGAGGCTTTTACCTGCGAAACGGAGGGTATTATTTTGCGTTGAGCGATTACTTCGACCTTTCGTTAACCGGCGAACTGTATACAAAGGGCAGTTGGGGGTTATCCGGTCAAACATCGTATAAAAAACGATACAAATATTCAGGAAGGGTCTCGCTGTCGTATCTCACGACCGTCACCGGCGACAAGGGATTGGATGACTATTCAAAACGTAAAGACTTCAGCATCAAGCTATCCCACTCGCAAGACCCCAAGGCTAATCCTTACCGGACTGTTTCAGCCAGCGTCGACTATTCGTCAAGCAGCTATGACCGCAACCAGTTGAACTCGCTCTACACACCCGCCGCCACGCAAAACAATAAAGGGTCGAGCGTCAGTTTCTCGAAAAAATTTCCCAATAGCCCTTTTAATATTTCTGCCGCCATGAACATCAATCAGCGTTCGCAGGATTCGAGCGTTTCGGTCACCTTGCCCGACATGACGGTTACCATGTCGCGCATTTATCCGTTTAAACGTAAAAATGCGATTGGCAAAGACCACTGGTACGATAAGATTTCCGTCAATTACAATGCCCAAATAAGAAATTCCATTTCGACAAAAGAAGATTTGCTGTTCAAGTCGAACTTCGTCAAAGACTGGAAAAACGGCGTTTCACACAAAAGCGACATCAACGCGACATACAGCATATTAGACGTCATCAATCTCTCGCCCAACTTCAGCTATTCGGAACGATGGTATTCGCATCGGATCGAGCAGTCATACGATATCGATCAAAAGCGGATCGCGCCGACCGACACCATTTACGGGTTCAACCGTGTATACAATTACAGCGGCTCCATTTCGGCTTCTACTACCCTCTACGGCATGTTTACTCCCTGGAAACCTTTTCGGAAATACGTGAAAACAATACGCCACCGGATGGACCCCTCCATCTCGTTCAGCGCTATGCCCGACTTCGGCGACCCCAAGTATGGATTTCATAAGACCTATACGTTTGTGAATGGTACGCATACATTTCCGGGAGGCATACCCGATACGCTCAGCAAAACCTACTCGCCTTTTGACGGGCAACTGTTCGGGGTGCCTGGACGGGGCAAAAGCGGCAGTATCTCCTTCAGCTTGGACAATAATATCGAAGCAAAAATACCCGACGAGAATGAAAAGTCAGGCGATCGCATCATCAGCATCATCGACAAGCTATCCGCCAGCACCAGTTATAATCTTGCAGCCGATTCATTTAAATGGAATAACCTGAATACCAGCATGCGCTTGAAACTCACCAAGAGCTACACGCTCAACCTGAACGCCGTTTTCGATACCTATCTGTATGATTACGATGAGATTAAGGGGCCAAACAATACCGTAACCTACAGCGGTCGCAGGGTGAACAAGACGCGTTTTGCGTCGGGGAGCGGGCTTGGCCGGGTCGGACGGCTGATGTCGACAGGCACAAGCTATTCCTATACATTCAATAATGATACGTTTAAGAAATGGTTTGGAGGCGAAGAGGGACGGCGTAAAAGCAGAAGAGAAGCGGATAATGACGACCTCATGGAGGACATGGAGGATTATGATCCGTTAAATCCAGACGCCCCTCCGAACAGGCGGGCCGAGATGGACCGCGACAGGGGAGGGGGAGGCAGCCTGTTTGGCAAGAAAAAGCAAAATGAAGGCGAATACGATGACGACGGATATTACAATGTGACTATTCCGTGGAGTTTATCGCTCAATTACAACCTCTCCATTGCGTATGACAGGCAAAAATTCAATGTCGAAAAAAAAGAATACGAGTATCAGTTCGTTCATGCGTTCAGTTTCAACGGAAGCCTCCAGCCTACCAAAAACTGGCGTGTCAATTTCAATGCCACGTATGACTTCAAGAATCACAAGATTTCGTATGCCACCTGCAACATTTCACGGTCGATGCACTGTTTCCAGATGTCGGCCAGCGTGATTCCCTTCGGCCCGATGAAGTCCTATTCATTTTCCATTGCTGCCAGTTCGTCGCTGTTGAAGGACTTGAAATGGGACCAGCGGAGTTCGCCGTATAACAATCAGGAATGGTACTGATATTTCTGTCGTAGTTCGGCGATGCGCGGGTCGGAGATGTAGTCGTCGTATTCCATCATCTTGTCGATAGCACCTTTGGGCGTCAGTTCGATGATGCGGTTGGCAACGGTCTGTATGAACTCGTGGTCATGGCTGGAGAAGAGGATATTACCCTTGAAGTTGATCAGTGTATTATTGAACGCCTGAATGGCTTCGAGGTCAAGGTGGTTGGTAGGCGTATCCAGCACCATCGTGTTTGCATCCTTGAGCATCATGCGCGAAATCATGCAGCGCATCTTCTCGCCGCCCGACAGCACGCTGACCTTTTTCAGCAGTTCGTCGCCCGAGAAAAGCATGCGTCCGAGGAATCCTTTGAGGAAGACCTCGTTCGTGTCTTTGGCAAACTGGCTGAGCCATTCGATCAGGTTGTAATCGGAATTGAAGAAGTGGGCATTGTCCAGCGGGAGATAGGCTGTCGTGATGGTCTGTCCCCATTTATAAGTACCTGCGTCCGCCTGTTCTTCGCCGTTGATAATCTGAAAAAGGGCGGTCATCGCGCGCGGGTCGCGGCTGATAAAGACGATCTTATCATTCTTTTCCACATTGAAGTTCAGGTCGGTGAACAACACTTCGCCGTTGATCGACTTCGTCAGTCCGCTCACCTCAAGAATCTGGTTGCCAGGTTCGCGTGCGGGCGTAAAAATGATACCCGGATAGCGGCGCGACGACGGTTCTATCTCTTCGATGTTCAGTTTTTCGATCATTTTTTTGCGGCTGGTCGTCTGTTTCGACTTCGCCACATTCGCCCGAAAGCGGCGGATAAACTCTTCCAGTTCCTTTTTCTTTTCTTCTGCTTTCTTGTTTTGCTGTTGTTGTTGTCGCAAGGCCAGCTGACTGGATTCGTACCAGTAGGCATAGTTACCGGCAAAGAGTTTCAGTTTGCCGAAGTCGATATCGACCGTATGCGTACAAACCGAATCGAGGAAATGCCGGTCGTGGCTCACGACGAGCACGGTCTGTTCGAAGTTCGAAAGATAGTGTTCGAGCCAGGCGACCGTATCGAGGTCGAGGTCGTTCGTCGGCTCGTCGAGCAACAGGTTATCGGGTTTGCCGAACAGGGCGCGTGCCAGCAGGACGCGCACTTTCTGCTTGCCGCTCAGTTCTTTCATCCGTTTGTTGTGCAAGACTTCCTTGACACCCAGCCCGCCAAGCAATGCAGCGGCATCGCTCTCGGCGTTCCAGCCATCCATCTCTGCAAATTTCTCTTCCAGTTCCGATGCGCGCAGCCCGTCCTCGTCCGTGCACACTTCTTTGGCAAACTTGTCATAGAGCGCATTTCTTTCGTTCATGATTTCCCACAAGCGGGTGTGTCCCATCAAAACGGTGTCGAGCGCAGTATACTCGTCAAACGCGAAGTGGTCTTGCGACAAGACGGAGAGCCTTTCGCCCGGACCTAACTGAATCGTTCCGCGCGTCGGGTCCATGTCGCCGCTGATGGCGCGCAGCAAGGTAGACTTGCCGGCGCCGTTGGCCCCGATAACGCCATAGCAGTTGCCCGGCGTAAATTTCAGGTTGACGTCCTGAAACAGGATGCGCTTCCCGAACTGAATATCTAATCCACTAATTATTATCATATTCTTTGTTTATTTGTTTGTATTTGAAGTTTTCAGCAAAAATCAAAGGCAAAAGTACGCATTTTTTTGTAAAAATCAAAAACAAATGTTTTTTTGGGGTGCATCTCAAGGGAATCCTACCGCAAAAATAACGCCTTCAAAAATCACCAACTTCCAGCATGATGCTTTCACAGGGGATGGTTGTTAGTTTTATTCTTTCATCATTAGCCGTTATCTTCCGTAAGAAGGATAAACATTTATAGAGTTGCCGCTCGCTTGTATCCGGTTTATCGCCCCACACCTGCGATTCAACAAATTCGCGATTAAGCGGTATATTTTTGTTACGACACAGGAGTTGCAGCAGATTGTTTTCCCGAAAACCTATTTTGTAGGAACTACCGGCTGAATATACCATGGAATCAACATTATCTATGTAGGTATCCGGTGTAATGAGCTGCTTGCTGTCTTTGCTTACGGGATGTCTTTCTATATATCGCCGGATTACGGCCAGCACTACTTCCATTTTTTGACTCTTCCGCACATAGCCGTCCGCATCCAGTTTGAGGCATTTGATTTCATTTTCATCGCTTGTATCGGCTGTCAGCATCAGGATTGGCGTTTCCGAATCCCTTTTTCGAATATTAACCACTACTTCATCTCCATCCATGACAGGCATTTTTATATCCAGTATGATAATGTCGGGCGCCCGTTCCTCATATTTCCTGAGTGCCTCCTTCCCGTTTTTAGCATAATTAACTTCATAGCCTGCCCGTTCAAAATAAAGACGATACATTGCCGCCAGTTGTGCGTCATCTTCCGCGTAAAGAATTAAGTGTTTCATTTTATTTCAGTTTTATTTTTATGTCATGGGTAATGTCAGGGTAAAAGTACTTCCCTTTTTATTTTCGCTCGCCACCGTCACATCCCCGCCATGCGACTTCGCCACCATCTTCACATAATACAGTCCGAGGCCAAAGCCTTTTTGAGATATGGATTCTGTTTCCGGAACGCGGTAATTCGGTTTGAAAATTTTACGCTGATGCGCCACGGGGATGCCGATGCCGCGATCACGAACGGTGATGCAAGCCCGGTTGTCTTTCTCATGGCAGCCGATAAATATATCCGTATTTTTACCGGAATATTTCACCGCATTTTCTATCAGGTTTATCATGGCATATCCCAAATGTGCAGGATCGACACGTGCAGTGACCGGACGGGTATTGTCGCAATCGAAATGAAAATTCAATGATTCATGTTCCGCATTAAACTGTTCCGCGATTTCGCCAATGAAATCATTCAGGCAAATATTTTCAGGATAAACGACGATTGTTTTTTTATTTAGTGTCGTGAATTGTAATTTTTCAATCAGCAGCGACATCCATTCATTCTTTTGCTTCATCGTCAGGACGTAATTTTGCTGCGACTTGTTCACCTTGATAACCGAAAGCGCTTTATCGATATAATAAACCTGGTTCATCAGGTTATGCGCAATGGTTATCAAATTCTTTTTATTCATTTCAAATACTTTGCGTTGGTAAAAAACTGTCGTTCCCGTAAAAATCACGGCAAAGAAAAGTAAAAATCCAATCCCCAGCGAGACAAGCGACATCGATCTCATTTGCTTGTACAGTCCAAAGTACGACCCGTCGAAGCGGACAATCAGAAAATCTTTGCCGTCGATGCCGAGCGGCAGCGTATCAAGCGGCAGTTGAAAACGACTTAAATCTGCCTCAATCGGTATATGGTCAAAAATTGTATCCGTACTGTCGCTCAGCGCCAAATAATAGGGCAGCGTGATCCCGTTTGATTCCAAGCGGGATTTGAAAGTGGAATCAAGCCGGTTTAGATTTATCCCGGTTAAATGATAGCGGCAATGAACGTGTTTTGAATATTCATACCATTCTTCTTTTGTTTTGCATTGGCGAGTGAATGTTACTTTATCTGGAAAAACTTTACACACCGTTATCGTTTTATCATCAAAATTTCCTCCATAACCATCGCCGGACCTTAAAAATCCTGCACTTTCCAGCATATCGTACCGGTCCATGACGGCGTCGTGCAGGTGGAAATCCAACGACTCCTGTAGTATCCAGGACGCTTTTGACTGTATCAGTTTTTTTTCAGCACGAAACATGCGTACATTCCAGAAGTACTGAATAAACAGCAATCCAACGATGGCAATTGCGATGAAAACAGTTGTTAAAATAATTCTCTTTTTCATTTGTCGAAAAATTTGGATACAAACGTACATGAAAAAGTTGGATTTTCCAAGCGCATCGAATGAAAAAACTTTTCCTTCAGAGGAAAGAAAAAGTTTTTTGGCGACTATCGCGTACATAATATATATGGTAAACTTGACAATTTCACGAAAAGCCTATTGTATATCAGTAGCAAGCTGGCCGTCAAGCCTGACATGACGCGGTTTGTCGCCGTCAACTTCAATAACGTCGTCATCGACATCAACCGTATCTGTCAGGATTCGATCATCAACCAGAAGCAATTGGATTTCCATTATCAGGATATTCAAGTTACCGGACGCAGGGATAATCCGCGGGTTACCACCGTGAGGAGCAATAAAAACGGTTTTTTCGATGCGGCGGCAAGCGACGAGCATATTTACGCCATCTACTCGGGCAAGTCGTTTGATGAAGCGGGCTTATCGTTAGACCATTGCGAATATCTGAAGATATTCGACCGGGACGGCAATCCGGTCGGATGCTATAAGCCGAATGTACCCTTGTACGCCATCTGTTACTGCAAACGGGATTGCGCGTTGTACGGAATCCATATCGGCGAGGAGGCAGAACTAATAAAATTTGAAATATTTTTGTTAAAAAAGAACCTAAACGGAAGAAAACCCCATATTTTTATTGTACCTTTGTGTCTAAAAAAGTCGATATTAAAGAAAACTATTGATTATAATGATGTTAGCTACAATTTACTTTCCGCCCTACACGAAAAACGGACGAAGGGACAATGCAGTCAAGATAGTTCGCGAATGGACGGGGAAGGAAATCCGGTATCCAAACGAAACGGACAAAATCAATCACTTCCCTTCCAATCCCGAACGCCAGTGTTTTCTACTTGACAAAGACAACAGGGTTGTCATGGTAAGCAATCCGTCATTAAATTCAGGGATTTGGACATTATTATTGAGTATATTATTAATGTCCTGCTCAAGGACTTTCAGCGATCCGCTTAAGCATTTTGAAAGGAGTCCTGTCGTAAAAATAACACCTTCAAAAATTATCAACTTGGAAGAATTTGAAATACTGCAACCTTTTCACATTATTCAAATTGACGACAGTATGTTTGTTATTCAGGATTTAAAAAGTGAGAAAATATTTAATCTTATCAATTTATCTTCCAAAAAAGTGATAAGCGGAGTCAATAAAGGTCAGGGTCCTAATGAAGTTAATTCGCCATCTTGTATTCTATTTAGAAATCACAAAATTTTCATTTGGGATGCCATACCAAAAAAAATGAGCGAATTAGTACATTCATCCGACTCTAATTTGACAATAAAAGAGTTTTTTACGGTCGATACAGAGACACCAATTTTATTTTTCATAAATCTTCTTGATTCAACTTTTATTGCCAATGGCATCTTTGAAGATTTCTGGTTGGCTGAGATGAACAAAGAAGGTGAAATAATTTCGACCATAGATTATCCGATAAGAGACGAAACGAAAGATTTACCTAAAATTTTGTTGCCCGCATTGTTTTCATCTGTTAAAATGGCCAATTCTCCCGAAAATAAAAAAGTTGTTGTAGTCACTGGAAGTCAAGAAATAATTAGTTTGATAAATCGTACTGATTCCGGCATCAAAGAGTATAAACAGATAAAATATCTCCCGCCAAAAATAGCTATTACTCCTACAGGAATCGCTGCATTTACAAGTGATAATACTAAAGGGTTTGGCGGCGTTGATTGTGATGATCAATATATTTATACCATATATTCAGGGAAAACATATAATACTCATCCAACATCGGCTAATTACTGTGAGCATTTATTAGTATATGATTGGGATGGAAACCCAGTAAAGTATTATAAATTAGATATTCCAATGTGGTCAATGATATTCGACAGGAAGAAAAACAGTATTTATGGCATAGCGTATAATCCCGAAGGTGTGTTTGTTGAATATCAACTATAAGAATCAATTTTCCGAAAGCCTTATGTATAGCAGCAACAGCAAGCTGGCCGTCAAGCCCGACATGACGCGATTTGTCGTCGTCAACTTCTGTTACGGCGTCATCGACATCAACCGTATCAGTCAGTATCCGATCATCAACCAGAAGCATCTGGATTTCCATTATCAGGAAATTCACGTTACCGGAAGCAGGGATAATCCGCGGGTTGCCACCGGGAGGAGCAATAAAACGGTTTTTTCGATATGGCGGCAAACGACGGGCATATTTACGTCTTCTACTCGGGCAAGTCGTTTGATGAAGCGGGTTTATCGTTAGACCATAGCAAATACCTGATGATATTCGACTGGGACGGCAATCCGGTCGGATGCTATAAGCCGAATGTACCCTTGTACGCCATCTGTTACTGCAAACGGGATTGCGCTTTGTACGGAATCCGTCTCGACGAGGAGGCTAAACTAATAAAATTGGAAATATTTTTGTTAAAAAAGAACCTAAA
>Ga0082212_10004498_pt1 | contig 16509 bp, 10 predicted proteins | sample TergutNt197P3_FD_71548 | JGI IMG/M metagenome (GOLD analysis project Ga0082212, IMG submission 71548) | Neocapritermes taracua P3 segment gut microbial communities from Petit-Saut dam, French Guiana - Nt197 P3 | ecosystem: Host-associated > Arthropoda: Insects > Digestive system > Gut ... | reverse complement strand
TCCCTTTTTGCACAACGCCCAGAACTATCCAGCCACCCGCGACATTGGAGAATGCGCTCACCGTTTCCCAAATATTTTTGGGTAACTCCGCACGGGCTTCTTTGACTTCAAAGTCGTCCCATTCAATGTCGGCCAGCCGGTTTAACAGTTCCTGTTTGGTCATTGTTTTTAATCAGTTTTTCACTTTTCTGATGTTTCGTCATCCAGATTCACCACCAGCGTATAGCCAATATGACTGATTCGTATGAAGAATTTTCTTGTGCCCTGTACATCAAATACTTCTCCCTTGATGCCTTTCAGCGGGCCGGATGTTATGGTGATGGTCTGCCCCTTACGGATCGTATTTGTCTCCACGTTAAACGACAGGTTGCTATCTACTGTTCGCCGCATAGCTTCTATCTCATTGTCGGGGATGATCACGGCTTTCCCTTTTCGCGCCACATATGATACGACCCCTTGCGATTCGAACACCCGCCGGTATTCCGACGTCTGAATACGTATAAAGATGTAGGAATTAATAATGGGCGTTTCTACCCACTTTTTGCGATCACTCCATTGTCTGAGCTCCTTACGTAAAGGAAGATATGCCTCTATACCTTTCTGCATGAGTTCATTATATACTTTTTTCTCAGCCCTTGCTTTAGTGTATAGGGCGTACCACTGGTATGAAATATCGTTGTTCAAAATATTAGACCATCAATTATTGCACAAAAGTAGTACTTTTTTGTATATTTTATGTTACTTTTGTCCAAATTTACAGAACGCTGATAACGCAGATAAAACGGATTAACACGGATTTTGTCCGCGAATATCCGCTAAATCAGTGTCATCTGTGTTCTATTCATCCCAAAAATAAAAATCATGAATATCCCTTTTTCATCCCGACACATTGGCCCTCGTGACCACGAGCTGGCGCAAATGTTATCGGCAACCGGCGTTTCGTCGATGGACGAACTGATTGATAAGGCTCTTCCGGGCGATATCCGCATGACGGAACCGTTGAATCTGCCCGCAGGCATAGGCGAAGCCGCATATTTGGACAAACTGCGCGCCATGGCTGCCAAAAACAAAATGTACCGCAGTTATATCGGTATGGGTTATTATGGTACACTGACGCCGTCGGTTATCAAACGTAACATCCTCGAAAATCCATCGTGGTACACCTCTTACACACCCTATCAGGCGGAAATATCGCAGGGACGGCTCGAAGCGCTGCTCAACTTCCAGACCTTAGTGGCGGAACTTACCGCAATGGATATTGCCAACGCCTCGTTGCTCGACGAGGCAACAGCCGCTGCCGAAGCCATGATCATGATGTTCAACGTCCGTTCGCGCGAAGCCGTTAAAGCAGGGGCAAATCGTTTCTTTGTTGATGAGAAGGTGTTCCCGCAAACATTGGATGTGATGCTCACACGCGCCGAACCACTTGGTATCGAAATCGTTACCGGACAACACCGGACATTTACCTCCGGCGTTGCTTTCTTTGGCGCGATGGTTCAATATCCCGATGTTGATGGCGATATTCATGATTTTCGCGCTTTCGCGGAAGCGGTACATACCGCAGGCTCCAAACTCTGTGTGGCTGCCGACCTGATGAGTCTCGCTCTGCTGACTCCTCCCGGACAATGGGGCGCCGACGTGGTAGTGGGTTCGTCGCAACGTTTCGGTATTCCGATGGGTTACGGAGGGCCTCATGCCGCTTATTTCGCCACCCGCGACGAATTTAAACGCAATTTGCCCGGTCGTATCATCGGCGTAACGGTGGATGCACAAGGAAAACGCGCCCTGCGGATGGCTTTGCAAACCCGCGAACAGCATATCAAACGGGAACGCGCCACATCAAATATATGCACCGCGCAAGCCCTGCTGGCTACCATGGCCGGAATGTATGCCGTATATCATGGCCCGCAAGGTATCCACGCTATCGCCACGCAAATCCATCAGCATACGCAGTCGCTTGCAAAACAGTTGGCTGTTTTGGGTTTCACCATCGCCAATGAACATTTTTTCGATACGTTGACCATAAAATTAACGAAAGATCATGTGGCTGCCATTAGGGAAAGAGCCGAAGACGCAATGATGAATTTCTTTTACGGCGAAGATTTTATCCGAATAAGTTTAGACGAAACCGTTACCGAAGCCGACGTGCAGGATATCGTAGAAGTATTTCGGAAACACATGACATCTTCATCATGTAACAACTTCCCCCCAATGGGGGGGATTGAGGGGGGCTTTCGCACCGACGCATTTCTCCAACAACCGGTTTTCAACAGCTATCATTCGGAAACCGAAATGATGCGTTACATCAAAAAACTGGAACGAAAGGATATTTCGCTCACACATTCGATGATTCCGCTCGGTTCGTGCACCATGAAACTGAACGCCGCCACCACGATGTTTGCGCTCAGTTGGCCGGAATTTGGCAATATTCATCCGTTTGTCCCCAACGAACAGGCAGCAGGCTATCACGAACTGTTCGGCGAATTATCGCATCAATTGGCAGTGATTACAGGTTTTGACGCCGTATCGTTCCAGCCCAATTCGGGCGCAGCGGGCGAATATGCCGGTCTGATGGTGATTCGTGCATACCTTGCGGGCAATGGACAAGGCCATCGTAACACGGTACTGATACCGTCGTCGGCGCACGGCACCAATCCGGCAAGCGCGGCTATGGCAGGAATGGACATCATTACCGTTCCTTGCGACGATCACGGAAATATTGATATTGCAAAACTTGAGGAATTAGCGGAAGCCAATAAAGAAAAACTTGCCGCGCTGATGATCACTTACCCGTCGACGCATGGCGTATTTGAGGAAAGCGTGAAGGATATTACGGCAATCATCCATTGCTGCGGCGGACAGGTATATATGGATGGCGCCAACATGAACGCTCAGGTGGGGCTTACCAATCCTGCGTTCCTCGGCGCCGATGTGTGCCACCTCAATCTTCACAAAACTTTCGGTATACCGCATGGCGGCGGCGGGCCGGGCATGGGGCCAATCTGTGTGGCCAAACACCTGACCCCTTACCTGCCCAATCACCCGGTAATGCGTACCACCACCCTTCCCCCATCGGGGGGGACAGAGGGGGGCAGTATTGGCGCAGCCCCGTATGGAAGCGCCAGTATCCTCACCATTTCATACGCCTACATCACGATGATGGGCGGCGACGGACTGACGCAGGCTACCCGCATGGCTATCCTCAATGCCAATTATCTCTCGGCAAAACTTCGCCCGTATTTTGAAACGCTGTTTACCAACCGCAACGGCATGGTGGCGCACGAATTGATCCTGTCCTGCGCCGGGTTTAAAAATTCGGGTATCGTAGCGGCCGACATTGCCAAAAGGTTGATGGATTACGGATTTCATGCACCTACCCTGTCGTTCCCCGTTGCCAATACGCTGATGGTGGAACCCACCGAAAGCGAATCGTTGCAGGAACTCGACCGGTTTGTGGAAGCGATGGCTGCCATCCATGCCGAAATTCAAGAAATCGAATCGGGAACGGCCGACACATTAAATAATGTATTAAAAAATGCGCCGCATACCGAACAAACGGTCGCAGCTAACGAATGGACGTATCCCTACGCCCGCGAAAGAGCGGCATACCCGTTGGCATGGATACGCGAAAACAAGTTTTGGCCTGGTTCAAGCCGTGTGGATGATGCCTACGGCGACAGGAATTTGCAGGTGCGAATTGAAAATTAATACAACCCATCACGAAACATTCCCCAGCAATTCGGCTTTTAAATTTTTCATTTTCATTATCAAGTTATTACCATGTTCCAAAGAAAATATTTTTATGGCAAAAGATGTTGATAACTTTTTTTGAAAAAAATCATCATATTGTTGCATATCAATAATATAATACTTACATTTGCGCATTGTTTAACCCTCCGATAGAATTGTATGATAAATCCAATACTGTCGGATAAAAAAGAATTTGTGTTTTTGCAACCTCCTCATATAAAATCGGTTGAGGAGATAAGTGCTCGTATCAATCAAAGACAACCTTACCATTGTCTTCCCAAAACGAGTTCGATATTCAAAGGGAAACAAGTTCTTTGGGTGGGCTGTCAAAAATGCGGGAATAATGTAATAAAATATTCGTTCCTTTTTTCGTGAACTTAGCGAAGCGATCTCACGAAAGTAAGAAATATCAATAGAGGAATTACGCAGTATGAATTGGATTGTCCGTAGGACATGCACAATAAAACCTGAACGTATTTTTTTAATAATAACCTCAAATTTTTTACATCCCAATTGCTGAAAACAATTCAATGACTTTTGCATGTCCGGCAATACGCTGTTCAAATATTACAAAAAAATATTTTCCTATAAGAAAATAATTTCATTTTTTTGTAAAATATTTTCCTGTAAGAAAATAAATCACATTATTCAAAATATAAAGCATGAAAACCAAAGCAATACGCTTATACGGCAAAAATGATCTCCGGCTGGAGGAATTTGAATTGCCGACCATCAAAGACGACGAAATCCTGGCCAAAGTGGTTTCCGACAGTATCTGCATGTCGAGTTACAAGGCTGTGCACCAGGGCGCCGACCACAAACGGGTACCCGACAATGTCGCCGAAAATCCCGTGATCATCGGGCACGAATTTTGCGGTGAAATTGTAGAAGTAGGCGTGAAATGGCAGGACAGGTTCCGTACGGGAATGAAATTTTCCATCCAAACGGCGCTCAATTATAAGGGAAGCCTCAATTCGCCGGGTTATTCGTATCGGCACATCGGCGGGAATGCCACTTACGTCATCGTTCCCAACGAAGTGATGGAAATGAACTGCCTGCTGGAATATACCGGTGAAGCGTTTTTCCTTGGGTCGCTGGCCGAGCCGATGTCGTGTGTGATTGGGGCGTTCCACGCAAGTTACCATACTACCAATGGCGTATATACTCACCAGATGGGTATCAGGGAAGGCGGCAACATGGCAATTCTGGCCGGAGTAGGCCCGATGGGGCTGGCTGCTATCAACTATATCATTCACTGTCCGCGCAAGCCGGCTTTGCTGGTAGTGACCGACATTGACGACGTGCGGCTGAAACGCGCCGCATCCTTGTATTCCGCAGAAGAAGCCGCACGCAACAGTATTCGGTTGATTTATCTCAACGCCAAAGAAACGCCCGACGCCGAGGATTACATGATGAGTCTCACCGATGACAAAGGTTATGACGACGTGCTGGTGTTCGCTCCCGTAAAACCCGTTATAGAACAGGCCGACAGGCTTTTGGGAATGGACGGTTGCCTCAATTTCTTTGCCGGCCCGTCGGATACGAATTTTAAAGCCGAACTGAATTTCTACAATGTGCATTACGCTTCTACTCATATTGTGGGTACCAGCGGCGGAAATACCGACGACATGATTGAAGCGCTCGACATGATGTCCGACGGACGACTGAATCCCGCAGCAATGATCACGCATATCGGCGGACTGAATGCCGTCATTGACGCCACCATGAACCTTCCTCACATACCCGGCGGTAAAAAATTGATTTACACGCATATCAACATGCCGCTTGTTGCACTTGACGAACTGGCTGAAAAAGGTAAAAACAATCCGATATTGGCCAAATTAGCCGGATTGGTGAAAGCCAACAACGGTATATGGTCGGTGGAAGCCGAAAAATATCTGATGGAAAATGCTCCGAAATTGGAAATTTGATAAATCTCATGTAATTTTGTGTTTTTAAAATTGTAAAAAAATCCCTGAAATGAACTTGAAAATATCTTCACACAATCTTATCATTTTATTGATATTCCGGTTATTTCCCATATCTGCACAGATACACGATCCGGTGAAATGGGAATCGACGGTCGAGAACCTGACCGCAACCGGCGCCGACCTGAAATTCACAGCCGCCATCGAGCCCGGTTGGTCGATGTACGCCATAGATATTCCCGAAGCCACTATCCGCCCAATCCCTACATCCTTTACATTTGGAGACAATCAGGCATTTGAACTCGTTGGCGGTATGGAGCAGGTTACCAAGCCCGAAGTAAAATCCGATCCTTATTTCGATAATCTGAAAATAGGAAAATTCTATAATATAGCTGTTTTCAGGCAGAAAATCAAAATATTGAAATCCGAAAGTTTTGTTGTGAAAGGACAGGTGGAATACCAGTGCTGCGACGACAAAAGTTGTTTGGCTCCCCAAGAGGTTGATTTCGATGTCAAAATCAATCCTCCTGCGCCACAGGAAACTAAAACGGAAAGCATACCCGTTATCGGAAAAGTAGAAGGCAATCCGCTGGCGCAAGCGTTCGTCGAAGATACGCCTGCCGAAAGCGAACCGTCGGCGCCGGAAATCGCATCCGTTTCTTCATCCTCTTCGGATACGGCTACACCCGTAACTTCCGGCGACTTGTCGCTGTGGGCTTTTTTTCTGGTAGCGATATTAGCCGGTTTTGGCGGCGTGCTTACTCCGTGCGTTTACCCGATGATTCCGATGACGGTATCCTTCTTCATGCGCGACGGGAAAAATCGTTCGGCAAGTATCGTCAAGGCTTTGATTTTCGGATTATCCATTGTATTGATATACACATCGGTAGGGATTATCGTAGCGCTCACCAAACGTGCCGACATGATCAACGTGCTGGTGGCGCACTGGCTTACGAACCTGATTTTTGCCGGCATATTCATCGTTTTTGCACTGTCGTTTTTCGGATTATTTGAAATCATGCTTCCCGGTTCGTTGGCCAACAAAATAGATCGCGAAGCCGATAAAGGCGGTTATGTTTCCGCATTTTTCATGGCGCTGGCGTTAGTGGTTATCTCATTCTCATGCACAGGGCCATTTGTAGGCGGTATTCTGGTGGTTTCCACGCAGGGATTGGCCGTCAAACCGATATTGGGGATGTTTGGTTTCGGACTTGCTTTTGCGCTGCCCTTCACATTGTTGGCATTCTTCCCTTCGCTGATGCAAAAACTGCCCAAGTCGGGCGGCTGGATGAATTCCGTAAAAATTGTGTTTGCCTTTGTGATGCTGGCGTTCGCGCTTTATTTTCTGTCGTACACCGACAGGGGGCTTGGCTGGAACATCATCACACGCGATGTTTTCCTCTGTATCTGGATTGTTCTTTTCGCGCTCGCCGGATATTATCTGCTGGGTAAGATACGATTCGCTCACGACAGCGAAATACATCACGTGGGTGTAACGCGCCTGTTTATTGCAGCATCGGGTTTTGTGTTTGCGCTGTATCTGTTCACCGGATTGCTTGGCGCTCCGCTGAATGCTGTTGCCGGTTTGCTGCCTGCATCGGGTAACAACCGGACAGGCGTTTCTACTCAGGCCATGCTCGCCCAATCGCCCGACCATCTGTGCGGAGTACCCAAATACAGCGACCACGCCGATCTCAGTTGGCCGCACGGACTGCAAGGCTACTTCGATTACGACGAAGCCATCGCCTGCGCCAAGGAAAAGAACAAACCCGCGCTGATGATCTTCAAAGGCCACGCCTGCGCCAAATGCCGCGAAATGGAAGCCGTCGTCTGGCCCGACCCTGAAGTACTTCGCCTGATGAACGACCGCTTCATACTTCTCGCCCTCTATACCGACGATACCACTCCCCTTCCTGAAAACGAATATATTACTTCAAACTTTGACGGAAAAGTGAAGAAAACCATGGGGCAAAAGAATGCCGACATAGAAGCAACCCGCTACGGGGTGAATACAGTCCCATACCACGTCATCCTCAACGCCAACGGCGAAACTATTGGCAAACCAATGGGATATACATCAAGCACGGAAGAATTTAAAATATGGCTGAAGGCCGGTTTGGAAAATTTATGACACCGAGAACTAATTACTTTTGACCATTTTAAAATGAATGCAAAAACAATGATTCATGGAAAGACGAAATTTCATCAAAACAGGCGGAATAGCGTTGCTGGGAACAGCCGTACTGCCACAAATATTGCAGGGACAAATGAGCGATACGCATATTGACCTGCCCCAAATGCCGGATCATTTCGGCGTTACCGAAAATGATTTGCGCACAGTGATCACGGTAGCGCTCGAAAAAGGCGGCGATTATGCCGATCTGTATTTTGAGCATACCCTGTCGAACAGAATCGGCCTGCAGGATGGGGCGGTAAACAGCGCCGTTTCAGATATTCAGTATGGCGTTGGAATCAGGGTAGTAGCGGGCGATCAAACCGGCTATGCTTACGTGGAGAACATTACGCTGAACGGGATGCTGAATGCTGCGCGTACTGCGTCGCGCATCGCTACGGGACAGGCAAAAACGCCTCCGGTGAAGGTGGATGAGCAAACCTTCAGGAACCACTATCCCGTCATCCAATCGTGGGAAGAGGTCAGCGTGCAGTCAAAAATGCCCTACCTGCAAAAACTGAACGACCGTATTTTCGCGCTCGATCCGCGTGTCGTAAAGGTAAATGCTTCCATCAACGACAGTACGTCGTACATCCTTTACTACAATTCGGAAGGAGCGCTTTGCCACGATTACCGTCCGATGGTCGTCGTGTCGGGGATGTGTATCATGCAACAGGGCGACAGAATTGAAAACAATTATTCGTCGCGTGCAGGCCGCAGGGATTTCAGTTTTCTTACCGATTCGATAGTCGAAGAGATTGCGCAGGAAGTGGTGAAGGGAACGTCCGTACTTTTCGGGGCGGTGAAACCCAAAGGCGGCGAAATGCCCGTAGTGATGGCCGCCGGAGGTTCGGGAATACTGTTGCACGAAGCCATTGGCCACGCTTTTGAAGCGGACTTTAACCGTAAAAATATTTCCATCTTTTCGGATAAACTGAACAGGAAAATCTGCGACGAACATATCAACGTGGTGGACGACGGAACGATTGACGGCGACCGCGGTTCCATCAATTTTGACGACGAGGGCGTCGGCGCTCAGAAAACATACATCGTCAGGGACGGCGTGCTCAATTCGTACCTGCACGATCGTATCAGCGCCAAATATTACGGCGTCGCTCCGACGGGCAACGGGCGTCGCGAATCGTTCAAGTGTGCGCCCATACCGCGTATGCGCATTACCTACATGGAAAATGGCAACTATTCGGAAGCCGACATTATTGCCAGCGTCAAACAGGGCGTATACGTGGAAAAATTCACCAACGGACAGGTACAGATCGGGGCAGGAGATTTTACGTTCTTTGTGAAAAGCGGCTACCTGATCGAAAACGGCAAACTGACGCAACCCATCAAGGACGTCAATATCATAGGCAACGGCCCCAAGGCATTGGCCGATGTAACGATGGTGGGCAACAACCTCAAAATCGACCCGGGCGCGTGGACATGCGGTAAGAACGGTCAGGGCGCACCCGTAGCGCAAGGACTTCCGTCGGTATTAGTGAAACAATTAACAGTCGGGGGAGAATAAAAGATGATTTCACAGGAATATAAAGAATTAGCAAAATGGGCGATGAAATACGCCTTAGACAAAGGTTGTTCGGATGCGCGCGTTTCGGTGTATTCGCGTACCAGCAACTCGTTTGAATACCGCGATACGCAGTTGGACAAACTTGAACAGTCATCCGAAGGCGGTATGAACATCCAACTGTTTGTAGACGGCAGGTATGCTTCGTATTCGACGAACCGTTTAGATAAAAAAGAACTGGAACGGTATATCGCCAACGGCGTGGAGGCTACCCGTTTCCTTGCCAAAGACGAATTTCGCAAACTCCCGCAGCCCGCTCTTTACTACAAAGGCGACGGCAAAGGGTTGGATACGTATGACAACGACGTCGACAAGGCGTCGGTGGACGACAAATTGGCGCTGATTAAAAACGCTGCCGCCGAAGTATATGGCGCCGACCCGCGTCTGATTTCGGTTTCTGCCGGTTACGACGACGGTACATCCAATTCGTACATGGCGACCAGCAACGGTTTTGAGGGCGAGACGGACACAACTTATTTCAGCCTTTCTGCCGAAACAGCCATGAAAGGCGATGGCGATGCGCGTCCGTCGGACTACTGGTACGACTCGTCCATCTTTTGGAACACTCTGCAAAAGACAGGTATCGGGAAAACGGCTTACGAACGGACTCTTCGTAAACTGGGGCAGGAAAAGATTGATTCGGGCGTTTTCCCGATGCTGATCGACAATACGCAGATTGCCCGTCTTCTCTCGCCCGTCATATCGGCTTTGTACGGCAACAGCATCCAACAGAAAAACTCTTTCCTCGTAGGTAAGATGGGCGAAAGCATCATGTCGGAAAAGTTCACGCTGATTGACGACCCGCATATTCCGCAGGCACGCGGCGCACGCTGGTTCGACGGCGAAGGCGTGGCTACCCGCAAACGCACGGTGATCGACAGGGGCGTTTTGCGGACGTATTATATTGATACGTACAGCGGCGCCAAATTAGAGATGGAACCAACCGTGCAGTCGCCGTCGGTACTTACCTGCGAACCCGGCGCCAAAAATTTCGACCAGTTGCTGGCTTCCATGAGCAGGGGCATCTGGGTAACCGGATTTAACGGCGGTAACAGCAACAGCACTACCGGCGATTTTTCATTCGGTATCGAAGGCTTTTTAGTTGAAAACGGCAAAACGGTGAAACCCGTCAACGAGATGAACATCACCGGTAACCTGCTCACATTGTGGCAAAATGTGATAGAAACAGGTAACGATCCGCGCAACACCTCATCATGGCGGATACCTTCCATCCTGTTTGACAAGGTAAGTTTCAGCGGGAAATGATTTGCCGATCATTAAAATTGCCTATAGACATGGGTTCAGTCCGTTATTTACCTGTTAAAAATCCGCGATGATTCACTTGCAGACTGAACGGGTCAAGCGTGCGATCGAGCAAAACGGCAATTTCCCGTTTGGTTGCCGGAACATCCGGTTCATACGGACGTGACGAAATGTTTTCCCATTTGTCTGTTATCTCAGCAGTTAAATCATATCCTTTCAGGGACGAGAGTATATCCACACATTTCCCTACGGTCAACAGACTATCATTTGGCTCGCCGACAACCGGATAGCGATACGTTTTCAATCCCCCGTAAAATTCGCCGATAGTGATACAACTGTCGGGGTGAAACCACGTGCGGTTTGCCCAGTTGTACGGTTCGCCCTGTGTTGTCAGGATACCGGTGGCTGCGATTTTCTGGATTTCCTGAAAATTCGGGTCGTCCGGTTTCACATCATACAAAGGCATGATGCAGGCTGAGGCATCCAATAATTTTTGCTGAACATCGCGAACCGGAATTTCGCGCGGGGCTCTGCGCCTGTTGACGCTCAACGCCGCCAATACTCCGGCTGCCTGTCCTGTTAACAATACTACCGGCTGCAAACGCGTCGATCCGTTGATGAGGTTGGTGACCGAGATTGCCTTATCGGAAACAATCAGACCGTCAATTTTTTCGGGAATCAGAGCGCCCAAAGGCACGCAAAACGAGGGAACCGGCGGGAAAAACAATTTTGGCGCCGATGGATTGCCTTTGTGATGGTGGTCCACCGGATAATCTCCCACGGAGATACCTGTACGGTAGAGCGGATCGCGCTGATGGTATGGTTTCAGCACGTGGTTGCAGGTAAGCCTCGCCACGCCGTCCAACCGGCGACCTTCGCGGTGATAAGGCACGTATGCTAACCGGTCGTCCGTTGCAAATTCATCGTCGGCTAATCCGAGATGCCGGTAGCCCAATCTCGTCTGTATGTAATACACAAAACCCAAAGTTCTGTTTTTGGCTTTTTGCAGTTCTGCAATACGCTGTTCTCGACTCATTTCCACTACATTCAGGTAAATATCATTTCCATTATTCGGCCAGTTGATCATGTATTTTTTGTTGGGCAACCGGCCATAGTTCAGCATCATGTTGCAATCGGTTCTGTTGCCCTCCATCACGCAGCATCCGCGATACAGTTGCGCATCATAATCCGCAGGTTTTTCGATGGTCATGTTGGCGCCTCTCCCGTAATCTTTCAAAATAGCCACCCATGTAAGATCTTGTATCACATCGTTCGACTCGGGCGAAGCAATTTTTTCCCCTGTTTCTATCCGAGCGTCCATACCCAGATGATACGCTGCACCTGCCATTGCCAGAACATCGCCCAGATCGGTGGCGTCAATGGTAATCCTGGCTTTCACGCGCAATTCCTTACCTTCGTCGTTACGAAACGTAGCGCCGGTTACCCTGTCGCCATCCTTTTGTACCGATACAGGCCAATATCCGTATACGACTTCCAACTTTTGTTCCCTTTCCGCCAATGCTTTGAAAATACTGTCGCCCACATGCGGCTCAAACAGCGTGGCGCTCACCCAGCCTGTCTGCAACGCCCGGGCGCTGCCATAATGTTCGCACAGTAATTCGCGAAATTCATTCCAGACGCCCGATGGCAAATGGTGATTGCCATCCGCAGCGCTCACGCCCGCTACGGTGAACATGCCGCCCAACCACGGCGTTTCTTCCACCATCAGGGTTTTCACTCCCAATCGCGCCGCCTGTATGCCCGCCGACGTACCGCCGGTAGTGCCGCCAATCACCAGCACATCCACCTCTTTTGTGGGAATCGTCTGGCAGGCAGTCGCCAATAAGGCCAATATCAACCATGTATATGTTTTCATTTCAGATGATATAAAATTAACGCACTTACAATAACCCCGTCAATTGTTCTAATTTCATTCCCCGCGAGCCTTTTATCAGAATAAACATATCCTGCGCAGGGTTACCGGAGAGCCAGTTTTTCAACTGTTCCGTATCGCTGAATGCCCTGATTTCGGGAACGTTTTTGGCTGCTTCGTAAAAATTTTTTCCAACAACCACACAGTTTAATCCTTTTTGCAACAACAGCATATCAACAATAGCGGCATGTTCCTGCGGGGCTTCTTCGCCTAATTCGAACATATCGCCCAGTATGACCATTTTTTGTCCCTGAATCTGCCCGAAAAAGTTTTGAAGCGACTCCCTCATGCTGGTCGGATTGGCGTTGTAATCATCGAGCAGGAGTTGGTTGTGCGCTGTCCGTAACACCTGCGAACGGCTGTTTTGAGGCGTATAGCCTTCAATCGCCGCTACGATTTGCGCGGCAGGTACAGCGAAATATGCGCCCACGCAAGCCGCCGCCAGCAGGTTTTCGACATTGTAAACTCCGGCGATATGGGTTGTTACAGGGAGGATTTGTTTGCCGATATGTAACTCTGCCTGCAAATATGGCGACGCCGAGATCGCTTTGCCCCAGCAACCCGATTGTCCGGCGCGACCGTAACCGATTGTGGTCGCCCGAGCATTTTCGAGCATTTCGGTAAGCATCTGATTTTCTTCGTTATAAAAGATCGTTCCGCCAAATTCATTCAGGTAATCGTACAATTCTTTTTTGGCGCGTTTCACTCCTTCCAACCCGCCGAATCCTTCCAAGTGGGCTTTCCCGATGTTGGTGATCAAACCGCAGGCGGGCATGGCAATATTGCACAACGCTTTGATTTCGCCTGCATGATTGGCGCCCATCTCGATGACGGCCATCTGTGCGCTGTGCGGAATACTCAGTATCGTCAGCGGTACGCCGATATGGTTGTTCAGATTTCCGGAAGTGGCATACACTTCGTACTTTTCGCTCAGAACGCTTTTAATCAATTCTTTGGTCGTAGTTTTTCCGTTCGTTCCGGTGATGGCAATGACGGGAATACCCAATTTTTTACGATGGGCGCGCGCCAGTTCCTGTAATGCCGCCAAAACGTCGTTTACCGCGATATATCGGCTGTCGACCGCCACATCCGGACGGTCGACAATTGCATAATTACATCCCGAAACCAACGCCTGCGCCGCAAAATCATTACCATCAAACTGCTCTCCCTTCAGCGCAAAGAAGATACTGTGTGGCTGTGCATTCCGCGAATCGGTAATTATTCTCGGATGCTTAGTATATATCTGGTATAATGCGTCAATATTCATAAAAATTACAGCAGAAATCTGAAACCATACAAAAAGATTTGTAATCTTTTCTATGTTTTACACATTTGACGATGCAAAAGTACAAATATTTACGAAGCGACAAAATATTTTTCATAACCCGCGTCAATCCGGTCGTCCGCCGCCGCGATAAGCGCCGCCGCCCGCCGGAGGAGGCCCGCCGTCGAGTCTGCGGGTGCCATCGCCTTCAAACCTGCGGGGCATACCGTCCATGCTTTCGCCGCGCGGCCTGTCCTGTTGCTGGTTGCCGCCGCTGAGTGAATTGAAGCGATACATGAAACTGATCATCGCGAACCGTCCCAACGTGTTGGAACGGAGGTCTTCAATATAGTTATCGGTTGTGGTGCGCGAGTAGCTCTTGTTTTGCTTCAGAATATCAACAACGCTCAACTTGATGGTTCCCCGTTTGTTTTTGAACACCTGTTTCGAGAGATCGGCGTTCCACATGGTCATGTCGCGGCCGTCGCCTGCGGCGTCGCCTCTGTAAAAGGTGTAATTGATTCTGGACGTCAGAATGAAACTCAGCGGTAAGTTGATAAACATTTCGCCGCCAACACCGTGGTTGAAATAATCGGTGGAGGCTTTGTTCTGCATCGTATAAACAGCGCGGTTGTAGCCCAGCCGGTACGATCCTCCGAGTTCTAACCAGTCGTTGCGGAAGGTCAGGCGAAGCATTTCGCTGATACCGCTGTTTTTGGTTGTATTTTCAATATCGTTTGTCATATTGATATTGTGCCCGTAATTTGCCGACAGGTTATTATTGAACGACAGTTTGGTTTTCGCTATGGGCAGGTTTACATTTACACTGCCTCTGACGCTGTATACGCCGTTCACATTTTTCGGCATTACGGTCTGTTTACCGGTTTCGTCATAAGCACTTGAATTGACGATGCTGTTTCTGGTGGTATTGAATCCCAGCGAAGTCTGGAATGTACGGAGCGTAGTCGGGTTGAATTTATTATACATTAAATTCATGTTGTGAATGAAAGACGGTTTCAAAGCCGTGTTGCCCTTATATTCGTAAAGGGGATCGGAATTGTCAGCCACCGGCTGCAATTGCTGTATGGAAGGCTGCCGTGGTATTCCGCGATAGTCGAACCGAAGCTGGCTTTGCCGCGTTTCGCCGTAGGTGATGTTTGCCGTGGGCGAGAAATTGATTGCCGGATAACTCGTCCGCTCGTTTCCGATCACACTAATCGTCTTTTGCGGCTGTAAACCTACTCCCAATGTGTAAGAGTATTTATCGCGCTGCGTGTTGAAACGTATATTTCCTTGCTGGTTGATATAAATATTCTCATATTTCGTGGAATATTCCTCGTCTTTACTGATATGATTTCCGTTCGCGTCGAGATTCCATGTTTCTTTTTCCGATTTGGTATTATTTTGACTGTATGAATACGAAAGTTCAAGAAAACGGTTGTTGCCTAAAGGTTCTACGTATGACGCGCGAGCGCTGTAGTTATACCCGTGGTTGTTATTCGTAAAATCCTGATATAGCAAACTGTCTGTCTCCAAGTTGGTTCTGGGATCAAACGACCAGTTATTCTGATCATTAACGCCGTTTGATTTATTGGCCGATACCCCGTAATTAAGGCTTATCGAAAGGGTACGCCCGACTTTCTCAAACCTGTGACGCCACAACATCATACCCGAAGTGGACAGTGACGTATTTTTTGTGTTCGATTCTGTTCTTCCGGAATTAATCGAATCATTCGATGGCGTAAAGGTTTTGTAGTTATATTCGCTGTTGGTAGAACCTCCGCCAATGTTCAGGTTCGGGCGAAACAGAATTGAATTTCTCTCATTGATGGTATATTCCAATTCCAGATTAATACGGTGGTTTTGCGATTTCCGGTTCTGCAACTGTGTCTGGATGTAATTCAACGAACTGTCGCCCACGAAATTTTTACGGTTGCTTTCCTGATAGGCTTCGCGATCCACTAAGTTGAAGAAATAACTGGAGTTCAGTTTTAGTTTTTCGTTAAAACGATAATTGGCGTTGAATCCTCCGGAAGTAGACGTACTGATACCGCCTCCGCCTGATGACATGCCGAAACCGCCTATGTTCATGTATCTCGTTCCGCCGCTGCCGCTACCTATGCGTCCGCCGCTGCCGCCGCCCGGACTGCCCGTCATCATCATGGGAGCGCCGCCGCCTTGCCGCCGGCCGCCGCCACCCATGTTGTTCATCACGTCGCCCATGAAATCGGAAAAATTCATGTTATTGGTATTGTTCCTCGAAAACAAAGCGGCTAATTGCGTTTCGCCGCTGAAATAACTGATCATGCCGTTGGCGTCGTAGCGGTTGTCGGTTCCGTAGCCTGCCATGGCGCGTCCAAACATACCGTCGCGGTTGCCGGGGCGCAACGTCAGGTTGATGACTTTTTCCGTATCGTCGTCCTCAATGCCGGTAAACTGCGCCTGATCCGATCTGCGGTCGACCACCTGCACCTTGTCGATGGCATTTGCCGGAAGGTTTTTCAGGGCTACCTTGGGATCGTCGCCGAAGAACTGCTTGCCGTCCACAAAAACTTTGGTAATCTGCTGACCGCCGGAAGTAACCGTTCCGTCCGATTCGACTTCCACGCCGGGCAG
>Ga0082212_10005943_pt1 | contig 16513 bp, 19 predicted proteins | sample TergutNt197P3_FD_71548 | JGI IMG/M metagenome (GOLD analysis project Ga0082212, IMG submission 71548) | Neocapritermes taracua P3 segment gut microbial communities from Petit-Saut dam, French Guiana - Nt197 P3 | ecosystem: Host-associated > Arthropoda: Insects > Digestive system > Gut ... | reverse complement strand
ATCCATGGGCAGCGGCGCGTATACGGTCGTTCCGGCTGCGAGCATTGAGGCGGCGAGCGGCGGCAAAGAGAGCGGTATCTCCGTGGGTGTGGTGAGCGTTTCGTTATCTGCTGTGATTATTGAGAAATTGAGATTAACCCCGGCAGCTGCAGAGGTATTTGTATGCGAGGTGATGAAGAAGAAAGCGCTGCGCCCTTTACCCTGCCCTGGTACTTTTAAGTCAATGGTATCGCTGACGGTTCCCGCATTAGCGGAAGTAACGCCTGTCATAGCCTTTTTATTACAAAACATAAGTTCAAGATCTTTCATCATTTTTATCATTCTCCTTTTTTTTAAAAAGCGTCTTTGCGAGCGCAGCGAAGGCCGCTCCCGGACGTCCTGTCCTCCGCGGCACTCGGCCATCCTGGCCTTCGGCCGCTCCCGGTCTCCTGACCTCCGCGGCACTCGGCCATCCTGGCCTTCGCAATCCAGCGTCTTTGCCTTTTAACTCGCAACTGCCTTTTTGTCCTTTGTCTTTGTCTTGGTCTTTGTCTTTGTCTTTAACTCGCAACTCGCAACTCGTAACTCGCAACTCGCAACTCGTAACTCGCAACTCGTAACTCGCAACTGCCTTTAAACTATTCTCGCTTCGGGCTTCTTTTGACAGTCATTTTTGCGTATGGGTATACCTTTATAGTGCAGCAGTCTGACATTTTGTTCGAGGTCTTTATAACCGAGCGACATATTTTTCTTTTCGTCGGCGGCGATTTCGACGATGTCGTATAGGTCGGGGGACATATACATGACGACTTTCCCTTTATCGACGTTGTGGACTCGGTTTTTCGCTATAATAAGGTTGCGGAAAATGACGTCGAGCGTTGAAGCGTCTATTACGTTCGGGATATTGCAGACGCGCGAGATATAACGATAGTCGCGCACCTTGACGCCGACTCTCCATTTGTAGTCGACAGAGTGGGCGAGCATATCTTTACCGTTCTTTGCTTTGATGCGTTCGTTAATTTTGGTGACGGTCTTTATGCCTGCTGTTGTATTTTTCGGATAAAGCCCTGAGACTTCGGTCGGGTCCCACTTGATAATGAATACGGATTGCAGTTCGCCGGAAGTTCCGCCGAAGTCTATAATTTGGTCTTTAGTCATCCCGGAGTTAAGTTTTCCGTATCTGTTAGAAATGCCTACTATGCCGTCGTTTGGGTTGCCGTAAAGGAACTGTTCCACGCACGCCTCGCCGAGCGCGGCTATGAATGCTTTATTTTCGGATACGATGAACGCGGCTGGGTTATCATGCAATTCCAAAGCGGTCATGTCAACATCACCGCGCGTGTATAGCTCTACACAAGTGTCGGTATCCGGCGTAGCGGTGCTTTTCGAGGAGTCGACGCCTTCATTGATTTTACGAATGACAACTTCGGGTAAAGAACTGCGGCGATAGATTGTATTACCGGTTATAAGATTGCCCTCGACCCAAGGTATATCGTCGAGTATCGGGTTTTCTTTTGCGATGACTTCGGCGACGTCTGCGATTGCGCCGTCTCCGGGTTTCATTCTGTTTTTTAAATCAATTAAAGTGATAAACTCGTTCATTAGTTAAGTACCTCCAATTAGTTAGTTAAATATAGCCATTTTTCTTTAATTCTTCATTGTGATATTCTTCGAGTCTTTGTTCGACGGACATATTGGAACGATTATTAATGCCCGTATTTGCGCCGAGCGTGGCGCCTTCTTTTTCCATGAGCCCGATTTTAAGGAAGCCTTTAACGACGGCGGGATGGCTGCCGAGCTCGGAGTTTTCCATGAGTTTTATAGCTTCCGCATTATCTCCTAACAGTTTTTTCATGCCGACAATAGAAAGTTTCAGGTTTTCATCAAACTTTTTACCATCAGCGCCGGAGAAGTCTTTATCGGCGCGTAGATCAGCTTCATATTTATCTAGTTTTCCGTTAAATTCGTCAATTTGTTTCTCCAGTACTTTCCGGTTGACATCCTGAACGAATGAAACGAGTTTGGAAGCTTGCGCGGTATTTAGCCCCAGCTCACGGGCGACGGGGGTAAAGCTTTTAATGTCGGCCTTCGAGATAAGCTCGACATCGTTGATTTTTTCAGAGATGTATTTATCGCTGAACTCTCGCCATTCCGTCTCAATATCGACATCGGTTTTGCGTTCCTGTCCGCCTTCGGGTTCTTCCTTAGCTTTTGCCACTGCCCTTGCCTCAGTTCCTGCATCTGTTCCTGTTCCTGCATTATTAGCCTCCTCCGTATTTTGATTATTTGCGCTATTGTCAGCAGCAGCTCCTGAGCTAGTGTCAGTTGCTTTTGTCGCCTGTTCTGTCATTCTTTATATCCTCTCTTTCTTTTTGGATTAGTGCGCGTTCATAAGCTTCATTCTGCATTTGAAAAAATATTTTGTTATCAATCTCGTTAATTATTGCGAATAATTCTTGACCGATACTTTGCTTGCCAAGCTGATAGAACGTCATGTCGTCGTTTGTGAACGCATTGCGGAATGTTCCGCAGCCTGCCATTATTTCCCAGAAGACCAGCCGCGCGTCCGTGTTGCCGAGTACATTCTTGAGTGCTTCTTTATTGATATCCATAATTCACCGCCTTTTACACGTATTTGCGAGCGTAGCGAAGGCCGCTCCCGGACGTCCTGTCCTCAGCAGCACTCGGTCTTCCTAACCTTCGCAATCCAGCGCCTTTGCCTTTGCCTTTACTCGCAACTCGCAACTGTCTTTTTGTCCTTTGTCTTTGTCTTTGTCTTTAACTCGCAACTCGCAACTCGCAACTCGCAACTGTCTCTTTGTCCTTTGCCTTTACTCGCAACTCGCAACTCGCAACTGTCTTTAAACAATTGCGCCGCCGAGGCTATTTACGACATCGGACAGCGCGTTCATGCCGGAAGTATCCGTCTGCGAGAGGTTCCGGGCGGTCTGAGACAGTTGGCCGATATTCTGGCCGAGTTGCTGTGCCTGTTGTTGTTCGGCCTGAGCTTGTTTTTCCGCCATTTGAGCGGCGGCGCGCTCCTCTCGTATTTGTTGCACTTCGGTATCGTCGCGCATTATTTTGGCGTGTACGCCGATTCCGTCGGCATAGACTTTAACAGCCTCATCGAAGTTGATATAGTCGAGGATATCGGGGTTATATTGCGCGAAAGTGGAGGCGAAAGTGAGCGTGTCCTGTGTTTTCTGCGTTTCCATCATTTTTTGTGCTTGGGCGAATATTCCGAGATACTCGACGTCTATTTCCATTCCGATGAGTTCGTCAGGCGGCGGCGGAAAGTAATTGTTGCGGAGAAGTATATTGAACCCGCGGTTAATCTTTGGCGCGAGATAATCATTTTGAGTGGAGTCGAGCGGAGGCGACAACATCATTAATTTCTCCTCGTGGCGTTCTACAATTTCGCGCGCGGTCATTTGCCGCTCGGCGCCCGCCAATATTGAGAGGAAAATCGGCTTAAAGAAGCTTTCTTCTATGGCTTCATGCAGTTCCTTTATGTCGACGGACAACGCCTGTAATTGCGGGATGACCTGAAACATCGGCCACGCGCCTTTGGTATCGTTTCCTGACAATGCTGTGAACCCGCCCGGAACGATATCAGCGGCTTTCAAATCTTCCGACCCGTTCATTGGCGGGTGAGTGAGAAGATCAAGCTGTTCGAGCTTGCTTTCGACTTCGGCGTGTAATTGTTTACAATCTCCGAGAGTTTCCCAACCAGGCGAGGCTTTTCCGTAAATATCGCCGCCGATGACGCTCCAACGCGGTACTGCAAACGGTTGTTCGTCGTATCCAGTGACTGACAAGACGCCGTCATTTACTTTGGAGTCAGGAACCCAATACACGGAGATGAAGGGCTTGTTTTCCCAACCGAACTTGTTTGAATCATAGAACTTATTAGCCATTATGATATGCCTCACATATAACTGTGAGTTGTAGTCATTCCGCCTATATGCGTTAGTGATACTGCTTGGAAGCTTATTTTCGCCGAACATACCGACGAGGTTAGCGGCGTTGTCGTTAAACTCACGAGCGAATGCGTCAATACGTTGCGTATGGTCATGACCGATCATATACTCGCCGCACGTGAAATTTCTGAATCGGAATACGCTTTTATCATCTTCGTCTATGATTGCGCAAGCGGAGCCGAATATGGCATTTTCGCGGTAGACTTTTTGTGTAACGTCGTAGAAATTGGAAGCGCGGAATTTCGATAGCATGATATCACGGCAGGTATCCAGCCATTTGCGTACGCGGGGGTAATCAGACAGCTCCGTATCGGCGAGGACAAGCCGCAGCCACGGCCGGGAAGGAGAGGTGAGCCCGGACTGAAAGCCGGACACCAAAGTTCTGAGTGCGCGGCCGACGACGTTGTCGAGGATTTTAATATCGGGTCGTTCTCCTTTGTTTTTTTGTTCATCGGTAAACCGCCCGATATACGGATAGACGAAGTCTCTTAAATCCCGCCATTGAGGCTCCCATTGTCTATATACATCCTGCATTGATGTATATCTCTTTTCACATATTCGCTTAATCTCAGTATTGTCTATCAAGAGGTTCACCTGTCTTTATCCAACGTTCCGTAAAACCCCGCATTGACCTACTCCCCAAGCAGTGTTTTTCTTCGACCTGCGGTTGTGCCGCCGCCGGTGTTATATCCGCCGGAAAGCAAAGTTTTCGACTGTGACAGCGCGCGTTGTTTCCGTTTTCGTTCCTCGTCGGATGACTGCGCCGCCATTTTGGCAGTGGAGACGCTTTCCTGTTCAGGCGTCGGCATATTCATTAAAGACAGGTCTTTGTTAGCCTGAATCTGATCTTCCGCTATTTTCTTCTGAGATGACAAGCGTTCGCTTTCGAGCACAGCCTGTTCCTGTTGTACCCGGCGTTGTTCTGCAAGTTGCCGTTCCTGCATTTCCTTCTGTTTTTTGATAGCGTCCTCCTGTGCGCTGCGCTGGTCGCGAGAAGCTTTAACAGCAGCGCCCGCGCCAATGATAGCGCTAATCAAAGGTATCATTTCCCCCATACTCTCACTCCTCTCAATTTATTTTGTTTTTGCCTTTTGCCTTTACTCGCAACTCGCAACTCGCAACTATTTCTTTGTCTTTTATCTTTGTCTTTTACTCGCAACTCGCAACTCGCAACTGTCTTTTACATGCGTATACGCCTGACAAGCGGAACGTTATTTCTCTGATACTGAATCTGATGTATTTCATTAGTGGCTTTGACGGGCGCCGCGAAGGTCAGGACGAGCGCATCGGCGAGGTCAGGCGAGAAGCCGACGCGTTCCTTCATTTTCTCCTTATCCTCAATTTTCATTTTACCGGCGGCAGTGAACCCGAATTGCGGGGTAGTGAGGTCGCGGGTAATATCGGCTGCGAGCGATGTTTGTTTGAGTGTTGGAAGGCAGCCTCCGGCCTCAAGCCATTTGCGCGCGGCGTCCCACATTTCCGCGCGCTTATTGTGGTATCGCGCGGATAGGACGGCGCTACCGCCGAAGTTTACCTCGGTGATGACACGACCGAGCTGCCGGCAGCGGTCGATGACGCCCTCGCCGCGTCCGGCGTCGACGAACACCGCGTCAGGGTTGAAAGAGTCCATTTCATAAATGAGTCTATCGACGATATCCATATTATTGAGTCCGCGGTATACGTTTGGCGTAAACGCGCAGAGCCCCTGGCGCCTCCAAATGACGCTGCGGTCGTCGCCATATCGCGCGACGTCGACGCCGATGATTTTGACGGCGCCAAGGATATCGCTTTCATGTAAGCGCGTCATTTTATCCTGAGCGTTGAGGACGAGGTCGAGCGAAATTAAGACGTCGGTGGAGCTGGCTGTAAAGTCGCATTCGAGTTCTTGGCGGATCTCCAACTCGGTCATATCATTTTTCATGGCGAGCAGTTCGTCGGGCGGAATAACGCCGGACTCGGACGCGCGTGAGATGAACGACCACCAGCCGCCCTGTTCGGTACAGCCGCGGAGGTACATATCATAGAAGCTATTGATGCCTTTAGGCGTGCCGATGAAGACCGCCCAGCCCTGGCGATCGGCGAGCGCAGGGCGGATTATCTCGCCCCAGACTTCGGGCTTCATTTGCGCGTATTCGTCGAGGATGACGCCATCCCAATAGGTACCGCGCAGGGCGTCGGGATTATCGGCGCCGATGACGCGGATCTCCGCGAGGTTCGGCAACCGGACGGTGAGCGAGACTTTATTAATCTGCCTGGAGAATTGCCCGAGCATGTATTTATTATTAAACGGCTCGGTATAGTGCAGCAGATATTTCCAAGCAATGAACTCCGCCTGGTTACGGAACGGAGCGACATAAGCGTAAAGCGGCCGTTGTTTTTTATTCACACACGCCATTTTGATCATGTGGTTTATGGCGCCGACGGTCTTCCCGAAACGGCGGTGGCATACGATGACGTTGAATCTGTTGCGTTCGAGGGCGGGATGTAAGACATCGCTCCAAATTTTCCGCGGCGTATAAGGTATTTTGGTATTGCTCATTCAGCGTTAAGAGGCGCGCGCATCAGCGCGCCTTCCAATTCATTGGGGGCGTCTTGCCAAGAGATATCCAAGCCGCCGGAGACCTCGATACTGCCGGTGAGGTTAGTCTCGTTTTTAGTGATCCCGGCGATATCGGCGAGTATGCGCAATGATGCGAGCTTGTCATGAAGCTCAACTTCAATGAAACCTTTTTGATTAATCTTTATCGATTTAACTGCCGCGCGCTCATCGGGCGACCAATCAGATGTAGGTTTAACATAGATTAACGGATCGCCGAAATCAAGCAGGAATTGCCCGTTATTTGCATTAGCCATTTGTTTAAGAGCGTCGAGCCGCCGCTTATCGTTTTCGTAAATGATCATAGAGACGTCAGCGGCATCGGTGGAGGCAATACTGATTATCTTCCGCATGGCGAACACGCGTATAGATTCGGCGCTATAGCCGGACTCTTCGAGCGCTTGTCTTTCGAGTTCCTTAATACGGTTAATGATGTTAGGATTTTTCATAAGCTGTGATCCGGTAATCCGAGCCGAATTCTCGCTGTACCCAGCGCGCATGGCAGCTTGAGTTTGATTCCGTTTCGGATCGCTCACGAATTCAACGCAAAACCTTTCCTGCCGTCGTTCCAATTCGCTCATGTCAATAATTCCCCTTCAGTATCGTTTAACTCTTCAATGCTGGTTGCTGTCTCACTCCATGGTTTAAAGTTCATTATAGCTGCGAACAGATTCATACCCGGAGTAAAACATATCGACCGGTCATCCACGTAGCACAATGCAGCAGGCTTATGAGCGACGATATCATCGACATAAATGTTGTGCGTTTTAATATAGTTTTTAATAGCCCATAATCCTGCAGGAACAGAACAACGCGCGGATTGAATAATTACTTTAAATCCGCGTTGATGCAACCTTCTAATTGTCTCCACAACTTCAAGATTTGGCGGATCCGGAGCTTTTGAAATTCCCTGCCAATCACTCACGTTTGGATGTATTACCCCGTCAAAATCAAATACAATACTCTTTTTTTCTTGTCTAATCATTCATGTATCACCTCAATATAAAAAAAACACCGCGTATTGGCGTACGCGGCGCTTAAACTGTATAATATATACTCAGAAGGGGCTCCGGGTGCAACAGGCGCACTGAGAAACGGGGAGCTTGTCCTGAGAGAGACGGGTGATTAGATGAGAAAGAATCGTCGAAAGCTCCGGACAAAGTTCAGAGACAAGATAAACCCTCTCCAAAAGGTTTCATATCTTGCCTCTGCTCTTTACTGGCTAGCGCGCCTTATCCTACTTTTGTGGGATAGGCGGCGCTAAGCCGGACCGGAATATTCTGTTATTTCTGGGCGGTAAAATTCCCCTTCAACCGCCCATTTATTCTATCACATTTCTAACCCTGTCAAGCCAAAATCCATCAAAAAAAAACACCGCGTAATGGAGTCCGCGGTGTTTTTCCTTGAAAACGCTAATCAATTTTAAGAAGGAGGTGCTGTTAATGAAAAAATGTGACAACTATTCACTATACAAAATTTATCACAAACCCCTGTACGTTGTCCACGTACACTTTATACACATTTCATGAGTTTAATAATAATATCAATTTGCCGTTTTCGTTCTCGTCGGCGCCAACGATCGACGACGAGATGAATTTTAAGGCAGGGCTCAACGAGCAACCGAACGGCGCGCCGCCTTAATTTATTGATCCAATGCTCGGAGTAGTTGAGAGCATCCGCGATTTCGACGTCCATGAGCTCCTCAAAATAGTATTGTTTAACGATAACAAGCAGCTCATAAGGGAGCTCCATTAGAGCGGCTGTAATATTTTCAACCAGATAGCACAATTCTTGATATTCGGCGTCGTGAATTTTCATATCAGTGATATGCTCCGGCTCGCTGAGCTTCCCGACGCCGCCGTCGACGCGCGGAGCGGTATTGAATGAGATTTGAGCGATGGAGCTAATGTATTCGCTCCGCTCATCGAACGACTTGCACACCCGCGGTATATCCTTGAGGATATTTTCAACAATATTAAAAGTCTCACGCCGCATAGCTATTCCTCCAGTCGATTTGCGAGATAATAACACGCTGCAACGTCTTTGCGAGCGCGGAGAAGAATGAAATGTTTTATATATTTCCGACAACTTAGGCGGACGGAAATTTCTGTCCGCCCAAGCTGTCCGCCCTAAATTTTGTTGTAACCATCGCAATATTTCACTATGGCGGACAGGCGGACAGTTAACCTTAACGTTTCCCTAGAAATAAAAAAAATAAAAAAGTTTTAAAAATTAATATTTCCGGTCTTTCTGACCGCCAACACGAATAAAAGCATGACGACATCCGCCTTTTTCAAGGCGGACAGTCGGGGCGGACAGAAAATTTCCGTCCGCCAACTTCCGCTTGTAGTCAACGTCTACGGGCGGACAGTCGGGCGGACGGAAAACTATTTTTGATAGATCCCAAATACCAGAGGCATCCGAAACACCCTCCGGCGTGATTTTCCTTGTCTGTAAGATTTGTGACCCGTGAGCTTCCGCAGAACCGAGGAACACGAGACGCACTCTCCGGGCGGCGGGTTTGTAATTCCGCAAATTTTCATAACCTCCATCGTCGTATATTCGCTGTACCATTCCTCATAGCTATAATTAGAAAAATCGAACTTAGAAAGTATGAGATCCTCAAACTTATTAGAAGGTTCGAATTTTTCGTTACGCTTAGATAATCCAGCTTCATCATCAAGCGATAGCCACCAATATTCACCGTGTTTGTATAATTCGTAAGCATGAGCCCAAACCTGCCCGATATCGACAGAGCCGACATTGCAGTGTTTAACGGGTATGATCCACCAGCGCGACGAACCTGTGTCATCCTGCAGTATTTCAGGCCGGTTCACCGACGCGCAGAATATAGTACGCCTCAAAAGCTTTTCATTCTTTTCAGCGTAAGGCAAACGAAGATCATCATATTGATTTGATATGAAAGCCTTGAGCCGCGCCATATCCGTGCGCTTAAGCGTCCCGTCAAGCTCGCCGAACTCCGTTATCCAACAAGAAATAGCCCGCTTAACGTCATCTTTGTTATCCAAAGACAAGCTCACGCCTTCCGCAAATAATTCTGCAGGCGCCAATTGCCTGAACCAACTTGTTTTCCCAATAGCCTGCTGACCTAACAATACAAGGACGCCGCGCGACCAAAAGAGCTTATTTTCATTTTTACCCCTAGCAAACGCCGCCGCGACACCGGATATTAACCATTTCTTCAACAGCAATTTTGCAAAATCATAATCGTAATCATCAAGAATCAAGGTGTCCATAAGCCGGGAGATATTATCCTGACCATCCCACTTGAACGAGCTGATATAATCCGCCGCAGGGTTGTACGAATTGACAGCCGCCATAGCGGCCATATACGACCTGAGCACATTCTTTTCAATTTTCAACGCATGTTTCGCCAGTAATGAATATATGCTGGAAAGGCTTGCATTCTGACGGTTTTCAGCGTTGAATTTGATATTTGGAATGTTAATCTCAGCGTCCCGCGATATCTCGTTATAGCAAACGCCATATCCGTGATACCGGAGCAAATACTCGAAATTCTCGTAAGTAGCATACGCCCTCTCCTTTTTCTTAGAGTCCGTGTATGTATCCGGAAAAAAGAACTTCCGGCGGTTCGACGTATCCGATATAAACAACTGTATTTGCCGTAATATCTCCTGAGAAGCCGCCTCAATCCCGTGAATAGCCGCGTAGTCGTTCCAATCGCTCCCGTCTGTAGGTTTTTCAAATTGCGGCGATACGACGGGGATACACATCTCATACGCCGCCTCGATCGCGTGAGACATGCCGGGATTGCCCGCAGTCTTCCGGTCATTGTCAGCGGCAAGTACGATGTTGCCGAACATCCCGCGTATATTCTCGATCACGGGCAAGAGGTTGCCCGCGTCGAACGCGATGAGACAGGGGCAGCCGGTCGCCTCTCGAATTGACAAAGCGGTAGCTGCCCCTTCACAAACAAACGTATATTTCCCGTCGCACGGCAGCCTGTAATAACAGCCGCGCTTCCGCCCGCCGGAGTTGAACTTTTTCGCGCCGTCCGGCGCTATACGCTGCACGTTCCAAATCTCCCCGAACTGATCGAACAAGGGGACGATAATATCAGGCCCGTACAATTTCAGATCGTTGCAGTTGGTTATCCCTTTAGTCAGTAAATATCTATGCTTTGATACCCCCTCAACTGTAGCGTTCTGCCATTGCATAGCCGCAGTCTTGGCGGCGTAATCGCGCCGACGGCGCTCCTCTTCCAGCCGCGCTTTAACATCCGCCTCGCGCTTCTCGCGATACGCCCGTTTCTCCTCGTCGGTATACTCCATCCCGCCCGCGGAGAACGACCAAGTAGCATACTCGACATTGTGCTTAGCGGAGTATGATTTGACATAACCAGCCGGCCATTCATCCATGTAAACGCAATACTCGCCGTTCAGCTGGTTGCGGTGGTCACCCGTAATGCGATAACGGTGTTTGCGGCCGTCAAGTTTAAGCCCTCCGGCCCCAGCGCCGCCTGCGCCGTTTTCCGGAGGGATTCCAAGTTTATTCAAAAATTCATTGAATTCATATTCAACGTCGTTGATATTGTAGTTTGGCATAGCTTAGTCAATGTTCAATGTAATTGATCACTGTTTATCATCCTTCTCAATTTTGCCGATATCCTTGTAAGTGCAAACGCCAGATATGACATTTTCTTTTTTCAGCCTATCAAGGTCAGTCCTGAACATGCAGCATTTGTTAAATATGCAGTCTTCGTCAGTCAATATACATTTCATCACTCACACCTCCTATGCTTCACTTTTTTTCCTCTCATGCTGGATAAAGGTAATCCATCTATCTAAGTATTCACGCGCTTTTTAATAGCCTTTCATTAAATTCCCATAACCCTTGATTTCCTTTTGTTGGAATGGGAATATCCAGCATTTTCACGTTTTTAAACTCCCAAGCATATCTACCAGTTGAGAAATCGCCAAAAACATATTCATTTCCCTGTATATATTCCTTAAAATAATTAGGTCGCTCTATATATTGAGCGAACCTTTTATCCGTATTGCCATCGTGGTCATTGTGAATTATGTGACACCCGACAAGCTCAGCAGTTGCGACTACGGCGCCATAGGGAATATCTTTCCTTAAATCGCGAAAATATCTTGAATAAAATGGCATTAATGTGTTATATACCAAGCTCAGAAATCTGTGGTCCATGTTGATGGAGCAACAATATTTATTGGTTATCGCAGCATGAATCGCAATTCTGCCGCGATATTCCGTTGGCCACGACCGCGTTTCAAATCTTTTCGCACCGACAGCAATTAACGATGCCCACGGCTGATACAAAGTTAGCGCCTTCATGGTTAATATATCCCCCGCCAGGCAATGACAAACGCCCAGACAACGACCAACGACCACCCGACGAACGCGGCAACGGCTGCAAATAAAAGCACCTTCAGGATTACCCAATAATTCCGCCTCGGGCGTCTGGAACCAACGATAAACTTCATCTGTGAGCTCACTTTCTTTTCATAAACGATGAAGGCGCAGTATTGGGCTTAAGCCTGTACCGCACAGTCCCCTCCGAGATCTTCACGCACTCGTACGGAAAAATTTCGGTATCCCGCATTTTGATAATGTGGCTCTTGCTGCAGTGCAGCTCCTGCGAGACCTCGTCAAGCGACTTCCACGTTACGGCATGCGGCGTCGGCATGACGTCCGACTCAACTTTTGTTCTGAGCGCCGCGATAATTTCCGGCGCCTTATCCGCCAAGATTTTAAGAGCCTCAATATCCTTCTCTTCAAGCAAATACGCCAAAGCCATTTAGCTCACTCCCTTTTCAGTCAATGCTAACGAGACGCCTACTAGAAGATCGAAGCGGCCGCAACGCCCCAGTGTCTTTGCGAGGAGCAAAGCGACGAAGCAATCCAGTAATCTTTTGCCTACTTCTCGCCAACGCCCAAGTGTCTTTGCGAGGAGCAAAGCGACGAAGCAATCCAGTAATCTTTTGCCTTCTTTTCGCCAATATCCGCTCCGCGCTAAGAACAACCGCAGCGCCGGCAAAGAACCCGAGCGCACAGTAGAGTACGGGCATGACGGCGTCATAAAACATCAAGAACTCATTCATAATTTTCCTCACCAAACTCATCCGGCACGAGCTCAATATCGGACTCGTTCTCAAGCCACTTTTTGAAAGCATTGACAAACACGCAGCCGGAAGCGCCGCCGACGGCGGCAGTACACTCCGGGGTACAAATTCTGCCGAGGTTGATAAAACACATAGAATTATTTGCATTATCCATTTGATTCATTACTCATTCCTCCTTTAAATTTTCAATTTGATTCAGAACCGGCGGCGCCGCCAAGTCCTCTAAGCTGATGAACTTTCTTAACGCCGTGACAATGATGCACTCGCCTTTAGCGCAATGCTCGGAACAGCCGAGCGCGCAAGCGGACGAAAGCTTGATGAAACAGGTGCTGCGATCAATACCCAAATCGCTAAGTTTAAAGTCATCCTTCAAAAGTTCTGAAATATTAACGCTTAAACCATGAGCAATACTCTTCAACGCCTCAAGCGAAGGAGATCTTAAGCCAGACTCAATCTGTGAAATATAGTTCTGAGTCAGCCCGCTGTACCGGGCCAGCATACGCTGATGTAGTCCTTTGCTCATACGAATTTCTCTCACGTTATTTCCAATATTCATATTCAAACCGCCCTAACATAAAATTTTTATCAATAAAATAATTGCGTATGTTATCTTTCGGCAACAATCGAAAATACTTTATGTAAATTCATAATATTACAAATAGCGATACACAAAAAAGCTAAGAATAATTTGTCATGCCAAACACCCATCAAAGCGCAAAAAATATTGATATCTCTCATAGTGATATATTTTTTGCAGCGTTATATTCCTAGCAGGCATACGCTGAGAACTGTCTCTACGAGCCGCGTCTTATTTCATATTTATAAAAAATATCCCTCACAGTAATATATGTCATCTATATGAAACATAAGTATACTATGTTGCTTGTTGTTTACTATACACTAATACTTATTAAATAGCAAGACTTATAAAACATTCATTTATTTATGCTATAATGTATGAAGGAGGTGTTACTATGGCAACTAAGAAAGTTATTTCAGCAAAGATTGAACAAAATTTATATGATCAGGTATGTGCAATAGCTAATAGTGATGACAGATCTGTATCAAATCAAATTAATCGTTTTATTAAATCTAGTCTTGCGGATTACGTCAAGGCAAACAATTTAACTTGGGACGAGGAAAATGAACAGTACATCTCCTGTGATGACAACACATCAACTCACGAGGATTTAAAAAGACAAGATTTAAAAGACTTGTAAGCAGGAGATAGACGATGTCAGTTATTCAATTTGAAACGGTAATAGAGGACGACATAATAAGAATTCCCGAGCGATACCGGGGCCAGACTTCGACTAATGTAGAAGTGACGCTGGTGAGCATGGAAAAGCCGCGATTCAGAAAAGAGACGATTGCTCAAAAGCAACACGAAGCATTTGAACGATTTTTTGCAGCTATTGATGCAATAGACGATGAACCGATAACGGAAGAAGATTTTCTAAATTTCAATAAAAATCGCGTTAATTTCATAAGGGAACTAAATTTATGATATACGCGCTTGATAGTAATATAATTTCCTAAGATCTAACAGGAGGCTATTTTTTTGTTCAAAAACCTGTTATAATTTAAAACACTTTTGCATAACGAGTCCCCCTTTTTTTGGTGTCCGCAAACACCAAAAGTTAAATTGAGGGGACTTTTCTAATTTCCATCAGCTGTTAAAATAGATATGCCGCACTTAAGACATGATGAAGGAACCGCATATATATATTCTCTTCTTAAGACTTCGCGGGGAACCGCGATGACTCGTTTTTTGCGGGACGAGTACCCTTTTTGAAAGGGGGATCCTTCGTTATGCGGAAGTTATGGAAAAGCCTGAGTTTCAGTATTAAGCTGAAGCTTGGCCGCTTGACGATAACCATAAGGTTTGAGCCAAGCGCCGCCGCCGCGAAGCGGAAGGCTGCGGCAGAGACTTAACGTCTCGGCGGGGGGCAAAACGCCTCCCGTTTTATCAAGGATGTTTAAGATCAAAATTTTTGACCGCTTTGACAAGACGAAAAATGTGATAAAATAAGGGGCAGTTGAAAGGGGATTAACTGCCCCGATAATAATTAAATACTTCGGTCTGGCTTAACGCCGCCTATCCCACAAAAGCAGGAATAGGCGAGTTAGCCAGTAAAGAACAGAGGCAAGATAAGATACCCTGGGGAGGATATTCTTGCCTCTGAACTTTTTCCGGAGCTTTCGACAGATCTTTTTCATCTAATCACCCCATATTCTCAGGACAAGCTCCCCGTCTTGCGGTGATCCCTGTTTCACCCGGAGCCCCTTTCGTATTCATTATACAACGAAGAACAGAGGTGAAGACAAATGACTGTTATTCAATTTGAAACGGTCATATTCAAATGAATTTAATTTGTTTTTGTCAATTCTGATAAATGTGATAAAATAAGGGGCAGTTGAAAGGGGATTAACTGCCCCGATAAAAATGATTTGCTCCGTCCGGCTACCGCCGCCTATCCCACAAAAGCAGGATCAGACGAGTTAGCCAGTAAAGAACAGAGGCAAGAATTGACATCTTGCGGAGGGCAATCTTGCCTCTGAGCTTTTTTAGGAGTCTTCGACGAAATTTTCTCATCAAATCACCTTCATTCTCATGGCAAGCTCCCCGTTTTCAGTGTTCCATGATTACACCCGGAGCCCCTTTCGTATTCATTATACAACAAACGCCAGTTTAGGCTGAAGCTTGGCCGCTTGACGATAACCATAAGGTATGAGCCAAGCGCCGCCGCCGCGAAGCGGCAGGCTGCGGCAGCCGAGGCGTAACAAAGCTCCGGCGGACGGGCGGCGCATCAGCCCCGCCCGTACTTTTTAAAAAGAGAGGACGTTGGAGCGCCCTCTCAGTCGTAAACCGTTTAGGCGGCTTATGGCTGAACTCAAAAGTAATGTATTTAAGTTCAAAAAATAAGCTAGCTAATGGGGCGGCTTATTTTTTTATGTTCGACTCAACATTGAAATGTGAAACCGAGAATGTATAATTAAGCCGAAGGGGCTCCGGGTGCAACAGGAGGCGCCGGAAACGGGGAGCTTGTCCTGAGAATGTAGGTGAATTGATGAGAAAATATCGTCGAAGACTCCTAAAAAAGCTCAGAGGCAAAAAAGCCCTCGCGAAGGTCAACTTTTTTGCCTCTGTTCTCTTTTGGCTAACTCGCTTTATCCTGCTTTTGTGGGATAGGCGGCGGTAGCCGGAGTACATTTTTAATCGGGGCAGTAAGTAAAACAAATCCCCTTCATCTGCCCCACATTATACCATATTTTTAAACCTGTCAGATGCCTATACAAAAAAGGTCATATATGTTAAAATATAAAATTAAGATAATACTGTAAGTTCTCAACAATAAGAAAATGTCATAACATGTTAATATCAGGAGCTTTAATAAGGATCTCAAATATCTTGATCTAGCGCTCGAACTGGGAAAAATCCTTCCTTATCAAAAAGCGTTGCGCCAGAAGGGTTTATAATGTTATAAAAAATTCTTGTATGTCATTTTGTAGGTAGCATAATTCATAAGATTCTTATATAGCAAGCATTATATAAACTTCTTCGAATCTGGGTGCCGCCTCCAAAGCTTTTTGTTCCAGTTTTTTATAGTAAAAATAGATAATCAAAAGCGTTGAACCAGCGGGCAAAAGCCCGTTTTTTTATTCATTGTTTTTTATGGTTTCTGTACATAATACAAACATTAATAAGCGCCTCCCTACTCAATTATCATAAAGCCGCATGAAATTTCGTAAATTTCATTAACGACGGCGGTAAGGGTGCAATAACCGGTAGTTGACGGACGATATTTGATATCGTAATCATTAAATCC
>Ga0082212_10005942_pt1 | contig 16517 bp, 14 predicted proteins | sample TergutNt197P3_FD_71548 | JGI IMG/M metagenome (GOLD analysis project Ga0082212, IMG submission 71548) | Neocapritermes taracua P3 segment gut microbial communities from Petit-Saut dam, French Guiana - Nt197 P3 | ecosystem: Host-associated > Arthropoda: Insects > Digestive system > Gut ... | reverse complement strand
TTAATAGTTTTCTACCAGAAAACTCATATAGAAGATGTAAAACGTGTTGCATAAAGTGTTTAAAATAAACAAAAATTTTTAAAACCACAAAAAACTACTATGGCTGTGAATGATTACCCCCTTCCCGAATTCGACCTTTTCAGTTGTCACTATCATTGATGACCGCGTACTTGGGTATTGTCCAAATGGCACAAAGATGCCAATGACAGTGATTCTACAAACCATTTTTCCAATTGGCAATAAGTAGTCGAGTCAGAAAAAGTTCATTTTGAGTTTTCGGTTATAAAAAAGCCTCTGGGTTTCGATGGACATCCTGTTGGGATTCGTTCGCGGAACGACGACGCAAACCGGCTTGAAGGTCAAGACGTGATGGAACCGACGACAATACAAACCGAAGGAAAACGTCCCAAAAGAAGAAAAAGCCCGACTCAATTTCAAAAAACATAACGTCATTCCCCTGTGGAATTATACCGTTTATCAAAAATTAAAATGAAGTAGTTATTTTGATACTGTTACTAAAAAAACCGCGAACAACGTTAGACTCTACCGTGGAGTTTGACAAAAAAACTGTCCATTTTGGGTGGGGCAAGTCAGACGTTTGTACTCGCGGTTGTCAATGATGGAAAGAATGCAGAACGGATCGCCATACACTTCATTGACGGCGATGTCACCGGAAAGATTTTCAAACGTCCACCGAAAGTAAGCGTCGGTTTCAATTTGCGAGCCACTTTTTTTTCCCTGCCGCCTCGACCCAGTTTTGAATCGTTGCGAAAGGCACGAAAACGCGATGATCACGCCATAAATGCCAACTCGCCGACCGATAAGGCAACCCATACTCGACGACAATCCGCACGGCCAGTGCGACGACTTCGTTGGTATAATCGGCTCGCGGAGCGGCGATGTCTGTCGTATCGACTTGAAAATACTTGTTGCATTTGCAACAATAATGAACGGAGTATCGCAAGTGGACATCAACCGGACGCCCCGAACCGGGATCGCCGAGATGATGCAGCTTCCGTTCCCGAATATCATGGCGAGTGGCCGGACGTTGGCAGTCGGGGCAACGGCATTTTTGGGGCATTCGGGAACGCTGTTGAATTTTCGGTTTCGGCAGATCAGCAGTATCGACGATCCCCTCCGTCGCGTCAGGCAGGTACTCACCCGGTCCAGGCATGGCAAAATCCTCCGTAAATAAAATATCCAAAACGGCAATTTGCCAAATTTTCCAATGTTTGTCAATACCAATTCACCCATTTTTTGCCGGGTGATTCGCCGAATTTGAATTTGATGGAACGGTTGTGGAAATTTTTCAAAAAGAAAATTCTCTACAACAAATACTGCGAAACTTACGAGGAATTTTTGGTTGCGTGTAAAAGCTTCTTCCGATGCCAAACGAAGTACCGTGATGAACTGCGCTCGCTCCTCGCCGAAAACGTCCATCAGTATCAAACAAACTGTACGGAATTATAAAACAGCTTCGGTATATCGTCGGGCAACTGTTACGCGTTCCTGTTGCCAGGCAATGGTGGCATCACGATAGGGTCAATGGAAGATGGGCGGCGTGTGTAGCTCACAGGCACTCTCAAGACACAAACGGGAGATACTCTGCATTGGCAATCCGAAAGCGACCTCGTCAAGCCGGGCGGCCCCACGACACTCGAATTCCATATCCAACGCCGCAGTTTTTAACCCGTCGCTCACGCTCCGGGTTGCTGTTCTTTGTTCCTTACTTATGCGGCGTGCTCTGATTGCGGTGGTCACGCCGTACCCACCCTGCATTACAATGCCAATTCCAGGAGCGAGATTTTCCCGTTGCGTTCGATTTCTAGCGTCAGAGGACGTTTTGCCTTGCCGGATTCCCGTACTGTTTCCCGGAGGGTTTCGTCGGATGCCCGCTCACCGTTGATGTGCATGATACGGTCGTCTTCTCGTAACTCCGACTCAATTGCGCGAAGCATAAATACGCTGCCGACGATGAGCGTATCCGGTTCGGCTTGGCTTTCCCAGTACATGAAACCCTGCCGGACGATTTGTGTTGTTTCCGGCATGTCGCTCGGGTTGATTGCAAACCGCAACCATTCGTTCGACTCCCGAGGACGCGCCACACGCAGGTACATCATGCGGTCAGGCTCTTCCTCAATGTGCGCGATGATGTCTTCGTCAAAATCGAAATGGCTTTCAATGTCACAACCATTGAAAGTCATGATGCGGTCACCGGATTTGAGTCCCAGCTTTTCTGCATCGGAACCGCCGGCCACTTTCGTGATGCGCAAACCGCCTTGTCCGCCTGTGTCGGTGCTGCCGAACAACTGACCGAGCAGTTTTCCGAGCGAACGGCCGCTTTCATCATCCAACGCATCTGTCAAAACGTCCAAAACTCCCGTGTCTTCGTCCTCTTCGATGGTCAGTCCCATCGCTTCGGTTGCCCAAAACTCCGATGCGTCCCATGCCTTCGTCTTGTCACGTCGCATGTCGCGCGGCGCAATATACCGGATTTTCGCAAGATCGTCCGAGTCGGCCAGGTGAAACACGACCCGAAAAGCGATGTCGGCGATTTGTTTCATGCCGTCGAAATTGATGATGTCGAGATTGTCACCCGGTACGTGATATGGGCAATCCAGCCCGGTAAAAAACATCAAGGCCGGAATTCTTTTTATATAAAACGACGAATGATCGGACGCCAGCAGGTACTCGGACGAAAAATCAATGTCCGGGTCATCCGGCAAAACCAACCGCGAAACGATTTCGCGAATACAAGTTGCCGCATTCGTGCCGAAAAACTCGAACGTGTTGTTTTGCAGCGTCCCCACCATGTCGATGTTCAAGACGATTTTGATTTGGTCGAGCGGCACCGTCGGGTTGTTGGCAAAATGCTGACTGCCGAGCAACCCTCTTTCTTCGGCATCCCACAACGCGACGATGATCGAACGTTTCGGTCGCGGATCGATTTTCTGGAGCGATTCGGCCAATTCCAGAATCATGCTCGTCCCGCTGGCGTTGTCGTTGGCACCGGGATAAATCTCGCCGTTGATGACACCGACGTGATCATAATGCGCGCAAATCATAACGTATTCTTCAGCCAACTCTGGGTCACTGCCGCGTATGATGCCCAGCACGTTGCGGTAACGCGGCTGATCGTTTCTGTATCGAAAACCCTGCAAAAAACCGTCATCCGTTCCAGCGGGCTCAAGTCCGAGCAAATCGAGTTGCGCTGCAAGATAATCACCGGCACGATGTCCCGCTTCGGTTCCCGAGTTGCGACCTTCCTGTGCTTCATCGGCCAGCCAACTCAGGTGCATGTACAACTCGTCGATGCAAATGTCGTCAATTGCTCCATGATAATCGAACGTCACGGGTTTTTGCGATTTTGTCGGTTCGTCGTCGGCAAAGACGGACACTGAAGCCAATGCCGCAATGACGATAGGAAACACATACAGCCAAACTCGCTTGGCACCGAACGGATTTTGTTGATGAGTTGCCATGATTGTGTGGAAAGTGAGCTATGAGGAAAAATCTGCGAAAATCCCAATGATCCGCGTCATCTGCGTGCTCACAATTCACGCAACACATTACCACTTGGGAAAAACCTAAATACCGATACAATATCATTGATATTATCCCCAACCGATAACGCAAAATAAAGTCCCAATGTCCAAAAAAGCGAAAAAAAAGCACAAAAATCACCAAGACACGTCTGTCAACGCACAAAAACGGCGTCCAAGCTGTTCGATCATCTCGCTGGGTTGCCCGAAAAATCTCACCGACAGCGAGCTGATGATCGGCCGCATGGTCGAAGCGGGGTTTCAGTTTCGTGAAAACGCATCCCGCGTTGATGTCTTGATTCTCAATACCTGCGGCTTTCTCAGCGATGCCCGCGACGAAGCCCGCGAGATACTTGAAGCACTTTTGCTCGAAAAAACCAACGGGTTCATCAAAACGGTCATCGTCACCGGTTGCGCCGTGCAGCATGAGCGTGAGAAGCTGGTCGATGAGTTTCCCGACGTTGACTACTGGCTCGGTGTGTTCGACGAGTTTCGCGTCAGTGAAATTGTACGGCGATTGATTGAAAAAACAAGCGATGTCGATGACGGTCGGCATGTGTTTCTTTCCTCCGAACAAAAAACGTGCTTTGACAATTCGCTACGGCATCGTCTGACCCTGCCGCATGTTGCGTACTTGAAAATCGCCGACGGTTGCTCGCGGCATTGTGCGTATTGTTTGATCCCGCAAATACGCGGGCCGTTTGTCAGCCGACCGAAAGAACAAATCATCGACGAGGCCAAACGTCTGGCTGACAATGATGTGCGCGAGTTAATTCTCATTGCACAAGAGACCAATTTTTGGGGGATGGACTCATACGGACGCCCCATGTTGGCCGAACTGCTTGACGACTTGCAGGCCATTGACGGTTTCGATTGGTTGCGGCTGATGTACACGTACCCGACGCATTTCTCGGACGAATTGATCGAACAGTTTGCACCCGGCGGTAAGTTGTTACCGTACATTGATCTGCCTTTACAACATTGCAACGATGACCTATTGCGGAAAATGAATCGAAAAACGACCAAATCGGAAACCGAAACCCTGCTGGGCAAGTTACGTGAGCGCATCCCGAACCTTGTGCTGCGAACGTCTCTCATCACCGGCTTTCCCGGCGAAACGGACGCGATGTTCGACGAGTTGCTCAAATTTGTGCAAACCTGGCAATTCGAACGGGCAGGCGTTTTTCAATACTCCCGCGAAGAGGGAACGGTTGCCGCCACGTTGCCCGACCAAATCGACGAATCGGTCAAGGCCGAACGTTACCGTCGTTTGTACGAACTGACCGAAACACAGACGCTCGACTGGGCATCGCGACAAGTCGGTCAACAGTTTGACGTGTTGATCGATCGACCGGAACAGGACGAAACCGAGCGGCTCGTTCCCGGCGTGTTTGTCGGTCGCACCTTTGCCGATGCCCCGACCATCGACCCGGTTGTCATTGTCACGTCGCAAATCACAGGGCAAATCGCACCGGGACAAATCGTACCATGCGAGATTGTCATGACCAATGGTGTTGATCTGCTGGCCGTGCCGGTGTGATGAAATTGATTTCTCGTTTCAAAATGAGGCAACCATGATGTTTCGGCGGTCACGGCGTTGATTACCCGAATCAGAGACGCGACAGTCACGGAGCGGTCAAAGGTCGGGCACTCATGCCAAGACAGACAGCGGCTGGACTCCGCTCCATGATGCGGCAGAGAATGGAAATATCGAAGTCGTCAAGTTTCTCGTAGAGCAAGGAGCGGATGTTCATGCCAAGACAAACGACGGCTCGACTCCGCTTGATGTGGCAAAAATTAAGGGTTTCAAGGATATTGCAGAATACCTTGAAAACACAGGAGCTAAATCGTTCTTTTCCTTGCCCTCACGTTTGTGAGATGGTTTTCGGCAGTCCCATGCTCACTTCGTCGAGTTTTGCGAGCAGGGCATCGACGACCTGGCGGCTGGCGACTTTGTCCATTCGGGCGCGATAACCCAGCAAAATCCGGTGGTTCAGCACGGCGGGAGCGACCGCTTTCACGTCTTCAAAACCGGCGGAAGGACGACCGTTGAGCAGGGCGGCAGTTCGGGCGGCTTCGGCAATGGCAATCGCAGCACGGGGTGACGCGCCGAAGTTGACATATTCGTTGACTTCGGACACGGCTTCGTCCGAGCCGGGGTGTGTTGCCGCAACGAGCCGTCCGATATAAGACGCGACGGCTTGCGGGAGGAAAACCCGGTCGAGTGCCCGAAACGTTTCTTCGAGCATCTCATGCGTAACGCGATACTCACCCTGCGGCGGCGTGCCGTGACGACGCGTCGTGATGATTCGTTCCAACACGTCGGCCTTGGGCGGCTCAACAAACAATTTGAACAAAAAGCGGTCGAGTTGCGCTTCCGGCAAGGGGTAAGTCCCCTCCAACTCAATCGGGTTTTGCGATGCCAGCACAAAAAACGGCTGCGGCAGCGGTCGCGTTTGACCCAGCAGCGTGACACTGTGTTCCTGCATCGCCTCAAGCAAAGCCGACTGTGTTTTCGGTGAGGCACGGTTGATTTCGTCGGCCAGCAGAATATTGGTGAATACCGGCCCCGGTTGGAAAACCATTTCGCGATGTCCCGACCCGGTTTCCTGCAAAATATTCGTGCCGAGAATATCCCCCGGCATAAGATCGGGCGTAAATTGCACGCGACTGAATTGCAGGTTGAGCAGTTCGCCCAGCGTCTTGATGAGTGCCGTTTTGCCGACGCCGGGAACGCCTTCAAGCAGGACGTGTCCCCGGCTCAAAATGCCGATGACGACCATTTTGTGTAACTCGGGCCTACCGAGCAAAATGCGATCAAGTTCGGCCAACAGTGCCTCAAACCTTGCGGATATCGGCTTGATTTCTTCGGGACGCATCAGGGTGGGGATGTTTTCGGACATGATGTTTTTCTTGTTTCTCGCAGAGAAGGTGTTGAGGGAATCCGGGCTCACGCAGAAATAACATGGTTGTATTTACAGAACATTTTAATCAGAGCCGGCAACAGACGCAAGGGCGTCAGAGCCGCTACCGTAAGATTGGGAGTCTGATTGTGCCTTCTCAAGAAACCGCATGACCGCATCGGCGTCATTTTGCGACAAGGCGTCGCGTAGTTCCCGGCATGATTGCTCGAAATCGTTCATCGCCCGGCAAACGGCCTCACGGTTGGTCATGAGTATGTCGCGCCAGAGTTCCGGGCTTCCGGCGGCCAGTCGCGTCATGCTTTCGTAACCTGTCCCACAATACGCACCGTAAGTCGGACGGTCGCACACCGTCGCAAGAACCGCAGAGACCACATGCGGCAGGTGACTCGTCAGGGCGAGAACCCGGTCGTGTTCGCCGGGACTCATGCACGAAACTCTGGCACCGAGCGTTTCCCAAAACGTCCGCAACGTGTCAACGGTGTTTTTATCGTCGGCGTCACTGCCGTCGGAATGTATCGGCGTCAACACGACGGCGCGGTTCTCGAAAAGCGAAGCGGTTGCCGCATCGGGGCCGGTCTTTTCGCCGCCGGCAATGGGGTGACATCCGAGAAACCGGCAACCGTTCGGTAGCGGCGAGCGTTGCTCAACGGCATCGCAAATCGCTTGCTTGGTGCTGCCCACGTCGGTGATGATCGGCGCGTTGTCCGCCGCCTGGGCAACCTCGAAAACCTGTTCGGCGATGCGACCGACCGGCGTACAAATCACGACAAGATCACAACCGGCAACGCCTGCGGCAATCGAAAGCGAGGTCTCGTCAACGGCACCGACTTGCCGGGCGGTGTCGAGCGTTTCTTGCCGCCGTCCGATTCCGACAATGCGACAGTCGGGAAACTTGCCCCGTGCGGCCAAACCGATTGACGCACCCAGTAACCCCGTCCCGATAATGGCGATTTTTGAAAACATGGTTTCCTTTCCATCGCGTCACAGGGTGACGCGGCTAACGGCGGTTACGGTACCGGCGTATCCGAACCGCGAATCTGTTCGGTGAAAACGTCAGGACTGATCGTGGTCGAGAAAAAGTTGACGCTGCCGTTGCCAAGGCCGAAATTCGCACCGCCGGTGTGATTGCTGCTGATGGAGGCCACGCCGGAGTTGATGTGGTCAGTTTCGGCAACATGTTGCGTAATTTCCGCGTCGGGACGCATCCAGCAAACGCCTTCTTTGCGTTCGGTGAGCAGAATGATGTGCCGTTTGAAGTCGGCAAGCAAACGCCCGTTGCCGTCGCTTCCAAAGAGCGTATTGTCGCCGACAATGACCGAGTAACTCGCCTCACCGTCTTTTTTGACCGCAGTGGGGCAACGATAAATGTCGAGGTTCATCGTGTGAAACTGCCGGTTGTGTTCGCTGTCCCAGGGTTCGTCAAGGCGGATTTGTGCATACAATTCCGCCAGCGATTCATCGCCGAGATACGGCAGCAGCAACACCCGCCAACTGTGTAGCGGTTGACCGTCTGCATCAACGCTGAACGCCGGCGGGAGCGTCCCGTGACGCCGCTCGTAAATCAGCATCGCCAACACGATCTGCCGCATGTTGTCACAGCAGTCCTTGCGGCGGAACGCTTCGCGGACAGTGGGAAAATGCGGAACCATAAGGCCACAGAGAACGTTAGCCAATTCATGCGAACGCGAGTTCAGGGTCAGCCAATACAACGGTCGCAATCCCGTCGAAGCGAACCCCGGCCCGGTTCCCGTCAGGGCTGCGTTATAGGATTCGTTATAATACCGTGCAACGATGTTCCAGTTGTACCCAAGGCGATCCGCGACAAAGTTCATAACAGCTTCAGAGCGAGACGGCGGATGCGAGGGATGACGAACAGAAAGGTCGGAAACGTTTGCTCTTCTCATGGACAAGGATTGGATCATATCCAGCGTAAAATAACGTTCGCATTCGAGAATTTCTTCCACCGTGCATTGCGGCGGCAGATTGCGAATGCCCTCAACCAGGCGTTGGAGTTGCTCTTCGCTTGCCGGAACCGTGGGATTGGCATCAATCGCCATGGCCGCAGCAATACCTTCAAGGGCAATGCCGACCAGAGCGTCGATCACCATTCCACGCTGTTCCCAATGTCGCCCCAAACGATAACAGGCCAAAACATCGTCAATGGCACCGTCGATGTCGCCGATGCCGACACGGTATTTCATGCGGAGATGAAAAGCCCGGGCATATTCCCGCGATTCCTGATAGGCTGATGACGCATACATACTGTACAGCCCTTCGTCTTCGCGATCGGCAACCATCGGCACAAAATACACCGGCTTGGCCACGGCTTCCGCAACGAGATTAAGTGCCGGGCTGATCGCTTCAACCCAACGTTGCGTGATCGGGAACCGGTGCGGGTCCACCGATTGAAATATCCGGTTGGCGACCTCGTACCCGTCAATCCCTCCGCCTGCCGAAAACGTCGTCCCCAGCACTTCGACGGTTTCCTCATCGCCGTCTTCGATACTCCGTTCTTGCTTGATCAGCCGGATGACGTCTTCCAGTAATTCCGGCTCGGCGGCCTCAATGTGGCGGCAAAACGACCAAATGTCGGTGTACGGCAAGTCAGGCGGAGTATTCGGATCAAGCCCCAGTTCCTCGTAATATTTTTGCACGGCCTGAGGTGACAAATCCCGCAAACGTCCCGGGTGTTGCACACGCTGAAACACCAGGCGATACCCGTTGTCATCGGTTGCAACGCCGGTACTCCGGCCAGACAACACTGCCGCCGGGTACAACTTTTGCTTGATCGCCGCAACGTAATCGACACGACCGTCGGGCGTCAACGGCTCGGTGATGTACGTCGTTTCCGGCGTAATCCGTAACGGCACCGAACGCAGGCCGTTGTACCAAAACAGGAACAGGAACACAAATATCCCGATCCACATGATGGTCACGCAACCGATTTTTCGCGGCTTTTCAACGTTTTCTTCCGGCGTCAGTTTGGGTAAGGGGGATTGATCTTCGGTCATGGGTGTTCCCTTGAATTTTTTTGCACGCTGATGACGCAGATGATAAGGATTTTCGCAGATTTTAAAAGACGATTATCCGGTTCTGCGTCTCTCATTGTACCATACCGCAATCTGTTCCGCCAGTTCGTGCAGGGGCGTTTCGTCCGTGTCAATTTCCAGATCGGCGGTTTCGCGGTAAATCGGAGTGCGTTCGTTCAGAACATGCGCGATTTCAGCCAGCGGCGGCAGGTTCGTCAGTTGCGGACGCATTCGTTCCGTGGCCGGGTCGCCGGTCATGCGACGCAAAATTGTCTCCGGCGATGCCTTGAGCCAAACGACACGTCCGGCTTGCTTGAGCACGACACTCTTGAGCAAGGTACGATTGGCCGGTCGCACAGGTAATCCCCCGCCGGTGGCAATGACGCAAGGCTCGCCGCGCAGCAGTTCGGCAATGACCTGCGATTCGTAATCACGAAACGCCGGCTCGCCCTGTTCGGCGAAGATTTCGGCAATCGACCGTCCGGCTTTCTGCTCGATCAACGGGTCGGTATCAACCGCGTCCATTCGCAATAGTTCGCCCAGCATCCGGGCCAGCGTCGTTTTGCCCGTCGCACGGTAACCGATGAATAGGAGAAAAGATGACATGAATTAGAGTTTGGGGTGGTATCTATTTCTAACCCGGATATTTCACCGGCGTGGATTTTTTGAAAGAGGTCGTTGTGGTAAAATATGGTGATGTAACAGTTTGCACCAGACCTTAACCACCAACGACCAGGACACAGTGTACCATGAAACCCACAGATAAGACAGCCCGACCGGTCAAAATCAAAGAAATCGCCGTCAATTTCAACGGAGGCAAGCTCACCTCCGATGCCGGTGCGATTTTGCTCCGGCAACTTGACCAAAAAATCCGGTTCACCGAACGCATCAACGCACTCATTCACGATCCACGCGATCTCTTTTTCACCGTTCATCAGCAACGCGACCTCATCGCCCAACGCATTTTCGCCACCGCACTCGGTTAGAAACAGTATCAAAACAACTCTCTCTTTTTACCACGAAGGGACACGAAGGTTTTTTTAAATATTCTTCGTGGTTCTTCGTGTCCTTCGTGATGGATGAATGACTCATGCACTTGACAATTTGACGTAATTATTTTGGTACTGTTCCTAACCGGTCATGTACGGCATCACGAAGCCAGGCCGAACCGTCCAGACTTGACCATTGCGCAATTCGATTCGTCGGGTCATCACGCCGGTTTTCTTGGAGACCTTTTTGGTATGCAACTTGTAACCTTTCTCGAAGGTTTCGGGAAAAATTTCGAGATTCAGGCGATATTCGTGCTTGATCCAAGCCCGAAATTTCTGCCATTCGGTGGCGATCTTTTCATACTTCTCTTGGCTGATGGGCAAAATTATGGTACGATCTTCTTTGGTGGATGGCGTTGTTGCCGTTCCCTGGGTCATGATTCACCTCCTTGTTCGTGCAAAAACAAGGTGAATTATGACCTTTTTAACTCTTTGGGTAAATGCCAGTTTGTGTCATTTGCCTAATTTAACCGCCACTTAAAACGGCGGAATCAGCGATGTCATTATACATCTCGCGCAACAGTTCATGGACGGCAGGAAGGGTTTTAACTGGACAATCTGGAATAATAATACTCGACATGGAATATAGCTGTGGGTGGAAGAGGTGCAATTGGCTTGGATAGCATATATGCCGTTTCTATTGCACCAAATTGTTGTTTCCACGACTACTTCCTCAACTCCAATAACGCCAGTTTTTCAAACTCGGCAAGCCAATGGTCGGCATCGTCATCCTCGCCGAACCATTTGTCTTTCTTGCGATGTAAACGCACTTGCTCGTCGGCAAGGAACGCAAACAGGTTGTCGTCCCAATGGGCGTGGTCAAAATGGTCGTGAGGAGTCAATGCCGTCTCGCTTTTCGCGGTGAATGGTACATCGTCCGATTTCAAAGCGGCCTCAGACTGTGAAATTGCCTCAAGTGACATTACCATTTCATACGCGACGGGCTGCGCGGCCATTGCTGAAGATGAGGCAATTGGCGTTTCGGCATAACTGTCATTATGGGTTTCCGTCGTAAGCGTTTCAACTTGGGCGGCGGCCATTTTTTGCGGCAAGGTGGAACCGTCCCGCGTCGTCACATTGGCGTTGCCCATCACCGACACGGTTAAACCGTTGTGTGCCCAAATACCTCGGTCTTCTTGCGGAGACCAGCCATTGGCGGTTGGCAAGCTGACCGTCGGCACCGACATCGGCGTTGCAATGTTGATGTTCTTGAAATCGATGATCTCGTGATGATAAGAACCAACAGCGTTTGTGGCTGTGGCGTAGTTTTGTGATAGCGTGAAAACATCATAACCGCGTGAGCCGGTGTGCAGGATTCGGGTGTCACGCAGTTATCTGAAAAAGATTCTCGAAAAAGTGTCCGACTCGCTTGAGTCCGTGTATAACGAGCTCAAAACGATTCTGCCGCAACAAAAAGCAGCACATATCGACGAATCCAGTTTGCCGGAAAACGGAAAAAAGCTTTGGCTGTGGGTGTTCGAGACGAAACTTTTCAGCTTCTACAAAATCGCCCCGTCACGCAAGGCGTCCGCGGCGAATGGGGAAGACGTCGGATTGCGGGTCGCATTGCTCCCTTCATGGAGCGGCTCTGGACGGTGCTTGCGACCTGTGAAAAACAAACACGCGACGTACTCAATTTTCTGGAATCCAGCCTGCGGGCTTGCCGGCTCGATACCTCACCGCCGACTCTGCCCACCGTTGCCGAATAATTCATGACGAAAAAACAAGGCTAAGGTGCCTTCGGTCGTTTAACGAACAGTTATTCGTGAACGGTTACCCTACTTCTTACCTTTTACCTCTTCCCTCTTACCTTAATTTTGGGTAAAATGGCACGCACTGTGCAGGTTTTCATTCGATATCACAAGCCGATGACGCGGTCGGAAATGAGGCGAACGTGCTGACCTATCTCGCGCGAAATTTCCTTATCTTGCTTGCGAAATTTTTGAGCGGCGTGACCGTGCGCTGGTTTGATTGCCAGCCGGACACCTGCCAACGGGTTTATTTCGCCAATCACACGAGTCACCTCGACCCGATTGTGGTCTGGACGTCGCTGCCGCCGCAGGTGCGCGAGGTCACCCGCATGGTCGCGGCCAAAGATTACTGGGAAGGCGGCCCGATTCGACGGTTTATCTCAAAAAACGTGTTCAACGCCATGCTGATCGACCGTCAGAACATCAGCATTCGCCGCACGCCGGTCGTTGTCATGGCCGAAGAAATGGCCGAGTTGTATTCGATCATCATCTTCCCGGAAGGCGGAAGGACAAACGGCGACGAAGTGCTCGAATTCAAAAGCGGCATGTACCATTTGGCCAAAAAACGGCCCGACCTTGAGTTTATCCCGATTTACCTCGACAACATGAACCGCATTTTGCCGAGGGGAAACGTCTTACCCGTGCCGATGCTCTCACGCATTGTGTTCGGCCCGCCGATTTGGATCGAAACCGGCGAGAAAAAAGACATGTTCCTCGCCCGTGCCCGTGAGGCCGTGCTGCGTTTGAAAGATTTGTAGGAGGCAGGGAGGTTACGCCGTGACCGCCTGTTAATGTTACAACGCATGTTCACACCCTCACCAGGCGACACAACCGCCGCAAGCCGTTTGTTTTTATCTACTTGCGTCTCGTTTTCAATTTTCTCTCAGTGACCGCATGAGTTTTTCCGGCCGGCCGGATTGTTGGCGGCGGTGTGTTTGCCAGGTCGAAAAGTTTTTTCAACTCCGAACGCGGTTTGGGGATCATATAAACCTTCCCGCCGCTCGGAACACTCACGCGTATGCCGCATAATCCAGATATACTACTGGTGTGTCAAGCCTAAAAATCCATGTTGCCGATATGCTGCAACTCATTACAAAATCAGCCATTACAAATCTGTTCAACATGAAAAATTAGGCTTGACGAACCACTACAAACGGCGACAAATTGTATTTTTCACACTGTTGCCACCAGCGCAACAACAAAGCCACAGAGGCACGAAGATTCATTCTCTCTGTGACTCCGTGCCTTTGTGTGAGATAATTTTTGTAGGAAAAAACGGTAATTTGCTCCCGTTGACAGTATATGCAACGCAACCTACCGTTGCGCATTAAAAAATTGCATTCGTCATTTCCATTGAACCGCTCTCTCAATATTATATAGGGAGCGTTTCTTGTCAATGTTGTTTCGATCAAAATGATGAAACTTATGCTCCGGCAAAGTAACGACCGATTAACTGCTCGACAAGTTTTCCGCTATTCATACATTGCGTCGAGAACCTCGTGCCGGTTTGCAACAGGTTGTTCGAGAAAATCGAATCCAATTCACCAAGTTGGTGCCGGACACTCGACACCGGATGAAATCTTTGGTAGAATGAGTCATGGTTTACAAACCATAACCATGCCACTGTATTACCGTTGAATTCACCTCGCCACACCAAAATGAAAAAAGTCGCTAAAAAGACCGTCAAGAAGACCTCGTCCTCCGACAAACCCGTCAAAAAACCGGCCATCGATAAAAAAGCAGTTGCGGAGAAGGCAACGAAAAACATATCATCAAACCATTCGCTTTTACAGTTGCTGAATGCGGAACAACAGCAGGCGGCAAGTCACACGGGCGGGCCGTTGCTGATTATTGCCGGAGCGGGAACGGGCAAGACCACAACGTTGGTTCATCGGGTCGCATGGCTCATCGAACAGGGTGTTCCACCGGCAGGCATTTTGCTTCTGACATTCACGCGACGTGCCGCTTTTGAAATGTATCATCGTGTGGAAACCGTTTTGCAACAGCAGAATCAAAAGCAATCGGCAACGCAACGGCAGGGCATCTGGCACGGGACGTTTCATGCGGTGGCAACCCGATTTTTGCGGATGTACGGTCTGGCGATTGACCTGCCGCGTGATTTCACGATACTGGATCGCGGTGACAGCGAAGATTTGATCGCGTCGATTCGCGTTGAGATGGGGCTCGACAAAGCGGCATTAAAGTTTCCGAAAAAAGGAACGTGTATGACGATTTACAGTCTGCATGTCAATTCCCGCGTTCCCGTCGATAAGCTGGTGTTGGAACGCTTTCGCTGGCTGAAAGGTCACGTCAAAGACCTTACTAAGGTTTTTGACGCTTACGAGAAGAGAAAATTCGAGGCCGCAACGCTTGATTATGACGACCTGTTGATCTTCTGGCTCAAGTTGCTCGAAAACGACGATGTCGCAAAACAAATGGCCGGTCGTTTTGATCAAGTTCTGGTGGACGAGTATCAAGACACGAACGTGATTCAGTCGGAGATTTTGAAACGGCTTTGTCCGAAAGGCAAGGGCTTGACGGTTGTCGGCGATGATGCTCAGTCGATTTATTCGTTTCGTGCGGCAACGGTACGAAATATCCTTGACTTTCCCAAACATTTTCCCGGCACGACCGTCATCAAGCTGGAGCAGAATTATCGCAGCACGCCGACGATTCTCAATACGACCAATCAGGTGATTTCCTCCGCAAGGGAGCGGTTTAATAAAAATCTCCGTTCCGACAAACCGCATGGTGCCCTGCCGACGCATCTGGCCTGTTACGACGACAGCGAACAGGTCGATTTTGTGGTCAAGGAAATTCTCCGACTCAAAAAACAGGGCGTTCCGCTGAAAGATCAGGCGGTGCTTTTTCGTGCCTCGCACCATAGCCTGCAACTGGAAACGGAACTTGCCCGGCAGAAAATCGCTTTTCACAAATTCGGCGGATTGAAATTCGTCGAGGCGGCACATATCAAAGACCTGCTTGCGTTTTTACGATATGCCGAAAATCAACGTGACGAAGTGGCGGCGGTGCGTTGCATGTCGCTGTTGCCGGGTATCGGTGCGAAAAAGGCACTCAACCTCGCCCAAATGTTTCTCACTGCGGGAAGTTACGAACAAGGAATGCTTGCCTGGAAAAAATGGAAGCCTCCCAAATCGACGGGCACGGCGTGGAATAAATTTCTCGCACTGTTTCAAAGTCTTGTGACCGGAAAACTGTCGCTCTCGAAGCAGATTGATGCGGTGATCAAGTTTTACAAACCTATTCTCGAAGACAAATATGACGAACACCGGACACGCCTTGCCGATTTGGAACAACTGCCGGCGATCGCGGCCAAGTTCGCCAATCGTACCGAGATGTTGACCGACCTGACGCTTGACCCGCCGAACTCGACGGACGAATTGCCGAAAAATCAACGTTCGACGGGCAAGAAAGACGACGATTATTTGACGCTCAGCACGATTCACTCGGCCAAAGGTCTGGAATGGCATACCGTTTATGTGATTCATGCCAGCGACGGTTTTATCCCGTCTGACAAAGCGACCGACACCGAAGGAATTGAAGAGGAGTTACGCTTGTTTTACGTCGCCCTGACGCGAGCGAAGGAACATCTTTTCATTTGCAGTCCCAAGATGTTTTTTAACCGTTTCGGCTGGGGTGATGACGACGGCTACCGCGAGGTCAGCCGCTTCATCGACGGCAAGGTTAAGAAGACGCTGATTTCAACCACTCCCAGAGCATATAAACCGGCAACATAGCAGGTGACGTGTTTGGCGACGTTGGATTTTCCCTTTTTTTCCACGATATTCCACTGTCAGAAAACGCAAATATGCCGGCATATTTGTCGCAAAGTCGGATAGAGAAAAAGGATAAAGAAAAGACGCGGCGTATTTTACTTCAGACTACGGAACCGAAGGTTACAGGTTCGAATCCTGTGGGGTGTACTTTTTTGTCGCCGCAAGTCTTTTTATTTCAAATGCTTGTGGCGTTTTTATTTTGTAACATTAATGTTTTTGAAAACAGTACAAAGTTGAGGTGCCCACATGGGTGCCGTCAAGTTCTCCCGAAAATGTCACGATCTGCAACGAAGCCACTGTATAAATCAGGGTGCCTGTGAAGTCTGCTGGGTAAGAAAAAACCGGTCGGGCACAGAATATTTCTCTTTCGTCCGTGTTGCGCCAAGTTCGCCCGTATCGCGTGGCGTCGAGCCAGTCGGCAAGAT
>Ga0082212_10005941_pt1 | contig 16518 bp, 11 predicted proteins | sample TergutNt197P3_FD_71548 | JGI IMG/M metagenome (GOLD analysis project Ga0082212, IMG submission 71548) | Neocapritermes taracua P3 segment gut microbial communities from Petit-Saut dam, French Guiana - Nt197 P3 | ecosystem: Host-associated > Arthropoda: Insects > Digestive system > Gut ... | reverse complement strand
CGGCGTGCCTGGCAGGGGAGATCCCCCAGGCCCTGCTCGAGGGGGATTTTGACAAGGCAAAAGAGGTCGCCCTGTGGTACGAGAACCTCTTTGGCAAGGGCAACTATTTCATTGAAATCCAGAACCATCACCTGGCCGAGCAGGAGCGCGTGCTGCCCCAACTCATCCGCCTGGCTGCGGAGACCGGTATCGGCCTGGTGGCCACCAACGACGTGCACTACGTCAACAAGGAGGACCACAAGGTCCAGCAGGTGCTCATCTGCATCCAGACGAACCATGTGCTGGGCGAGAGCACCGGCCTGGAGTTCGAAACCCAGGAGTTCTATCTCAAAAACGAGGAAGAGATGGCCGCGCAGTTCCCCGTCCAGGCCATTGAGAACACGGCGGAAATCGCCGCCCGCTGCAACGTGGAGATCGAGTTCGGGCACACGAAGCTGCCCAGCTTCGAGCTGCCGACGGACGACCATTTCGGTTGGTTCCGGCGCATGTGCGGGGAGGGCCTTGTCCGCCGCTACGGCGAGAACCCGCCTGAGGCCTATAGAGAGCGCCTGCGCTATGAGATGGACGTCATCAACCGCATGGGCTATGTGGATTACTACCTCATCGTGCAGGACTACGTCGCCTTTGCCAAAGGCGCGGGCATCCCTGTGGGGCCGGGGCGCGGCTCCGGCGCGGGGAGCCTGGCGGCCTACTGCATCGGCATCACGGACGTGGACCCCATGCAGTACCAGCTGCTGTTCGAGCGCTTTTTGAACCCCGAGCGGGTGAGCATGCCCGACTTCGACATCGATTTCTGCTACGAGCGCCGGGGCGAGGTGCTCGACTATGTTATAGGCAAATACGGCGCGGACCACGTGGCGCAGATCGTCACCTTCGGCACCATGGCCGCCCGGTCCGCCCTGCGGGACGTGGGCCGCGCCATGGGCATGGCCTACGGCACGGTGGACCAGATCGCCAAGCTGGTGCCCATGGAGCTCAAAATCACCCTGGAGCGGGCACTGGAAACCTCCGCCGATTTGCGCAAGGCCTATGAGGACGACCCCCAGGTGGCCGAGCTGGTGGATATGGCCAAACAGGTGGAGGGCATGCCCCGCAACGCCGGCACCCACGCGGCGGGCGTGGTCATCACCCGGGACCCCGTGCGCACCTACGTCCCCCTGGCCCGCAACGACGAGAGCATCGTCACCCAGTTCACCATGACCGCTTTGGAAGAGCTCGGCCTGCTCAAGTTTGACTTCCTCGGCCTGCGCAACATCACCGTGATCTGCGACGCGGCGGAGATGGCCCGGGCGAAAAGCCCCGGCTTTTCCATGGAACACATCCCGCACGACGATAAAACCGTCTTCGGGATGTTCGCCAGGGGCGACACCACGGGCATCTTCCAGTTCGAGGCGGGCTGGGTGCGCAATGTGCTGATCGATCTGAAGCCCGAGAGCATCGAGGACCTCTCCACCGTGACCTCCCTGTGCCGCCCCGGCCCCATGGATTTCATCCCGGCCTGTATCGAGAACCGCAGGCATCCGCAAAAAATAAAATACCTCACCCCCATGCTCGAGCCGATCCTGCGCGACACCTACGGCGTCATGATCTACCAGGAGCAGGTGATGCAGGTGTTCCGGGAGCTGGCGGGCTACAGCCTCGGCCGCGCGGACATCGTGCGCCGGGCCATGAGCAAGAAAAAGCACGACGTCATGGAGCGGGAGCGGGAGGTTTTCATCGCGGGCTGCGGCAAAAACGGCATTGCCCCGCAGGTCGCCAACAAGATATTCGACGACATGTCATCCTTCGCCAGCTACGCCTTCAACAAATCCCATGCCGCGTCCTACGCCTATGTGGCCTACCAGTCCATGTACCTCAAGGCGTATTTCCCCCGGGAATTCATGGCCGCGCAGCTGAGCAGCTTCATGGACAGCAGCGGCAAGGTGGCCGAATACGCCGCCGAGTGCGCCCGGCTGGGCATCAAGCTGCTGCCCCCGAGCGTGAACGGCGCCTGCGAAAAATTCACGGTGGAAGCTGAAAGCATCCGCTTCGGCCTGCTGGCCATCAAGAACCTGGGCGGCGGCTTTATCCGGCAGATCATCGCGGAGCGGGAGCTGGGGGGGCCCTTCACCGGGTTCTACAACTTCCTCAAGCGCATGCACGATAAGGACTTCAACCGCAGGGCCGCGGAAAGCCTCATCAAGGCCGGGGCGCTGGACGGCCTCGGCTCCAACCGGCGTGAGATGATGATGGCCCTGCCGCAGTTTCTGGGCGAGCTGGAGGACGCCGCCCGCCGCAATGTGGAGGGGCAGATCGGCTTTTTGGATATGCTCTCCGCCGATCAGAAGCAGACCGCGCAGCCGCGGGTGCCCGAGCAGGCGGAGTACCCCCACGCCGACCTGCTGGCCAACGAAAAGGAGACCCTGGGCTTCTACCTCTCCGGCCACCCGCTGTCGAAGATGGGCGAGCTCGCCGAACGGCTGGGCAGCGCAAAGATTTCCGACCTGCTGGACCCCGAAAACGAGACCGGCCAGGGCCCGCACAGCGACAACGAGGACGTGCGCCTGCTGTGCGTGATCATCGGGATCAAGAAGAAGGTCGTGAAGAACGACGCCACCATGGCCTTCCTCACCGTGGAGGACCTCTACGGCCAGATGGAGTGCCTGGTGTTCCCCGGCACCCTGGAGCGCTATGCGAACCTGTTCACCGAGGGCCGCACGGTGCTCATCGCGGGCCGCTTGAGCCTGCAGGAAAACAAGGAGGCCAAGCTCCTGTGCAATACAATTGAGGAGATGGGCGAATCCTCCGGGCCTGTAGGGGCGGCCGGCAAGCCGCTCGTGGCTGGCAAGCCATCCGCGGCAGCGCAAAAGAACGGCCGCCGGGGCGTGTTCCTGCGCCTGGAATCCCAGGCCGACCCCCGTCTGCCCAAGGCGCTGCGATTTCTGGACATCTTCGAGGGTGATCCGCCTGATACACGCGCCTTGCCTGTGATGCTCTACTACGGGGATACGAAGCGGTACAGCAAACGCCCCAACGTGGACTGGAACCCCCCCCTTGCCCGGGAACTTACAAGCCTACTGGGGGAGCAAAATGTGGTTGTAAATACATAACAATTACGCATTATGCATTACGAATTACGCACTAAAGAAAGGGGACCTTCCCATGCCAACCCCCGTTGTACCCGCCAAGCAGGACCAGAACGGCGTGAAGACGCCCTACAACCTCAGCCCGCGCGTGCAGTGGCTGCGCGATTACTACTACAAGGGCAACGACCGCAAGTGGAACAACGCTTTTGTCCCATTCACCACGGGCACGCCCTGGGACGCCCAGTTCAACGAGCAGACCTTCTACATCGTGCCGGAGACCTACTCCTTCTTCAGCCCCATGCTGCGGTGCTTCGAGCAAAACGCCTGCGAGATCAAGCACCCCGAGGGCTTCTTCGGTTGGAGCATCCCCGAGCGCCGGGCCTGGTTCGTCAAGGAGGCCATGGTGAACTACATGCCGCAGGAGGTCCTGCCGGGCGACCTGCTCGCGGGCGGGCGGTTCAACCTGATGGCCTCGCGCTGCTTCACCAAGGCCGAGGCCCAAAAGCACGACGCCCTGCTCTGGGGCAAGAAAAACAAGGGCGGCCTGCGGGGGGACATGGTCGAGTACGAGGAGCGCGGCTTCGGCAACTGCGGGGCCACCTCGGGGCATTTGATCTCGAACTATCCCAAGGCGCTCAAGCAGGGTTTTGAGGGCATCAAGGCGGAAATACAAGAGTATTACGATGCTTTGGACAACAAGTCCGGCCCCAAGGCCGCGCAATTACGCGCCATGCTCACGGCCTGCGACATGCCCATCGAGTTGGCCGCGAAGTACGCTATCAAGTGCCGCGAATTGGCCTCGGACGAGGGCGATGCGATGCGCAAACAGGAATTACTCGACATGGCGGCGAACCTCGATGTCGTGCCCGCAAAACCGGCGCGGAATTTCTGGCAGGCCATGCAGAGCCTGTGGCTCACCCACATGCTCATCATGAGCGACGAGAACTACCCCGGCCCGGGGGTGAGCTTCGGCCGGCTGGATCAGTACCTGTTTCCCTATTGGGAAAAGTCCATCGAAGAGGGCATGGATCGTGATTTTGGCAAGGAAATACTAAAATGCTTCTGGATGCACTGCAACTACGCCTACGACGCCATGATCGCCACCGGGGACCAGGGCATCACGGCGGGCTATGGGCAGCTGTTCAACATCGGCGGCATGGGCCCGGATGGCGCGGATATGACCAACGACCTGACCTACGCGCTGCTGGAGGTCCTCGACGAGATGTCGCCCATCCTTGAGCCCAAGCCCAACGTGCGCCTGCACAGCGGCACACCGGAAAAGCTACTCGATACAGTCGTTGACATGGTGGCCGACAGCCAGGGCGCGCCGTTCCTGCTCAACTTCGACGAGCGCTCCATGGCGGGCATGCTGCGCGAGGCCTCACGCGCGGGGATGGAAACTCTCATCAACGAGGGCAACGTGCACGACTACGCCTCCGTCGGCTGTTTAGAGAACACCATGTGCGGCAACGACCGCTCGGCCACGGTGGACTGCAACCTGAATCTCTACAAGGCCGTGGAGCTGGCCCTGGGCGGCGGCGAGGAGCTTGTGAAATACACCGACGCCCTGTGGGATAAGCCCTATACCTCTCCGGTGAACGCCCCCAAAACTGGCGATCCCACTGCCTTTGCCTCCTTCGAGGAATTCTTTGCCGCCTTTGAAACCCAGGTAAAATTCCTCGTGAAGAAGATGGTCGAGCTCTACAACCGTTCGTGCGCCGTGCGGGCCGAGTTCGCCCCCACGCCCTATCTCAGCTGCTTGGTGGATGGCTGCGCGGAAAAGGGCCTGGACGTCACGCAGGGCGGCGCGCAGTTGAGCTTCGTCACCATCGAGGGTGTCACCTTCGCAACAACAGTTGACAGCCTGCTGGCAATCAAGTATCTGGTGTATGACAAGAAAATCTGCGCCATGGCCGAGCTCGTGCAGGCCCTGAAGGACAACTGGGTTGGCCATGAGAAGCTACAGGCTATGGCGGTGAACCGCGCGCCCAAATACGGCCGCGACGACGACGAGGCCGACGCCCTCGCGCGGCGCGTGATGGCCCTGTGGAGCGAAGAGCCGTGGCAGTACACCACCCCCACCGGCGCGCGCTACCGGGGCGGCATGCTCAGCTGGAACTACTGGATCGGTTCGGGGTTTATCCTCCCCGCCAGCCCGGACGGCCGCGCCCGGGGGCAGTTCCTCAGCAACGCCATTTGCCCGGTGAACGGCGCGGACGTCAACGGGCCGACGGCCAACGCGAACTCCGTGGGCACGGCCCTGGGCGGTTTTGCCGAGAACGGGGCGGGGGACTACAAGCAGTGGCTCAACTGCCTGCCCAATGGAGCCAGCCACACCATCACGCTTTCGCCTGCCCTGCTGCGCGACGACGAGCACCGCGCCAAGCTCAAGAGCTTCCTGCGCGGGTATGTGCAAAACGGCGGCACGGCCCTGCAGATCAACGTCCTCGACGCCGACATGCTGCGCGACGCCCAGGCCCACCCGGAGAACTATCGCAATCTGCTGGTGCGCGTGACGGGCTACAACGCCTACTTCACCGCCGTGGGGCGCGAGCTGCAGAACGAAATTATCGCGCGGGAATCGCACAATAAGTATTGACAGGATGGATCATATGGCAAAGAAAAGAGGCCTGTTCGCCCTGCCCCCGCCGGTGACGCTCGTCAGCATAGCGGTGTTGATCGCTGTGTTCGCGGCGGATTACCTCATCTTCGTGCCTGTGGGTATCCAGCGCTTCAGCTTTGACCATCTGGTGCTGGGCGAGGACTCCGGGATCATCACGCAGGCGCTGTGCCTGCGGACAAGCGCCGTGCTGCAGGGTGAGATTTGGCGGGTGTTCAGCTCCATGTTGCTGCACGGAGGATTGCTTCACCTGCTGGGCAACTGCGCGATGCTCTGGGTTGCGGGCGGCCTTGTGGAGCGCGAAATCGGCGGCGGGCGCTTTGCGCTCACGCTGCTCACCGCTGGCGTTTTCGCCAATATCTGCGTCATGCGCGTGCGCGGCAACGAGTTTGGCTACGGCGCCTCCACCGCGATTTACGGGACCATCGGCCTGTGGGCCGCCCTGTGCCTCGCGCGGCGCGCGCACATGCGCGGGGTCTCCACCTGGCCGCAGAGGATACTCCTGTTGCTGTTCATCGCGGCGAACGCCGCCGCCGACCCCAACACCCTCGTGGAGCACGGCGGCGGTTTCATCGCGGGGATAGGCCTGGCATTTCTTTTTGTGAAATAGGAGGATTTATGGGTTTCGTCTACGACCTCTACATCAACCGCGAGTGCCAGGACTGCATCTACAGCGAGCTCGACCTGGTCGAGCAGAAGTTTTGGTGCACCCTCCGGGAGAATTTCCGCGACCCGGAGGAGGCGGAGGCGTGCCAAGACATCAAAACGGGGTAGGGGACGGCCTCCGGACGTCCCAGGGCCTGAAAAATGCATTTTCGCTTGGGGCGTCGGGGACGCCGCCCCCTACAAGCATGAAAGGATGCCCCATGCCCACCCTCACCACCCTCGACATCCAGCGCATGTCCAGCGAGGACGGCCCCGGCCTGCGCACCACGGTGTTCCTCAAGGGGTGCCCGCTGCGCTGCCGCTGGTGCCACAACCCCGAGAGCATCGCCCCGCAGGGGGAGGTGCTGTGGCATGCCGCGCGGTGCATCGCCTGCGGGAGCTGCGGCGGCACAGGCCCGAACCGGACCTTCGAGGCTGCCGAGGGCTGTCCCACCGGCGCGCTGGAGCCCAAGGGCATGCCCCGGGAGCTCGACGCGCTCTGCCGCGAGCTGCTCAAGGACAGGGCCTACTGGGGTGATGTGGGCGGCGTGACGCTCTCGGGTGGGGAGCCGCTGCTGCAGGAGGCGTCGCTCGGCCTGCTGCGTCTGCTGAAGGAACAGGGCGCGCACGTTGCCGTGGATACCTGCGGCCTGGTGCCCGAGGCGCGGCTGCGCGCCGCTTTGGAGCACTGCGATATGGTGCTGTACGATCTCAAGCTGGCCTACAGCGCACGGCATATCGAATGGACTGGCGCGGGCAACGAGGAAATTTTGCGCAACCTGCAAGTGGTTGCCAAATGGGCACGGCAGGGCAGGGGGCGTGTGTGGGTTAGAACGCCCATCATTCCCGGGGCGACGGACAGCGGCGAAAACATTCGTGCCATAGGCGAACTGCTTGCCCGTCTGGACGGAATCGAACGCTGGGAGCTGTGTGCGTTCAACAACCTGTGCGGATCGAAATATCAAAGCATGGGACGTGTATGGGAATTCGAAGGCGTGCCGCTGATGTGCCGCAAAAAAATGGACGAACTGTGCGATATCGCGAAATCGACAAACGCCTGCCCAGATATCCGATGGACGGGCGCGATGAAAGATTAGCAGGGAGTTTTCATGGAAATCAAGTATGTGCCGAAAAGTGAAATAACCGGTGCACAGCAAGAAATGCTGCATGCAATTGAAAAAACTTGTTTTGGATTTTCTTCAGCGGAAATAATGAAAAACGCAGAAGAGGGACACCCATTTGGCGCGGTTGAGCTGGGCGCGGTTTTGCTCTTTAATGATGAGAAAATAGTCGGGAACGCGTATTTTTACAAAAGGCTGACAGCGTATGACGGCCAGGAGTACTATATCGGTGGCTTTGGAGGCTTGGCTGTACTGCCTGCATACCGCGGCAAAGGATACGCCCGCCAGTTGGCGGAAGAAGCGTTAAAAAAGGCATACGAAATCGGCATAGACGTTGCCTGCCTATTTACCAGCAGAGAAGAAACGATACATGAATTTTATGAAAGCTTGGGCTTTGCTTTCTTAAGCAGGAAAGGCTATTACATCGATTCATTGCACAGAGAAGCATCGGAGGACGATGTGATGATCATGGGGCTGAACGATAAGGCTTTCGCTGAAAAAATCCTTGCGACAAACCACAAGTTTCACTATGGACAAGAGGAAGGCTGCTGGTAATACCCACGCCAGAATATCATTCTGGTCCCGCCCCCTACACTCTTATAGGCGGCGAATATCATTCGCCGTATCCCGTGAAAAATGCGATAGAGATAGGAGATCACACCATGAACAAAACCATCAGCGAAGAGGCTGGGGCCCTGCTCGCCATGACCAGCAAGGTCGCCCTGCTGGGCACCGTCGACGACGAGGGCGGCCCGCACCTGACATTCCTCGCCACGCTGCAGGGCTTGGGGGAGGACCAAATCATCTTCGGGCAGTTTTGCGTGGGGCTGAGCAAGCAGTTCCTTCCGCAGCGGCCCGACTGCGCCTTTCTGGCCCTCTCGGCCGACATGCGCTGGCTGCGCGGCCGCGCGCGCTTTACCCATACGGCCAGGACCGGCCCGGAGTTCGACATGTACAACAACAAGCCGCTGTTCAGGTACAACGCGTATTTCGGCGTCAACACCGTGTGGTATCTCGACCTGCTGGGCGTCACCGGCGTGGAGAAGCTGCCTCTGCCGCAGATCGGCATTGGGGCGCTGCTGAGTCGGGCTATAGCGCCCTTTGCCGCCAAAAATGAGAGGGACGCCCTCTCCCTCTTCGGCAAGGCTCTCTTTGCCGGGATTGGCTTCCCGAAGTTCCTCTGCTATGCCGGGGAGGACGGCCTGACCATCGTACCGGTGGTGCAGGCGGTCAGCGCGGGCACGGACCGGATTGTGTTCACCGGCAAGCCCTACGGCGAGGACCTGCGGGGCCTCGCGCCGGGCATGCAGGTGTGCGTGATGGCGTTGAACCTGGACATGCAGAGCGTGCTGGTCAAGGGCACGTACATCGGGAAAAAAGGCGGCGCGCACGCGGTGGATATCGAGCGGGTATACAACTCCATGCCGCCCGCTTCGGGGTATATCTTCCCCAAAACCCCAAGACCCGAAGCGGTGACGGAATTCTAGCAAAGCAAAGGAGATTTCCCATGGCCAAGTACGAGAGCTATCTCCGCGGCGATTTCGACGAAATCCTGCGGGAGATCGACCAGGGCATCCTGCAGGGCAGCGTCTCGGCGAGCTTCGAAGACGGCAGCGACTTTTCCGGGCCGGGCGTGGGCATACGCTGCGCGGTGCGGGTCTACGAGCGCTACAGCTGGTTCGGCCAAAACCGGGTAAGTCTGAACGTCACTCTGTTTGGCTTTGGCGGGCGGATACGCCTCTCGGCCATCACCGCCGGGGGGAGCCAGGCCGTGTTCTTTAAAATCAACACCATCGGCGAGCAAAGCTTCCTGGACTGCCTGGTGGACATTGCGAGGAGATATCAATGACAGCTCTGGTTATCGCGTCCGTGGCCGTCATGGCCGCCTCTGTGATTGCGGCCCTCGCGCTGCGCGGGAAGGGGCGCGGGCCCCTCTATGCCCTGATGACGGGGACCTTCCTGGCGCTGGCGCTGCTGTTGCTGGCCCTGCCCGGCGCGCCGCTGGAGCGCCTGCTCAAGGCGGTCTACGGCGCGGCGAAGGCCCTGGCTTTCAGCAATGCCGACCTGGCCGCGCTGCAGGAGCGCATGGCCCAGGGCATGCCCTGGGTACAGACGGCCCCGTCCGCGCTGCGGTTGTGGGTGCAGTCCTGGGCCGCGGCGCTGTACCTGTTCGCCGCACTGCTGTCCATGCAATACGCGCTGTCCTTCATCAAGAAGTACGGCGTGCGCCTGTGGTACCTGCTGGGCTTTTTCAGCAAACAGGTCTTTGTCTTCTCCTCGCAGTGCCCGCAGTCCGAGGCCTTGGCCAAAAGCCTGCGCGAAAGGCTGCACACCCGCATGATTTTCTTTGACCCGGACGTGCGCCTGCATATGCACCGCCCCGGGGCGGAGATCACGCTGTTCGCCGTGGGGGCGGACGAACCGGCGAACGTGGCGCAGGCCCTGCGCTGGATCGAGAAGTATCGCTATCGCAGCCATACGTCTGTGTACGTGTTCTCCGAGAGCGTGGAGAGCGAGCTGCTGCTGGGCGCGGCCATGGCCCCACGGCAGGGCAGGCAGCCGGGGGAGAGCTTCAAGGTACGGCGCATCAACCCCGCCCAGGCCCTGGTGTACCGCACGCTGTACGCGCCGCCTGCGCCACTGGGGGACTCCATCTTCGGCAGCGCCAGGGATACGGCGGGCGGCGAAAAGCTGGTCTGCGCCGTGGTGTTCGGCCTGGGTCGACTGGGCGGCGAGATGGCGAAGGCGCTGTGCTGGTTCGGGCAGATGAACGGCTACCGCCTGGAGGTTCACGCCTTCGAGAAGGACCCGGAGGCCGCCGCGCGCTTCGCCGAAAGCTGCCCGGGCCTGCTGTCCCACAGCGGGCAGGGTGGGCAGGGCGAGGACCGCTACGAGCTGAAATTATACACCGACGCCGCGGGCTTCGAGGCCGCATTGCGGCGGATACCCGCGACGTACGTATTCGTCGCCCTGGGCGGCGACGGCAAAAACCTCGACATGGCCCTGAACCTGCGCGTGCTGTTCGAGCGCGAGGGCCGTTATCCTGACATCCTGGCCGTGGTGCGCGACCCGGAAAAGGCCCGGCGGTTGCGCGAGGGCCCGCTGGTGAACTACAAGGGGAAGAGTTATGACATCACCGTGGTGGGCAGCCTGGAGGAGCAGTACGCCTGGGAGACGGTCCTCGATTCGGAGTTGGAGAAGGACGCCCTGCGCCGCCACTTGAACGCCGGTTTCCCCGGGGAGAGCTTCTACCGGTTCGAATACAACTTCCGCTCCTCCATGGCGGCGGCGACCCACGCGTATTGGCGCGAGCGCTGCGGCATCCAAAGAGGCGAGGCCGACGAGCTGGAGCACAGGCGCTGGAACGCCTACATGCGCGGACAGGGCTATATCCTGGGACCGCGCAACGACCGCCCCAAGATGCACCCGGACCTGGTGAGCTATCAGACGCTCGGCGACAGGGAGAAGGAGAAGGACCGGGCGATGGCGCGGCCGGGGTGACGCGGGCTATAGCCGTTGCGCATAGGCCGCGAACGCGGTGATCACCGCCAGGCAGATGAAGTAGTACCCGTGCATGGTCACCAAGCCGCCGTAGGCCTCCCGCAGGGAGCTCTCCTTGATGGTCTTTCTCCCGTGGCGGTCCGGGCTGTTTTTCGCGATGTTCCCCACCAGGGTGATCGCCTCGTAAAACACGCCGTACATCAGCACCGTCAGCAGCAGCCCGGGCGACCAGCCCCAGAAGAACTGCGCAAAGACCACGAGGGCCCCCAGCCCCAGCAGCACGGCGCGCCACAGAACAATCGTCTTGAAGCGCTTGAAGCGCTCGAAGAGCTGGTGCTCCAGGATGACATAGTACAGGATATAGAACGAAACGAGCTTTGCCGCGTCCATGCTGCCCAGAAAAATAAATAGCAATGGGATGTAGCAGTAGATCGGGAACTCGGCGATGTGGGCGATTTTTTCGTAGAGCAGCCAGGTCTTCGAGGGCTCCTTGCCCGCCTTTTGCAGGGCCAGCTCCAGCTCCGCGTCGCTCATCCAGCCCCGGCTGCGCATATAGCGCAGCTCCTTCTCGGTCTTCGGCCGCTTGATGACATACTTGAGCATATCGACCGCCAGCAAGGTGGCGAGGATCGCGGGCAAAACCCACAGGGGAATATCCAGCATCTGCGGGACGGAAGTGATGTGCTGGGATTCGTATGCCGGGGAGAACTTCGCGATCAGCGTGAACGTAACCGAAATCCCCAGCCCGGCGAAGGCCCCGTAGCCGCACTCCGCGATCTTCCAGGTGTCGATCCATCCGCGGTCCCGCGATTTTTTCAGGAACTGCCAGCCCCTCTTGTTGGGGTATTTGGCGCGGATATTCATCAGCTGCCCGATGACGAAGCCCGCGCCGCCTGAGACCGTGCTGCCCAGCGTCAGCCAGAGCGCCACGGCGTCCCCGTACACGGCCATGAAGGCGACGAGCTCCACCAGGATGCCGAACAGCACGCCCATGCCCTCGGGGCGATTTCTGGAAAAGTAGATCTTCGGATGAATGCCCTTCTTCTCGTCGAAGGGCCGGTCGAACAGCCGAGAGCCAATCAGGCCCGCCAGGGGCATGAGGGCGAAGAGGAACAAAATCGAGGTCAGGTCGTAATGTCCGGCCAAAAACGAGAGAAACAGGCCCATTACGGAGCCAAAAATGCCGAACCAGATGGAGCCCTTCACGGCGATGCCCGTCATGCCGCGTTTGAAATCCTCCGGCGGGTTGCGGTCGGAGCCCAGTCCGATGCTCTGCATGTAGGACATCGAGCCGCCGGGGTAGATCCCCAGGGCCCCCGCCGCGCTGAGCAGGTAAAAATGCTTGAGCAGGAACGGCGAGCCGCTGAACACGGCGATCAGCAGCCCTATCAGCGCCCCGGGGAGCATCGCGCCCTTCTCGCCGCCCAGGGTGGTGCCGCGCATCCCCCAGCCGTAGGATACCGCAATGGTGGAGACGATGATAAACAGTGCGATAGGCCAAGCGCTCGTCAAAGCCATATCAGTCCCTCCTTCTTTCTCTGCAAGTTATTATATCACGTAATTTCGCGTACCGCAAGCCCAAATAAACCAGAAAGTGTGATTCCATGCGGCAGCTGAAAACCTACACCCCCCGCGAGCGCAATATGTATCTCTTCGCCATGTTCGGGCAATGCATGATCTTCAACGTCATCCCCATGTTCACCAACTACTTCGCCCGGGACGTCCTATTCATCCCCGCTGTGACGGTGGGGTTCATCATGACCATCGCCCAGGCGTGGGACGCCGTGAACGACATCATCATGGGAACGATTGTTGACAGAACCCGCAGCAAGTACGGCAAATGCCGCCCCTACCTGCTGTGGGCTCCGGCAGGGGTGTATGTCTTCACCATGCTATGCTTCCTCTGCCCGCCGTACCTGTACGGCGTGGACGTTTCGGCCTGGCGCAATGTCGGCGTGGTGGCTTGGGCGCTGGGGTCCTACCTGCTGTTCGACCTGGCCTATACCGTCGGGGACATCCCGCTGTGGGGTATCACCGCGCTGATGACCGAGGACGAGAAGCACCGGCAGAAGCTGCAGGCCACGGCGCGCATCATCGGCGGCATCGGCGGCGGTCTGGCCATGATGCTGTTCCAGCCAATCGCGCTGCGGGTGGGGCAGACGCTGGGCCCGGTCGGACAGCCCAACGACAGACTGGGCGTCATCCTGACGGCGCTGGGCTTTACCACGCTGGGCTTTATCGCCTTCCAGATGGCTGGCATTTTCGTGCGCGAAAAGATCACAACGCAACACCAGAAGATCAACAGCTTTATGGACAATGTCCGCCTGATGTGGCGCAACAAGCCCTTCCAGCAGCTACTGGTCTCGGGCGTGCTGGCCACCCCGCGCAGCATCGTGATGCTGGTGGCCATCCCCTTGGTCACCTACTATTTCGCCAGCAAGGACCCCACCAAGGCGTTACTCTACACTGCGCTGCTGGGCGGGGGCGTCTTCGCGGGGATGTTCCCGGCGCAGATGCTGGCCCCGCGGCTCATGGACCGCTTCGGCAAGCTAAGGCTCTATATGCTGTGCAACATAGGCGAGCTGCCGGTCAACATACTGGTGTTCCTGATGTACCTCGTCTCGCTGCGGCTGAATGGCGGACTGACCCACCCCGCCATGCTCGCCGTGCTGTTCGTGCTGTTCCTGGCCAAGGGCGCGGCCATGGGCCTGTTCATCGTGCTGCAAACGGCCATGGTCACCGACGCCATAGACTATGAGGACTACACAAATCACGTGAGGCCCGACGGCGTGTTCTTCTCGGGCCTCACGTTTATGGCGAAAATAGGCAACGGCCTCTCCACGTTGCTCTACCAGTCCCTCAGCGCTATCGTGGGCATGTCGGGCGTGAATCTTATGATTTTACAGAATATGCTCGACAGCGGCAAGGTGCCGCGCGAGGTCATGGTGCGCGGCTCGGGCGCGGTGGTCCACCGCATCGCCGAGGGCGCGCTGACCTCCGGCCAGATATTCAACTTCTTCACCATGATGTTCGTCGCCATATCGGTCATCCCCGCCATCGCCAATGTGCTGGCGCTGCTGCCCATGCGGGGCTATGAGCTCAGCGACGCGAAGACCGCCGAGGTGCTCGAAGCCCTGCAGGCGAGAAGGCGCGAGGAGGGGGAGCTGGCGGAGTAATTATTCCGCCCCGCTCTGATAATTCTCCGCCTGCCTCGTGAACATCTCGTAGTATTTCCCCCGCGCGGCCATGAGCTCGTCATGCGTGCCGCGCTCAAGGATCGCGCCGTTTTCCATGTGGTAGATCACGTCGAAATCCCGCACGGTGGACAGCCGGTGGGCGATCATGAGGGTCGTCGCCGTGTTGGAGGCGTCCAGGATGATCTGCATGAGCTTGTATTCGGCCAAGGGATCCAGGGCCGAAGAGGGCTCGTCCAGCACCAGCAGGCCGAATTCCCCCGTGAAGAGCCGCGCGAGGGTCAGGCGCTGCGCCTCCCCGCCGGAGAGCGCGATGCCGTCCTCGGTGAATTCCCGGGAGACCATCTTGTCAAGGGCCGCCTTGTCGGATTTATCCTCGTTGGCCTCGCGGGATTTTTCAACGACGCTTTCCAGCCCAAGCTGATGGATGACCTCCATCAGCTGTTCGTCCGGCACCTCATGATAGACCGTCAGGTTGTCCCGCAGGCTCATGGCCAGCACGCGCACGTCCTGGAAGGCGATGCCGATGTGCAGCCGCAGCTTGTGGACGTCATATTCTTTGATGTCCACGCCGTTGATGAGCACTTGGCCCTCTTTTGTGTCATAAAGGCGCAGCAGCAGCTTGGTCAGCGTGGTCTTGCCAGCGCCGTTTTCACCCACGATGGCCGCGCGCTGACCCGGCTTGATGTGCAGGTTCAGGTGCTCGATGGCAAACGCGGCGTTGTCGTAGCCAAAGCTCACGTCGCGCAGTTCGATGTCGTAGATGCCCTCCGGCGGGGGAATTGCCCCTTCACGCGGGGGCTCAATTTCAGATTTCGCCTCGAAGAACGCCGCGACGCGCTCGCCGTGGAGCGTCCACTGCAGCACGTCCTTGATGCCGTCGAACACAGCCCCGATGTTGGAGGCAAGCGTGGCGGAGGCCACCGTGAGGGAGGCGTACAGCCCGATTTTCGAGGTATCGTTCCCGATGACGAACAGGATGATATATGCCAGCACGCAGGCGGTCTGGATGGGCGTAAACAGCTGCTGCACCAGATAGAAGGGCAGCGTCTTTTTCCTGTAGGTCGCATACGTCTTCGCGATGCGGCCTTCCACGGAATCGACGGTCCGCAGGAACTTGATGCCCGCGCCGGAGGAGCGCAGCTCCGCGGCGTTCTCCTTCTGCTTGAGCAGCCGGCCGACATAGTCGATCGGCCGCCAGTTGTCGTTCCAAAACACCGACAGGTCCGCCTCCGGCTTGAGCGTGGGCAAAATGATCACGCCGCCCAGGATGACGAAGGCGAGGGTCACGCCAAGCAGGACGGGGCCCGTCGTGGCGATCAGCGTGGTCATGGCGGCGACCGTCACGAGCCCGGTCAAAACGCGCGGCAAAAGCCACATCGCCGCAAACGCGTGGTGGGGGTACTCCTCCTGGGCGTAGTTGAACTTTTTGAAAAATTCCGGATTGTCGTAGTACTTGTAATCCGTATACAGGGCTTTTTTGTTCACGTCGCTGCTGATGCGCATTCTGATTTGCTGGCGCTTGAGGTGGGTATAGCCATGCTCCACAAGCTCCTTCAGCCCGGCCAGCAGCGCGATGGCCAGGGCGAACGTGCCGATGATGCGCAGCACCTCGCCCCGTTCTGCGCCGGACATCAGCGCGTCGATCGCCCTTTGCGGCAGCATTGTCATGAGATAGGTGGACAGCGGCTGAACCGCCACCGCCGTCGCGATCGTGATCACCATGAAGAACTTGCCGTACTTCCAAAACGGCTTCAACAGAAACAAGATGTACTTTACCTTGGCCAGGCCCTTGAGCTTCTTCTCTTCCAATTGATTTCCCCCTGATCTTTTTGTTGCCCCCATTATACACGTGATTTTTCTTCAATGCAAGCCTTGTATTTATTTTTTGTTTGTGGTATAATGGATGTGCAAAAAAATGAATGCGGGCGGCCAGCTGGCCGCCCCTGCATTTTTTATTCCTCCTGCTGCGTCAGGGTGTGCGAGCTGACCTCGATCTGCACCAGCGCCCGCCGCAGCAGTACCTGGTCGCTCTGGAGCTCCCTGTCGTCCTCCTGCTCCCGCAGGCGCTGTTCGGCGTACTCGCGGTCGGCCCGGGCCTGCGCCAGGTTGATCTCCTCGGGCCACTCGGCGTCGCGGGTGAGGATGGTGAGCGCGTCGTTCTCGATCACGGCCAGGCCCCCGTAGACGGCAATGCGGTGCTCGTAGCCGCCGCGCAGGATGCGCATGGGGGCGTAGTCCAGCACGGCGGAGCTCGGCTCGTGCCCGGGCAGCACGCCCATGTCGCCGCTGGTGCAGCGCATGATCACCATATCGGCGGGCTCGTCGGCCTTGACTTTCCCGGGCATGACGATGCGCAGCCGGATCTTCTT
>Ga0082212_10005940_pt1 | contig 16519 bp, 18 predicted proteins | sample TergutNt197P3_FD_71548 | JGI IMG/M metagenome (GOLD analysis project Ga0082212, IMG submission 71548) | Neocapritermes taracua P3 segment gut microbial communities from Petit-Saut dam, French Guiana - Nt197 P3 | ecosystem: Host-associated > Arthropoda: Insects > Digestive system > Gut ... | reverse complement strand
GAAAAACTCGCAATGGTTACAGCCCGCACACAGATTTACAGCAACAATGCCGTTTTCACAGCAGTACTCGTGCGTTGGCTGTAACCAACCTGTGTTTTTTGGATGCCCCCTGAATAGTTACCTCAATTCTCAATTCTCAACTCTCAACTCTCAACTCTCAACTGACAGTCTCCCCGCGTTACCCGCCTGTGAATCTGAAGGACCTTATCAATGTGCCCATCACGAGCTGCCAACCGTCCACAAGCACGAACAACAGGACTTTAAACGGCAGCGAAATCATTGCGGGCGGGAGCATCATCATACCCATCGCCATGAGCGTGCTCGCCACGACCATATCTATAACGATAAACGGGACGTAAATGAAAAAGCCTATCTGAAAAGCGCGCTTTATCTCGCTCGTCATGAACGCGGGTATCAGTACTTTGTTCGGGATCGACTCCGCGTCCTCGACCGGTTCCCTTGAGAGCAGGATAAAGAAACTTATATCGGTGTCATAAACCTGGTCGAGCATGAATCCGCGCGTCGGTTCCATCGCCTTTTCGAGAAACTCTTCCTGAGTTATCTCCTGGTTCGTAAACGGAATGTACGCTTCCTCATAGACTTCGGTGACCACCGGCCCCATAACGAACAGCGTCAAAAACAAAGCCAGCCCGATGAGGACCTGGTTTGGCGGGGTCTGCTGCATCCCCAGCGCGTTTCTCATAAACGACAAAACGATCAGTATACGCGTAAACCCCGTCAGCATCAGGACGATAGACGGAAGCAGCGTCAGTAACGTAAGAAGGATAACTATATCGACAGTTTGCGTATTTTCCCCGAACAGGGTGGTCACGATGTCGTTGAGCGACCCTCCGGCCGGAGCCGCCGCCGCCGTTATTCCCGAAAGTACCGCCGTCGCGGCCAGCGCGGCCGCAAACGCGAGAGTTTTCTTCAGTCCGAAGCGGCGCCTGTCAAGCCTTATCCTTGCCGCCGAGTCAGCCGGTTCATGAAGCCGGGGCCCTTCGGGGGTCTCGAGCAGGGGGACCGGCGCAGTGTGTTTCTTCATTTCCTGTCCTCTGGATCGTTTTGCTGTTCCGCGTCGTCGCCGGCAGTCCGCCCGGTATCCTGATTCGCCTTGCCGCCGGTCGTCCGTCCGGTATCCTGTTCCGCGTCGTCGCCGTCAGTCCGCCCGGTATCCTGATTCGCGCGCGCCGAACGCATGCTGTCCGCGAACGAGCCGCGCCCATTCGCGCCGCCGCCGGAACCGCCCGCCGCGCCGCCGGAACCGCCGGAACCGCCAGAACCGCCCGCGCCGCCGGAACCGCCCACTCCGCCGCCCTTTCCGCGCATCTTCGCGAAATTCGCGGACATATAGAACAAAAACCTGCTTATGAAGCCGCCGCCCGGGTTGTCGCCGGGCGCGGCAGGCCATGAAGCGGCTTCGCGGCTCACCGCCGTGTTCCCGGCGTACTCCGCCGCGTCAAACGTATCAAGCAGCGTCATCGACTGGTTCGTTACGCCTATCACATAGACTTTCCCCGCTATCTCGACGACGCAGAAACTCTTGTCTTTTGAGATCGAGAAACGGTCGAGCAAATTTATATTCCGGTTCCTCACCCGGCCTTTACGCTGGCCCGACGCTTTCAGACCGATATAATACGTCACGTAATATGCCCCGAAAACTATGACGATAGTGCCGATAATAAATATCGTGACCTGAAAAGGCTGCATCCCGCGCTCCTTGGAAACAATGGACAAAGGAAGCAGCAAAAGCAAATGACTTCGTACTCCCGTCCAAATTCTGACTCCCGACTCCCGACTCCTCGCGCTCCGCAGAGCGCGTTAGACCTGCATCCGCATTATATCGTTATACGCGTCGAGAACCTTGTTTCTTATCTGAAGGGCCAGGCTGAGTGAAAGCTCCGCCTTCTGGGCGTCGAGTAAAAGCCCGGACAAATCGTCGCTCCGCCCGATAAGCAGCTCAAGCGCCGATGCTTTATCGGCGGAGTCCAGCTCGGCGGCCGTTTTGAGCGCGTCTGTCAGTATGTCCGCGAAGTTGGCCCCGTCCGAGCCCTCGAGCACGCCTGAAAACGGCGACGCCGGCTCGTTTGATATCAGGTTGATAAAATTCGGTTGTATCGGATTAATATTCATATTAGCTGTCTCCCTGCGTTTACATTCTACATTCTAAATTGGATATCTCTATAAACTACACAAGGTGTCTTTCCAATGCGCCGTCCAGGCGCTATGCGCAGCGAAGAATCTTTAGGTGACTGTGCAGCAATGCAACAAAGATCCTTCGTACCGCCTCCGCAGGAGGCGTTGCTCAGGATGACACAGCCGGAGGTTTTTAGAGGGACTCAATTTTACGTTTTACACTTTACACTTTACACTTTACACTTTACACTGAATTATTTCCCCAGTTCCAGGGTCTTCATCGCCATATCCTTAAACGCGTTGAGCGCCGTGATGTTCGCCTCGTACGTCCTGTACGCCGACATCATGTCTACCATCTCCTGGACGACTTCGACGTTCGGCATCCTCACATAGCCATTTTCGTCCGCGTCCGGGTGCGTCGGGTTGTAGTCATACTTAAGATCCGTCATATCCGTGCCGATCTCAACCACGCGCACGCCCCCCGGCGACGCAAGCGCCCTGTTGAAAAACGACGCGAACGTCCTGTCGTACCTGCGGTCGATCCTCTCCTGATAGACCACATATTTCCTGCGGTACGGCTCGCCTGTCTCTGTCCTCGTTGTGTTGCTGTTCGCTATGTTCTCCGATATGACGTCCATCCGGAGCCTGGTCGCGGACAGCGCGGTCGCGCTGATGTTCATTGAATCAAGAAACGACATATTGCTTTTTATCCTTTCATACCTGTGTTGATGCGGGTCCAACTGATCCTCTGCCGGTCAGCGGAGTTTCCCGGCGTTACCTTCCTTCCGTTATCGCCATGCGCAGGCGCCTGAGCTCGCTGTTCATTTTCTCCATCAGCGTGTTATAGTACAGGCTGTTTTGCGCCAGTCTCACATTTTCCGACTCGATATCGACGTTATTGCCGTCCATCCTCATTGACAGCTCGTCGCGCTTGACCAGCGCCGGCCCGATCTCCGTCAGGTCGCGGACGCCGGAGCCTATTTCCAGATGTTTCGGGTGCGTCCTCGACCCCGTGAAGCCGTTTTTGTCTATGTGCCACTCATGAGTGGAGACGCCCCTGAACCGAACGTTATCATCAAAAATCGCCTTGGCGAGAAGCGACTCAAACTCGACGTCGGACGCTTTGAACCCCGGCGTCTCGAAGTTGGCGATGTTGTGCCTTATCACCGCGTTTCGCGTCCACGACGCCGCAAGCCCTCTTTGCAAAAGTTCCGTTGATTTAAACATGTTGTCAAACATATCCCGCCGGGCTTCCGCCCGATTTCACCTCCGTAGTGTTTGATTCCCCTGCAAAAAACAATCAGCCATAATACCATTCCAAAAGTGCGTATCACATAGAATAATATCACAACTGAGTGCAAATGTCTATTATTTTGTAGAAATGAATAATTATTTAACCCTTTTGTAGATAGCCGGGGATATTTGCTCGAAATCGCCGCTGATGCCCGACAACGTCTCGCTCAGTCCGATAAACAGGTACCCGCCGGTCGCCAGAGCGTCGTGGAACCTTTTCACGAGCGCCGCTTTCGTAGGGGTATCGAAATATATCATGACGTTGCGGCAGAATATGATGTGGAATTTCTTCCTGAATCTGTTAAAGTCGCCCATCAGGTTGAACTGATTGAACACGACCTGTTTCGCCATAGCGTCGGTGACTTTATAGTTTTCGTCGCCGAGTTTTGTGAAGTATTTTGATTTCCATGACACGGGCAGATGCTCGAAGTGTTCCTCGGGGTACACGCCCTGTTTCGCCAGTTCGAGGACCTTCAACGAGATATCTGTCGCCAGCACCGTCGTATCCCAGCCGCTCTTCTTTGCCCCGAAATACTCGTTGAGCACCATCACGATAGTATACGCTTCCTCGCCCGAAGCGCAGCCTGCGCTCCAGATGCGAAGGTCTTTGTCCTTTATCGCCGACGTCCAGTACGGCAGCGCGACCTCCTGCATGAACTTGTAATGCGTCTCTTCGCGCATGAAATAGGTATAATTCGTAGTGAGCTTCGTCATCAGGACGTTGATCTTCGCCCCGCTCCTGTCGCTGAACACGTCCTCCAGATAGTCGTGAAAGTTATCGAACCCGTCCTGAGTTATAGAATTCGTCAGGCGGCCTTCAATGAGCGTTCTCTTTTTCTCGAGATTCACGCCGAAGTTCGACTTGACATAATCGCGGAGTTTTATGAAATCCTTGTCTTCTATGTGCATCCTGCATTCTCCAAATCACGGTTCACGGATCCCGGGGAGCTTTGAAGCCCGGGAACCCCCGGCTCCTATTTCGGCTGGTCGTCAGTTAGTACCTCAAAGACCCTGTATACGTCGATAAGCTGCTTTACCTCTCCGCCGGAGACCCCGACAGCCTTGATGAAGAAGCTCTTCAGGCTGTTCCCGGTCGTTTTCGGAGGTTCCTGGATGAACTCGTCGTCGATGTCCGTCACGTCCTGCACGCCGTCGACAAGTATCCCGACGCTCATTTCGTCCATGCTCAGCACGATGATGCAGGTTTTATCCGTATAGGCGACCTCGCCCTGCCCGAAACGCAGCCCCATGTCGATCACCGGCACCACCGTGCCGCGAAGGTTCGTGATGCCCTTTACATACGCGTGCGTATGCGGGACAAGCGTGATCTCCTGAACGCTGATGATTTCCACAACATAGCTTATCTCGATACCGTAGGCGACGTCTCCGACAAGAAACGTCAGGTATTTCCCCCGCATCACGTCTTCGATCACCAGATCAATGTCAACTGTATCCTGCATAACTAAACCATTCCTCCTGTTTCCTTTATGCCATCAAGTCAAGCAAAAGGCCTCTTATATCGTCTATCCTGTTTAGTATATCGAGTTTGTCCGCCTGCTCCTTCATGACTTCCTTGCCAAGCTCGTCCAGTTTTTCGTCGACGATCCTGACGGTCGCTATGTAGCGGTGCTTACCGCGGGCCTCATAGGCGTCCTCTCTCGAGAAAGTATATCCGTTACTTACGATTTCGTCAAGGAATTCTCTGATAAGGCGACGATATTTTTCATATTCTTTAACGTCGGCCCTGTCGGCGAGGCGCGTCCCCTGCTCGTCTATGCCCGCTTTCATCTCAACAAGGCGCGCTTCATGGACCTCTTTCGACAAGTCGGTCAGCGTTCTGCGAAAGACCTTCGAGTCGTCGGTGGGTGAACTGTGGGCGCCGGATACGCGCGCCGGAAGGCCGCTGCGCTCCGATCCTTTAACACCTTGTATCTTCATGCTCATATCATTCTACATTCTACATTCTACATTCTACATTCTACATTCTACATTCTACATTTTTAAGTCTTTTTGTCAAAAAGCTCCGGGTCGTTTGGCACGCCCAGAGCGTACTTCCCAAAGCTTTTTCTTCGCAGGCTCAGGTTGCCTATCTGACGGATATAGTCCTCCGTCTTTTCTTTTGCCGCCGCCATATTTTTGTCGGTCAGCTCCGCGCATTCCGCGATTACGCTGTTGAGCCGCGCCCGCGCAGACTCGACGGCTCCGCTTTTCCCGCCCGCGGTATGTTCGCCGCCTGCGTCCGAACCCGCTTCGCCGCCCGCGTCAAACGACATGTAAGATTGCATCAGGACTTCTGTTTCCTGATGCAACCCATTGATCTTTTCGATAACCGCGCGTCCGGCGTCAAGCGACCTGTTGAAAGCTTCGGTATTGTCCGCCGCGAGAAGTCCCGCCTGCTCTTCCATCAGTTCGTTGAGCTGCCCGAACAGCTCCGTCTCCCGGGCCAGCAGCTCAAGCAGCCGCCCTTCTGTTTCCTGCGGGAAAGCGCTCACGACTGTTCCTCGCTTAAATATGTGCTGCCCTTAGCCGACGTGCGGATCTCGTCCCACGCCGACCTCAGGTCCTCAACTATCTCGATAAGCGGCTCCAGCGGCGCGGGATCCTTTTTTGTGTTCGCTTCCTCGGCGCTTCTGAGTATAAAGTCGTATATCGAGAGCAGGTCTTCGGATATCTGATAGTTCATGTCCAGGCTGTTTATCAGCGCCGTCACTATTTCCTGCGCTTTCATCAGGTGGTTATGGGCGCCCTGGACGTCATTTTTGGCGATCCTTCGCTTCCCCAGGATAATATTCTTTTTGAGCGCGTCGTAGAGCATGACGACAAGGTCAAGCGAGTTGGCCGTCAGTATGTCCTGCCGTCTGTAAGCGTCCTGCGGGCGTGAATTGATCATTACTGTTTGCTGCATATAAAAACCTCATCAAAGGATTATTTTGAGCAAGAAATCATAGTATTCCCGTCATTATTCTGACGAATGACTCCTGACTCCCCGCGGTCCGCGTTATCTGTTATTATTATTCATTCCAAGCATCGCGTTGAGCCAGTCGGCCTGCGACTGGATCTTTGAGAGCGCAGTTTCCATCGCCGCGAACTTCTTGTAGAGCTTATCCTCTTCGTCCCACATTTTCTGCTGCAGTTTGTCTATCTGCTCGTTGGCGCGCCTGATGGACGTTTCAAGGTTGTTGATCGTCGCGTTCTGATTGCCGAACTCGTAGTTGTACATGAGGTCGTGTATACGGCTGAGCAGGCCTCTGTCCTCGGGCTTGTTGGAATCCTCGACGCCCATGAACAGACTCGTGACTTTTATCGGGTCTTCCTCGAGGGCCGCCCTGAGCTTATCCTCGTCGAGCATTATCTGACCGCCTGTCCCGTCGTTCCATGTCCCGGTCGTAAGTCCGAGCTGCGCGGCCGACATCCCCGCCGCGCCGATTTTCTCATACAGCAGGCTGCGAAGGCTGTTCGTCAGGTTCTGGATCGCCGAGTCGTTTCTCAGCAGCCCCTTCTTCGCGATTTCTTCCCATTCCTCGATCTGCTTTTCGCTCATCAGCGATTTCTCTTCGTCGGTGAGCGGCTTATACGTCATCTCATCCCTGTTCTTGCGCTCTTTGAGCATATCTTCGAGTTTCTTGATGATGGTGTTATAGCCTTCGACGAAGTTTCTGATTTTCTCAATGGCGTCCGTCGCGTCGCGCTTGAACGTCACTAATGTGTCTTCATCGCCCGCGGCCGTGGTTTTATTGAGCGTGATCTTGACGCCGTCGTTATAGTCGAACGTGTTGTCGTCGTACTGCCTCAATTCGCCGTTGATATATACCTGCGCCTTCGAACCGCCCGTATACGTGCCGTTATAAAGGCCGAACGCTTCGAGGCCCCTGAGGGTGATGTTCGTCTGCCCCGTCTTTGTCGACTCGATCGTGAACTGATCCGACAATCTGTCATAGCGCATCGTCACCCCGACGATACTGCTGTATCTGTTGACTTCCTTCATCATGTCGTCGACGGTCATGTCCTTATTGAGCGTTATCTGATAGCCGTTGATGAAAATGTCCTTTTCGCCTTTCGCGTCAAACTCCAGGAATTTGGCCGCCGCGTTCGCTCTTGTTATGACGCCGTTCGTCCCGATGCTGTTACGGAAATCGTCCTGATATATTCTGGACGTCACGCCGTTGAAGTTGATCTCCGAATATTTACGGCCGGCCTCAACGCCGGCGTCAAACATGATGGGATCGGCGCCGTTGAGCTTAAGCCTTTGGTTGATATCGTCGAGCGTACTGTCCGCGTATACGAAAGCGGACATATTGACCCCGTTGACGCTGAAGTTCATGATAGCGCCGAAATCGTCTATCGCGTCGAGCTCGTCGGTCAGGTCGGTATGAAGCGTCGCGTCCAGCGTGCCGTCGGCGTAAATCGTGCCTGACAGCGTAGTGGACGCGTTTATCCGGATCTCTATATCCGCGTCGGTCAGGCCGAGGTCCGAAAGCTTGCTCGCGATCCTGTCGACGTCGTCGGGGCTAAGCTCCCCGTCTCTGTTGAACCCGCCGTTAAAGTCCATCAAAACTATGCTGGAACTTGATATCTTGACCCCGAGCGGCAGGTAATCCCTCTCTTTATACGCGGAGACGTCGCCTATCGTTTTGTTCGTGTAAAACTCGTCTTTATACGCGACGATCTCTTTACCGTTGATATTGACTTTCGCGTAGTCCCTTCCGAGCGCCTGATAGTCGAACGTGATCTCTCTTCCGCCGCCGGCTTTTATCTTCCGGTTTATGTCTTCGAAAGAATCGTTTTCCTTGAGCGTGAACGTCGCGCCGTTCATATTCACTTTCGCCTCGCCGCCGACGAATTTTATATCGCCGAAAGACGTCCTGAGGAATTCGAGCTTATCCGTCAGCGCGAATGGAGCGCCGCTCCTGGATGCGTTGCCGATGGTCGTAACGCTGTTTTTCGAGGCAAGGCTCACGATCTGCCCTATCCTCAGCGTCCCGGTCGAAGCTTTGTAGTTCGTCGAGACGGAGATGGCCCCGGCGTTTATCCCCTTCGCGTCCGAAACCGTCGAGTTATAGACGCTGGAGAGCTGCATGGCGTTCGCGCCCATCGCGGTCAGGTACGTCCGCCTGAAATCCTTGAGTTGATCCATGACGCCGTTAATAGACTGCTGCTTCCATTGCAGCATCGTCCTGGACCGGAACTGCGAGTCGATCTTCAGTTGATGGACCCTCAGCATCTGCTGGACGATAGAATCGGTGTCCATGCCGGAAGAAAGCCCTATCAGCCTTATCGGAGTCTGTCTGTTCAGCGGGTTAATAGCCATAATAAATGCACCTCAAATCCTTTTGAATAACGGTTATCCTTAACCTATTTCATATTTATATAGATATCTCTATATTGTTATCGGAATTTTACCGTAGTTTCTTTATAGTTTTTTATGAAACTTCCTGAGTACGTTATTTATTTCGACGATGTTCGCGGGGTTGCCGCCCGACCATGAGTCGTACGCGTACTCGATGTCCGCGCGCCCGCCCAACTGCGGCCCAGCGTTCTTGCGAATGTTTTGGACCAGGCGGGCAGTGATTTCGCCTATGTTCTTCTTTTTGAGTTCTACGAACAAAATAGCAAAGACCCCGTCGCCCGCGTACGCCGGCGAGTCCGTCTCGCGCAGCGCGCCTGTTATGGTCCCGGCTGCCGACCGTATCAGTTCCTCAAGCCCGGTTTCGCCGGCGCCTCCCGCTTTTATTGAGATCGCGGCGAACGACAGCGTTCCGCCGAAGCGTTTCTGCCTGTATATCTCGCGGGACGCGGCCTTGCGCAGCCCGGCCGGGCCGAGCATGTCGAACTCCTGGGAGAGCCCCGAGTAGTAATCTTCCATGCGTCTGGCGATATCTCTCTTGCGCTTGGCGTCAAACCTCTCGTCAAACGAGCGCGTGAGTTCGCTTACGCCTTTGTATCCGAGGAAAACATACCACGATCCGCGGTCAAATACGACCAGTTTCTCGACGTCGCCGGATTGAAGTTTTCCCTCGGTGAAGTTTTCTTCCGTCACCGCCACGGTGAATCTGCGCGCGTACATCGACCGCCCGTCTTTAAACGATACGGTCGCGGCGGGCAGGCCGCCCTCGACCTGAAACTCCCGTATCGGGTACAGCCTCGCGACCGATTTTCTCCATTGAATGAAGCTGTCGCGTGTGACGTAGCGCTTATCGTAGGCGCTCAGGCAGTTGTAAGCGCCCGCGTAATCGCATACGCTTATTGCCCGGAAGTATGCTTCAAGCACCGAACAGGCTTCTCTTTCGCCTGCCGGACTTTGATAGCGCGGCTGCGGCGCGCCCTGCTGCGTCTGCGTCTGAGACGCGCGGTCTGTTCCCGGCTGCTGCGCTCCCTGCTGCTGCTGCTGCTGTTGCTGCGTCTGAGACGCGCGGTCTGTTCCCGGCTGCTGCGTTCCCGGCTGCTGCGCTCCCGGCTGCTGCTGCTGCGGCGGCGGCTGCTGCTGCGCTCCCTGCTGCGATTGAGACGCTCCGTCCGCGCGTGTCCGCGACGCGCCGCGCTGCTGCTGATCCGCGCCGGCTCTGTGCGCGTCCGCCGCCCGCGCGCGCGCTTCCTGCCCGGGATACCGCCTTACCGGCCGCGAGTACTGCTGCCTCTCGCGGAAATACGCTTCGCGCGTGAGTTTCTCCCGTAACACCGCGTAAGCGATGTTTATGCGCTTCATCTGTTCCTCGGACTCCGGGTCGTCGCTGACGTCGGGATGATACGCGCGGCAAAGCCGCCTGTAGGAGGACGTGACGTCCGCCAGGCCCGCCCCAAACGCGACGCCCAGAACTTTATAATGATCGAGGATACTTGTCAATTATCAATTCTCGATTCTTGATTCTGATTCCCATCAGTCTGTAACTGTTCAGGGGGCATCCTAAAAACTCGCAATGGTTACAGCCCGCACACAGATTTACAGCAACAATGCCGTTTTCACAGCAGTACATAGCGCTGCAAGCAGCGCTTTGGGCGTATGGCTGTAACCAACCTGTGTTTTTGGATGCCCCCTGAACAGTTACCTCCATGAGTAATAGTCAGTCTGTCTACAAGTTCAGCATTGATTCCAATAACGCGAAAGCGCGGCGCATTTCTTTTTCATTCTCCCTTCTTTCTCCGATAATACGCAGGGTAACGCTGCTTTGATTTGTCTGCCTATATATTTCGCCGATGTTGTACATCAGTTCCCATTCGTGCCCGTACATCGAAACTTTGTAATAGACGACTCCGCGTATCGCGTCACTGAGTATCAGGCGGCCTTTCTGCAGCTCGATGATGTCAAATATGGTGTTCATGATATATTCCTTTGACCGCGCGTATGTTTTTGTACTCTCCATGCATCCTGTCGCGCCGACGCCCGACTCTCACCTCCGGCCTTTGTGGTATGTCTCAATTTTAAACTGGATTCTCCCGAAATGCACGGACGACTATTTCACAAAAGCGCACAAACCGCGTAGAATGCAATAAACCAGCGTGCAGTTTTTACACAAAACCGCACGCTGGCGTTTACAGGGCTTTGAAAAGTACCCTGGCTATGATTTACGTCCTTGATAACGCTCGTCTGGTTTCCCCGGTCCATCTGTTATATTTTGTATTATAACCCGAGTTTGTGATATAATGACCGAAAAGCGTTTGAGATGGAGGTTAGCGTGAAAGGGCCAAAAACCAGGTGCGCAGTCTGCGCGTACCTCCATTCTGTCATTCATATCTGTTTCAAAAGCGTTTGAGATGGAGGTTGGTAATGCAAAAGAGTTATCTTCCCGGCGATCTGATCAGGGAGATACGGAAAAGAAAAGGCTTACGGCAGTCTTTCATCCAGAGCAGGAGCTTTGATTCTTCCGATTCTCAGGTCACCCTCTCCCGTATCGAAAACCTGCGGCAGGACCCCTCGAAAAGCACGCTGCGCGATCTGCTGTCAAAAGTCGAGCTGCCTTTCGAGCGTTTTTTCTGCCCCTATATGGAAAACCAGCCGGCAGAGAGCTTCGTCCTGCGCCGCCAGATAACGTTTCTGCTGGACCGCGCGGAGGGCAGCGAGCGCGTTCAGGCCCTGGCGGGAGAGCTGATAGACGAGCTGAAAGGCAAACTCGATCTTGAATCTCTCGTCAACAGGCAGCTTTGGATAAGCCTGAAAGCAAAGCTGGACGTTATAAGCGGCGCTGCCGGCGAAGAGACGCTCAGCCTTATAAACGAAGGCATACGGATCACATACCCCGAGTTTGACGAAGCCGGTTTCGACAGCGACGCGCTTATCTTCTACGAATGCGACCTGATGCTGAGTCTCGCCCGCTATCACGCCGGAGCGGGCGATCAGGATCGCGCCCTGAATATACTTTACCGTATAAAGGCCGGATATGCCAAACAGCCGGTGAGCGAGATGCACAAAGAAATACTTCTGGGCGAGATCGGCAACCTCATCGCGCAGTTCCTGCTTGAAAAAGGCGACTTCGACGGGGCCGTCAAAGCAAGCGAGGAGGCGATCGCGGTTTCCAAACGGCAGACGGGGGACTCGCAGATGCCGAAGTCCGTATACCTGCGCGCGCGGGCGCTTTTCCATGCCAAAACGGACGCGGAATCGAGCATGGCGCTTTTACGGCAGGCCTACTTCGCGTACGCCCTGCTGAAAATGGATATTATGCAAAAACAGATCGTCAAAGACGCCGGAGAGATGTTCGGGGCTGATTTTGAAACATATAATACGGAAAGCGCCGGTTTTGAATTGCCGCGCGACTTCTTTGACTTTGAAACCGGCGGCGTCCTGGCCGTTGACAATATCGGGGGACTGCTGCGTCAGTTTCGCCTCGCGGCGGGGGCCAGGCAGAGCGATATATATAAGGGGATATGCTCGCGCAGCTTTTATTCCAGGATCGAGAGCGGCGAGAGGACCGAAATCAGCTTTTTTATCCTTGAAGCGCTCATGCAGAGACTCGGACGGGATATCAGCCTTTATACTGAGTATTTCTCTTCGATGGACGAATGGGAGGAGAGCCGTCTCAGGATGCGGTATATGCGGGAGATATCCATCGGCAACCGGGACGAGGCGCAGGAGACACTGTCCGCGCTTCTTGCCGCGGGGGATTTCACCAGGGGGCTCGGCAAGCAGTTTTTACTTTTCGCTCAAGCTATCATGAAGTGGGCGGAGGATGATTTCGAGGGATACACAGCTCTTTTGTACGACGCGGTCAGGAAAACGATCCCGGATTTCAGCGAGGACACGATATCTGACATGCGGCTTACGTTCAACGAGTGCAACATCATCAACGCTATAGCCGACTATTACACCGAGAACGGAGAAATCGAACGCGGTACGGCGATTTTCCTGAGAATCAGGGAGAGCATGAACAGGTTCTATGCAGACGACAGTATCAAGGTCCGTTTTTATGTCACTTTGCTGTCGAATCTGACGCTCGCGCACTACAATATGAAACAATTTGACAGGGCTTTGGAGTTTGCTGAAGAAAGCGAGAGTATTTGCCGGAGGCACGGCGCCTTGTTTCTGATAAACGGCATCGCCCATCTGAAAGCCTTATGCCTTTTCGAGACAGGCCGCTTAGACGAAGCTGTCGCGTACGCGGCGATGGCTTACTTCAGCGGGAATCTGACGATGGGCGAGGCGGAGCTTGGCGAGCTTTTTTCTTTTGCGAAAGATAAGCTGGGCGTTGCCTTCCCGCGCGAGGCGGGCTTTGTTTTTTACAAGGAAAAGGCGAACACCTACGCAAAGATATAATAATTGATTCAAGCGAATCAGAGTACAGACGCGGCGTCCCGTGTACGATAGCGTTGCTTTACCGCCGCTTTGCTATTGACACCCGGGCAACTGTACGTTACGATGTACGCAAACTCAGTTAATGGAAGCGCTGCTGAAATTCAAACGGAGATGTAACTATTCAGGGGGCATCCAAAAAACACAGGTTGGTTACAGCCATACGCCCAAAGCGCTGCTTGCAGCGCTATGTACTGCTGTGAAAACGGCATTGTTGCTGTATATCTGTGTGCGGGCTGTAACCATTGCGAGTTTTTCGGATACCCCCTGAACAGTTACACGGAGATAAGGAATTGGAACAAACGAATAAAACGAACGAACCGGAAAAAGCGGTGTTGGCGGGGCTTGCGGCGGACAGCATGGACAAGCGCGAGCAGTCCACGGAAGAGAGCCTCGACGAGCTTGAAGCGCTGCTCGAAACCGCGGGAGGCGTATGCCTCGCGAGAGTCCTGCAAAACCGCCATTCGCCGGAGCCGAGGACGTTCATCGGCGAAGGCAAGGTGGGCGAACTCAAAGAACTCGCGTCACTGCACGAATGCACGCTCGCGGTGTTCGACAACGAACTCTCGCCGTCGCAGATGAGGGCGCTTGCGGAGGACCTGGATCTGCGCGTGATCGACCGCTCGTCACTGATACTCGACATTTTCGCAGGCCGGGCGAGGACCCGCGAAGGCAGGCTGCAGGTCGAACTCGCGCAGTATAAATATCTGCTGCCGCGTCTTGCCGGCATGTGGAAACATCTTACGAGCCAGACGGGATCGAGCGCGCCTATAGGGACGCGAGGCCCCGGCGAAACGCAGCTTGAAACCGACCGCCGCCATATTCGACGGAAAATAGCGAAACTTGAAGAGGAACTGGACGAAGTCATTCAAACCCGCGACACTCAGCGGCGGCTGCGCGAGAAAAACAATATACCGGTCGTCGCTCTTGTCGGCTACACTAACGCCGGCAAAAGTACGCTGCTCAACGCGCTGACCGGCGCCGGCATACAGGCTGAAAACAGGTTATTCGACACGCTGGACACAACGACGCGGCGCTTCGCTGTAAGCGAGACGCAGGAAGCGCTTATCTCGGACACGGTCGGATTTATCAGGAAGCTGCCGCATCATCTTGTGGAGGCGTTCAAGGCGACGCTGGAAGAACTGAAGTACGCCGACCTGCTGATACACGTCATCGACGCGTCCGGCCCGGAGTGGCGCGAGCAGATGAGAGTCGTGGACGATTTGATAACAGAGCTGGGGGCGGACAAGACCCCGAGGATAGAAGCGTTCAACAAACTCGACATTTCCACGGGCGAGATTTTTGAACGGGGCGAGAACACAGCCGAGATTTCGGCGAAGACCGGGCAGGGGATAGGCGCTTTGCTGGAGAAGGTCGAGTCTATCCTGTCTTCAGGTAAGAAGAAGGTCACGCTGCTGCTGCCATATGACAGGGCGGGGCTTGTCGAGATGCTGCACAGGGAAGGTTCCGTCGCGGACACGAGATACCCGGATGGCGGCATAGAGCTGGACGTCGTGGTCGATCCGGCGCTGTACAGCCGGGTCAAGCAATACATTGTTGAGAGTTGAATCAGAGTTGAGAGTTGAGAGTTGAGAGTTGAGAGTTGAGAGTTGAGAGCTGAGAGTTTTTTGGCTCCGGCGGGGGTTGGAGCCGCGGAGATCGCCGAGAAGCGGTCGAGGTTCATAGCTCGCGTCGTTCCCGTCGACAGCGAAGATGAAGCGAAAGCCGAAATAGACCGGGTCAAGGCGGAGCGCCGCGACGCGAGCCACAACTGCTGGTGCTACATCATCCGGGGCGGCCCTGAGCGGTACTCGGACGACGGAGAGCCGCAGGGGACCGCCGGACTCCCGATGCTGGAAGTGTTCAGGCGCGGCGGGATATGCGGCGTGTGCTGTGTCGTCACGCGGTATTTCGGCGGGGTGCTCCTGGGGACGGGCGGTCTGTCCAGGGCGTACTCGGAAGCGGCCAGACGGGCGCTGGAGGCCGCCGGGACTGCGGAGTTCCGGCTCCGCGAGCGGGCGGAGATACACTGCCCGTACGACGCTCTCGCCCGCGTGAAGTCTGTGGTCGAAAGCTTTGGCGGCGTCATGGAGAACGCGGAGTTTGGCGAGCGCGTCGAGCTGCGCGTCCTGCTTCCGGCAGGTTGCGCCGACGAACTCAACAAACGGTTGGCGGATGCGTCTGCGGGCGCGGTTCGCGCAGCCGTGACGGGGGAAGCGTGGGTAGCGGGCAGTGCATAGTAAGGGCAGGGGTATATCAGTGCGGGATATGGTGTTCACGGCTGTTTTCGCCGCCGTGATCTGCGTCGCGGCGCCCTTTTCCTTTTTCATAGGACCTGTACCGTTGTCGTTGGCGACATTGGTGATATACCTCGCCGCAGGAACGCTGAACTGGAAGCACGGCGTCCTCGCGGTGTTTCTCTACGTGTTGCTGGGAGCGGCAGGGCTGCCCGTGTTCACGGCTTTCGAGGGCGGCTTCCATAAAATCGCCGGCGTCACCGGCGGATACATCATAGGGTATATACCATGCGCGGCCGCCGCGGGCTGGGTTTCCGGGAGATTCGGCGGCGGAACGTTCGGCAACGCGGCGGGTATGGCGCTCGGAACGGTTTTGCTGTATACTTGCGGCACGGCATGGTTCATGTTCCAGACCGGGAACCTGCTCGCGGCGTCGCTCGCCCTGTGCGTCGTCCCGTTTCTGCCGGGCGACGCGGCAAAAATCGTCGTCGCTTGCATTGTGGCGCCGAAACTGCGCTCCGCGCTATCGAGGGTAACGAACTGAGGATCACCACCTATTTAGGGCTTGCTGAGCAAATCGCACTCCTTGCCTTTGCGGCTCTTAAGATGTGAATTATGCGTTATGAATTATGAATTAGATAAAACCGTGCGATATATCAAAGGAGTCGGCGAGGCGCGGGAGAAGCTGATGAACAAACTCGGCATCCGCACCGCGAGGGATCTCGTCGGCTACTTCCCTCGCGCGTACGAGGACCGCACCCGCTTCAAGGACGTCGGCAGCTTGGTTTTAGGAGAAACCGTGTGCGTCCGCGCGATGGCGGCGGCGAAACCGGTGCTTTCGCACATCCGGAAGGGCATGGACATCGTGAAGCTCCGCGCGGTGGATGACTCCGGTTCGCTGGACATAGCCTTTTTCAACCAAAGCTTCGTCAAAGACGCGATATCCCCGGGCGAAACATACGTATTCTACGGAAAAGTGGAGGGCGCGCCTCTGAGGCCGTCCATGACCAACCCACTCTTTGAGCGCGATTCGGATTCCGGCGCGATAACAGGCAAGATCATGCCCGTTTAC
>Ga0082212_10005939_pt1 | contig 16520 bp, 10 predicted proteins | sample TergutNt197P3_FD_71548 | JGI IMG/M metagenome (GOLD analysis project Ga0082212, IMG submission 71548) | Neocapritermes taracua P3 segment gut microbial communities from Petit-Saut dam, French Guiana - Nt197 P3 | ecosystem: Host-associated > Arthropoda: Insects > Digestive system > Gut ... | reverse complement strand
TATTATAGCCCCATTTGGCGTCGAGCGACACTTTGGCATCGGCTGTACGGCCGCGTCGCGTTGTAATCATGATAACGCCATTCGCGCCGCGCGCTCCGTACAAAGCATTGGATGCCGCGTCTTTAAGCACGGTTATCGATTCGATATCATTCGGGTTGATCAGGTTCAGGTCGCCGTCAAAAGGCATTCCGTCGACTATAAATAAAGGCTCCGTACCCGAAGAAATCGAACTGAAACCACGAATGGTAATGGAAGGCGAACTGCCCAGCTGGGTAGAAGTGTTATTCATCTGAAGCCCGGCTACTCGACCGGCTAACGCTTGTGCCGGATTACTGACCTGCGCCTTGAGAAGCTCTTCAGCACGCATGACGCCAGCCGAACCGGTAAACGCTTCTTTTGCCATCTTGCCAAAGGCTACTACCACCACTTCATCCAAAGTCTGCATATCGTCCATCAGAGTCACCTCTACTGATGTTTGACTACCCGGTGTGATTGTCTGGGTAATATAACCAATGTAAGAAACTCGAATCGAACCGTTTGGTTGAATGTTCAGTTCAAACCGTCCCTGCGCATCCGTGTTAATACCATTCGTTGTACCAACTTCTACAACGTTTGCTCCGGGAATAAAATCGCCGGTTTCATCTTTTACTACCCCTGTAATTCTACGGGTGTTCTGCATTGTTGAAGATAATTCCTCTTTTTCTGTCTCCTTTCGCATACCCGGCGCTTCGCCCGGATCGTTCGCTACCAAAGCCGAACAGAAAAAAAACAGAGGAATCGCTAAAACAGCAACTTTCATTCTGTAATTTCTCATAAAATAATAAGTTAAAAATTAATACATTAAATACGTTTTGTTTATTTGTTTTTATCACTTTTAGCCAACAAAAATAGTAAAAAATTTGGCACAATAAAAAAGGTCGACAAAAAAATCGCCCCAATGTTACAATTTTCTCTATATTTTTAAAAATATATTCATCTGTGTGTGATACCGAAAATTTCATCTATATTTGCGCCAAAATACTTGAAATATACTTTATGAATTATACATTTTTAGATTTTCTGACGCTTATTGGCGCGCTTGGGATGTTCCTGTACGGCATGAAAGTCATGAGTGAAGGGCTTCAGAAGATAGCCGGAGACAAGTTAAGGAGTATTTTGTCGGTGATGACATCCAATCGCGTAATGGGTGTGTTTACCGGCATGCTGATCACGGCATTCATTCAGTCGTCCAGCGCTACAACCGTGATGGTAGTCAGCTTTGTGAACGCTAAATTACTGACGCTTGCACAAGCCATCAGTGTGATCATGGGCGCTAATATCGGAACGACCGTTACGGCATGGATCATCTCTATTTTCGGATTCAAATTCGACATCAGCTTATTAGCCATTCCGATTATCGGCCTCTGTATTCCGCTTATTTTCTCAAACAATAACAATCGCAAGTCGCTGGGCGAATTTTTAATGGGATTTGCACTCCTTTTCTTAGGATTATCCTACCTGAAAGATTCCGTACCAGACCTTCAGGGTCATCCTGAAGTATTGTCATTCATAAAGAACTATACTTCCATGGGATTCCCCTCTATCCTTTTGTTCCTGTTAATCGGCGGAATCCTGACCGTTGTCGTTCAATCGTCCAGCGCTACGGTCGCGATTACGCTTATCATGTGTACAAAAGGCTGGATTCCTTTTGAAATGGCGGCAGCCATGGTGCTTGGCGAAAATATCGGAACGACCATTACCGCCAACATCGCAGCCATCAAAACGAATACCCAGGCAAGGCGCGCCGCCTTTGCACATTTCATTTTTAACATTTTCGGCCTTTGCTGGATACTCTTCCTATTTTATCCGCTTATACACTTAGTTTCATCAATCGTAACGAATTACGGACCGGGTAATCCTACCGAACTCAACCATTTCATACACTCGCTTCGTCCGCAAGTCATCGAACAAATCACTTCCGGTGCAAAACTCACCGATCCGGATCTGGCCGCATTGCAAAGCAAGTTTTTATCCCTGCAAATATCCGTCTCCTACGGATTGTCACTGTTCCATACGCTGTTTAACATTTGCAATGTATGCCTCATGATATGGTTTGTCAACATGTATGAAAACGTTTGCTCCTTTGTCATCAAATCGAAAAGTGACACGGAAGATGAAGATTTTTCCTTGAAGTTCATTTCTGCCGGTTTACTTTCCACTTCCGAACTATCCCTATTACAGGCAAAAAAAGAAATCGTCCTTTACGGTCAGCGCACACATCGGATGTTCGGCATGGTAAAAGACCTTTACTACGAAAAAGATACGGATAAATTCCTTCAATTATTCGGTCGCATTGAAAAATACGAGCAGATCAGCGACCGTATGGAAATTGAAATTGCCGGTTACCTTACCAAAGTACTGGAAGGGCGGCTGAGTTCATACGGCAAGGAAAATATACGTAACATGCTGCGCGTTATTTCCGAAATTGAAAGTGTCGCCGATTCATGCAATAACCTGTCAAAAGCCATCAAACGCCGCAATGACGGTAAATCCGTGTTCATCGACAGTCAGAATCAGTGCATCGATCACATGTTCGCGTTGAACGACAAAGCGCTTTCGTACATGAACGGCGCGCTTGAAAAGTCGGACCAGGATGCGACCGGCGACGACCTGGCTGCTACGCTGAATATTGAAAACGAAATAAACAATTATCGCAATCACCTGAAAAACGATAACATTGAAAACATTGACGCCAAAAAATACAATTACACGGATGGCGTCTTTTACATGGACATCGTTACCGAATGTGAAAAGTTGGGCGACTATGTCGTCAATGTAGTACAGGCCGTGGTCGGAAAGAAAAAGTAATCAAACTTTTAAAAATATATTCTTTTTATAAAGGAAATACAGGAACAGCCAACATACGATGATGTATCCCGTCGCGTTAATAAGGTTCGCCCATATTTCGGGAAATTTGCCTGCCAGTCCGCCGATAAAAAAACGGGAAATCTGCCTGAAACCGATGATCTGCTGCGCTAAGTAGATCGTGATCGAATTCATGCCGATAACACGGAAAAACAGTGTCCAGCGTCGATACCCTTTCACGTCGATAATATAATAAAACAGGGCAAACATAAAGAGCGAATAGGCCGCCACAACGCAGACAAAGGAACTGCTCCACAGCTTTTTATTGATCGGAAAAACCAAGTTCCACAACAACCCGATAATCAGTAAGGCACAGGCTGCCGCAACCATATACAGCGTTTTCCTGTTTTCGGAAATTTTATCGCCCGATAGACGGATAAATTGTCCGGTAAACATACCCAGCATGGCTGTTACGATTGCAGGCAACGTACTTAACAGCCCTTCGGGGTCAAAATGATTCAGCCTGCCGGGCAGCAACACCCGATCGATTACTCCGACCAGATTGTTTTCAAAAGAATACGGATCCTGTCCGCCGGGTACAAGCCACATCAAAAGCCAGTAGCCGACGAGAATTACAACTGCAATTGCAGCCAAAACTTTCGGTTTGAACTTCATAAACAGTAGTGCTGCAAACATCCAGGCCAGACCGATACGCGCCAAAACGCTCGCACACCGGAGCGTTTCAAATTCCAGTTTGAAGAAGCCGTTGTAAACTAATCCCAGAAAGACCAGGACAAGTCCCCGCGTGATAATTTTAACAAGTATCCGCTTTTCCGTCTTTCCTGCCGCCCGCTGCTTGGCTATTGAAAAAGGGAAAGAAATCCCCGCAATAAACAGGAACAGCGGAAAGATTGTGTCATGATGCGTAAGTCCGTCCCATTGAACATGCGCCATCTGTGACGAAAGCCATGTCATAACGCCGGACGATGGAAACAAGTTGCAAAAAGCAACAATCCACCCTGCAAATCCCATAATAAACAGCATATCGAAACCCCTCAGCGCATCCAGCGAAAGCAGTCGATCTTTTTGGTTAAATTCTTTTTTCATTTTACATAATATATTAAGGTTTATTGTTTTTATTCAGATACAAATTACGGGAATAGGTGATAAAACCCGGACCGTGATTCAGCATCAATATCCAGTCCATTCGGATTATTCCGTAGATAAGGTTACCTATCGAGCCGACAATACTGATTATCCAGAAACCGTCCGGAAGTATCGATTGTTTGTATTTTCTGGAATACCACCATTGATAAACAAATCGAAAGGCAAAAATGAGCTGACCTGCAGTGCCGAAAAGCAGTAATCCGAAAGAAATATCCGTCCATAACCGGCTAATGGAAGCGCCGCTTGTAATGAAAAGCATACTGATCACGATAGCGGGTGTTAATAGAAAGATGATACGCAAGGCAACGTTTATTTTTTTCCATTGTCTTAACAGATTCAGATTCCATATATAGATATAGTAGGAAAAAATCTGCCCGAAAATAATGGCAAAATCACTCCGCAGCCATCCGTATATGAACATGAGAAACGAAGCAAGCAGGCTTAGTTGCCAGTAGATAACGGGCGATACCACTTTTTTGGACTTTTCCGACAGGAACCACTGTATTAACATGCGCGCCGAAAACAATGCCGAAGGGATTAATCCGAACAGATAAATCCAGTTGAATCGGGTAAACCAACCGTGTTCCATCATCAATCCCCTCCCATGTTTTCGGTTTCTATTTCATAGCGGATATACCGCTTTTTCATCCAGCGATAAGCGAAACAATCGATAAAAGGACTTATCAGCCTGTTCCGCAGATGGAATTTCGACTGTCCGGCGATTCGTTCAAAATGACTGACAGGTACCTGTTTTACTTTCCCTCCCATCATCAGTATCAGGGCAGGTATGAAACGATGCATCCCTTTGAAAAATGGCATACGCATAGCAGCGTCTGTCCTGATAACTTTGAGTGGACAGCCGGTATCTTCTATCCCGTCATGCGTCATCATCCGGCGGAAGCTGTTTGCAATCCTGGAGGATACTTTTTTACCGAACGAATCTTTGCGTCCGGTTCGGATACCGGTAATCAACTCATAGTCCATACGGTAAGGCAATAATAATTCAAAATCCTCCGGCGACGTTTGCAGGTCGGCGTCAATATAACCGGTATACTGCGCATCGACCCAGTCAAAACCTGCTTTCAGGGCGGCGCTAAGCCCGCAGTTTGTTACAAAACTGATATAAAACATATGCTGATATTGCCGGCACGCCTCTTGAACTTTTTCCAGACTTTTATCGGCGGAGCCGTCGTCTACAAACAAAACACAAGCGGTAACTGAAGCATGACCCATGTATTCCATCAACGCTTCTGCTAATCGGATTATGTTACCTTCCTCATTATAAACGGGAACGACAATGCAAAATTCGTATTTTCCAGTTTGATTCATTTTATTTTGCCCTGATGATTGCTACTTCCTTTACCAAATCGGGATTATGACGCTTACTCCCCTTTTTATTCCAGTTGTTATCGAATGTATCAATAACCTCTATCGTAACTTTTTTACCTGACAGTAGTTTTTCGATTGATTCACCGCTGATCAGTACAAACGGTAGCGCTTTCATAATAGCCTCCGTATCGTCCGTATTCATTTTTAAAATTCGTCGATTCGCTTCATAAACAAGTTCAGGCCTTAGCTCTTCCCTGTCATTGAAATAAAACGGCAAATCAGTCGCATCTTCATTTTCGTGTATCAGCCGGATGCTGTGTCTTTCCTCATTAATAAACATATTGCCGATCGGAATCAGGTAGATGGCGGCAATCAGCATCATCGTCACAATAAAACCAATGAATATGGATGCCGCATGAATGCCTTTCCGGTCGAACAGGGCTTGCAGAATGAAAGCACAAAGCCCCCAGCTACACGCAGTTGCAAGGATGAAAAGAAAAAGCGAAACCTGATTTGTCCTGAAAAAAAATATATATAACGCAATTGGTAAAGCAAACAGGATAATTGAAATAGCAATTGTATTGATCCTGAAAATCACTTTTTCAAATTTTGTTTTCACAGCGACAATCATCTGATACATATAAAATCCGATAACCAGCGCGCCGGGGATAAGCAGCGGCAGCAAATAGCGCGTTTTCTTTTCAGGGATAATCGATAGCGCTACAAGCGACACCACAAACCAGATGAACGAAAATTGATATTCCTTTTGATAAACCGTTTTTTTATTGATGAAAAAATAAACAATAGCAGTTATCCAAAACAGCGCCCATATACCACCTTCTGCGGCAAACTGCCAGTAATAATACCAGGGACGGACATTGTAATTCAACCAGTTGGCTGCTTCTTTCTGTGCAATCCCTACCGTAAAGTCCTGATGAAAAAAGTACGTATACCCATACCACCAGAAAGAAACCGCCAAAGCAACAAGAATCATACCGGTTGCCGCCCACATTTTGCCGGATAACCCACTTCGGTAAACGATGATGTAACTAATCAGGAAAGGAAGCAGCAGGGTATACCACGAAACAGGGCCTTTGCTTAAAAAAGACAAGCCGATGAAAAGACCCGATAAAAGGAAATATTTCCATTGCGCGCCTTTTTCCTGCAGCGCCACGACCATGAAATAAATGGCGCCTGACATGAAACTATGTGAATATACATCCCATGTCGCCGTTCGCCCCATCAAAATCACATTAATCGTCGTGGCCATGACTAACGATGCAACAAGACCTACGCCTTTATTGCGCGTAAGCCGCGTCGCTAACAGGAATAAAAACAGCGCCATCATCGTAGCCGCCAGTCCGGCTGCATATCTATGTACAACAAGATTTCCGGGGATAATGTGTTCGATACCCGCCGCAATCCAGGTCGGCAGCGGCGGCTTTTCAAGGCGGGGTTCGCCGTTCAATGTAGGAAGCAGATAATTGCCGTACCTGACCATTTCCTGCGCTGTCGCCAGATTTCTCGATTCCATGATATCTGCTGGAATTACCTGGTTGTTAATAAAAAAAGAAAACAAACAAACCACCATGATCATCCCCAAATATAGACAGGTATGCTTTATATTGTCCATCGTAATACATGTATTTCGATTGCAAAAGTAATAAAAAATGCGTATTCAAAAAAAAAACCTATATTTGCAAACATTTTTACCTCAAATTAATTTACAATGAAACGAATATTACTTGCTTTTACGACTACAATGTTAATAGGCTTTAGTTGCAGCTCGCCGGATTATTGTCAGATTTATGATTTACGCTGCGAAAATCTTACCAATCCTTTGGGTATTGATACGAACACCCCGCATTTTAGCTGGAAACTATCATCCGACCAAAACGGTACCGCACAAAAAGCCTATAAACTACTGGTTGCCACCGATAGCCTGATGCTGGAAAAAGGAAAAGCCGATTTATGGAACTCGGGTAAAGTTATAACCTCCCATTCGGTTATGATTCCCTACCGGGGGAAAGCATTACAGGCACGGACGCTCGTTTATTGGAAAACAGGCGTATGGGATGAAAAAAGCCAACAACCTGTCTGGAGTAGCATCTCCTCATTTAGTATCGGCTTGCTGGAGCCATCCGACTGGAAAGGCGCATACATCGGCTTCCCCGGCGAATCCGGCAATCCCGAAAGTCCGCTGTTGCGAAAACAGTTTGAAATTACCGATCCGGCCAAAAAAACGTTTCTGCATGTCAATTCGTTAGGATATCACGAGGTTTATCTCAATGGCGTAAAAGTAGGAACTGACGTATTGTCGCCTGCCGTGGCTCAATTCAATAAGCGTTCGCATGTGGTCACATATGATGTTTCGACGGCTATCCGGCATGGACGTAATGATCTGGTGATCTGGTTGGCGCGCGGCTGGTACCAACCCGGACTGCCCGGCGTGGCGTATGACGGCCCGTTAGTAAAAGCGCAACTGGAAGCGCTGAAAGAGGGCGCATGGGTGACGCTGCTTGCCTCTGATTCGTCGTGGACATGCAGGGAAAGCGGAATGACAGGGATAGGCAACTGGCGACCCCACCGGTTCGGAGGCGAACAGGTGGATGCATCGAAAGTGTTGAATGATTTAACGGCTTCAACCTTAGACGCCGTTGCATGGGTTGCAGCAAAGGAGGTCGAAGCGCCGAATCATGCCGTAACACCCGTATCTACCGAACCTAACCGAATACAAAAACAAATAAAAGCAGTAAATATCAATCCATTAGAAAAAAACACATGGTTAGTTGATTTGGGAAAAGTCCTGACAGGCTGGGTCGAAATTACTTTCCCGCCATTGGAAGCGGGACAGGAAATAGTTTTGGATTATTTCGACCACTGGGGTGACGGCAGTAAACCGGACAATCTGGGACAAACCGACCGCTACATCGCATCGGGTAAAAACAGGGAACAGTTCAGGAATAAATTCAACTATCACGGGTACCGGTATATTAAAATATCCAACTTAACCACTCCGCCTTCGCTTAGCGACATCAATGGTTTCCTGATTCATACAGACTATAAGGACGCATCATCGTTTCAGTGCTCCGACCCCGAAATGAACGCCATTCATGATATGGTACAGTATGCACTGCGCTGCCTTAGTCTGGGAGGCTATTTGATTGACTGTCCTCATATTGAACGCCTCGGATATGGCGGCGACGGCAATGCCTCCACACAGACGGCACAAACCATGTTCGACCTTTCCCCGCTGTATTCCAACTGGATGAAGGCCTGGGCCGATTGCATCCGGGAAGACGGGAGTATGCCCCACACGGCGCCCAATCCGTACAACGCGGGCGGCGGCCCTTACTGGTGCGGTTTTATCATCACGGCCTCATGGAAAACATACGTCAATTACGGCGACCCGCGACTGATCGAAAAATATTATCCGGAAATGCAACTTTGGTTGGAATATGTAAAAAAATATACCGTTGACGGTTTACTCCAGCAATGGCCCAATACGGATTACCGTAACTGGTATCTTGGCGACTGGGCTACGCCCGAAGGGGTTGATCAGACTGCCAAACCGTCGGTCGACATCGTTAACAATTGTTTCGTAACGATTTGCTATGCTACAATGGAAAAAATTGCCGCCTACTTAGGCAGGCAAAATGATGCATCTGTCTACAAAGCGAAAAAGGAACAACTCCAAAAACTGATACATGAACGATTTTTCGACAGCGCCGGAAATGGTTATGCGACCCAGTCACAGATCGACCTTATCTATCCGATGCTGGCGCAAGTCACGCCCGAATCGCTTGTTCCGGCTGTGACCCAAACCTTGTATACCGAAACGGAGCAAGGCAAAGCCGGTCATTTGTCTACCGGACTGGTGGGTATTCCCGTTCTGACGGAATGGGCGATTTTAAACCGTTCTGCGGATTGGGTATATGGTATGTTGAAAAAGAAAGAATATCCCGGATATCTTTATATGATTGAAAATGATGCAACCGCCACCTGGGAACACTGGAATGGTGCAAGAAGCCGTATTCACAACTGCTACAACGGCATCGGCGCCTGGTTTTATCAGGCGCTAGGCGGTATACGCCCCGATGAAAACTACCCCGGATACAGGCGCGTGATCATTTCCCCGCAAGTTCCGGCAGGTATCACCTGGGCAAAAACATCGAAAGAAACACCCCTTGGGATGGTTGCCGTCAATTGGGAAATCAAGGCCGGAACACTCCATATGGAACTTACAATCCCTCCCGGATGCACGGCCTTACTGGAACTGCCGGAAAACGTAGACGAGTATACAGTCGACGGCAAACCATATGGGAAAACTGCGTCCCGCGAAATAAAAAGCGGTCAATACAAGATTTCTTTTGCACACTGATAACACGGATTTATACATATTAACGCAGATATTTTTTTTAAAAAAATCTGTGAAAATCTTTCCAATCTGTGTCATCTGCGTGAAAAAAAAACATAAAAAATTTGCTGACTAAAAAAATAGTCGTATATTTGCAGCATCAATTTTAGAAAAGAAAACGATGCAATTAACAAAAGCCGAAGAACAGGTGATGCAATACCTGTGGAAACTGGAAGAAGGTTCGGTGCAGCATGTGCGCGATTGCTTCAGGGAACCGATACCCTCGCGCACGACCGTATCAACGATCATACGTATCCTCGAAACGAAAGGATTCGTCGGTCATAAAGCCAGCGGACGAATCTTTACCTACTATCCGCTTATACGGAAAGAAGATTATTCAAAGCATCAGCTTTTCGGTATGCTGAAAAATTATTTCAACAATTCGTTTTCCTCCATGGCTTCGTTCTTTGCAAAAGAATCCGACATGAGCCTGCAGGAAATGGAAGCCTTACTTGAAGAAACAAAAAAAGAACTGACTAAACAACCTTGAAAATCATGGAAGCTTATGGCATTTACAGTCTGAAAGCAGGCATCATCCTGACCGTGTTCTGGGGTATTTACATGCTGTTTCTACAAAAAGAGACGTTTTACCGTTTCAATCGCGGCTTCCTGCTGACAGGTATAGCCGCCGCCGTTCTGCTACCGCTGATCGTCATTCGTTATACGGTTGAAGGTTACACTCCGTCCGTACCGGCCTTTCCGCTTTCCGGGACAGAAGCCATTCCCGAAGGGACAGCAAACGACTATACATTATTACAATTGTGCATCCGGTTGCTGCCTGTCGTTTATCTGACGATCGTAGCCGTGCTGTCGATCGTTCGATGTGTCGGGGTTGTTCGGATCATCCAAACCATACGTCACGGTAATCTCAAACGGTATGCCGGTTATCATTTAATTGAATTATCCGAATTTGACCATGCCTTTTCATTTTTCCGGTTTGTTTTTATCCCTTCCAGCGTAAAAAAGGAAGAAAAAGACATGATCCTCAAGCATGAAAATGCGCATATCGGACAGAAACACTGGATCGACCTGTGTATCACAAATATACTAAGTCTGATGTGGTGGTTTAACCCGATTGTACAGTTTTACGGAAAAGCAGTCCGAAATAACCACGAGTACTTTGCCGACCGGGAGGTATTAGCCGGTTATGAGCAAAAAAACTATCAGCAAACGTTGCTTAATCAATGGTTTCATGCACGTGTATTCCCAATAGCAAGTTCATTTTCTCACAATAATAATCTAAAACGAATCAACATGATGAAAAAAAACATTTCCAACCCGACAAAGAAATTGTTCGCCTTATTGGCAATTCCGGCCATTGCTATCTTCTTAATGGCTTTTTCCCAAAAGGAATATGTAGCGAAAGATATTAAAGAAGACAAACCATTGATATTGGTGGACGGTAAAGAAATTCCAAGTATTGATAATATTCTTCCGGATGAAATTTATTCTATTACCGTACTAAAAGACAATTCAGCTACATCAATCTATGGCGAAAAAGGTAAAAACGGCGTAATTCTGATTACGTCAAAGGCGTTTGCAAAACAAAATCCTGAATCAGCACAGCTGAAAACTGAAATGGAACAACAGCATCATGAATTGGAAAAGAACAATGAAGAACAGATGACAAAGACTCTTTCGATTTCTTTTTTAAATAATTCACCATTTGACAAACCCTTACTGATGGTAGATGGTAAAGAAGTTTCAACCGTAGATAATCTTCTTCCTGAAGAAATCGAATCTATTTCCGTCCTGAAAGAAAATTCAGCAACTGCCGTTTATGGCGAAAAAGGGAAAAACGGCGTAATTTTGATAACTACCAAAAAAAGCCAAAAGTAAGAATTTAAAAAAATTACAAAAAAAACGACCCGTTGAAAAAAAATTGCAGGTTATCACACCCGATAATGTGGAAGAATTTTTATATTAGGAATGGCAAAGAATAAATTACAGAAATTTGACGAGATGGCGGGGTTTCCGCATGTGTATCAGTATCCTTTCAGCGAATTGCAGTCGGCAGGCGGTTGTCCGCTGAAAGGGCAATGGAGTAAGGCGGTTTTTAAAAACAATCATCCCATCGTCTTGGAACTCGGATGCGGACGCGGCGAATATACCGTCGGGCTGGGGCGTTTATTTCCCGAAAAAAATTTCATCGGAATTGACATCAAGGGCGCACGGATGTGGGCAGGCGCCAAAGAATCGCTCGAAGCGGGGATGAGAAACGTTGCCTTTCTCAGAACAGGCATCGAACTGATTTCGGTTTTTTTCGCACCGGGTGAAATTTCGGAGATATGGCTCACTTTTCCCGATCCGCAAATGAAAAAAGTTAACAAACGCCTGACAAGTACACGCTTCATGAATCTGTATCGCGAAATACTGATTGAAAACGGCATTATTCACCTCAAAACCGACAGTAATTTCATGTACACATACACACGTGAAATGATCAAGGCAAACCGGTATCCCGTACAGGTCAGTACGGATGACCTCTACCATTCGGGCATAGCGGACGGGATACTGTCTATACAAACACATTACGAACAGCAATGGCTCGAACGTGGATTGAACATCAAATATATCCGTTTTGTATGCACTCCAAACAAAACGCCCGTTGAGCCTGACGTCGAAATAGCGCCCGACCTGTATAAAAGCTATAACCGCCGATAATGAATAAAAAAAAATGTCTCCCGAAGGAGACATTTTTTTATTATTTCTTCACTGGTACCGCTTCAGGAACAAGGCCTTTTTTTGCCTTTCTTCGCATTTGTAACTCGTATGCGACAGGTACGGCAACAAACAGGGTGGTATAAGTTCCAGTGATGACGCCAAGCATAATGGCGAAAGTAAAACTTCGAATGGTGGCGCCGCCCAGCAGGAAGATAATAAGAACAACGAAAAACGTCGACAATGACGTATTAAAAGTACGCGATAAGGTCGAATTCAATGCATCATTGATAACCTGGGATCGAGGGCGTTTCGGATAATCCCTGATGGTTTCACGGATACGGTCGAAAACGACAACCGTGTCATTAATTGAGTAACCGATCACCGTCAGGATAGCCGCAATGAATGTCTGGTCGACTTCCATTGAGAAAGGAAGGATTTTCCACAGCAATGTATAAAAAGCGATGATACATAAGGTGTTGACCAATACCGATACAAACACGCCGACAGAGAAGCCGACATCCCTGAAACGTACCAGGATATACAGCGCCATAAATATCATGGCAATGATAACCGCCATAATAGCGCTATTCCTTATATCATCGGCCATGCTTGGTCCTACTTTCTGCGAACTTTGAATATACTCATCAGAAAACTTCGCCAGGGTTGTACCGGCAGGGAGATATTTTTTAACGCCTTCATAGATTTTTTCAATGATCTCCTCATCAACGGTCTGATTGTTATCGGCTATCTTATAGTTTGTCGATACGCGAACCTGATTGGCTGTCCCAATGGTGATTACACTGACCGCTCCGTCCAGCTGATCGTCGAGCAAGCTGCGAAGTTCGTCAGTACGGACATCCTGGTCAAAGCGTATGACATAATTACGACCTCCTGTAAAATCAATACCGGCATTCAATCCGATTGTTACCATGGATATGGAACCGAGAACAATGATTCCAATCGGTATCAGATAGGCGAATCTGCGTACGCCAAGAAAATTGAATTTCGGGTTCAGTAAAAAGTTTTCAGAAATCTTCGTCGTAAATGAAAGTTCCTTTATTTTATTTTTTGCCATTAGCCCTTCATAGACAAGTCGTGTCAGGAAGACAGCCGTCAGGAATGAAACTGCAATACCTATCAGCAGTGTCCATGCGAAACCTTTGATGGGGCCTGTACCAAAAATAAATAACACGATACCCGCTATCATCGTGGTAAGGTTACCGTCAAAAATCGCGGAGAACGCATTGCTGTAACCATCGGCAAGCGCTCTGGCAAGCTGTTTCCCGGAGCGCAATTCCTCTTTGGTGCGTTCATATATCAATACATTCGCATCGACCGCCATACCTATCGCGAGCACCATACCGGCTATACCCGGCAGGGTGAGAACCGCCTTAAAGGAGGCAAGTATGCCAAGCGTAAAGAATATATTGACGATCAGGGCGCCGTTTACAACCATTCCGGGTATTATCCCGTAGACCATACACATATAGACCATCAGGATGATTAATGCCACAATAAATGAAATAACGCCGGCTCTGATAGCTTCCTTTCCAAGTGACGGACCTATAATATCTTCCTGCGCAATAATAACCGAAGCGGCCATCTTACCGGATTTCAATACATTGGCCAAGTCTTTCGCCTCTTCTACCGAAAATTGTCCTGTTATCTGCGAGCGTCCGCCCGTGATTTCCGCATTCACCCTTGGGGCCGAATAAACCATATCATCCAGTACGATTGCGATGCAGTTGCCAATATTGTCTTTTGTCAGACGCGCCCATGCTTTAGCGCCTTCCGCATTCATCGCCATACTAACCTCCTGTTGTGCGCCTCCACCTAACTGGTTTTGAGAAAAATCCGCGTTCGCATCGGTCACCACTTCACCGCCCAATGCCGGCGATCCATCCCTGTTTGTAACTTTTAAAGCATACAGTTCATAGATTGGGTCATCAACGCCACGCGGTTTGTTAGCCCACCTGAAGATAACATTCGAAGGCAATACATCCTTCACCTGCCTCATGTTCAGCAAACTGTCAATGGTTGCCATATCCTGCTTTCTGGCCATCCCGACAATCGGACCCGGCGACGGTTGACCGCCATATACATTCGGGTAAAGAATGGCAAACAAAGGATGCAGTTTTGCAAACTCTTCATCCGTCTGGGTAGCCTCCAGCTGATCTGTCTGAAGTTGCTCCAGCAACGAATCAGCCTGAGAAGTAGCATCGGCAAGCGATTCCAGCAATTCATCTTTCTTCTCGCCCGGATCTGTTGCTTTAGCATCTCCCGTTGCTGCCTCCGTAATATTTGCAGCATTGTCAGCGCCCGTTTGTTCCTCCCTTATGCGGGCCAATAAGGCGTCTGCATCATTCAATGCGCTAAATAATTGCGGAAAATCGTAAGTCTCCCAAAATTCAAGATTTGCGCTTCCCTGTAGCAGTTTACGTACACGTTCTGGCTCCTTTACGCCCGGCAACTCAACCAGAATACGACCATCGGTCTCAAGTTGCTGTATGTTAGGGGAAACAACGCCAAACCTGTCGATACGGGTGCGTAATACATTGTATGAATTATCAATTGCACTTTTCAGCTCGCTCTTTAAGACAGCAATAACCTGCTCGTCCGAAGTCTGAAGATTGATTCGGTCTTTCAGGTCAAATGTGCCGAAAAAAGGCGATAACCGTTTGCCCGGCTCCAGCCTTCTATATTCATCAACAAACGCATCAATGAACGATCGCTGACTCGTAGACTGTCGCGCATAAGCGGTTTCAAGCGCTTTATTGAAACTTTCATCCTTGTTGTTTCCCGAAAGCGACCGGATCACATCCGCCACATTCAATTCAAGGATCACATTCATACCGCCTTTCAAGTCAAGGCCTAATGCAATTTCATTCTCCCTACATTGTTTTAATGTATATCCCAACCATACTTTTTTATTGGCTAACGAATCCAGATAGAAAACTTCCTTCGTTTCATCGCCATTCGCATAAACTGCTGCCGCCTTATTATATTTATTAGTCACAATCGAAAATGACAAATAAAAAATACAAACTAACCCCAGCATAATAGCGAATACTCTTACAAATCCTTTGTTTTGCATTGATTTTTATCTATTTATGTTATTACTTTATGATATTTTCTCTTTTTTCAACGTGCAAAGATAGCGAAAGTTGAGAGTAGAACAAAAAATGCCTGCATATTTTTTTCATTGTTGAAAGCGTTTCGTGAAACGTATCTTCCTATAAAAAAAGAAAGGTTGTCTCACGACAACCATAAACTTCTTTGTTAACCTTAAATCTAATACCATGAAAAACACGGTGCAAAGATAATACATTTTGTTTTACCCAACCAAATAAATCAACAAAAAAGTATTAATATTTATGTTTATTTAACTTTATAGCCAATATTTTCACATTTATTTGTTTATTTTAACGTGTTCTATACAATATTTAACATCGAAATTAGTAATTAAAAACTCAGTTTCTCCCATCCGCTCCCCACATTAATTTTTCCCGCAGCGTCTGGTAAAAGGTATGGTTGAATCGCTTCACTAAGCGTGTTTTGAAATCGGCTTTTTTGATTTTCAGGACAATACCGACAGGCATTTCTTCCCAACGACCGTCTAACGAAACAAGGAAGGATGACGTCCGGCTTTCTACTTTCAGCGTTATGGTATAGTCGTCCGGAATGACAATCGGTCGTACAGTCAATGAATGGGGCGCAACCGGACTTAAAATGAAGTTACAGTTCTGTGGAAGCAGGATAGGACCGTTCACGCTCATTGAATAGGCAGTTGAGCCTGTCGGCGTTGCGACTAAAAGTCCATTTGCCTGATAGGATGTGAGATAGTCATCATTCAAATACGTATGGATCGTAATGATGGACGCCGTATCGCGTTTCATAACAGCAATTTCGTTCAAAGCATAATTAAAACTGTTTACAGGTTGGGTCTCGAAAAATAATTGCAGCAAAGAGCGCTCTTCGATTTGATAATCACCCTGAAACAATTCATCCAGCGTTTCATTGATTTGATTGCCGGCAACGTCTGCCAGAAAACCCAGCCGTCCGGTATTAATTCCAAGTACAGGAATATTGTGTTTGTTAA
>Ga0082212_10005938_pt1 | contig 16520 bp, 14 predicted proteins | sample TergutNt197P3_FD_71548 | JGI IMG/M metagenome (GOLD analysis project Ga0082212, IMG submission 71548) | Neocapritermes taracua P3 segment gut microbial communities from Petit-Saut dam, French Guiana - Nt197 P3 | ecosystem: Host-associated > Arthropoda: Insects > Digestive system > Gut ... | reverse complement strand
GAAAAAATCTGTTACATCTGATCAATCTGTTGATCATTTCCTTCCGGTGATTTTTTATGTGAAATTTGTGTGATTTGATATTCTTCGTGGGACTTCGTGTTCTTCGTGGTGAAATAGTACCGTAAACGGTTACAGTGATTGCAACTAAGCATGGGTTCGCCAGAAGCGTGGTGACAAGATTGCCAGGACGACGAAAATTTCAAGCCGCCCCAGCAACATGATGCAGGTGAGCAGGAATTTTGTTGTGGATGTCAGCGATCCGAAGTTGCCGCCGGCTCCGATGACACCGACACCGGGGCCGACGTTGCACAGGCAGGTCGTCACGATGCAGGGTACGTCGAGCAATTGGCGATCGGCCAAGTAACCTTTTTGAACCCAGGTCGAATCCGGTTCGACGGCTACGATCACCACGGTAAAGACCACAATCACCGCGAAAAACAGCGCGATGTAGATCGCCACGTTATTGAGCAGATCACGGTTGACGACGTTCTTTTCGTACCAGACATTCCGCACGACGGTAGGGTGCCAGGTTTGCTCAATGTGTGCGCGGACGATTTTCGCCCCTAAAATGACGCGGAACAGCTTGATGCCACCGGAGGTACTCCCGGCGCAAGCTCCACAGAACATGATGGTGAGTAAAATCATCACCGCCGGCGCGTTCCAACTGTCGTATTGGTTGGCGACAAAACCTGTCGAAGTTGTGAGCGAAACGACGTGAAACAGCGACGTGCGGAAGGAAAAGGACACGGAAGCGGTGTTGTGTTCCGGTTGGTGGAAACTGCCGTACCAAATACCGAAAATCATCACGGCCAGCGTTGCGGTGAGAATGATGCCAACGTAGGTTCGCCACTCCGTGTCACGGAACAAGCGTCCCGGCTGACCGCAGAGGCACCAGAAAAACAGCACGAAATTCGTTCCGCCGAGAAACATGAACAGTGTCAGCACCCATTCAATGGCCGCGCCGTTGTAATTCGGGTCGGTCGTGAAATGGCCGATGCTTTGGTTGTAGGTGCTGAACCCGCCGGTGGCCATCGTCGAAAAGGCGTGACAAATCGCGTCGAACAGGCTGAGGTTCAGCATCATCAGAATACCGACGAGCACGGCGTTCAGGCCGACATAGATGCCGAACAGTGACCAGGCCAAACTTTGCACGCGGGCAAGCGGTGCCCCTTCTCCCGGCGAGCCGATGCGTTCGGTTCGCAGAACTTCTTTGCCGCCCACTCCCTGACCGAGAATCGCCACGAGCAGGACGATGATGCCGATTCCGCCGAGAAATTGCGTACAACTTCGCCAGAACAGGATGCAACGCGGGATATTTCGTTCGCTTTCGACATCGGAAAGCACCGTCGCGCCGGTTGTGCTGAAACCGGACTGACTCTCGAACAATGCGTCGATGAAACTCATTTCCACAACACCGTTTTCGTTGGGCTCACGAACGATGCCGAGATGTGACGCATTGTTCTCATAGAGATAGTAAGGCAAAGCACCGAGTATGGTCGCCAGAGTCCAGGAAAGTACGACCACGGCAATAGCCTCGCGGCGGAATAGCGTTGGTTTGGCATTCTGGCCAATGTAGCGCAGAATTGCTCCGACAACGAAACATATGCCCATGGAGCGAAGCAGGCTGGAATAACCGCCTGTTTCGACAAAAAAGAGGGGATTGGCGGGGCTGACTTTTGCGTTGTGTATATGTAATTCTTCTGTCGTGGGCGAAAATCGACACGCCCAGGGAATACTGAACGCCATCGCCAGACCAAGTGCGATGCAAACGTTGCCCAGGAGTTTGATGACCAGTCGGTAGTTCATTGGAGTGGTTGGTGGCGAGTGCTGTATCCGGTTTGGGATTGCACAAATTCGATAACGGTTTTTTCGAGAGACAATGGAAATTGGGGTAAAAAAACAACCTTATTTTTACCTTATCTTTCAACAAAGCAACCTTAGTAGCCACAAATACACCTCAAACATTTCAACCTTATTACCTTATTATGCAGAGTGATTGGAATAAGGTAATAAGGTTTGATTTTTATGAAACAATATTGCTACTAAGGTTGTTTTGTGTTGGGAAATAAGGTGAAAATTAGGTTGACTCTCGCTTACGGATAAAATGCAATACCAAGCCGAAAACACAATTAGGTAGGGCACCATGAGGCAGGGCGGTCACGCCGTGACCTCCAACGTTACAATCATATCACGGTGACGGCAAAAGTCAATCAAATACCGTGCCCCTTTGTCCTGCGTTTGCCTTATGGTAAAATATACCTTATGTTTTGTGATCCTGCGGAAAAGAAAACCATTTGGCACGGTGCCGTGACCGTGCAATCCAACGAGCGTGTTGGGGAAAACACGTTTCGGTTGCGGTTTGTTGCGCCGGAATTGATTCCCCATTTGCAGCCGGGACAGTTTCTCATGTTGCGACTGGCGAATACCGACGATCCGCTCTTGGGGCGACCGCTGGCGGTGTATCATGCCGATGCGACAAGCGGTGTGGTCGAGGTCGTCTGGCTCGTCGTGGGCAAAATGACCGAACGACTTTCGCAATTGCCCGTCGGAACGCCGCTGCAAGCCTGGGGGCCGCTTGGCAAGGGGTTTGCACTCCCGGAATGCGATCACTTGGTCATGGTTGCCGGAGGAATCGGTCAGACGCCGTTTTACATGTTGGCCGAAGAAACGCTCGGTCTTCGTACCTTTGCCGGGTGCAACGGACCGGTCAAAAAAGCGACTCTCCTGTTCGGCGCACGCAATAAAAACCGGCTGGCGTGCCTCGACGAGTTCCGCGATCTTGGTGTCGATGTGCAAGTCGCCACCGAAGACGGTTCGGAAGGCACACGAGGTTTTGTCACCGAGCTAATCGCACCGGCCATTGCCCGTGCCGAATTGCCGCGTGTGGTCATCGCCTGTTGCGGGCCGCACACGATGTTGCACGCCGCATTTCAAATCGCCCAATCGCTGGGGCAACTTCCCTGTTACGTGTCGCTTGAATCGCCGATGGCCTGCGGGCTGGGCTTGTGCTACAGTTGCGTTGTCAAGTATCGCAACGAGCTCGGTACGCCGGATGATGAGCCGGATTACGTCCGCACCTGTGTCGATGGGCCCGTGTTTGACGCGTATCGTCTCGTGTGGGATGCGTAAATCATGCGCGTCACAGGGTGACGCAGCTAACGGAGGTCACGGCGTGACCGCCCTACCATAATTTCTCCCTACATTATTTTTCCGGCACCAGCACGGCCACATCATCCGCACCGAGGGTCAAACGGAGTTGGCGGTTTTCGAGCGTTTTCACTTCGCCGGTGACGGCTTCGACGTAACGGGAAGGCGGTTGAGGAGTTGAAAAACGAACCGTCACCTCTGCCGTTTCACCGGAGTCGTTGAACACGGTAAAAATCGAATCACTCAATGCTTTTCCGAAACGCTCGACATAAACCTTGTCATTGTTGGTCGATGCAAGGGTGATCGGTTCCCAACCGGCTTCGGCAACCTTTTTGCACAGCGGCAGGTATTTTTTGAACAGAGGCCGGTCGCGTTCGTACAACTCAGGCCGCGTAAAATAATGTCCCGTCGAGGCGTCCGCACTGAAAAAGCCGGGGAACATGCCGTAAGCCAGCGACCGTTTCATAAAACGCTCCGTCGCGTCGTAACCGAATTTGGTGAAATCGGAATTCATCAGGAAGCAGAACGGTTTCGGCCCGCACAAGGCACGGCGGTACAGCAGTTGCTCGTCCGACATGGGCGACCACCGACCGTTGTGATTCCAATCGGTTTCCGTTCCCAGCACATCGAAGAGCGGGGGCAACCAGCACAGCGAATGCGGCGTCGAATTGGCCATCATCAGCTTGCCGCGTGCGTGTATGTCCTGCGAAATTTTCCGGCAATACTCGAACGTGACCAGTCCGCGAAACATCGCCGGTTGCCGGGAGTTCAGCGAAAACGTCAGCGGCGTTTCGGCGGCGGCAAAATGAGCGCGATTGTAATCCAGTTGGGCTGTGACATAGCCTTCCGCCGAGTCAACGTATTCGCCATCGAGACCGACGCCGTTCTCACCGGAATGCAACCGGCGGGCGAGTTGGTCGTTCCATTGGAGCTTAAAATTGCCGTTCTCGATGCCGGGAATGTCGTTGATGCTCCAGACGGCTCCCTTACACCACGGCGTGTCGAGCAATTGACAGACAAAGCGGCCTTGATCGTCGTGCATTCCGCTTGTGAACAGTGCTTTTGCCCGGGCGTTGCCGTCGGCGGCGAGTTTTTCCGCAATGGCCACGGCGTTTTCGTAATTGTGTGTCACATCATCGGGCATGGCCATCCACCAGGTCATCGGCTCGGTGTAGCGAAACGTGATGATGTCATGGGCATCGTCCCATGCGGTTTCGTTGTCGCCTTCCTTGAACTTGAAACCGAAATCCTCGTGATTCGGCACCTCGCTGATTTTTGCAAAGGGCATCCAGTTCCCCTGCTCCGGCGTGCGACACTCGAAATATTGCGGGAACCAATCGTAATACTTTGCCAATGCCCCACGAAAACTGTAATCATCATAAAAATTGGAATACATGAATCGAAACGTTGCCTCCGGTGATTCAGGTGTCAGAGCCACATCAACCGCAACGAATAGATCGCAGCTACACGCATTGTAACCTGTTCTGAAAAACGCAGGGGTCCCCATGTCAATACCGACTGCCTTACCAAACCCAAAATCATATATCATTTCAGGTGCTTTCGGTAACACAACCGCAGCAAAAGGATAATACGACATACGACCATTCGCCCCGGCAGATGTTTGGTGGGTCAACGAATATTCGCGATTCGGCTCGATCTTCCGTGTACTACGGGGATGCTCGCACCAAAGCAAACCTTCCATCGGCGGAATCGGCACAGAATAAACGAGTGTCAGGCAATGGTCTTTTTCGTCAGTGCTTATGAGCGTCACGGTGGTTGAGCCATAAGATTTATAACTACCCGTTTTGATTTCCACTTCCGACTCAATACCAAAGGGCGTGCCTTTCAGTTCGAGAAAATCGGAGTCGGCGGCCACATCGCGGATTTGCAGCGTCGCGTGTTTGCGCGGGATCATCGGCACGCTGTCGAACACGCCAGCGTTTTCCGGGACGGTCAGCGTCGCAAGATGAAAATCACGGAACCACGCCTTGCCGCTCTTGTCGCGCAAAAGTCCGTACATCGACAGCGAACGCACCGGCTTTTCCGGGAAAACGGCCAGGGTTTTCTTCTGCCAATCGTGCGTGCCGGTGTCAAACGGCACCGTTTGCCCCCACAGCGACGTGCCGTCCTGATACACCAGGTCGATGTAAAGGCTGTAATTGGAGTCGGGCGAGCCGGACACGTTTTCCGCACGGCTCCAGAGTTCGGCGTAAATCGGTTCTGGTTGTGTCTGGTTCAGCTCGACCCAGTACGAAACGCCGCGCCGCCCGACTGCGTTGCCGTTGTCGCACACCAGTGTTCCCGGTCGGAGTACCGATTCGTGTTCATCGACTTCGTAACCGTCTTCGTAAGGTCTGGCTCGCAAATCGGCCAGCAGATTCTTATCCGAGCGTTCGTAACGTAGCACTTCTTTGACAACTTCCTGCGACATAACAGCCGCGTTGCCAAAAAATAAAACGCCGATGAAAAGGCACAATAGGAATAGGTTTTTCATATCATTTTTCTCCTGTTTAGGTGTTGTTTACGTCCGGCGTTCAAGACGCCGGGCTAAACGTATGATGATACAGGGTTAAACGTATGATGATGGTTCGTCCGACAAGTTCGTTCCCTGGCAACCAGAATCAAGATAAGCCGTCAGCAGGATTTGTGCGGCGACCTTGTCGAGTTTCTGTTTCCGCTTTTTTCGGGCAACATTCGCTTCGATGAGATAACCTTCCGCTTCGACCGAGGTGTAACGCTCGTCGTAAAAATCGACGGGCACGCCTGTCAACTCGCCCAACCATTTTCCAAACGCGAGAGCTTCATGTGCCTTTTCGCTCAGATCGCCGCTGAGATGAAGCGGTAAACCGACGACGAATTGCGTGACCTGTTCGTCGGTCACGAGTTTGCGAAAAAACTCCGCATCCCGGGCTTCGGTCTTCCGCGTGTAATTCACCAGCGGAAACGCGATCACCCGACGTGGATCACTGACCGCAACGCCGATGCGAACCGTCCCGTAATCAATTCCGGCCACAACGCCGGGAGGTTCAGAGATTTTGGGCGTGGGAACTGTGTCACATTGCCGGGGATTCATGTTCTTCGCGATTCTTATCGGCAATCTTTTCCCGGACTCTGGCAAGAGCGTCTTCTACCGAATCAAACTGCCGGTAGTATTCACACAACGCATCAATTGTTGGATACTTTTGAGCAATTTCTTCGCGATGTCGACGTAACAAAATAAGCGGGTCACTTTTGTCTGGAATATCCAACAGTTTCAATTCCTCAAAGTTCATTGTCATATCAATACTCCATTGTCAGCAAATGTTGTTCCGGGGTAAGTAAACGAGGCAACAAGAAACCCGAATCAGACACGGCGGCTTCAATCAAATGACGCCGAGCGTCCGTCGCAATATGTTTTTGGTTCCACGTAATCAGGAAATCCATTTCGTACATCGTGGCGCAGGCAATATGAACGGCATCCGCTTCGGATTTTGGGGGAATTGCTCCGGTTTGAAGCAATGTTCGTGCCAACGATTTGACCGATTCGTTCACTTGAAGGATGGGAATTCCTACGACGATTCGTAACCTTGCTTCTGCTGCTTGGGGATCGCCTTCTTCAATTTCTTCAATCACCGTTTCGGAAATAAACATTTCAAAACGGTTTCGTTGCGTCCACCAATCGTGCGTCAATTTCTGCTTGGCATTGACGACAATATCCCGTGACGGCCACGCTGTCAGGTAACTGATCGTTGAAGATTCGATGTAAACTTTTGACTTACCCATAATTATATTCTATGTTAAAGCGTGATGAATGGCAAGGGCAAATCTTGCGAACCGTCCCGTAATCAATTCCGGCTACAACGCCGAGGGCTGCGACCCCTACATCAGATATATTTTAGCACGCTTCGGCCTGTTCCTGTACAGGTCGCACGATTTTTCTCCTTTTCTCCAGCCTCATTTTTCTTCCTTGCAATGACCTTTCTCATACGCTAAGGAACGGTAACAGAATAACCTTGACAACAATTTTTTCAACGCGGAACACATGGAAAAACGGAACACACGAAATTCCGTTATTTCCGCCTTTCCGCGTGTTCTGCGTTAAAAAGATCACTGTCCTATTTCACCACGAAGGACACGAAGAACCACGAAGAGTATTTTTAAAAAACCTTCGTGTCCCTTCGTGCTCTTCGTGGTGAAAAGAGGTATGTTTTTATACTGTTTCTCACCCAAATCCACCGTTACCCATTCGTCCTTGAACCAATCGTCTGACATTCTGATTCTTTCCCTGATTTCCACAAATTGACAATCACACGGAGTTGCTTACAATAAGGATATTCTACTCCGGTTTCGTAAAATTCCCAATGTCAAAATACTGGTGGGGTACAATAAGGGACGTAAGCCTCGTCGTCATCAACCCGAAACCGGAATAGAGCCATTACAAAAATCCTCACTTTAACGGGATTTTTTTCCAAATAGACTCTAAATATGAAAAAACAAAAAGCCGCAGCTGCCAAATGTCGCGAAACTCTAGCCCGGGAAAAAACGAGAGGCATAACAATCAACACCTTGTGACCCAAGAAAGTGTGATTGATGACGAACTCTTGGAAAAAATGCTTGTTTCATCGGGCATTGCAGGCAGATTTCGCCATTCATACACTTGTGACTCGACGAATGATGTCCTGAAAAAGCTCTCGCAGAGCATATTGTTGCGCGAGTCCCAAAGGCTCAATTCGTTTGTGAAACCTCCTTCATTTAATGATAATCCTGTTGAATGGGCCAACCAAATTCTAGCACCAAGAGAGTTACCCTTTGTTCTCGTTGCCGACGAACAGACAGCCGGACGCGGCCGGCAATCGAACACTTGGTGGACCGGAAGCGGCTCGTTGGCTCTTTCGATGTTACTCAACGCGAAGCAACATGGTCTGAAACCGCAACACTCGGCCCATCTTTCCCTTGCTATCGGCTTGGCCACGATGCAAGCACTCAAGGTCATCACAAAGTGGACATTAGACATAGAGGAAGATGACGGCGACAAATACACCGCCGCCATGCCAAAGATCGAAATCCGTTGGCCGAACGATGTTTACGTCAATGATCGCAAGATCACCGGCATTTTGATCGAAGCACCGAACATGCACCACATCGTCATCGGAATCGGCGTCAACACGAACAACTCGGCGGCTGACGCACCGGAAGAAATTCGCGAAAAGATTTCGACTTTGAGCGATGTTCTTGGCCGGAAAATCGATCAGCCGCGTTTTATTTACACACTGTGTCGTGAAATTATGGATATTTTGAATTATTTTCCGTCACAGTTGTCTCAACTTATCGAAAATGTCGAAGCGAGCTTGTACCAAATGGGCAAAATGGTCAATATTTCACGTGAGAACGAACAAGTCACGGGAAAATGTCTTGGCTTAAATCCCGACGGGGCATTGCGGGTGCTGACCGAGGCCGGTGAAGTGGCCGTGGTATCCGGTGTGGTCATTTGATAGGCATCCAATGGTGAAATTTCTGTGTTTTTCTTGTACATGGGATTGACAAACTCCATTTTTCAGATAAATTTTTCGGTTTCTATATTAGGTGAGAACCTTACAATGTGTCTTGTCGCAAAATTGACAGGTTTATCATACTCAGAATCAACGCGGTTTATTGAACGGAAAAGACAAAATAGTTACAGGAATCATTTTCGAGAATTTTCATGCCGACAATCAATCAACTGGTTCGCAAGAATCGAAGACAGCAAAAATCGAACAGCAAATCGCCTGTTCTTGACAAATGTCCGCATAAACGGGGTGTGTGCCTCCAAGTGCGTACCATGCCGCCGAAGAAGCCGAATTCCGCACTTCGTAAAATCACGCGTGTTCGCCTTTCCAACGGCAAAGAGGTCACCGTTTATATTCCCGGTGAAGGCCACTCACTTCAGGAACACTCGATTGTCCTCATTCGCGGCGGTCGTGTCCGTGACCTGCCGGGTGTGCGTTATCACGTCCTTCGCGGAACGCTTGACGCCACATCGGTGGATGGTCGCCGCCAAGCTCGCAGTAAATACGGCACGAAAAAAGGTGCCGTTGCCGCTAAAAAGAAGAAGTAAACAGTTCATTTTGCAAGGAAAAAAGAAGAGATGGGACGAATCACAGCCAGTCAAAAACAACTCAAGGGCGATCCGGTTTACAATTCCATGTTAGCCGGAAAGTTTATCAATTGCCTAATGCACGATGGAAAAAAGACCGTTGCGCAAACCGTTTTTTATGAAGCGTTAAACAAAATCGCCGAAAAAATTACCGACAAATCGCCCATTGAAGTTTTTACACAAGCGATTGAGAACATCAAACCGGACATCGAAGTCCGCTCAAAGCGAGTCGGCGGTGCCTCGTACCAGGTTCCGATGCGAGTGATGCCGAACCGCCGCCTTGCGTTGGCTATTCGTTGGCTCCTCATGGCCGTTCGTGATAAAAAAGGTCAGCCGACTTCCCAAAAATTGGCCACCGAACTGATTAACGCTTATCATAAGGAAGGTGCGGCCATCACACGACGCGAAAACGTCCACCGCATGGCCGAAGCAAATAAGGCATTTGCTCACTTCGCCAATTGATGGTTTCAATGGCCGGGAAGTGCTGTTATTAATGCCTGTTAACAATCTGCCCAATTGGCGATATTTAGACTATCGCCAGTAAGAAATACCCCCACCATATATTGCGGTGGTCACGGCGTGACCAACCGGTCTTGTCTCAGGAATTGGTCGAGGAACTCAAACGATTTCACGGCGTTGACGCGGTGGGGGCCTTTGAACCAGTCAATGCCGAAACGTTCGGGGATGTCGAGCAGCCCTTGGTAGAGGTGCAGTACTTTGCCGTATTCATAGCCGACTTCCTCGTCCCAACCGACGCCGTCGAAATTTCCCCGTTCGATGAAAAACGGACGCGGGGCGATCAATGCGGCAAGGTCGGCGTAGCTGAACGTATTGCCCAGGTCGAATTCAAACATCTCGTATTCCTCCGTGAAAATGAAGCTGGGCGGATAAAACGTCGATGCCATTTTGACATCGTAACGTCCGAAATCGCCCGAGGTCACGACGAGTTTGTACTCGTCGATGAGCGGCGGCAGTCGCATTGCGGATTTTCCGCCGTAGGAATGCCCGTAAAATGCGAGGCGATCCATGTCAACGTTCGGCAGCGTGGCCAGCCAACGCACGACTTGCCGTTGCATGGAGAGCATCAGAGCGAAACAGGTTTTCTTGAGCGGATACGCCTTCCGCTGGATTTGCCGATGCCGGTCTTCCAGCATATAAAGATGCTGCGGCGCAAACGTGATGTAACCCTTCCGTGCAAGTCGCGTCAGTATTCCTTCGAGCCGCACCATCGCACCGGCACCGGAGTTTTCAAGCAGTTCCTCCACCCGGGTGTTGCGACCGTGTTGCACAACAACCGTCGGATATTTTTCACCCGGTTGCAAGTTCTTTGGCAGAAACAACAGCCCATACACGAACATGCCGGGATAAAGGTCCATCACGACTTCATAACCGACAATCTCGTCCGCTTCGTAAGCCTGGCGGGAGCGAACGTTCAGCGGTAAAAATTCCTTGTCGAACTTGCCGAGAATTTCGCTTTCCAGATACTCCTTGTAAAACTTCGTCGATTGTTCGTAAGCGTCGAGCGACGACATGTCGAGTTGTGACATGAAGAGCGTTCGCGTCAACGGCGACCGTTGCAACAGGTTTTGAGTGTGCTTGTCGAGGGCGTCGACCATCCGGCGTTCGCGTTCTTTGGCGGAATTTTTCCAGTCTGAAGTTCGAACACTTTCCAACTCAGGTCGTGGCAGTTCTGGGATGACAGTATTTTTCAACCAATCTTGCTTCCCGGTCTTTTCAGCAAGCGGTGCGACGAATGATTGGGCAAGTTTTACTTCGGCATCGGCGATTTCCGGATTCGGCGGAGTGAGCTTGCCGATGGCACCGCCCCTGCCGCGCGGGATTTCTTCAACCGTTCCGCTTTCCGGCGTGATGATATTCAGTTTTCGCGGAAAGATCATCGCCGCGAGATGGGCATCATCGAAACGTTCCAATCGTCCAAAAACGTTGCGGTCGATCGGCTCTTCCCACATATTGTTGCGGTTGTCGAAATACCCGGAAACGGTCACTTCATCGATCCGATTGTCCAGGGCACCGGCGTACAGGGCGATCATTCCGCCGTCCCGATATCCCCAGACGTGGATACGAGCATCTTTCGTTGTCTCATTCTTTTGCAGCCAATCGACAAGGGCGAGTACCTGCTGGACTTCATACCCGATGAGATGCCGTCCCATTTGAAAGGCGGAGCGATACAAATACTCGCGGTTCGTCAATATGGCAGTGCGGGAATTGGGATACGGTGCCGAAAACTCGCCGAGCGAACGACTCACGGTCGTCGGAATGAAGGTGAAATTGCATCTGTCCTCTGCGGAGCAAATACTTGTGAACAAATCTTCCGGAAGTTCGCCGGCATCGGGAATTACGATGTCAATCTGTTTTAGAATATCAACTATATCGACTATATCGGCCTTGGTAGGTGATCTGAAATGCGGCATGATGATCAACCCCTCGGCGGTGTAATCGTCGAACACCGGCCAGCGAATTGCCAAAGCGTCAGCAGATTCTAGACTAATGACGGGATAACTCATCATATTATTATTGATACATTCCAGAGCTTCAAAATCGACACGGGCATCGACCACGCCCAGAATTCTGGCAAGTTCCTTGCGATTGGCTTCGATGGATTTTTCGTAAGCCTCAACGGATGACAGATCACTGTGCCAGAACGACTCCTGCCGCTTGACGGTTTCGAGCGTTTCGGCAAGGAAAAAGGCATCGGCGGATTCGATCAGCTTTTCGACGATGTCGCCTTCCCAGTCGAGTTTTGCCGTACCGGGCAACGGTCCGCCCGGCGATTTGATGATTTCCGACGGTACTTGCGCATAAGCCGCAACAGAAAACATGACGATCATCATTGTGAGTAAACGGTACATGAACAAACCTCCATACAGTGGTGATGAATGGAAGTCATTTTACATCCCGGTCATCGTGTTGTCAAATCAGAAGTGCCGCAGCGTGGTGTTTGAGCGGTTATGCCGAGACTGACGTAAAGGAATTCGGACCGATGTCACACTGCGCGTCTCAATGTAACGCGACAAACATTCGCAGTACTCTTGACGTGTACAATAATCTAATATTGGCTTTACATTTTTGATAGGTTTTATTGGCAATGAAACTAAATTTTAAAAAATGTCAAATTGACAAAATGAAAGGTATTGTCATTTGACGATATTCTTGTTATAAATTCTCATATACCGTTACTGTGATTCCGCTTTGTATGCGATGAAACCGTTTAGCTGAGTGTCTTACATACCAGATTCACAATTTGCGAAGAGGGACAAACATCGTGGGTAATTTTCTTCAGGTTGACCTGAAAGACAGAGTGGCCGTCGTGACCGGTGCGACACGGGGAATCGGTCAGGGTATTGCCGAGGGTCTTGCCGCAAATGGTGCCAAAGTGGCCTGTATCGGCACCAACGCCGAGCGATTGCAACAAACCGTCGCTGACATCAACGTAAATGGCGGTGAGGCAGTGGCTTACGTCTGTAACGTTGCCGTGACGGAAGAGATCAATAAAACGGCCAAAGAGATTTTGGGGCGTTTCGGCAAAGTCGATATTTTGGTCAACAACGCCGGCATCACGCGAGATATGCTCGTTCGCCGACTGACGGATGAACAGTGGGACGATGTGATTGCGATCAACCTCCGTGGGCCGTTTCTGATGACCCGTGCATTTTGTGAGGCCATGCGCAAAGCCAAATATGGGCGGATAATCAATATCACCAGCGTCAGCGGTCTGCAAGGCAACGCGGGTCAGTCGAATTACAGTGCGTCGAAGGCTGGGTTGGTCGGTTTTACACGAACAGTCGCGTTGGAATTGGCCAACCGCAATATTACTGTCAACGCGGTGGCACCGGGGTTTATTGATACCGATATGACCGCCGTTTTGACGGACATCGTCAAACAGGTGGCCAAAGACCAAACACCGGTCGGTCGATTTGGCCAGGTGGAGGACGTGGCCAACGCCGTGCTATTCCTGGCGAGTGACAAGGCATCGTTCATCACCGGACAAGTGCTACCCGTTGATGGCGGTTTGACCGTTTAGCGTGTTGTTGAAACATCAAATTTTGTTTTCATTAATATTAATTCAGGAGAAAAAACCGTGTCTTCAGTACCAGAAAAAGTCATTAACATTATTGCCGATCAGCTTGCCGTCAGCAAAGACCAGATCACGCCGGAAACCGACATTGCCAACGATCTCGGTGCCGACTCGCTCGACATTGCCGAGTTGATGATCGCCTTCGAAGAGGAATTCGACATCAGTATCACCGAAGGTCAGGATGAAAAAATTTCGACCGTCGGCCAGGTGATCCAATACGTGGAATCGCGATTGAATGTCGATGCCTAGAAAAAACGTTGCCAGTAGCAATCAGAGCCGCGACGGTAACGAAGCGGTCAAATAAGTGTAAACCTACAATCACAGGAAAGTTTTTCCTGATTCGACCGCTCGGTGACCCTCGCGGCTCTGATTTAAACTTCGTGTTTATCATGAGGAAAAACACTATCCATGAACGGTAACAATTGATGAAAGAATAGAGTCTCATGGGTTCCCGCGTTGTCATCACTGGGATGGGGCATGTCACTCCGTTGGGTTGCCCCGTCGGTCAGGTTTGGGATGCGATATGCCAAGGGCAAAGCGGCATTCGTACCATCACGAACGATTTGCATCTCGGTTTTCGCTCGAAAATCTCAGGAGACTGTATTGATTTCGATCCGGGGCGGGTAATTGAGCCAAAAGACATTAAAAAAATCGACCGTTTTGCACAATTCGCCATCAGTGCGGCGGAAGACGCTGTTGTGCAATCGGGGCTTGATTTTTCGCATACAAACCGTCATCGTTGTGCGGCCTTGATTGGTTCGGGCGTCGGTGGTTTATTGGAAGTCGAAACGAACTTCGAAAAATTGCTCGAAAAAGGACCTTCGCGGGTTTCGCCGTTTACCATTCCCAAGATGATGCCGAACGCAGCCGGCGGTCTTGTTTCCATCCGGTATGGGTTGCACGGCCCGTCTTATGCCGTGGCCTCAGCATGCGCCAGTTCATTGGACGCTGTTTCGTTTGCCGCGCGGATGATCCGTGACGGCGATATGGACGTTGTCATCACAGGCGGTTCGGAAGCGGCATTGACGCGATTGGGAATGGCGGGGTTTTGTGCCATGCGTGCCCTTTCGGAACGAAACGATGCGCCGGAAAAGGCAAGCCGTCCCTTTGATCGCGACAGGGACGGTTTTGTACTTTCCGAAGGCTGCGGCCTGGTCGTGCTGGAAAGCCTTGAACACGCACAACAACGCAAGGCGGATATTTATGCCGAACTGCTCGGATGCGGCGTGTCTTCCGACGGAACACATATCACGCAACCCGACGAAAGTGGAAATGGTGCCGCATACGCAATGGCAGCGGCTCTGCAAAATGCCAAACTGGATCCCGACCAGATTGATTATATCAACTCGCATGGAACGAGTACGATTTTGGGTGATATTGCAGAAACGAATGCCATCAAACAAGTGTTCGGCGAATCGGCTTATCGCATTCCTATTTCGAGCACGAAGAGCCAGATCGGTCATCTTTTGGGCGGAAGCGGCGGCGTCGAATTGATTTTTTGCGTCAAGGCCATTGAAACTGGTGTCATTCCGCCGACGATCAACCTGGATGAACCCGACCCCAAGTGCGATCTCGACTACACGCCGCACCACGCCCGAGAAAAGAAAATCGACTGTGTTCTCAGTAACAGCTTCGGATTCGGCGGGCATAACTCAACAGTCGTCGTCGGCAAGTTTCGTGATTAGCTAATCTGAGCAAGAAGTCATCAGAGCACGAAGCGTTAGCGAGTGATAAGTTAGCCGCGTCGCCCTGCGACGCGATTAAAGAGCGGTTTTGCCGTGACCGCATCCGGGAGACAGATCATGGCCACGCGGTCGCGAAAAGCCGAATCTACGAAAAAAACCGACAAAACGAACGATCGGGGGCTTGTACCATACACCTCCAGGCCGGACACTTCTTCCGAAAAACAAGACCTGTTTGCGTCGCTTGGTTTGGGACAATCGCGGAGCTGGTTGATTGGAACAGTTGCGGCTCTCACGGCGGCAACGTTGATTTTGAACGGTGACGGCCTGACCTTTGAAGGCGACAATATTCTTATTGCGCTGATTTGGATGTTTCTTGCTGCAGCATTGCTGTTTGCCCGATGGTATCGCAACAAGCCGTTTTCGTTTGGCGAACATGATGACGAAACCAAAGGTCGAGCTACCGTCCGATGGTTTGACATTGTGGCTGCGGTGTTTTTCGGCTGGGTGTTCGTTTCGTTTACTGTTGTGTGGTGTTTGGGCGATGGTGCGCCGCGTGCCATGCTGACGATGCTGGCTCACTGGGGCGGATTTGCCGCGATGTTCGTAACCTGGCGATTGCTGTTGAACGGTCGCCGGATGATTCGCGGTATGTTATTGCTGTTTGTTGCGGTGGTCATTGGCGAATCATCGGCGGCATATTATCATTATTATCATGTCGGCCCCAAAACACGACAAGAGTATTTGGTTGCACAAAAAGAGTCGGAAACAAACAACCGCCTACAAATGACCGGCGAACAGCAATTATACCAAAACCGGGTTGAAAGCCCCGAACCGTTGGGAACATACAGCCTGACGAACTCGCTGGCAGGCGTTTTGACTCCCTGGTGTGTGTTTTTGTGCGGAGTGGTCTTGCTGGGGAAATCCGATTCATCATCTCATCGCAGTTGGCATCTGGCTGTCATCACTGTGTTGACGATCGCGTTCGTCGGTTTCATTTTGCTGATGACCCACAGCCGTTCGGGGATGCTTGCGACGCTGTTCGGTGTGACTTGCCTGATCGGCTACATGATTGTAGCCAAAATGCGCAATAAACGAGCGTTGTTTGGTACAGCGGTTGGCGTCTGTATTGCCGTTGCGTTGGGGTTGGGAATCGGTTTTGCATCAGGCGGACTTGCCGACACATTACTCTCCGGCGCGACGAAATCGTTCGGCTATCGCATTCAATACTGGCAATCGAGTTCACAATTGATCGCCGATCACCCGTTATTCGGTAGCGGGATTGGTAATTTCCGTGAGTATTACACACTCTACAAATTGCCGACGGCCAGCGAAACGATCGCTGACCCACACAACCTGTTTTTTGAAGTTGCGACCAACTCGGGATTGCCGGCACTGGCCTGTTTTGTCGTGTTGCTGGGGGCTGCAATCGTTTGTGCCTTGACATTAAGACAAAATGATGTGTTTCTTGTGCAGTGCGAAA
>Ga0082212_10005937_pt1 | contig 16523 bp, 13 predicted proteins | sample TergutNt197P3_FD_71548 | JGI IMG/M metagenome (GOLD analysis project Ga0082212, IMG submission 71548) | Neocapritermes taracua P3 segment gut microbial communities from Petit-Saut dam, French Guiana - Nt197 P3 | ecosystem: Host-associated > Arthropoda: Insects > Digestive system > Gut ... | reverse complement strand
GCGGCGGTCCGCCGCGGGGTGTTTTTTTGGGGGGGGGGGGGGAGGGAGGGGCGCATACAGCCCGCACCACCTTGGCAACGATGCAGGGCGGAAGCCCTGCGCTCCCGGCATTGCGCTCCCGGCATTGCGAATGCCCGCACCACCTTGGCACAGATTACACCGCGCTGCCGACGCGCGTGACATGCGCCTCGCCGGAATAGACGGGGGCGAGGCCTTTGGCGGTCTTCAGGAGCAATGCGCCGTCGGGCGCGATGCCGCAGGCGATGCCTTCGGCGGGGATGCCGGAGAGCTCCATGCGGACGGGCTTGCCGCGCAGGAGGTCGAGCAGGTTGACCTGCTGGGCGAGGGCCTTGAACCCGAACGCCCGCCACTCGTCGTAAAGCGGCTCGAAGCGGTTGAGGATGGCGGCCAGCACGTTCTCGCGCGGCAGGGGCGCACGGGCCTCGATGGCGATGGAGGTCGCGGAGGCGCGGAGCTCGGGCGGCAGCTGGTCGGCCGTGACGTTCACGTTCACGCCGATGCCCGCGATGAGGTAATCGATGGCGCCGCCCTTGAGCTGCATCTCGCAGAGGATGCCGCAGATTTTGCGGCCGCTGACGTAAATGTCGTTGGGCCATTTGATTTTCGGCTGGAGCGCGGGCGCGCACTCGGCCAGCGCCTCCGCGACCGCCAGCCCGATGACCAGCGGCAGCGATCCCGCGCACGACGGCGCGACATCCGGCCGCAGCACCAGCGAGAAATAGAGGTTCACGCCGACCGGCGAGAACCAGCCGCGGCCCATGCGCCCGCGCGCGGCGGTCTGCGTGTCCGCCGCGATGAGCAACCCCTCCGCCGCACCGGCCGCGCCAGCCGCGTCCGCGTCGCGGTTCGTGGAGCCCGTCTCCGTCAGGAAACGGAACTCGCGCCCGATACGTTTTGTCGCCATAGGAACTGACTGCGCATCCATCTTCATCCCCCCAGACTTACCATTGGTGCGCGGCGGACGCGAAGAGCCACCGGCATTCCATGCGTATCCCAAAACCACTCATCGCCCTGCCGCGCAGGGCTCTTCATCTCCCGTTGTTTTCCTGCGGTGCCGCGAGCACGTCTTCTCATGCTTTTGCTCTCTTGCCTTGGCATTTCAGGGCTCTCGAGTTTTAGAGCTTCATTGCGCGGTGGGCAATGTCCGTGCGGTAGTGCGCAGCGTCGAAGCTGATTTTTGCGACCGCCTCGTAGGCGCGGGCGACGGCCGTTTCGAGGTCCGCGCTGAGCGCGGTCACCGCTAGCACGCGCCCGCCCGACGTGACGACGCTGCCGCCCTTGAGCGCGGTCCCGGCGTGGAACACGACGGTGTCGGGGAGGGCGTTGCCCAAGCCTGAAATCACATTGCCCTTCGCATAGTTTCCGGGGTAGCCGCCGGCTGCCATCACGACCGTCGCTGCGGCCTCGGGGCGGACGTTGATTAAGCCGTCGTGCAGCGTCCCGTCGATGCAGGCCTCCAGCGCGGGGATGAGGTCGCCGCCGATGCGCGGCAGCACGGCCTGCGTCTCGGGGTCGCCGAAACGCGCGTTGAACTCCAGCACGTTGATGCCGCGCGGGCCGATCATCAGCCCGGCGTACAGCACGCCTTTGTAGGTGATGCCGCGCCGCTTCAGCTCGCGCACGACGGGGAGGATGACGCGTTCCTTGATGACGGGGAGCAGGTCGGGCGTGACGACGGGGGCCGGTGAGTACGCGCCCATGCCGCCCGTGTTAGGCCCTTGGTCGTTATCGAAAATCCGCTTGTGGTCCTGCGACGACGGCAGGATGACCGCGTTCTCGCCGTCAACGAGCGCGAGGATGGATGCCTCCTCGCCGTCGAGGAAATCTTCAATCAGCACCTGCGCACCCGCGCTGCCGAACACCGCATCCACGAGCATCGCGCGGATGGCCGCGGCGGCCTCCTCGCGCGTCTGCGCGATGACGACCCCCTTGCCCGCCGCAAGCCCGTCGGCCTTGATGACGACGGGGAGCGCGAACCCGTCCAGCGCGGCGACCGCCGCATCCGCATCCGCGAACGCCAGCGACCGCGCGGTGGGCACCCCAGCGGCGGTCATGATTTCCTTGGAGAACAGCTTGCTCCCCTCCATGCGCGCCGCGGCCTTGCACGGCCCGAACACGCGCAGGCCCTCCGCCTCGAACGCGTCCGCGATGCCCATGCACAGCGGCACCTCCGGCCCCACGACTGTCAGGTCCGGCCGGTTCGCCTTTGCCCACGCCAGCAAGGCCGGCACGTCCTCTGCGGGAATCGGCACGTTCTGCGCGAGCGCCGCCGTGCCCGCGTTCCCCGGCGCACAAAACAAAACGGGCCTGCATGAATCCTGCGACAGCCTCCACGCGATGGCATGTTCACGTCCGCCACCCCCGACGACAAGAATTTTCATGCGCAGTAAGATACGTGCTTTGCGTGAGCAAAGCAAGTCAATAGTTTCGTGAAAAACAGGTTGGATAATCGTGGCGCGAGGCCGTTCATGTCGCGGTGGCGGCGAGGGCGCGGCCGGCGGCGCGGCAGTTGTCGAGGGTCGCGGCATCGGGGGCGAAGCGGCAGGCGACGGGCTCGCGCACGGGCGCGGCGCCCATCTCCGTGAGGTAGCGCGTGATCTCGTCGATGCTCTTCGGCGCCCAGCCGTAGGACCCGAAGGCGAGGCTGGACTTGCCTTTGGGCTTGAGGCCGCGCAGGTAGGTGAGCGTGGCGGCCATGCGGGGCATGACGCCGGAGTTGAGCGTGGGCGAGCCGACGGCGAATGCGGCGCAGTCCATGACCTCGGTCACGATTTCCGTGTCGGACGTCGCGGCGACGTCGATCACTTTCACGTCCGCGCCGGACTCTGCCGCGCCCGCGCCGATGGCGTCGGCCATGCGCCGCGTGCTGTCCCACATGCTGGCGTAGAGGATGATGATTTTCTTGGCGGGCTTGCAGGTCATCCAGTCTTGGTAGCAGGCGAGGATCCGCGCGAAGTGGCTGCGCCAGATCACGCCGTGCGAGGGCGCGACCATGGCGAGGTTCAGCGCGCTCAGGCGCCCGAGCGCGGCCGCGACCTGCCGGCCGTAGGGCAGCACGATGTTGGCGTAGTAGGTCTTGGCCTCTTGCAGGACCTCGCCCATGTCGGCGGCGTCGTCGAAGTGGGCGGAGGAGGCGTAGTGCTGGCCGAACGCGTCCATGGAGAAGAGGAGGGCGTCCTCTGGCAGGTAGGTGGCCATGGACTCGGGCCAGTGTACCATGGGGGTGTCGAAAAACTGGAGCGTCTTGCCGCCGAGCGGGAGGGTGTCGGTGTCCTTGACGATGCGCCACTTCCAGCCAGTGGTGTCGTGGTGGCGCGCGAGCGCGTCTTGGCATTTCGCGTTGCAGACGACCGCCGCGTTGGGGCAGGCCTTGAGGGTCTCGGGCAGGCCGCCCGCGTGGTCGGGCTCGGCGTGGTTGCAGACGACGTAGGCGATCTGCTCCAGCGGCACGAGGCGGCGCACGTTCGCCAGGAAGTCCGGCGCGTATTTCGCCTTCACCGTGTCGATGAGCGCGTTCTGTTGGGCGGTGACGAGATAGGCGTTGTAGGTCGAGCCGCGGCCCGTCCTGTAGCCGTGGAAGTCGCGGACGTTCCAATCCACACACCCCACCCAGAATATCCCTTTGGCCAGTTGCGTTTGCATACGTCCTTTCCGTTGGTGGTTGGCAAGCCGCTTATTTCGCCGCGGCCAGAATGATCAGGTCTTTCAGGGGCGGGCATTTCGCGGCGAATTTCGCGACCTCGCCTTGGCGTGACGTGCCGATGAGCATGAGGCAGTAGGTCAGGTGCTCGGCCTCGGTCTTCGGCTCTGCGGCGAACTCCAGTTTCTCGTCGGGCGTCAGCTCGTAGATTATGATTTCGTGCGTGCGCCCGTAGGCCTCGATGGTGATGATGCCGTTGGCGATGCTGCGCGGGATCATGTCGCGCGTGCGGCCTTTCCAGTTGACGGAGAGCGAGCGGCCGATTTTCGCGCGGACGCCGGACTCGATCAGTTTCTCTGCGGTCGGCGCGGCGGCGAGGATTCCGAGCATGGCCTGTTTCTTGGTGAAGGGCGTGGTGTCTTCTGCGAGGCGTTCGCGCGCGATGCTGACGGCGCCAGCCTTGAGGTCCGCGGCGACGGCGGTGCGCAACGCTTTCGGCATCTCGACGGTTTTCTCCGGCGCGGGCGCGGGCGGCGCGTTCGTCGCCGCCACGGGGGGCGCGTTCGTGCGCGCGGGCGGCGGCGCAGGGTCAGCGGCGGGCGGCGCGACGGCCGTTGGCGGCGCGGGGTCGTCCGGGGCCTCGGGGACGGCGGCCTGCTCGATGGGCGTGTCCGGCGCTGCCCCCGCCGCTTGGCGCGACGGCTGCCAAATGCCGCGATACCAGAACAGGAGCGCGAACCACGCCAGCAGGAGCAGCGACATGAAGGCCGCCGTCAGGAAGTTGTGCCGCGCGATGTCGCGGTTATGCTCATCCTCCCACTGTGCGCTGTGCCGCGCCTTTTGCGTCAGGCGGATGGACTTGCGCGTGTCGCTCTCGTTCTCCTGCCCCGCCTCGTCCCCCGCCTCGCCCACCGCCATCGCGGCGAGCATCGGCTCGATCAGGATCGTGCTGAGGTACGCCTCGTCCGGGTGGACGCAGCGCGGCTCCAGGTCGTTCAGGAGGCACTTGACGTCATAGCGCACCGCCCGCCAGTCCGCGTACCTGTTCACGGGGTTCTTCATCATCAGGCGGTGGATGAACCACGAGAACGCGACGGGGATATGGCTGTTCAGTTGGTGCGGCGGCACAATCTGCGCGCGCACGTGGCTCTCGAGGATCTCGACCGCGTCCAGCGTGTCGAACGGCGCGCGCCCGGTGGCGAGCATATAGAGCAGCGCGCCGAACGCATACATGTCCGACTGCGTCGTCAGCGCGCTTTGCCCCTGCGCGTATTCCGGCGAGATGAAGCACGGCGCCCCGACGATGTGCCCGCCGTCCATCTCGGCCGTGTCCATGCCGGGCCTCGAGACGAACGCCAGGCTGAAGTCCGTGATCTTCGCCACGCCGCGCGGGTCGAGGCGCACCGTCGCGCCCTTCAGGTTGCGGTGGACGACGTGCGCGGAATCCCACAGTTGCTCGAGGCCGAACGCCAGCGACGACGCGATGTGCAGGATCTGTTTCAGCGGGAACGGGCCCGAGCGCGCGAGCGCCTCCTCCAGCGTCGGGCCGTCCACATGCTCCATCACGACGTAATGCAGGTCGCCGTCGCTCACGATGTCGAACACCGACGCGATGGACTCGCTCTTCAGTTTCGCGAAGCACCGCGCCATCGCGAGGAAACGCTCGCGCTCCGCCCCGTGCCGCGCGAAATCCGGCTTCAGTATCTGAAGGCAGACGGTGCGGTTCAGCGTCACCTGCTGCGCCTTCCAGATGTCCGTCTGCAACGTCTCCTCCATCTGCTGGAGCAGGCGGAAGCCTTGCTGCTCTATGACTCTCGTATCCACTCGCTGACCATTTGCAAAAAATTCAATATACCACATTCCCGCCGCCGCCTCAAACCGTAAATGGCGCGGATTGAAAATAAAAAAACGCCCCGCTGCCGACGGCAACAGGAGCGTGTCCCTCAAAAATGGCTCCGGCGGCAGGATTCGAACCTGCGACCAATTGGTTAACAGCCAACTGCGCTACCACTGCGCTACGCCGGAACAAAGCACTCGGTCGTTCCTCCTCGCGGAAGAAAGAAAATTTAACATACCACATTCCGCCCCCAAAAGTCAATGATGAAAAGAGAAAATTTCCAGAATTTTCCCATCCGCCCGTTACCCTTGCTTGCGCTTGACTCTGCGGCCAGCCGGCCGTATAATTACGCGTCACTGATTGTGCAGTCTCTTTTAGGAGAAGAAACCGATGACGATTAAACCGCTGAAAACCTACGCGCCGCCCGCCTACCCGACGATTCAGGAGGCCCGGCAGGACGCGCGGCTGCTCGAACGCCTCCCGAGGCGCTGGGGCAGGGTCCACCCCATCGCATCGCTGGTCGGCACGGGGATTCTGATACACATCGTCGGCACGGGCTGCCGGAGAAAAGATGCCGACCAAGGGAACGCGCCTAACGTTCAGATAGCCGAACCTTTGGCGCGTGAGAGAAACCCCGCGAAGCCGGTCGCCAAAGTGCTGCCCGTCACGCGCGTCGCGCCGCTCTTGGAGGACGCGCTCGCCAACGACGGCCGTGGCAGTTTCGGCTGTGTCGCTTCCTCCGCGCCGGTATTCCTGTCCGAGAACGAGGCCATTGATTTAATCCATACAGAACTCCGAAAGACGGGGCTGAAGTTTCAGGACATGGTGGCTGTTGACGGATTGCCCGTCCCTGCCCACCCGCCTCGGGAAGAGGACGGAGACGAGATGGATTTCCTTTTTGATGAGGAGACGGGGCAAGTGATGCCAAGATTAAAGGGGCTTGATGAGGGAACATATACGTTCGACCTGGGAACAAAGGACAAGTCTGTGGTCGTCAAGTTTTTGGGCGTAAAAGATTTTAACGCATGGAGTTATGGTGAAGATTGGAGCTCTGTTCAGCGGGTTAATTACCCATGGCTGACTTCCCGGATGCGTGGTGCATTCGCCATGCGTGATACAGGTGTCCCTGTCGTCATCGGGCTGTTCTTTGACCCCACGACTTTTCCCAGTCAGGAGGCGAGGCAGAAGATTAATAAACTCGCAGTTGACCGTAACGCAAGCAATGAGCAGCGCCAACGCGAGTATGAGCAGATACGGAAAGAGACCAAGGAAGTCGCCAAGGAGAAACTGCGCAAGCAGGTACAGCATTTCGTGGAGTACCTGAAGCAAGAGGGCGTTGTGGAGGGCGGCGGGGAATAGCCGGGAGCGCAGGGCTTCCGCCCTGCAATTTTAGAACTTCAGCCCATGCACCTCACCCTCCACCTCACCGAACGCTGCAACATGGCCTGCCGGTACTGTTACGAGACCCCCGGCACACGCGACATGACGCTGGAGACGGCGCGGCGGGCAATCGCGTCGTGTGCCACGGGCGCGAATTGCGGCGTCATCTTCTTCGGTGGCGAACCGCTTCTGATGCAGGGGCTCATCTGGGACATCATCCGCGATTTGGAGGATGAGCGCCCCCGCGAGCCGCGCCAATTCCATTACAAGGTGACGACCAACGGCCTGCTCTTGGATGACGACTTCCTGGTCAAGGCCCGCCAGCACCGCCTGCACGTCGCCATGAGCCATGACGGCGTGGCGGAGGCGCACGACGCGCACCGCGTCCTGCCTTCTGGAGGGCGAGCGTCCCCGCGAGCCGCCGGGACATTCGACACGTTAAAGCCCAAACTGGAGATGCTGCTCCGTTACCAGCCCTACGCGCCCGTCATGCTGACGGTCAACCCCGAGACGGCGCACCTGTTCGAGAAATCCGTGCGCTGGCTACAGTCGATGGGTGCGCAATACATCATCGCCTCGCTCAACTACGCGGGCGCGTGGACGGAGGCGCACGTCAAGCGGTTGAAGCGCGAATATCAGGCGTTGGCGCGGTGGCATCTGGACAACTACCGCAGCGAGCGGAAGATCTATTTCTCGCCGTTCGACAAGCGCATGGCGACGCACATCTTCAAAGGGCGCGGAGTGTCGTGCCAACTGGGGAAACGCCAAATCTCCGTGGGCGCGGACGGCACGCTCTACCCGTGCGTCCAGTTCGTCGGGCGGCGCGACTACGCCATCGGCCATGTTGACTGCGGGCTTGACGAGGCGAAGCGCGAGGCGATCTATTGCCGCAACGAGGCGGAGAAGGAGACGTGCGCGGGCTGCGCCCTCAACGGGCGCTGCCACAACAAATGCGGCTGCATGAGCATCCAGACGACCGGGACGCTCGACCGCCTCCCGCCCCTGCTGTGCGAATACGAGCGCATCATCTTCCCCATTGCCGACCGCCTCGCCAACACCCTCTACCGCGAGCGCAACCCCCTCTTCATCCAACGCCACTACAACCCCCTCTTCCCCGTGATGTCCTTTCTGGAAGACATGGGGGGCTAGGGCGTGTTGACACAAGGCCGAAAGCCCTCTGTCCCCCTTCCCGCTTACGGCGCCAAATACTCGACCTTCTGGAATGCGTCGCGGATGGCTTGGTTTCCCTCCCTGTTCGCGCTAGGATAGATTATGTCCAGGCTGGCGTACCTCCACGAACCCTTATATATTGCGCCGCCCTTGCGGACGAGGACAAACCCCTTGTCCCCGAACGGGGTCTTGAATTCCTTGGACGGGCGGAGGAACTGTTTGCGGAGGTCGCCGTCCCTCGGGATGAGCGAGGCGGGGTCAACGTTGCGGGAGACGAGAATCGGGATGATGTCCTCCATCTCCTCGCGGATGTTGGCGGCGATGATCCAGGCGTTGTTCTCCGCCGTCAGGCGTCCCCCCTCTGGCACTCGCGGTACTCCGGCGCCAGCGCATTTCGAGAGGTCGAACCCGTATGTCACCGAGTGCGAGTACCCTTGCTCATTCCACCCCTGAATCTTGCATTGCTCTGCGTCATACAAGGCATTGAAATAGTCCGTACTGTTTTTGAACGTCATCTGGGCGAGATCATCCCCTGCCTCCGTTTGTTCCCCGGTCTTGGGCCAGACCGGCGGTAAGCCAAGCGGCTCGCGCTCCGTGTTTGCCGCTGAGATGGCGACGTATATATCCTTCGCGCGCATACCCATGGCCGTCATGTTGGCTTGCAGGGTGGCATTTGAGATTTCCGGGAACAGGGCAGCGTTGAGGATACCGAGGGCGGGGACTGCCAAAGTCGCACAAATTATGATGGCAACGACGCAACCCGACCGCTTGGATTTGTTGACGACAAGGCATCCTGAAACGATGTCGTGCAAGCCTTGCTTCTTCTGCGTGAAGGCCGCCATGATGTATCCCACGAGGACAGTCAAGACCGACAGGATTTTGCCGAAGTGCCGCCCGCTGGCCTTGCCGAACGAGATGCGGTTGCCGTCCATGTCTGTGACTTTTATCCCGACCGCCATCTTGCCGGGGGTCGCCTGATTGGGCGAACTTTCAAACAGCGCGAAGTACAGCCAAGCAATGATCACGCTAATCGCGGTCCCGATAAAGACTATAGGCACTGGATTAGCAGCACCGTCGCAAACGATGCCGACAAAGAGACCTATGCCAAGCCATAGGACACCGATAATAACCAAGTCAATGAGCGCGGCGGCATAGCGTTTCCAGAACCCGGCGTAACCGTGGAGCGGAGGCGGGGTGCCGAAATTGTTGGGCTGCCCGCTGTCAGCGTAATCCGATGCCTCTGGATTCATGTTTCTCTCCTATTCTTTGCATGTAAAAGAATGCGGGCATTTTGCCCGCATTCCCGTGACAGGCAAGAATGCCTGTCCTCCTCTCGGGACGCGGGCAGGAATGCCCGCACCACCTTGGTGTCCTCCTCTCGAACGCGGGCAGGAATGCCCGCGTCACCTTGCGCTACACCGTGACCCACTGCCCGCTGGCGGCGGAGGCGAGGACGGCGTCGCAGACGCGGTTGGTCTCCAGCGCGTCGCGGAAGGTCGGGGCGGCGGGCTTGCCGCAGGCCATGCCTTCCAAGAACTCCTTGAACTGGTGGATGAAGGACTCGCCGTAGCCGATCGCGAGGCCGGGGACCCACCACTTGCCCATGTACGGCTGGTCGCCGTCGGAGACGTGGATGGAGCGCCAGCCGCGCACCGTGCCTTCGTCGCCGTGGTCGAAGAACTGCAAGCGGTGCAGGTCGTGCAGATCCCACCTGATGGAGGCGTGCTCGCCGTTAATCTCGAAGGTGAAGAGGGCCTTGTGGCCGCGCGCGTAGCGGGTGGACTCGAAGTTGCCGAGCGAGCCGTTCGCGAAGCGGCAGAGGAAGGTGCACGCATCGTCGATGCCGACGGGCTCCATCACGCCGGTGACGGCGTTCTTGCGCTCCTTGACGAAGGTCTCGGTGAGCGCGGTCACGTCCTTGACGGGGCCGTTCTGCCAGATGGCGAGGTCGATGCAGTGCGCGAGCAGGTCGCCCGTCACGCCCGAGCCGGCCTCCTTGACGTTCAGGCGCCACGTGTCCTTGCCGCCTTGCGGGACGTTCGCGTTGATCGTCCAGTCCTGGAGGAAGTTGGCGCGGTAGTGGAAGATTTTGCCGAGCTTGCCGCTGTCGATGATCTGCTTGGCGAGCGCGACGGCGGGGATGCGGCGGTAGTTGAACGAGACGAAGTTCGGCACGCCCGCCTTCTCGACGGCGGCGACCATCGGCTCGGCCTCGGCGGCGGTGCGGGCCAGCGGCTTCTCGCTGACGACGGCCTTGCCGGCCTCGGCGGCGGCGATGGCGACCTCCGCGTGGAGGTTGTTGGGCAGGCAGATGTCGATCAGGTCGATGGCGGGGTCGGCGACGACCTTGCGCCAGTCGGACTCGACGTTCTCGTAACCCCACTTCGCGGCGAACGCAGCGGCCCGCTCCGCGTTGAGGTCGCACACGGTCTTGAGGACCGGCGTAAAGGGAACGTCGAAGAAATGCGCGACGTTCGAGTAAGCGTTGCTGTGCGTCTTCGCCATGAAGCCGCAGCCAATCATTCCGACATTGAGTTTCTTGTCACTCATGGTTCCTCTCCTTATGGTCAGGTACTCTGTTCCATTGAAAACAAATAGGATAGCCGAACGGGCATGACGCTGGCAAGCGCATTCTGGCGAAAGGCGACAAAAAACGCTGTCCGGGCTTGTACGTGAAACGGGGATACGGCATAATTCGTGTTCCTCAAAATGAGCTGCGAAAAATACGAATTTCTTTGTCGCTGCTTGAAAACGATTCCGTCAGCATCCCCTGGGGTGAAAAAAAGCGTGTTCACCTGCGTTATGGGCTTGATGTTTCGATACGCTGCCTTTATACTATGCACTTTCTTTTGCGCCTGTAGCTCAATTGGATAGAGTGTTGGCCTCCGAAGCCAAAGGTTGTGGGTTCGATCCCCGCCAGGCGCACCAGTGGTTGTGTTCGACGCGTGTTGCAACAACGCATGGGGGAACGCGATGGCTTGGATTGGAAATGATGACCCGATTGACCTGTTGCACAGCTGCTTTGCCATCGCCTATTGTCAGGCGCTCTTGACGTATCAATCGGGTACGCTATTTACCGCGCTGCATTGGCTATGGCATAACCGGGATAATAACGTGGCGTTGCTGGCAACCCTCCTCCTGTTGGGCGGCGCGCATGCCGTTGCCATTTGCGCCGCGAGATGGCCAAGCCGGAAAAGTTAAGAAGCCAAAAGCCGTACCCACATGATGCAGAGAACGCAAGGCTTCCGCCTTGACAATAATAAGCGCAGGGCAGAGGCCCTGCGCTCCCGGACCGCCGACTAAGAATATGTCTGGGGCTACCGCTCAAGGCGGATGCCGCGGCGGTGGTAGGTGGGGACGTCAAGGTCGTCGTCCTCCCATATTGTGGGCTCGACGTTGTGGAACTTGCCGCGGCCGGTCGCGCCGTGGGAAAGCTTGCTGGCGGGTTTCTTGGCGCGTTTGCCGGGCTTGTTCGGGATGAGGAGCGGGTCGGCGACCGGCGGCTCGAGCGCGCCGGGGATCTTCCAGTTCTCAAACGCGAATACGACAAGCTCAATGCGCCCGTCAAACGCGGGGTCCAGCACGGTGCCCATCTCGACATGGCAGTCCGCATTGCAATATGCGCGGAGGGCCTTCATGGTGTCGCCGATTTCCGCCAAGCGCAGGTCGTCGCCGCCCAGGATGCCGACGAGGATGGCGTTGGCCTTGCCGAGGGTCTCGCGCCCGCGCAGGAGGCGGTTGTTGCGCAGGCTCTCCATCAGCTGGGCGACGCGGTCGTGGCCCGTGGCGACGGCGCTGGCGAAGCGGACGTTGCCGCCGCGCGCGATCAGCCCGTTCAGGCGCTCGGGGTCGGCGCAGACAAACCCGGGGCGCGTCACCAGCCGCCACAGCAAGGTCACGCCGCTGGCGAGCAGGGCGTTGGCGGCGTCGTTGGCCTGCGCGGCGGTTTGTGCGCCGGCCTCGTCGAAAAGGTCGTCGAGGTTCACGTCCATAAGCGCGTCCACGCTGTCCTCGAGTTGCATGTGCATACGGCTTGCCGCGTTCCAGCGTTCCGGCCCCTCGAAGGTGAAGGGGTGCGTGGCGATGCAGAGCGTGGCGATGCCTTTGCCGTTCAGCATGTTGGCGATTTCGGGCGTCGCGCCGGTGCCGGTGCCGCCGCCGAGGCAGGTGAGGATGACGGCGGTGCGGACATTCGCGAGATGACCCTCCAGCAGCGCCGCGTCGTCGTTGAAAGCCTCCAGCCCGAGCGCCGGGTTGCCGCCGGTGCCGTTGCCCGCGAGGCGCCTCGCGCCGAAGAGGACGCACGGGATGTCCGCGTCACGCTGAACCTCACGGTTCGCGAGCGCGTCGGTGTCCATGCACAGCACGCGCATCTCGCCCTGATACAGCGCGCGAACCGTTGCGGCGAGGCGCCCGCCGCCGCCGCCGACCGCCAGCAGAAGAAGTTTGGATTGTTCGTCACTCATCACTTTGACATCCTTTTGAAAAATTTGCGCAGTGGCGCGAAGAGGCTGGTGTCCTCGTAGGACATCTGGCCGTACATGAGCAGGCCCGTGGCGGTGGCGAAGGCGGCCGGCTGGTCGGCCTCCAGCCCGTCCACGTTCACGGGCAGGCCGATTTCGCAGGGCAGGCCGAAGACGTGCTGGGCCTGATCTTTGATTTTCCGCAGGTACGCGCCGCCGCCCGTCAGCACGACGCCCGCGCCGAGGTTGGGCAGCACCCTTTCGGAGGTGAGCATCTTGCGCAGCACGCGGAAGGTCTCGTCCACGCGCGCGTTGATGACGGTGCTGAGCATGCGGCGGCTGATCTGCCGCTCGTCGCGCTCCGTGGACTCCTGCACGAGCGTGATGCGCTGGTTCGCGGCGTCCGCCTCGACGACGGCGCAGCCCTCCTTGCGCTTCATCTCCTCCGCGCGGGTGAGCGTGAGGTTGAAGGCGAGCGCGATGTCGTTGGTGATGTGGTCGCCGCCGACGGCGAGGCAGCCGGCCGTCACGGGGATGCCGTTGGCGAACGCGATGTAGCTCGTGGTCCCGCCGCCGAGGTCCAGCACCACCACGCCGCGCTGCTTCTGCTCTTCGGAGAGTGTGGAGAGAGAGGCGCACAGGCCCGCGAAGGCCACGTCCGTGACCTCGACCTTGACGCTCTTGGCCACGTCGAGCGCGCTGTCGATGCGGTTCTTCAGACCGTGGATGGCGAGCATGTTCAGCGTCATCATGTTGCAGCGGATGCCCTCGGGCTCCGCGATCCCGGGTCGGTCGTCGTCGAGCGTGTAGGACTGCTTGAGGGTGTGCAGCGCCTGGCGGTCGCGATCCAGCGGGATGTCGCTTGCGATTTCCTTGACCTCTTCCTTCTCTTCCGCGCGGACGACCCCGTCGCGGATGGTGATGATGCCGGGGTTGCTCTTGGACTGGATGTGCCCGCCCGTGACCGCCAGCAGCACCTGCCACACGTCCACGCCGGACATCGACTCCGCCTGTTTGAGCGCGGTCTCCACGCCCACGCGCGCCTGGCCGACATCAATGATCTGCCCCTTGCGCACGCCCCTCGTCTCGGACTGCCCGTACCCCAGGATCCGCATCCTGTCGCCCTGCCCCACCTCGCCGACGCACACGAGCGTGCGCGAGGTCCCAATCTCCAAAGCCGCTATCGGTGGCATCGCCATAACCATCTCCCTTCGTCGTCACTGCAAACCCGGCACCGTCGCCGTGATGGCCCCCGGCACCCGCGCGTCCCATTTCAGGAGCCCCTTGCCTAAATCGGAGTTCATGTACCTGTCGAGCTGGTCGAAATGCTCCTGCATCTTCCAGACCGTGTCCTTCTCCTCGTCGTCCATGCCCTCCCACGCGAACGTCGCCTGGCGGTGGTCCGACAGCGTCAGCCTCAGGTAATCCTCCTTCACCATCTCCAGTTCCAGCAAACGCAGCCGCACCGTCGGCCGCTGCGCGTTGCTGACCAGCCGCACCGCCGCCATCGGCATGCCGTGCAGGCGCTCGCCCGGGCCCACCTGCTCCAGCGCCTCCGCCCCCTTGATGAGCGGCAGGCCGGCCGTCCCCGCGTAACGCAGGAACACGATGCCGTCCTCGTCCACCACGCGCCCGTCCGTGGCCGACCCCACGCGCGCGATGGGCGTGCGCTCCGTGATGTTGATCGTCATCCTGTCCGGCAGGCGGCGCACGATCGTCAGGTCCTTGATGTTCGGCTCGCTTGCGACCAGCGCCCTGCGCGTCTGCCCGATGTTCAGGCTGAACTGGTTCATCCCGTCGCGCAGGCGCAGCATCTCGCGCACCGTGTCCGGCAACAGCGTCGTGCCCGTGTTGACCGTCACGTTGCGCCGCACATCCGGTATCGCGAACAGCCCCGGCGACTTGAAACAATACTGCTCGAACAGCGCCTTGCCGCCGCCGCCCAGCGCCGCCGTGACCACCGCCGCCGCCCCGCACCCCAGCGCGAACCGCGCCGCGGGCGGAAGCCCCGTCTCCAGGCCCGTCTTGCGCCGCGCCTCCGCAGGCTCGCGCTCACGCGCCGGGGCCTTCTCCTTGCCCTTGCTCTTGCTCTTGAACAACCACCACTTCATACGACCTCCTCAATCGCCATACGCCGCCATCGCCAGCAGCCTCACGCACAACGCGCCGAACGGAACCCCCGCCCGCGCCGCCGCCTTCGGCAGCAAACTCGTCTCCGTGAACCCCGGGGTCGTGTTGAGCTCCAGCACAAACGGCCCGCCCCCCGGCGCCACCCTGAAATCCACCCTCGCCATGCCCCGGCAGCCCACCGCGCGGAAGGCCGCCACCGCCAGCCCCTGGCAGTGCGCGGCCAGCGCCGCGTCCGCCGCCGAATCCGGGAACAGGTACTGCGTCACACCCGGCGTGTACTTCTCCGCGAACCCGTACCACCCGCCCGGCGCGCACACCTCCACCACCGGCAGCGCCTCGCCGCCCAGCACCCCCACCGTCCACTCGCGCCCCGGCACATACGCCTCCACCAGCGCCTCGCCCAGCGCGTCCACCTCCCGCGCCGCCGCCACCGCCGCCGCCCACTGCGCCGCCCCGCACACCTTCGAGATGCCCACGCTCGACCCGTCGCGCGGCGGCTTCACCACCACCGGCAGCGGCAGGCGCGTCTCGCCTTCGCCGCGCGCCAGCACCTCCCACGGCGGCGTCGGGATCCCCGCCGCGTCCAGCACGCGCTTCGCCGCCGCCTTGTCCATCGCCACGCGGCACGCCGCCGCGCCCGGCCCCGTGTACGGCACGCCCAGCGCGTCCAGGTCCGCCTGCACGCCGCCGTCCTCGCCATAGCCCCCGTGCAGCGCAAGGAACACCGCCTCCGCGCCCTCGGGCAGCGCCCCCACGCGATCGCGCGCCAGCACCACCGGCACCGCCTCCACGCCCTCAGCGTTCAACGCCGCGACGACCGCCGCGCCTGAACGCAGCGACACCTCGCGCTCACTCGACGTCCCCCCCATCAATACCGCTACTCTCTTCATCAACTCATCCCCGAAAACCGAACCTGGATCATGCGTGTGCAGACTATGCCGTTGAGTGTTTTAGTGTAATACTATTCCGCCCGACACACAAGACAAACGCGAGATTTTTTTCAGCAGATTTTTTTTGCGGCGGTAATTGCGCCGAGATTTTTTTTCACGGGGAGGGTAGGGGATACCCATGACCTCCCCCTGACTTTTCTCCCTCTTTCCCCTTGCGCGAACCCAGCAACTGCCGTGTTGTCCCGCCGCCCCATTGTCCTGCTGTCCGTCGTCGCCCCGTCGTCCTGTTCCGCCGCCCGTTCTCCGTAGTTCCCCGCAAAACCCCGCCTTCCGGCGTTTTCTTCTTGTGCGGGCGCGGCGGCTTATGGTATAGTACGCGCATATTCTCAATGGAGGGAAAAGGAGGAAATCATGATGAGAAAGAAAAGCAGACGGGTTTCAGTAGTCGTGCTGGCGGCGGCGCTGGCCGGCGCGGCGCCGCACGCGGACATCGCCGAGGCGCAGGTGCCGCCGCCGCAGCAACAGGCCGCGGTTGAGGCCGCGGCCATCGTCCGGGCCGCCAACGCCGTGAGCGGCCTCACCAAACAGGACTTCGACATCACGTTCGCGGCAGCCTTTGAGCTGGACGCCGCGCAGGCCATGGGCTTCGCAACCATGCACCCGTGGCATTGCTGGGGCGATGCGTTCTTGCATCCGCTGGTGTTCGCCGAACCCGGCGCGGCGCGGGATGACGGGGGGGGCGGCGGAGGCCCGCGCGGGCCGCTGCTCTCGCCGGGGCGGCCGATCGCGTCCGCCGCCATCCGGCGCACGGGGCCGTTCGTCGAGCTCAACGCGGAGTGGCTGCAGGGCTACCCGCTGCCGGGGGACAAGATCGACGTGTTCGCCTCGACGAACCTCGTTGACTGGGTGCTGCTCCACACGGAGGACCTCCCGCCCGGGGCGCTGCCCGCGAACGCCCACACGATCGTCATCGACCTCCGCGACCACCCGGG
>Ga0082212_10005936_pt1 | contig 16525 bp, 19 predicted proteins | sample TergutNt197P3_FD_71548 | JGI IMG/M metagenome (GOLD analysis project Ga0082212, IMG submission 71548) | Neocapritermes taracua P3 segment gut microbial communities from Petit-Saut dam, French Guiana - Nt197 P3 | ecosystem: Host-associated > Arthropoda: Insects > Digestive system > Gut ... | reverse complement strand
GGTAGTCATTTCGGCTGATAATGAAAAAAGAGGTCACAAAAAAAAAGCAGTTGCATTTCTGCCCTGCATTTGGTTATTTTCCCGTGATTAAATTATTAATTATACGAAATTATTGATATTATTTCTGCCCTTTACCCTGTTGAGATATTATTATTAAAATAATGAGGTATTATTATCAATCAATCATACAAAAACGACTCGCCGTCATACTTACTCGAATTCTTGAATTATGCGGCGACGGTTAAAGGTCGTTCTGAAAACACAATCATCAGTTATTACGCCGATTTAAAGCTTTATTTCCGCTTTTTAAAAGTAAAACACAAGCTTTCTGACGGTATTGCTTTTGATGAAATAAAAATTGCCTATTTACCGGAAGAAATTATAAGAAGTTCAGGCTTAAACGATGTACTTGAATTTCTGCATTTTATAAGTTCGGAACGCGGCAACAGCGCAAAAAGCCGCGCCCGTCGGGCAGTGGCTTTACGCCAGTTTTATAAATACTTAACAAACTATAAAGCATGGTTTACCGCAAATCCGCTTGAACGCCTTGAAATGCCTTCATTAAAAAAGCCTTTACCGAAACATTTGACTTATGAGCAGGCGATTTCGCTTTTATCCGCAGTTCCTGAAATTAAAAATATTGCGGATGCCCGTGATTATTGCATATTAACGCTTTTCGTAAACTGCGGGATGAGGCTTAGTGAATTGGTGGGTTTAAATACAACCGATTACAGGCAGGAAAAGGATTTTGATGCGCATGATGAATTTGTCCACACGTTGCGCGTAACAGGAAAAGGAAGCAAGGAACGCACAATTTATTTAAATTCCGCCTGTGTTTATACACTTAACATCTATTTAAAAGAAAGAGCAGTTTTACTTAACGCAAATAAAAGCCTTTCACATGAGAAAGCCATGTTTTTGAGCAAACAACATAAAAGGATAACAAACCGCCGCGTTCAGCAAATTGTCGAAGACGCCTTAAAACGCTCAGGGCTTGACGGAATGGGGTTCTCACCGCATAAGCTCCGTCACACCGCTGCTACATTGATGTTTCAGAACGGCGTGGACGTCCGTGTGCTGAAGGAAGTTTTAGGGCATGAAAACCTCGGCACAACCCAGATTTACACGCATGTCGCTAATAAACAGGTTAAAGAAGCAATGGAAAAGAATCCGCTGGGCAATATAAACAATAAGGAAAATTGAATACTTATATAGTTAATTAAATTTATACATAAATCCCCCCTGCTCCGAATATGATTAAAAACGGGACATGTAGGGGGGATTATTTATGTCTGAACATGCGCTTATACAAAAGCCGAAAAAACATAATTTCATTCTTGAAAACCGTTCAAAGCTGATATTGAGCGGTGTGAACGAAGTCGGCGGATTCAATGAAAACGAAATAACCGTTTATACTTCCTTGGGTGAACTTAAAATAAAAGGTAATGACTTGCAAATCGTGATGATGAGCGTTGAATCAGGCGATATGGAGATTGCCGGAAAAATAAACAGTGCGGTTTATTCGGAAAATACCGGGCGTGTCCCGAATAATTTTATAACAAAATTGTTTAAATAGACAAAATAACAGTAAAAGTTTAAAAACTACGCATGGGCGGGCATTTTAAAAGCTGTTTGTACAGAGAAAGGGTTGGTTATAAAAATGTTTGAACCCATATCGAACAGCCTTTCACAGCTGTCATATTTTACCGTGCTCGGATTTTTCTTCGGCGCGTTTTATGAAATCATCAGAATCATCAGGCTTTTTAAACGGCAAAACAGCCTCGCCGCAGGTATAACCGATTTTCTTTTTCTTTCCTTTGCCGGATTAATTACATTTGCTTACGCACTCGAATTCGGGAACGGCAGTTTCCGCTGGTTTTATATTTTAGGTGTCGTTTTCGGCGGAACGGTGTATTTTTTAACGGTAGGAAAATTAATTTCTTTTGCTTCCGAATTAATTGTCCGCTGTGTAAAATCTATTTTTTCTTTTATTAAAAGGCGGATTATCATTCCCTTGATTAAAAAAGTTGGTATATTTAACCATTTTTTATGGAGAAAAATTGTTAAATTCTACGGTTTTATTCGTGAAAACATAATAAATTTGATAAAACACTTGAAAAACAAGGTTAAAGTGTTATATAATATAAGGGAAAACAAGCGCAAATCCCGTATAAAACAAAAAAGAATAGCTCAGCAGGAAAAACAAAGAATCCGTTCCAGCCAACTCGTTCAGTCAGAACGGAATATTCAATCTAAACAAATAAAAATTACAGGTGAGAAGAGGAATGTCATTAAAGGGAAAACAAAGCGGACAGTCCGCTCAAAATATATCGGGTAACGCTCCGAACGGAAAGTCCGCCCCAAACGGACAGTCCGTTCCAAATAAAAAACGCGAATCGTTCATTCCGTATTTTATATTAACGCTTATAGCGGGTTACGCGGTATTCCTTTTGATTTCCACACAGGTGGAAATTCAAAACAAGAAAAACGAATACGATACTATTCATAATAAGCTTCTTGAGGTTCGCGCCGCAAATGAAGAATTAGAACGTTATCTGAAAGGCGATGAATATATTTACGAATATATGGAAGGCATCGCCCGCGGAAAGCTCTCATACGCACACCCGAGAGAGCGGATTTATTATATTATGCCAAGTTCTTAGTATTTTTTCATTTTTACTCTTACTTCTTTTGTTATTATCTCAATTTCAGTTCGCTTTAAAGGCGGGCTGTTTTTTTGTAAAAAAATGTTGACTTTTCAATATAAATACAGAGCTAACACCAAAAAGGTAGCGTCGGATTGCGCGGCTTGTAAAAGGCATGTAAAAAACGGCGGTACTTGCAAAGCGGGTAATGATGAAAAATATAAAATTAATCCGTCATTGAATTTTTATTTTCAAATAAAATCCGCTGATTTCCGGCGGATTTTTTCTTTAATTCATTGCCTTTTTATATAAAATATGCTATAATAAAATTAGAAAGCAACCAACAAAAAAGAGATAGCCATATAAAACAAAAAGGAGTATTCAATATGAGTTTAGGTGAAAAAATACAGCAATTACGAAAAGATAAGGGCTTATCACAGGAACAGCTTGCCGAAATCTTAAACGTATCAAGACAGGCGATTTCAAAATGGGAAACCGACCAGTCCTCACCTGAAATTGAAAAAATCCTTGCACTGAGCAAGGCGTTTTCAATATCAACTGATGAATTGCTCGGTAACAGTCCCCCGGATGATTCGGGTGAATCTGCCGGTAATGAAAATTCTGTTCCTCAGGATGAACCTTATTACCCGTTAAAGGAAGCGGTTAAAAATAAAAAAAGCATAAAAATAAATCTGCCGGCTTTATTTAACAGAAAAGTTTTATTTATAATTTTTTCTTTTCTTTGTTTTACCGCATTCGGTACATGCTTTATCGTAAATTACGCAATTGAACGGCAGATTACATGGGCGGCGTATATTTTCATTTCCGTTCCGTTTTTCTGGCTCTCCGCTTCCCTGCTGTTTATAAAAAAGCACGGTATAACGCTGTCGCTCTGCGCTTTTACGCTGTTTACCGTGCCTTATATTTATTTCCTTGAAAAAATTACGCCGGTCAATGACTGGTTTGAACCGGTCGGTTTACCCTGCGCCGCTGTGGGAATCGCTTCGTTTTGGTTTTTTTATCTGCTGTTCCGCTTTTTGAAAATCAGTTTATGGTATAAATTCGCGATTACAGCTTTTTTGGCAGGTGCGATTATTTCGCCTGTGACTAACATGTTTATTAATAATTACTTAGATGAAACCAATTCATTCTTTGAAGTATTCATAAATCTATTTTCAAGTTTTATTATAACCGCTGTTTTCGGGTTTATCGGGTTTACGAAGAAAAAGAAAGCGCCTTAAGCACCCCCGCCGCGCTTCTTTCCGCCACAATCAGCTTATTATTCTCAACCGAAATATCCTCTAAATAATGCGCGTCGCTGTCATGTATAATTTTGCACTTTTTTAAGTATTCATGCGTTTCTTTCAGGTTTTCAACCGCGTCCTTTGAGCGGATTTCAACGCAGTTAAAGCCGCAGTCGTCCGGCACAAAACCGAGCGTAGCTATAAGACTGAACGCGGCTCTTTCAATATGCGCGGGAATAATAATCCCGCCGCGGGATTTTACTTCGTCCGCTAATGAATAAAGACTGATAGAAACCGCGTTAATCAGGCAGTTTTCCACTTCGCCGATAATTTTATCCGTTTCGTTCATAATTAACTGCCTGCCGAAAACTTCAACATCATTCTTCATCGGAAATAACAGCGGATAAACATATTCATCAAAATCCATTGCGGCTTGAAGCTCCGGAAAAAGGCAAAGCACGTGCATTTCTTCTTCTGTCGTTAGTTCCATACCCGCAATGGGTATAAAATTGTGCGAATTATTCGCGCATAATTCCTGCGCCGCTTTGAAAAAAGCGGGGCAATTTTTACATGTGTTGTGGTCGGTCAGCGCGACAATATCAAGCTCTAAAATTGAAGCAAGCCCCGCAATGTTCGCGGGCGTGGATTCATCGCTTCCGCAGGGCGAAAGGCAGGAATGAATATGTAAATCATACACTAATTCTGATTTATTCATATAATTTAATTTTTTCTGAGCGGAACGCCCGCTCCGAGCAGTTCATGCACAATCAAACCGGCTTCAAAAGCGGGTAAAGAAGTTTTCAGCACATTAACACCCTGTTCGATAGCCTTAGAAATCGCCGGTTGGTCGCATGCCGCGTTTTCAGCTAAGATGATTACCGAAATGTCCGCTAAAACAGATACCGCAACAGCGTTCATATTGCCCATGACGGTCAGCCACGCACAGTCGGACGGTGCTCTGCCCATGACCCAGCTTAAAAGGTCACAGCAGTAAACGCTTGTAACTTCCCTGCCGAAATCCGCTTCGTTAATCACTTCCGCTTCTAATTTTTTAATTAAATCCTTAACTTTCATGTACGGTCAACTCGCTTTCAGAGGACTTATAAATAGATTTTTTTAATCTGTGGATGCACTCGTTTTCGGTGGTAAGATTCCGCGCCACATCTTCCGCGTGTGCGCGGCAGGTCGGCGCGCCGCAACAGCCGCAGTCAAGCCCGGGGAATTTGTTAATCAGCTCGTCGACCTTTTTCATCAGGTTTATGGATTCTTCAACCGTTTCACCGAGCCTGAATACGGGCTGAAATTCAATTTTTTCATCATGGTAGGCATAAGGCGGTACTTTTTCATCCATTCGCGTACCCGAAACCGGCAGATATTTGCGCAGTATATTTAATTTAACCTTAGCCATATACGGGTTTTCAACCGCTAAAACCCCTCCGACACAACCGCCGCTGCAGGCGTTCAGCTCAATAAACTCTAATTTATGGTTGTGAAATTTGGAATCTTCCAAATCCTCAAGTGCTTGAATGACGTTTTCAATCCCGTCAACGGCAAGATAATTATCCGTCAGCAAGCCGCCGGCTTCCCCGCCGTGCGCACCCCAGCTTACCCCGATTCTGCCCGCCTTATTAATTTCTTTCGGAAATTCATATTTGCCTTCGTTTGCGGCAATATCTTTCATTAACGGAAGCAGGCGCGGGTAAATATCGCTGATTGCAACAGCTTTGTCAATCTGTGATTTTCCCGTTCCGAGCGGCGAATATATATCTGTTACCTTTGCGGAGCACGGCGTTATGTAAAACACACCTATTTTTTCACGCGGAAGCCTTGTCCTGATGATTGCGCGTTTTAAAGCGGCATTCGCCGCCATTTCCGCGGGATTAACCACCGGTGAAATATTCTCCACCAAATTCGGGAATTTTACGCGGATTAAACGAATAACCGACGGGCACGCCGAAGAAATCACCGGAAGCTTGTTTATATGCGATTCTTTAATCAGTTTTCTGGTAATTTCCGATACCAATTCTGCCGCCGCGGCAACTTCATACACATCGTCAAAACCAAACGCAAGCAAAGCGTTCAGCACAAGCGATTTTTCCTCTAAATTATTAAACTGCGCATATAATTCAGGCGGCGGCAATGCGATTTTATATTCATAATCCGCCATGGAATCAAGAGAGTCAAAGGTTGATTTTTTAGCGTGGTGCGGGCAAACGCGGATACATTCGCCGCAGTCGGTACAGTATTCTTTTTTAATTGCCGCCTTGCCTTTCCGAATCCGAATGGCTTCGGTCGGACAGCGTTTAAGACAGTTTATACAACCCTTGCATAAACTTGCGTCAAGACGTATAGAATGAAAAAATTCTCTTTTTTCCAATTGAATCATCTCTTTCATTATAAAAATGCTTTATTGCGGCATGGAAACCGCACCATGCAAATCTGTGCGGGCGAACGATGTTCGTCCCTACGTTTTATTATTTGTTTAAATACACCTTCATCGTTACCTGCGTGCCTACGCCCACCTCGGATTTGAGTTCAAACTCGTCGGTGTATTTTTTCATGTTTGGTAAACCCATACCCGCGCCGAACCCGAGCGAACGGATTTCCTCCTTGGCGGTTGTGTAACCCTCACGCATGGCAAGCTCGGTGTCGGGTATGCCCGCACCGGTGTCTTTCAGCATCATAGTGATTGCGTCCGCGCCGACAAAAACGTCAATCGTTCCGCCGTTCGCGTGGATTACCATGTTGATTTCGCCCTCGTAGGTCGCAATGGCGATATTACGGATTACATCGGGCGATATACCCATCTGCTTTAATTTATTCTTAATCGCGGAGCTTGCTTCACCGGCGCGGGTGAAGTCGTCCCCCGGCACGTCATAATGCAGTTCCAATACGTTCATCAGTCAGCTCCTCCTACGGGAGAAGCAGACTCTCCGCCTCTTAATCCGCTGTCGTACAGGATTCCGCAGGCTTCAAACATACGGCTTTTCGTGGATAAAATCACGATGTTTTTTTGACCGGCAAGCTGAACCACCGCTTCGTCCGGTTTCTTCCCTCTTACAAAAACGATACAGATAATATCCATCATTTCAGCGGTTCTGACAACCTGCGGGTTTAAAAGCCCTGTCAGCAGAACTGCTTGGTCTTTTACAAAAGCAAGCACGTCGCTCATCATGTCCGAACCGCAGGCTGTATGTACTTCATTCTGAAGCTTGTCCTCACAGCAGAGCACTTCACAGTCCAAAAGTTTCGCAATATCACCGATTGTCATAAGGTTTTTCCCATCCTTTAATTATTATTTGGAAGTAAACAGTAGATATCTCCATGTATTGCCGCCCGCCGCAGGCGGGCGGCAATACGAAAATTTTTATCTACTGTTAAGTGCAGAAGTAATATTAATAAGTATAGCATATTTCTAAAATTTTTTCAAGCGGAAAAATTTTTACGATTAACAAAATTTACTAATCCAAATTTTTACCGCAATGCGGACAAAAATGCTTTTTTTCTTTTTTTGCTTCATTTTTCTTATGTGATTCCTCAATAAAGCCCGCTGAAAGCACAGCCGCCGGAATCGCCACAAATCCCACGCTTAAAAACGCTGTAATTCCGCCTAAAATTTTCCCTGTCACCGTTACGGGATATACATCGCCGTAACCGATGGTGGTAATGGTGTTAATCGCCCACCATAACCCCGAAAAAGCGTTCTTGAATACTTCGGGCTGAACATCATGTTCGGCAGTGTAGATTAAAACCGACATAACCATAATAAAAATCAGAATTACAAGCATGGAAATGAGTAACTGCGCGGCTTTACGCCTGACGACAACACTGATTCCCGCCAAGGTTTTGACAAAGGCATAACGGGTAACTTTAAACAGCCGGAGCAAACGGACAAGCCTCAGCATACGCAGTACGCGCAGGTCAAACCTGAACAGGAAAGGCAAAGCGAAAGGCAGGAACGAAAACAGGTCAATAAACGCCATAAAAGAAAACATGTATTTCAAACGGGCGCGGAAAGGGCTTTTTTTCGTATAAAGCATATCCGCCGTCCATAATCTGCAAACATATTCCAATATAAAGATAATTACCGTGAAAATTTCAACGTAAATGAAAATATAATCCGCGATTTCAAGAAATCCTTCAAACGTTTCGAGAACAATAAAAATAATATTAATAAAGACTAAAATTAAAATAAAACGGTCAAAGACCGCGCTTTGCTTATTATTAGGGTTTACGGCGTTGAAAACCCTTGATTTGATTTTTTTCATATTTACAACCATTCATTTCCGAGTTTTTGCCGGTTTTGCGAAGCAAAATTTCGGTCAATGACCGAAAAGGTACAAAACTCACGTTTGAAAGATTTATCTCTTAAACTTGTCCTTGCATTACAGCATTATATTTTTTATAGTATAACATGTTTTTGCTGTTAAGTCAAACGTTTAAATAATGAAAAAATGTTAAATTTTTATCAATGAATTTTTTTCGGTAAGTGTTCGTAACATTATTAAAAAAGAAACCCTTTCACGGGTTTCTTTTTTATGAAAAATATCAAATTAAATACATCTTCAATAAAATTAACGCCACCCCCGGCACACCCAGCGTCAGCGAAATAAACACAGTATACAGGTTTACCGCGACCTGCGCTTTCAAAAGCCCCACAATCAGGCTTACCGCAATCAGCGCGCCCGCGCCCGTCATCATTGACAAAACCGCGTTTTTTACAGGCGATTTGCTTCTAATCAGGGTTTTTATGTAATTTAAAAGCAGAATTAACCCTACGCATATGAAAATAATATCAAGCATTTTTTATTGCTCCTTTAAATCTACGTTTCAAAAAAATTCACTTCAAGCCCTTTTTCCCGCGCCTGTTTTATGAGGAAAGCAAACCGCGATTGCAAGGCTTTTTGCTCGTAAATAAGGGCTTCTATGAGGTTTTCGTCATCTGTTTGGTTGAAATTACGCTCCTGTGCTTTCAGCATATCTCTCACTATGAACAATTCTGCTTTTAAATCTTCATTTTCAAGGTTCGTTTGATTTTTTTTCGACATAATTCGAGCCGTCCCTTTTTTCTGTAACTGTTTTTCTTTACTTGTCCGTAAATCATATGAGATGATTTAAAAATATATTCATCTTTAAAACAGATACGCATTGACTTTAGGAAAATTTTATTGTATAATATACATTGATGTTATTTTTTGGGAAAACAAACCCGCTTTCATTTATAAAACCAAAGGACGGCAAATTATGGAAAATCCCCTGACGCTATTATTAATTTACCCTGATTTCCTTGAAGAGGACAAGTATAATAAAAATAAATCAGGCAACTACAGCGAAGGCTTGGCTTCCATTTCGGCTGTCGTGAAACAAGCCGGGTATAATGTAAGCCTTGAACATCAGCTATACATGCCGGAGCGAAAAGAATTCATTGCGAAAGTAAAAAGCTTTAACGCTGATTTAATCGGCTTTTCTGCCCGCACAACCGCAATGCCTTTCGTAGAAGAAATGGCAGGCTGGCTTGATGATGATTTGCCGGATGTACCTGCTTTAATCGGCGGTTATCACGCGATTTTAGTACCGGACGAGTGCATAAAGCTGCGCGGTATTGACATGGTGGTCGTCGGGGAGGGCGAATACCCCATTCTTGAGTTGATGGACTGTATGAAATCCGGAGAACCCCGCACGGACATACAAAGCATAAACTTCAAGCTTACGGACGGAAAAATCATTAAAAACCCCGTTGCGCCGCTGATTGAAGACCTTGATTCCCTGCCCTTTCCTGATTTTGAGCTGTTTGATTATGAAAACTTAGACCGCTCCAAGAACTTCACGGCGATGGTGATGCTGTCACGCGGATGTTTGTTTTCCTGTACCTACTGCGGAAATTCGCAGTTCCGCAACATTTACCCGAACAAGAAGAAATTCACGCGGTTCAGGAGTCCCGCGAAAGCGATTGAGCTTCTTGAATTGTTGTTGAGGAAATTCCCGTTTATAAAGTATCTCGAATTCCGCGACGCCATATTCAACACCTATGAGGACTGGTTCTACGAGTTTATGCCGCTGTACATCGAGAAAATCAGACTCCCGTTCAACTGCAACCTCCGCTTTGACATTCTCACCGAAGAAATGGTGGAAATGCTCAAAAAAGGCGGCTGTTACATGATTGACATAGGTCTTGAAAACGGAAACGAGCAGTTCCGCACCAAATACCTCCACCGTTCCATGAAAAACGACCATATGGTAGACGTCGCAAAGTGGTTCAAAAAGCACAAAATCACGACTTTGACATACAACATAGTCGGACTTCCGCACGAAACGATTGAGTTGTCCCTCGAGACAGTCAAGCTCAATGCGCGGCTTGACGTGGACAAGGTAATCCCCAACATATTCTATCCGTACCCCATGACGGTGCTTGAAAAGACGGCTAAAGAAGGCGGATTCATTGACGAATCGGTTGACCCTAACGACCCTGTTCAGCTAAGAATGCCGCAATATCCATACTATGACATTTTATATATGGCGTATAACTTCACCAAGTTAGTGCGTCAATACCGCAAACTCTACGCACTTCCCGAAGACAAAGCTCAAAAAGCAATCGCTAAATTAGACCGTAAAATCACGTCTAAGACCTATCCGCGCAAGTTCCTGTACAAGAGCGCGAAACTTAAAGAGAATATGTTCATCAAAGCGAAAAAGACGCTCCGCAGAGTGTCCCCTAAACTATTTATCTTCTTAAAGAATCGCACCATGAAAGAGGTTAAGTAGAGAGTTTTAACAAGTTATTATAAGGAGGCAGTCTAATGAAAACACCTGAACTACCTTCTTTAGCCAAGATTGAAGACGAATCGAAAGTGATAACGCTGCTCTGCTACCTGCTTGAATACTTAGGCGGACTGACAGAATCGCAATTGTTGGAAATCCTCACTACAGGCGGATTAGTCGAGCCGTTTAAGTTGAACGACGCATTAGCTATTATCGAAACGCGCGAACTCGCGACGCTCAAAGGCGACAGCTACAGCATCAACGAGGCGGGGCGGACGTGGTTGCGCGGCTACGAGAACTCGTTGGCAATCACACTGCGCCGAATGGTCTTGCAGAACGGTAAGGACGTGGTACGCCTGTCGGAGTTACGCAAATCGGTGAAGTGGCGCGTAGCGGAGGTCATGTCCAAGTCGGGCGTGAGCGGCGGTTGGGTGTTCCATGCTTGCTTCCTCAACGAGAAAGACGGGTCGCCGATTATGGAAATCAAGCTGTATGATAAGACGCGTGAGGGCGCGCAAAACGCGCAGGAGAAGTTTCTGAAAAACCCTGCCAAAGCGTTGACTGACTCAATGGGGAATTTGATATAGAGCGTGTATTCATAGCCCAAACGATGTTTGTGGTGTATATATAGGGGCGGCTCAATGCCGTCTCTTTTTTTATATGGAGGAATACCAAATATTTCACATTGCAAAATTGCCTATTTTTATTGAATAATCATGGTAAATATGATACAATGTAAATGTATAGTCGATTAACTCCAAAATAGTCTCGCAAAAACAAGCCCATTTTGAAATTAACAGACTATAAGCAAAAAATAGTAAAATTTTTTGCTGTAACATTTAACCAAGGCGGCTTTATCTACGTCTTAATTATGGGGGGTGATGATAATGGATACGGAGAAGAGCGGTCTCGCAGAAGTCGTGCAATCGGCGCAAAACGGCGACGCCGGCGCGTTAGAGACGCTTTACATCGAATACTCAAAGCGCGTATACTACTTAGCATTGAAAATCTTGCGTAACGAAACAGACGCCGAGGACGTCATGGGCGAAGTGTTCGTGACGGTGTGCGAAAAGCTCGCCGACTTAAAAGAACCCGCGAACTTTTCTAAGTGGCTAAACCGCGTGACGGTGAATAAATGCACCGACGCGTTCAGGCGCAAAGGCAATCGGGTGATTATCCCCAATAACCTCGGTGAGGAATTCAATGACGAGGAGTTAGACTACCTCAACGCACTCGAAGAAACCAATCCTTTATATATCCCCGACAAGGCACTCGACAACGCCGAAACAGCGCAAATGCTGATTGATATAGTGGATACATTGCCCGATGTTCAACGAATGTGCATATACTACTATTATTATGAACAACTCACGGTGGCGCAAATCGCCGAGGCTTTAGAAACCAACGACAATTCGATAAAAGGGCGGCTGCACTTGGCGCGAAAGAAAATCCGCAAAGAGTTAGAACGCCTTGAGGAAAAGGAGGGGCTCAAACTATATTCGCTTATTCCTTTATCGCTGACTCCTGCGTTTAAGCTCGTGTTAGAGCATTACGAGATGTCGGCGGACATATTACAAACCGTTTGGAGCGACGTAATCGCGGTGACTGCTCTGAACGCCGCAACTGTCGCGACTGCGGCAACGGCGGCTACAGCGGCAACCACCACGGTAACGACCGCAACGGCGACTGCAACCACTGCCGCGACAGCGGCTACCGCTACGACAGTAGCGGCGACTACGACGGCGGCAACTGTGACGACTACGACTGTGGCGACTACGGGCGTGATTGCGGCAATCAAAGCCAATATTGCGTTAGTAGCGGCGGGCGTGGTGATTGCAGGAGGTGTCACGACGGGCGTCATTATCGCAACGTCAGACGATGTGTACTCCCCCGTACCCACCGATGACAAAGCGAAAGCAAGTGTTACGACCACGAACACAGGCGACGACGCGCCGCAAATCGTCATCAATCCACCGCACTCGCCCGGCTCACCTGTCTCCCCCGACAGAACCGAGCCGACGCGAGACGGTGATGACGAAACTCATGAACTCACTGAACCGCCAGATGATACAGAACCCTATGATGAATCAATAACGGGTGACATCACGACGCCGACACACGACCCCGCGCAGGACTCGACGCAACCCGTCAGCGAACCGCCTGCTCACAACACCTCTACAGGCGCACCGACGACGAACACGCCGACTACGGCAAGACCCACCGCACCCCCGACAACGCAGACACCGCGCAACCCTAACTGTATCGCGAAAGTATGCGATAAGTACGGCAGTTGCGGCATCTGTCACCCGCTCTCGATTTGCCCTGCCCCCGATTGGGGTTGTGACTTTTGTAAACAACGCAGGAGTGATGAAGAAGCAGTCGCCATTGCGGCTACGGACGCGCTCATGAAGAGCGCGGCGTATGCGGCAATGAAGTGTTGGGAACGCTCCGATGCAATCTGGGCGTTATGGCGAGAGTTAGCGACAAAAGGCACTGACGAATTCCCGTACGGGATTGTGAACCTTGAAATATCTCACATTGATTTCGACGGCACAGGTCACACAGGCGCACTCGATTGTACATTATGCAAGTAGCATAACAAGCAAAAGCAAATAAGTAAAAGTCTTAATAAGGAGGGCTTACTCATGAAAAAGAAAATCTTGTCCTTTTTGATTGCCGCGGCTATGGCAATCTCGGCAGTTTCAAGCGTTTCATACGCGTTGGTAGTTGACGCAGGTACAGAATCAGAGTGGATCGGAAGCGAAACAGTCGTGGTATCACCCGAACTGCCGCACACCACTCCCACTCCGCCGACTCCCCCTGCGGGCGGTTTTGAAATCTTAGACACAGTATATGGGCTTGCGAACGGCAACGTCGCGGTCAACATCGTGCGCGTGGACGACAACACCGTCGGGTTCACCGTTGCGCGCGGCTACACCACGTTCCAGAATCTCTGGCTCGCGTTTGACTTGACGTGGACGGACGGAATCGGCAAAATCGACGCCACAAGTTACGGCAACCAAGGCGGCGTATACTTTGACGGCAGTCTGCGCTGGAATTTCCCCGAAATCGGCATAGCGACAGACACAATGCTCCTTACGCTTGCCGTACCCGGCAACGGTACGCTCACGCTGACCGCGAATAAAGACGCGGCACTCACCCAAACGCCGTTCAACAGCCTTGACGTGAAAATAGGCAACGGTCCTGCGGTGATTTACAGCGGACGTGACTGGAGTTTCAACCCTGCAACAGGGTTAATGACTATCACTTCTGAGGCGGGCATGAAATACTGGGATATGGAAAAAGGTCACAACTTCACACGCAACGACATCAAAAGCGTTGTGTTCGCTGAAGGTGTCAGAGACATAGACAGTGATGCATTCGTTCGTTGTGTAAACCTCGTTTCTGTTACAATCCCCGAAGGCTTGGAGTATATCCGTGAAAGTGCGTTCGCGGCGACAGGTTTGACTGAAGTGACCCTCCCCGCAAGTTTAATCGGGCTGTTTCAAGAAGCGTTCGCTTTCTGCGAAGAACTCCATACAGTGTCATTCTTGGGAGAAACACCGCCGAGAACAGGTTTGAACATATTCACAGGTTGCGGCACTAAATTTTCGAGCATCGTCCCGCGTTTGTACGTCCCTGCTGGCTCAAGAGCGGCGTATGCGGCTGTGTTCACCGATAACCCTGTTTACGAACCCGAAATAGGTCCTGTAAGATGTGACCGCACTTGCTGTGGCTCACCCCTTACCGCTATATGTGAAGTCGGCGGATTCGGCTGTTGCGGAAACTGCCCTGTCAACCCTATCAGCAGTCACAACGACGTATGCGGCGAAAACGGCTACGTCTGCGGTAACTGCGATAAATGCGCTCCTACAGGGCTGATTTGCGGCTTGACTCCGGGTTACATCTGCGGCAACTGCGATAAATGCACTAAAGTAGACCCGCCTCTCGTATGCGGTGAAAACGGCTACACCTGCGGTGACTGTGAAAACTGCTATGTTGTAATGCCCGCTTGTACAGGAGATGCGGCAACTTGCCCAATTCCTCACTGCAATCTCTGCTTTGTAGTAACTCTCCCTCCTTGCGAATGGTGCGGCGCGTTCACCTGCGGCAACGTCTGCGAAAACAGAGAATGCGGCAAAGGCGGCTACGAATGCGGCGAATGTGTTGGGTGCAACCCTGCGAAACCGCCTGTCTGCGGCGAAACTCCCGGCTACATCTGCGGTGACTGTGATAACTGCAAACTTGTACAGCCAATTTGCGGCGAAAACGGTTTTATCTGCCGCAACTGCGATAAATGCACCATCGTAGACCCGCCACTCGTATGCGGCGAAAACGGTTTTATCTGCCGCAACTGCGATAAATGCACCATCGTAGCCCCGCCACTCGTATGCGGCGAAAACGGCTACACTTGCGGTAATTGTATCGTGTGCAACCCCGCGAGACCGCCTGTATGCGGCGAAAATCACTACCTCTGCGGAACGTGTGACACTTGTATTCCGCCTGTCCCCTCCATTGACGGAATCCTCACTCCGCCAATATTAGACGCAATCCGTGAAGCGAACGCGCTTGTTAAAATCGGGCTGCCCTGCGGCATGGTTATCACCATTGACCCTCGCGGAATGACCGAAGCGGCACGCGCAATCGACCTTAACATCAACATTAAATTCTCGGGAGACAAAAAAGCTGGAATCCCCGAAAGAAGCATCATGATTGACCCTGCGGCACAAGGTCCATTCGGGTTCGAGTATAGTTTCAACATCTCTGAAGAGCAATTGACTGAGGCGGGGTTGACCGCTGAAACTACACGGCTCTACTACGTCAACGATGCGGGTAAAATCACGCAAGACTACGGCGTAGTCACCGTGAACGCCGACGGCTCGATTACCGTTACGATTGACCGCGCCTCGTCCTACGTCCTCACCCAAATCAAAGCGGGGGACGTTCTCGGCACAGGAACACCTTCAATGGGCGACGCACTGCAAATTCTGCGTAGCGTTGTGGGATTGAGCAACTCAATCGACGGTAACGCAATCGCGCTTGCAGCGTCGAACATCACCGAACATGACGGCGATAAACCGAAAATGGCTGACGCATTAGCAATTTTGCGGTTCATAGTCAACCTGAACGGTCCATTAGACAAACATTATAAGTAATTACCGACACACGCGCTCCGATTATAAAAATCGGGGCGCGTTTTTTGTGTAAAATAACTTGACATTTTATGACGCGTGTGATACAATATACTGTATATGGCTATAAATGAGAGAATATTGGGCATTGACCCGGGGTATGCAATCGTCGGGTACGGTGTGGTTGACTATGCTAAAGCGCAGTTTATGACCGTCAATTACGGTGCAATTACGACTGACTCAAGCAGTACGTTTGAACAGCGATTGTGTGAGATTTATGACGACCTGTGTGAACTGATTGTCGCGTATAAACCCTCGTACATGGCGGTGGAGCGTGTATTTTTCACCACGAATCAAAAAACCGCGATTGACGTTTCACAGGCGCGCGGCGTGATTCTGTTAGCGGCAATCAAACACGGCGTACAAATCGCCGAGTATACACCGTTGCAGGTGAAACAATCGGTCACGGGGTATGGCAAGGCTACGAAAAGCCAAGTGCAGGACATGACTAAGCGGATTTTGAATCTTGCGGCGATTCCGAAACCCGACGATACGGCGGACGCTCTCGCCATTGCAATTTGTCATGCACACACGAACATATCGCGGAGAAGAATGTTAAAGTGAAATTATTGTATAATAGACCTCTTGCGAAATTAAAATGCGGTGTCTTTGCGGTCAATTTTCCGCCATACTGCGTTGAAAATACTCGAAATGCACAAAGCATTTCTGCGTTTTTCGCCTTGTC
>Ga0082212_10005934_pt1 | contig 16532 bp, 13 predicted proteins | sample TergutNt197P3_FD_71548 | JGI IMG/M metagenome (GOLD analysis project Ga0082212, IMG submission 71548) | Neocapritermes taracua P3 segment gut microbial communities from Petit-Saut dam, French Guiana - Nt197 P3 | ecosystem: Host-associated > Arthropoda: Insects > Digestive system > Gut ... | reverse complement strand
TTACGCTTGCCGTGTTGATTTCTTCAGCTTGCACCGCTACTTCAAATATATTCTTCAGTTCCGTCAGGGCCGTCTTCGTCAGCCTTTTTTCGCAGACCATGACAAACCTGATTTCAGCGTCGTCGCCGCTGTCAAACAGCAGATAATGCTCCCTGCTGTTGTAGTATTCCATCCGGGAAACGATGGTCTCCCTGGTCGTCAATGTATCGCCGCACGCCGGTACCTTGATGTAGTAGTGTAACACTTGTTTTTCACCTCCGCGCTCCTCAGCGCTCTTCTATCATTCTGTATTGATCATCGTTCGTCGGTCTCCTTCGCTGTCAAATCGTCCAAGGCTATTGATTTTTCTTCCGCTATTATGAGAAAAGCCGATCTTCTTCTCGCGTCTATGTTTCCCTCCGATAAATGATGGAAATATTCGGTAAGCTCCTTCATGCCGCCACCTTCGCTAAGAATTGCAAACACGCTCCATACTTCATGATCATATTCATCATATGGACAGCCAGTACACCATAAGTCCAGTGGATCCCATTCGTCGATTATTTTTTTGACCTTCTTAAAAAGAACCATGTCTGTTTTAGTTAATCCGGCGATCATGTCGCTGATTTTCACATCCTTTGTCTTGGTTTTAACTTTCCGTCCTTTTGATAGCTATTGAAATTCTTGACTTCAGGTCTGCCGCCCACAAATACTAAATACTCAACAGGCGACCAATCCCTGATATAGTTATAGGCCATACGTAAAGACTCCAAATTATGATAGCCGGATAAAGATTCAATCACTTCGATTTCATTATTGTCTAAAACCAATTCTGTCAGCTTAGTAGCAGAAGACAACGGTGTGATATCGCTGATATAGTTGCATTTCAGGCTTAATCTCTTTAAGTTATTCAATTCTGATAACGGCGAAATATCATGAATCTGATTATTGTCTAATCTGAGCACTTCCAGATTCTTTAGATTCGATAGCCCCGATAAATCTGTGATTTGATTCCTGAACGAGCAAAACTTGGTCATGTTAGGCATGATTAATTTAGGGATTCTCTTGATTTGGTTATTGTTCAAGTATAACTCTGTTAAATTACTAAGACCCGATAACGGACTAATGTCTGTGATTTGATTGTCAAGCAAGGCCAGTTTGGTTAAATTCATTAGGGACGACAATGGCGTCAAGTCACATACCTCTCCGCCGAATAATTGGAGTTCGGTTAGTTCTGATAGTTCCGAAAATGGACTGATGTCTTTTATACTATGCGAATCATCTTTATCGGTATAGAGGCGAAATTTGGTCAGATTCTTCATATGCCGCAATGGAAGCAAGTCTTCGCCTTTCCAAGACTCGTCTTTTGACCATATTTGAAGCTCGGTAAGCTCAGTGCTATACTGCGTACCTTTTATCGTAATATACTCTGGGGTTTCTCCGCCTGGTTTTTGAGCATCATATCCGTTTGTCATGCGAAACCTCCCATCCGAATAAGTAATAACGCATCATCATTGCTAATTCGGCTTCATCCAAGGTCATCATCTCAATGCAGCGGGACACATGATTGTCCCTATAAAATATCTTTTTCCTCCGGCGCTTTTTCTCGTGAAAAACGGGCAAAAAAAACGCGCTGCCATTAGCGCCATCTAAGATAGCCGATAGCCCGGGAAAAATCAATGAATTAAAAATGAACAATTATGAACGGACTGTAACCGTTTTAGGAGCGGGCGGAATCAGCGTCGCGAAGACCGACGTCGCGGAAAACTACAACGGCGCTGTGTCCACGATAAGCAATCCGCGCACGCAAAGTGGATAAAAGCAGTATACATGAATCGTTGAAAAGTTGTTGAATACCGCTATTATTAGGCGTATGATTTAATCAATTCTTAAATAGTAGATTTGATCAAGACAATCATGTGTCCGGGCTAATATGGGATAATTATTATACATGCCAACATGACGCCGGGTTTATACTTGAGAGGATGATTTCGTGGATACCTACGATAGAGCTTTGGAAATACTATTTCGTATCCTGCGCGGCGAGGAAGTATCGGTAAAGAAACTTGCCGACGAGCACAACGTATCGACGAAGAGCATTTCCCGCGATATAAGCCGGGTCAAGAACTTCCTCGCCGAAAACCGCGACTTGACCAGCAACGCGGAATTGGCGTATTGCTATGCCCATAAAGCGTACCGCTTGGCAGCCGATGAATTCCTCACAAATAAAGAAGTATTAGCCATTGCCAAGGCATTGCTTGGCACCAGGGCGTTTTCCACGAAGGAAGCCACGCGGCTGATCAATAAGTTCCGGCGGTTTACGACGGCGGACGACCGGAAAAAGCTTGACGAAATCGTCAGGAAAGAAATCTATCACTACACCGAAGTCAATCATGACTGCGATAGCTTGACCGAAACCATATGGCGCCTTGTGAGCGCGATCCACGAAAAACGGGAAATCACGTTACGTTACTACAAAATGGACCGCCTTATGACCGAGAAGCGGATCCAACCGGCTTCGCTTATCTTTATGGAGTATTATTTTTATCTGATAGCTTATTATCCGGAGCGTTACTCTGAGCCGAGGTATTTCCGGGTAGACCGGATAAAAGATATCGTGGAGCATCGGAAACCAGCCGATACGAAGCGTATTCCCGACTTCGACGAGGGGCTTCTGCGAAAACGGTGCCAGTTCATGTATTATGGACCGTTGCGGACTATCCGCTTCGAGTATAGCGGCCCTTCTGTGCAAGCCATACTGGACAGGCTACCGACGGCAAAGGTCCTGGAGCGTAATCGCGGAGCTTATACCATCGAAGCGGAAGTGCACGGCGACGGGATCAAGATGTACTTGCTCAGCCAGGGCGCTTGGGTGAAGGTGTTTGCGCCGCAGGACTTCGCGGAAGAGATACGAGATGAAATCGAAAAGATGAGGGGATTGTATGAGTGAGCAAGCAAACATGAATACACACTTGGATGAATTCTATTTTCTGCTGAGAGGATGATTATCAATGAGTGTTGCCATTGTGGAAAAAGCGCTGAAAAACTTAACCTCCGTAAACGAGCGACACAATCGGGTTTCCGAGAGTGACCGAATTATGGCTTATCTGGCGCATATGGAAAAAGAAGTCGTATGCGTCCCAATAATCGGACAATTTAGCGTCGGTAAAAGTCGTGCGGTCAATACGATTTTTGAGAATGAATTGCTCGAAGAAGATTTAACGCCGGAAACGGCTTTCCCTACGGAAATACAATATCCGCTTAATAAAGAAAGCTTGGACAAGATCCATATTTATTATCGAGCTAAGGATACCGATGGTGAACAACTTTATAAATCGCTCTCTTTAGATCAGTATACCAAAAAAGAACGCGATAAGCTAAACGCCGGTGATATCGACTATATCCGTTTATATACCAGCAATGAATTCTTTGAGTCTATTCAGCGTATCAAACTGGTTGATATGCCAGGCTTCGGGTCAGGAAACGATATACACGACAGGGCAATCAATGATTATATATCAAAAAGCATGGCATACATAATTGCTTTTTCAGCCGAATCGGAGGGCATGGTTATTCATGAAAGCCTGATCGGTATCCTCAAAGAACTCGTCGTTTTTAACACAAAAATTTGCATTATGATCACCAAGATGGATAAAGCGCCGCATGACGAGGACTTTAGGAATTCTTGGGAGCTTCTGAAAACGAATCTCGAGAAATATATTGGGATAAAAAAATTCGACCTCATCCAAATCAGCAGTCACGAAAACGATGTGCAAGAGCTAAAATCTTATCTGCTGAAACTCCAGGATGAATCTGAAGCGATTTTGATTACCCATCGATTTTTGCCCTTCTATTTGCGCGCGGCAGACGAAACACTTGTATTTTTGAAAACATTGGTTGAAAAAGGAAAGCTTTCTGAATCCGAGCTAAAAGAGGAAGAGGATAAAATAGCCGTTGAAATAGAAAAACTTTCGAATACTGTGGCGGACAGCACCCGAAAGTTGAAAACCGACACGGCGATGTGCTCGCTGGAAATCATCAATGATATTCAATATGCGTTGGACAATGAATTGGGCGCCTTTGTTTCGTTGGCAATGAACAGGGACGCGCATAGCGTTTCAGAAAAAATCAACAGCACAGTACGAATAACACTGCAGAATAGTTTTCAAAGCAGATTTGTGAGTAAAGCGCAAAGATATGTGGATACAATCGATGCGGAGGTCGCGGCAGTGGACGCAATGATATCCGGTATATACGTCACAGGTGAAAGATCGGATCCAACATTTGTAGATAAAGTCGGAAATATAGCTGCCGGAGGAGTGATAGCCGGGGGCTTGTCCGCAGGCTTAACTCTAGGTGGATTAAGCGCGGGAGGCCTTGGGCTCGCGTCTGCGGCGCCGTTTATCACCATCCCTTTCACCGTCCCGATCCTTGGGCTCATAGCTTTTCTTGCAGGCGGGATAATCAGTCTAATCCTCAGTAAAGTGCAAGCGGAGAAAAAACGCGAAGAGGCCCGGAAGCAGTTGCGCCAGCAATTCCAAACGTCGGTGTTTAGCGCTGTGTTGAAACAAGTAAGGCCGACCATCGACGACACGATCAGGAGCGCTCTCGATAGCATTTGCACAGATGTCGACCGGGTTCTAAAAGAACGTAAGGATACACTCGAGAAGGCGCTTGCCGACTGCCGTAAAATGCTAAACGACGAAGCAGAAGAAAAAATGCGTAAAATGGACTCTATTGCCGGCGATATCCAAATGATCGAGGAGGACCGCAATCGATGCAAACAGATGATTTGACGAGACAATTTCTCCTTTTGAATAAACTGCTGGTTCCACCCGATAATTCCATAATCGATAAATGGTTCAGCCCAATCAAAAAAGTGATTTACGATGGGATCCCTGAAATGCTGAAAAAGAACGCCCCGCCTGAATCCTTTGATTTGTATAGTGATTTCAAAGCGCTTTATGAGGAATTCTATAATTTCGTTTCCTACGATAAGCTGATAGGAAAAAGCGTAGTAGCTTTAGGCGGCAGGTTTTCCAGCGGTAAATCCACTTTTTTAAATACACTGATCAACGACGATGATCTGCCAACCGATATCGAAGCCTCCACCGCAGTGCTGACATTTATCGTTCACAGCGACACGGACGAAGCATTCGGAATAAATACCTTTAAAGCAAAAACGCCCATTGAGATGGACGACGTCAGATCGATCAGCTATGGTTTTGGGGAGATAAGAGATGAGAATGGCTATATAGAATCGCCGCCAATGAAAGTGGGGCATTTGCTCAAGAGCTTGTTTTTAGCCACGCCAAGGCAAAACTATGCCAACTTAGCTTTTGTTGATACGCCGGGCTTTTCTAATACAGCTTCGGAGAAATACTCAATTAAGACGGATGAGAACTTGTCACGGGAGCAGCTAAATACCAGCAGCTATATCATTATGTTTGTCCAGGCGGAAACCGGCGGGCTGACAGAAGATGATATACGATTCATAAAGTCATTGAGGGCAGACATCCCAAAGCTCTTTATCGTTAGCAAAGCGGATAGGAAAACAAAGACGCAGCTTAAAAACATCGTAACTCATATCCAATCACAGTTAACGAAAAGCCAAATCAAATTTATTGATGTCCTGACGTTTTCCAGAGATGATACTTCTGCGTATGATAGCAACGCTATCCAAGAGGTACTTTCAGAGTGGAATGACGCCCACGCGATACCGCAGTTTTCCAAGAACTTCAAAGAGTTATTCATCAGTTGCCGCGTTTATTACCAGAACGGCGCCGACTATCACGAGCATTGCTTAAAACAGCTGAATAGCGTATTAACACTATTGAATAATGAGAATGAAAAAATAGTATCCCCGCTTCAGGATTTAGTGAATGACGCACAAGAAAATATAAAGAAGTTTTCAACCTCTCTGGATGAACTAAAAGAGTTGAACAAAGAATTCTTCACAGGGCTAAAGGATATCTGCGATAAGGTCGGTATATCTATGCCCGAACCTTCCGAGAGAGACATGCTTGAGGATAAGGACATTCCGAATTTACAAGCGTTGTTGAAAGCATACAAGATTGAGCATGGGCTGAAGACAAACCGCGGCGACGTGAGCCGGCTTAAAGAAGCATTCAAGGATATAACCCCGGCATTAGCTATGGGAAGTATCCATAATGAAAGGTTTATGGAAATCATCCGGGAGAATTGCCGCGTGGCTCCGGAAAGCATCCGCATCAATGACGCGGTTAGCATGGAAAGGTGAGAAAAGTGATAAACGAGTTTAAGGATAAAATGGATAGTTTGATGAATGATATAAAAAACGAACGGATCAAACGCCACCAGATAGAAGGGCATCCGCTAAATAAGGCCGAGCCTCTGATCAAGAATCTCTATTTGGTCAACATATGCGCAATAATGATGTGTGGGAAAGACTCTGTAAACGATGCTCAAGTGACCTTTATGAGCCGGTTGATCGAAGGAGCACGGGCGGAGTATACCGCTGAAGACTATTTACGTATGACGCTGGAAATCAATTCGGAAAAACTATCTGAAGTATTAGCTGTTTTGAAAATAGATCCGACGTTAAAGTACGCTTTTGTCCTTGACGCGCTCATCTTTAGCCATTTGCAGGAATGCAGTGATGAACAAATGGCATATATAGCGGATTTGTTTGACGTTCTTGGCATTACCGAACAGGAATTAAACTATCTGGCTTCTTTCGCGAAAGCCATACTAACGAAAGATGAAAAGCTCTTCGCGAAGGCTATAGCTTTGCGCCCGGTTCACATGAGCAAACAAGCATTCATCTATTATGCAAAGCTGCTTTCCGAAGACATTGCAAAGTCGATGGCTGCCACCACGCGGGAAGAGCTGGATGATATCATGAAAGGGAGAAAAGGCGATTCCCATGTTCTGTATATGACTCTGGAAGATTTTGATGGCTTTGGCTATACGTTTGAACACGGGGATGAAATCACATTTCGGAACTGTCACTTTTCATGTTTTAGTCCCATTCGTTTTGGCAATTTCTCGAAGGTCTCCTTTGAGGATTGCTCTTTCCTCAACTTTAATACGAGTACGATCGAACTGGATTATATTGTGGAAGCGTCCTTTTTGCGTTGTGAGTTTACAGATTGCATCGTTCAACGTTTTTTAACATGGACAACATTTGACTGTGTAATCAAGTGCAAAGACTCGAAAACACTCATCGACATTAGTCATTGCTATTTCACCAATTGCGGCGGAGGCGGGTCAAGCTATCGGTCTATTATTTCCAATGGCCAAGTGCGAATATGCAGCGACAGTGTTTTTCAGAACTGCCGGCTTTCGCTAGATAATAATGCGTCTAGCTCAGAGGGTGCCTTGTTCGATCACGTCATCCGTCATGAGAATAATCGATTGATCGCTTCAGCAAAACTATACGAGGATTGATTCTCTTGTAAGGTGATAGGGGTACGGATAGTTCCCTTAGAAACGGAGGCAACCGATCATGAAAACAATCGCCGAAATGCAAGAAGCTCTGGATTCCTTCTACGTAGCTACCACTGCGCAATTAGCGGAAATCTCCGCAAATCTGGATGCGTATGAGGTTACAAAGCAGACAACACCGCCTGACATCCTAAAGCAAATCGACATTCGAGCTAGTAACCACCCGATTATCAATAAGGGCTTGAAAGCCTCCGGCAGCAAAGCCAGGCAGGCCTACATGCGTTTCCTGTCGGCGATCGCGTCGGATAATGAGGACAAGTTACTTTTCGTACAGAGAATAGGAGCTGGCAGCGGCAGTAAATGGAGTACGGACAGGCTCATAGCAGAGGGTATGGCTGTAAGTGAACAATTTATAGAGGAAGCAGCCATCCATTTGAAAAGTCTTTGCCATCCGCTGCTGCTGGATTGCCTGGTCACAGCTAATATTTCCGGTACAGCGACAAAACGGGATATGGAAATGATCGCAGATATAGCTGGTATATTAAAATGTGAAGAAAGTGATTTGATCGTCATTTCCCAATTAGCCGCAGCTGTGGTGCAAATGGACGAGCGACTTTTTTGCGAGCTTGTATGCGACAAAGTTTATCCGGGGCTATCACATTTGATCCCTCAGGAATGGATGGAGTGTATCCCCGTAGGCAGATTTTCGATTGACGAGCACACGATGTGCATTGAAAGCGGGTATGTTCAGAAAGGGCAGGTGATTTTTAAGAAGACAAGCAAATCAACATCAAAGCTTTCCGCTAGCTTAGGTAGTATAGCATTGATACCAGGGATCACCAAAATCCCAGTGATAGTTGCTGCTTCTGCTTTCGCTATCGCGGCAACTGCCACAAAAGTATATGGACGCTCCCACAAAGCGAATGGTACAGCACCCATAAATGGCATAGTCGCATACGTGCCGAGGAATCCAAGCGCCATTAATCCACGGGCTTATGATATTTTTGTTATCAACCCATTTTATGATGAGGATTCATTTCAGCAGGAATTGAAAAGCAGCGCGAAAAACAAATGAAGCAGGGGGAATACGATGGCTATCTTTACTGTAACAAGCGAAGAAACCCGTATGCTGGAGAGTTTTATCGGGAAGACGGAATCATTGGCCTTAAATCTTAAGGAAATGAATGATGCGGATGCGAAGGATATCGAGCTGCTCATCAAGAATTTCCGAATCAAAGTGAATGATTTTTTTCGTGAGGAAAGGCGGCTAAATATCGGGATAGTTGGACAAGTCAAAGCTGGGAAATCGTCCTTTTTAAATACCTTGCTTTTTGACGGCAAATCCGTATTGCCAAAGGCGTCCACACCGAAAACCGCAACGCTCACAAAAATCGAATACGCGGAAGAAAATGCTATGGAAGTCGAGTATTATACCACTGAAGACTGGGAAGAGATACTCGAAACCGCCAGCGTTGACTCAGTTGGCTCGGAGTATGAATCTGCTCGGGAGCTCAGAGAGATGGCCGCGAAGTCGGGCATTGATGTAAAGGATCTGCAAAAAGAAGGCAGGAGGCGTATCCCCTTCGCCTGCCCGGAAGATTTAATGAAAGAAATCAATGATTATGTAGGAGAAAACGGCAGATATACGGCTTTTGTGAAAGCTGTCGTTTTGTATATAAATAATCCCTTATTAAGCGAGTTATCTATCGTGGATACCCCTGGGCTCAACGACCCGGTACTGTCCAGAACCCGTCTTACTAAGAAATTCATTGAAGTGTGCGACGTGGTATACTTCCTAAGCCCTTGCAGTTATTTTTTAGAGAAGAGTGATTGGACGCTGCTGTCGACAAAACTTCCACAGAAAGGCGTAAAAAAGCTCATTTTGGTCGGGAGCAAGTTTGATAGCGGCATTCGTGACGTCTTACGCGAACCAAGACAAGGCAATCAAAAAAAGGCGCCGATGAATACTGCGGACAATATCCCCGCAGCCATCCAGCTTGCACGGTCAAAGCTCACGACAAGGGCAAGGAACATCATTGCCGATTATCAGCAAGCAAGGCAAGCGCAAATGGAATCAAATATCCAAAAAACCATAGACGGCTGCCGTGAGCCGGTGTTTGTGTCGGCAATTGCCGAAAACATGAGAAACCGCTCTTCTGATAGCTATGACGCTGAAGAGTGTAATGTATATAACGCGTTGGCCAAGTTCACGAATAATTTACCTGAGGAACTGCCCTCCATAAGTGGTTTTGATGAGGTAAAACGACTACAGGATGAAGTCGTGAGGGAAAAAGAAGATATACTTAAGGATAAGTGCTCCGGGTTTATACCTACCGCGCAAGCTGAACTAACTGAACTGTTATTAACTTTCCTCGATAAAGCTCAGCGGCGGAAGGAACTACTTGAAGGCAGTGATAGAGAGCAACTGATAAGATTAAAAAGCAACGTTGGAGAACGCATCGATAGTATCCGTTCCGACATCCAATCAGTTACCAACGATTGGCTAGCAAGGGTTGAAAGGGAAAAAGCAGTAGGTATACGCGACCTGCGCTCTGCGGCTAAAGAGGATTTCACAATCGAGACGCGGACAGGGACTGAGACAAAAACAGGGTCGCGCCGCATATCTACCAGTAAATGGTATAAGCCTTGGACATGGGGGAGCTACTATACTGACTATTATACCTATGAGTCTTCGTATACTTATGTCATGGCGTCTGACGCGACCGACAGTATCGGTCGATTCATCTCAGACAGCCAGGACTGTATAGAAGAAGCGATTTCCGCAGCGATTAATCCTATGGAAATGAAGCGGAAGCTTCTCGAAATCGTCGCAGCACGTTTCGATATGGGTGACGAGCGATGTAATGCGTCTGCGTTCCGCATGAATATCGACCAGGCGATAAGCAGGATCGATTTGCCGGCAATCAAAATCGATTGCAGCAGCGCAGTCGACTCAATCGCGTCACGCTTCAGCGGGCAGCTCCGTAGCAAAGAAGACCAATCCGCATTAGAAAACGCTCTCAGTAAAGCTCGTGCAAGCGCATTGGACGCATTGGTAGCGGGGTTTGAAAAAAGCGCGTCTGAGTTTAAATCCATGCTTTCCAATGCCCTAACCAACCTTCAAGAAACATTGCTACAAGATATGAGTAACGAATTCGAAGATTTGATCAGAAAGCTCGATGATAAGGACGAGGGCATTAGGCAGCAAAATAATTATATCGATATACTCAATAAAGAACTTAAGGAGGCGCCGAGGTGAAAACAGAACCCAGTATTGAGGGAAAGCAATCCATAGATGAACTAAATCACGCTTTGGATAACGCTCGCATTATCATCGAAAAAAGCTACCTTGAAAATCTGGAGAATCTAGCAGTAAAGGCGCCTGAAGGGGCGGATTCCATAATCGATATTAAAAAGCACGCAAGCTTCTTCCGACTTGTGCGATTGGTTACAAACAAAGATGAAAACTTCTTGGACAAGTTGGTTACTATAGCAAACGCCGTCGCGCCGACAAAAAGCTCCTTGACGACGATCGTTGATAGCGACGGCAGCCGAATAAATTATTACATCGGAATTATACCCAAACATGCCCGAATGAGTAATAATATCGAACATGATACACAACGTAAAGCCAGCGTAGATATTATATCCGGCGCATTTGTTGGAAATTTCAGCGGGTCTGTTTTAGAGCCATTGGGTTGTAATGAAGTAAAGGAATTATTAGGGTTGATCTCAAAGGAGCAACAATCCATCGCGTCCGTATCCGGCGCAGTATCCTTGAGAAATAAAGAGGAAAGCCAAATCAATTCATACATCCAGGGATTAGAGAATCTCACAAATGCTTTGAAAGGGAAAGTTTACACCATAGTCATGATAGCCGACCCGGTAAGCAGCGAACAAATCCGCTTGGCTAAGCTGGGATATGAAATGCTATACACCCAGCTTTCATTATTTCAAAGCTGCACGATGACTTTCAACGAATCCACGTCGCTTTCGCTGACGCTTACAAAATCTGAGGGGATAACAACAGGGGTAAACGAGGGCGTCACCCTTTCTCAAATGAGAAGCACAAACCGAAGCAGGTCAAAAAGTTCGTCTGTCGGAGTAAACGCGGGAATCTCCGTCGGCGATCCTTTTGGTGTTTTTAAAGTGTCTGCCGGCGCTTCTTATCAAACAGGCGCCAGCGTCAGCGAAGGAGATTCCCAAGGAACAACCTTCGCGAATTCCATTACACAGATCAAGACAGATAGCAGAGGGAAAGCGGAAGCGCGTGGTGAAAGTGCAGAGCAGGGAAAAAGCTTGCAGATAAGCGCAGATAACCGAAGTGTCAGGAGCTTTCTGGAAAAAATCGACTTACACATCGAGCGCTTAAACTCGTGCGAGAACTATGGCGCTTTCGAATGTGCGGCATACGTTATTTCAGAGAAATGGGAAGATGCGTTATCCGTAGCCGGGCAATATAGCGCGCTCATGAGGGGGGACGATTCGTATGTCCAGTCATCACAGGTTAATGTTTGGCATCCAAGAAGTAAAAGAGCGGATCTAACGAATTCCGGTTCTGGAGATGACGCCAAGGAAAACGCCACAGAAGTTGAATTGATTGGCAGATATCTTCAAATTTTTTCCCATCCCGAGTTTCTCCTGGATAGCGAGCAACGCGATATGATAGTAAGGCCATCGACCTTGGTCAGTGGAAAAGAATTAGCCATCCAGTTCGCTTTGCCCAAAAAATCAATCAACGGGTTACCCGTAATGGAAATGTCTCCATTCGGGCGGAATGTTCCCGATTCCAAAGGGAATTCTATGGAATTAGGTACAATGTATTATATGGGGAAAAAAGAAGCGGAAACGAATCGTGTTGATATCGATGTGAATAGCCTGACAGCACATACCTTTATCACCGGCTCTACAGGGAGTGGAAAATCAAATACGCTCTATCATGTACTGAACGAAATAGGCAAGCAAAATAAAAAGTTTATGGTTATCGAACCCGCTAAGGGTGAGTATAAGGAAGTCTTGGGCGGCCGTAAAGACGTATCTGTATGGGGCACAAACCCCTATAAGACTCCGCTCCTCAATCTAAATCCCTTCGCTTTCCCAACAACGATACACGTACTTGAGCACATCGACCGATTGATCGAAGTTTTTAACGCATGCTGGCCGATGTACGCCGCTATGCCTGCGATTTTGAAAGACGCCGTGGAAAAATCATATGAATCTGTTGGCTGGAATCTACGTTTGTCAGAAAGCACAGGAAGATTCCCGACCTTCGAAACATTGATAGATGTATTACCGCGGGTCATCGAAAAAGCGGAGTACTCAAGCGATACAAGCAGCGATTATAAAGGCGCGTTATGTACCCGCGTCCGTTCGCTCACAAACGGGCTATATAATCTGATTTTTTGTAACGAAAAAGAGACTGAATCGGAAGAGCTTTTTAATCAGAATTCCATTGTCGATTTAAGCTTGATTGGTTCTGCGGAAACTAAAGCGCTCATTATGGGAATACTCATCTTGAGGCTTCAGGAGTGTAGGATGCACGAGCGGGAGACTCATGGATTGGGCAGCAATAACGAGCTCAGACATATCACCGTTTTAGAAGAAGCGCATCATCTGTTACGTCGAACATCGAACGAACAATCCCAGGAGAGCTCAAATCTACAAGGAAAGTCAGTAGAAATGATTGCCAATGCGATAGCGGAAATGCGGACTTATGGCGAAGGTTTCATTATAGCCGACCAGTCGCCGGGGCTCTTGGATATGTCTGTTATCCGAAACACAAACACGAAAATCATTTTGCGACTTCCCGATGAAGGAGACCGTCAATTAGTCGGTAAAGCCGCAGGGCTGAATGAAGACCAGATCGCGGAGCTCGCACGGCTGGAAATCGGCGTAGCCGCCGTTTCCCAAAGCAATTGGCTTGAACCTGTGCTATGTAAGATTACCGAATACACAGATAGAGCACTGTATGTTCACTCATCAAGCTGGAAAGACAATGAAACGACGGCAGTGAATAAGTTTATACGTAGGGCTTTTGATTTACAAGCAGAGTTGAGCAAGGAAGACGTTGACTTAATCCGAAAATGGTATGATAGGATGGAGAATACCGAGTTGCTTCGTATCAGCGAGCTTGTACTCGAGGGCACGTCGTTAAATCACATTGAAAAAATCATACTTGTCCGTGTAATATGTGGAAAGGAAGCGGAGAAATCCGCTAATTTCGAACAATATGTAGACAAAGCGATAGTAATTTTTTCATCTACGTTTTGTTTATCTGGCGATGATGAAGTATCGGCTTGTATCAAACAATTATTTCTCGGTGATGATTTAATACGCTCGATAATCGATAACGAAAATCATATTAATAATTTAGATGCACCAGCGAAGGAGGTCAGGTAATGGAGAAATTCAACGATTTCGGAGATGCTCCAAAACAGCCGGAACCTCGAGTGGAAAGCCCGCTGGTAAACGTTTTAGACAAACTTGTTGAAGGCGATGAAAAGCGCATACCCATAAAGAATAAAAACGAAATCTCAGTTGAGGACATACTGGACAGGCTAGTTGGTGGAACCGAAAAACGTCAGCCTGAGCTCATTGGAGAAGCCCATGCCCTAACGAGAGAAGAGAGAGCCGAGCAAATCGAAAAAAACCGTGAAAACGGCGATAAGCGCGAAGCCGAAGTTCAAAAAGAATTGGAAGAGCAATATCCTGCTGATGAAGACTATACGATAGAAAGTGAAGTATATCTGCGCGATAAAGACGGAAATATCATTAGGGATCCGGAGACGGGCGAAGCAAGGCGGATTGATTTCGTCGTGATAAAGGATGGCAAAGTCGTTGACTCTGTCGAAGTTACATCACAAACAGCGGATAAGACACAGCAGTCGGCAAAAGAACAACGTATCCGCGATACCGGCGGAAACTACATCAAGGATTCGAATGGCAACCTTGTTGAAATTCCCAACAGTGTCCAGACACGGATAGAGAGGCGTGATTAGCATGAGAATTATTGATAAAGCTGCCTGGCATTTAGATGGTGGTATTGAAAAAGAACTGGTAATCAGCCATTTTAAAACAATGTTTGAATGGCTTGATAATGGCGGGCTACTGACCGCCGAAGGGAAAGAGATTCGGGATGAAGAATTATATAGCGAAGCGTCGATCAATGAAAAAGTCGTCAATGAAGATGGCATGATGTTTTTCGAAAGCTGCTATAGCGACTACATTTCCAAAATCGGCTTTGGCGAAGACATAGGCGCCCAAATACTTGAGGAATTATACCAAAAGTACTTGGGACGCCGCAATTAGCCTCTTCACTGAAATAATTGATTGAATATCTTTCTTACCACAGCAAGGGGCGTAGGTTCCACGTTGGCGTTGCCGCAATCCGGGCATTTTGGGTATCCGTGCGAATACTGATGCAGAGGGAGTCCCGACGCCTTAACCGAGTCCGTATACTTCGCGCTACACTCCGGGCATTCAAAATGTACGGTCAATGGTGCTACTGCATTCGTTGACATAAAATCGCCGTCCTTTCTGCACTATAATTCCATAAGCGGTTTCACGACTAGGGCATGTAACCCGCCTAAGACGCCGCCGATAAACGCGCCGACGATGATACCGGGTATGCCAAGCGCGCAGCCGCCGGTCAGGCTGCCTTTTTCCGCGCCATCGCAAACACCTTCCCAAAGCGAGCCGAAGAAGCTTCCCTTCACCGCTTCGTTGTAGTCCATATCATCGTCGTTTGAGTACCAGCTTCGGTCGTCCTCATTCAGCTTATCCGCCAGTACGATACGTTTCTCAGCGGGCACAGCCATCAGGATGTAGTAGAGCAGCTTCGACAGATTATACGGAGCAAGCTGCTCCCCGTCGTCCTCGGTATAGCCGGCACAGTAGCAAACCGGGTCGATGGTTATGCCAGTGGCGGCAGAGATCCTTTCTTTTACCGAATTCGCCTTTTTTGTCAGATAGCCTTTGAGGATGGAGTCAGGCACATTCTCTTCATGATTCCAATGCCTGCCCTTCATCGCCATATCCGACCGATTAAGCGCGACGAGTATCCTGTGGGACTCGTCTTTGCCAAGGCACGGAATGAGGGTATTATTGATCACATCATAAGACACCGTTAAATCCTTGCTTGATGCGTCCAGGACCACCAGAACCATATCGATGAGCAGAGCGCCGTTTTCATCTGTCTCCGATAGTTTTGTCACAATTTGCCGGACGTGCTCTTTGTCCTGCTCCAGGCTATCGCCCAAGCCGGGCGTATCCCAAATGGTCAGATTCCCCAGTTCATACTTCTCGATCCCTATCGTTTCCGGGTCGACGCCCATACCGACCTTCGCGACATTCATGTCAAACATTGCGTTGACCGTCGAGCTCTTCCCGCTTCCGGTCACCCCCACCAGCATCAGATTTACCTTTCGGCTGCTTGCTTTCAGCAGCGTGGACAACCGGCGGTTTTTCTCCGCCTCCGGCAGGCCCGATTGCATGACCTCTTCACTCAGCGTGTCAAATATACTCATGAAATCCCCTCCTGAATTTTTGATAAGGTTAGCTTAACCTCTCAACACCATTATTCCAGGAGAGCGGGACACATATATGTCTGGTTAAAAAAATAATTCTTTCCGGCTTGAGAGTCGCAAAGATAAACAATGGAGATGAAAACGCATTGATCACTCTTCAGGGAGAATACAATACCGCCAAAGTCTATATCGATACGGTGGAGCAGAGCGCTCTTACGCAGATCGTGCATCTGCTGGACCAGCCGTTCATTGAAGGCAGCCAAATCCGGATCATGCCGGATACTCGCGCCGGCTCAGGCTGCACCATCGGGACGACGATGACGATTTCCGATAAAATCGTCCCGAACCTTGTCGGCGTAGACATCGGCTGCGGCATGGAAACCGTGCTGCTGAAAGATAAACGCCTGGATCTCAACCAGCTTGACAAGGCGATCCATCAGCACATCCCCGCCGGCTTCGCTATACGGAAAGAAACGCACCATTACAGCGAAAGGCTCGACCTGTCGGCATTGCGCTGCGCCAAGCATACCGACCTGAATAGGGCCCGGCTTTCCATCGGCACTCTGGGCGGCGGGAATCATTTCATCGAGCTGGATCAGGATG
>Ga0082212_10005933_pt1 | contig 16532 bp, 9 predicted proteins | sample TergutNt197P3_FD_71548 | JGI IMG/M metagenome (GOLD analysis project Ga0082212, IMG submission 71548) | Neocapritermes taracua P3 segment gut microbial communities from Petit-Saut dam, French Guiana - Nt197 P3 | ecosystem: Host-associated > Arthropoda: Insects > Digestive system > Gut ... | reverse complement strand
TTATCGCATCCTCATTCCAGAACTCCTCCACCAAGTACATCGAGTATATCTCGTACTCCTCGTCAAACAGCTCCAGGAGTATCTCCAGGAACTCATCGGCCAACTCGGCGCTGACGATAAGTTCCCCAACCTGGATGTTATGATCGAAGTTATAGTGCAAAAGCTTGAGGTACCTGAGGTCGTCTATGGAGACGTAGGGATTCTCAACATAGGAACGCCCATCGATCCGGTAGTAGATATTATCCGGGATCGCAACCGAGACAAAATACCCGGAGATATCCGCCCAGTCTATCTGCTCCGCCAGAAACACCGCTCCGGCGGGTACGGCAAGCATGTCACCAGTATTCAGCGGCGGGCTTGCACTCTGTGGGGTGGTCGGCGCAGGGATGTCGTTCAGATCACCAAAAGGATCGCTCTGCAAAGGCCGCCCGGGGGACTCCACGCGGGCATCACTGCTGCACCCGGTAACAACAAGCAGTGCAAAGAGCAGCGCCACAATGCTTATCAGGCAGCGATATCCAGGTGTTCTCATCACGCGTCCCATGGTACTGACCCATCACTGTGGGAATTGGCGCTGGTGCGCCCTATTGTTCAGTATCGCACCGATCAGGATAAGCAAGCTGGCGAAGAAGGCTACGACAAAGGAAATCAGAGGGAGAAGGAAGCTCAGGAACAGGGCTCCCGCATCGAGGAGCGAGTAGGGCAACGAGAAGAAATTGATGATACTCACAGAGGCCCGGAAAACCTGGAACAGTGAGAGCACGGCAGATGCTCCTCCCAGTATACGCAAGAGCTTCGCCATAGAGACCTTGCCAGAGCCGATAAGCGCGAAGATCCCTGTTGCCAGGACAAGGACTGAGACAAGGAATCCAAAGAAGTACCAACCCCAGGGGATAGAGACAGCCGAAACCCCGTATGAAAGCATGATGGAAATGATATTCACGATGCCGCGGAAAGTATTTATCAGCATTATGAGCCCACCGAATACGGCAGCTATGCCACCGATCACGAGGAGAGTACGCCCCTTGTCCATAACAGCCTCCAATATCCGGTAGACACAATCTCGCACACTGTCCCTCCCGCGTCAAGCAAAAGCCGAGACCTGTCATCGAGTTATCAGCTATGCGTCAGGATACTGCCCTGACTTGCGCGGATGCTCGCAATGAGCAGGTCGGTGCGCTATCATGAACAAGGTACGGCAATCACTGCGAGACACAGGTTACGAGGTTTCATCATGGACGAAGCAAGGGTATGTCCCGTATGCGGCGCTGTTGTCACAGAAGATGTACATGAATGCGCCCGCTGTGGTTTCAAGCTCGTTGGCAGGACCGAGGAGATCACCATGCCCGGAGCTGCGGACAGCGGCTCTCTTGGTGTCTGCGGTGAGCAGGGCAGGCTGCGCTTGACTCTGACCAAAGGGCCGCTCAAAGGAGAGGTGTTCTATCTGGTGAGCTTCCCCTTGAGCATCGGACGTGACCCCAGCTGCGATCTCTTCCTCAATAACATGACCGTCTCCAGGCTACATGCAGTGATAGAACGAGAAGGAACACGCATCATCGTCCGCGACCAGGCCTCGCTGAACGGCACCTGGGTCGATGGCAGCATAGTCGATGAGGCGGAGCTTGTGGAGGATACGCTTTTGCAGATAGGCACCTTCTCCATGCGTTTCTCCAGCAAGTAGGCCATCGCCCGCCTGCAACATCGACAACCTGGCCAGCATCCAGGTAAAATACACAAACTGAACCAAACAGAACAAAAGAGTAAGGGAGAAGCATGGGAGTCTCGCAAATCAGCGTATTCGTGGAGAACCAGACGGGCAGGGTCAGCAGGTTGACAGGCATCCTCGAGAAAGCGGAAATCAGCATCCGTGGCTTCTCGCTTGCCGACACGGCGGACTTCGGCATAGCCCGCTTTGTGCTCGACAGGCCCGAACAGGCCCTGGAGGCGCTCAAGGAAGCCGGTTTTCTCGTTAAGACCACGGAGCTGCTCTGCATTGAGCTGCCCGATAAACCCGGGGCGCTTGACCATGTGTTCTCTGTGGTGGCTGAAGCCGGTATCAGTGTGGAGTACGCGTATTCGCTGGTATCGACCTATGTTGCCCTCAAGGTAAGCGATATCAGGCGCGCGGAAGAGATACTCGCTGGCCAGCCGGTCAGGCTTGTCGAACAAGATGAGCTAGGGCACGTTGTTGACGGGACGTGACAAAACGGACCGTCCCCTTTGTCACAGTGACAGAACGTGACAAAACGCCCCGTCCCCTTTGTCACACGGATAGTGGAGAAACCTGTGTCTAACCAAGCAAACCAAACAAACCAAGCAAACCAGACAATACAACCGATCTACGACCCAGCTGTTGAATGCGCTACTCGCGAGGAGATACGCGCAAGGCAGTTGATCCTCATGCAGGAGCAGGTCGCCTGGGCCTATGAGCGGGTACCCTTCTACCGCCAGCAGTTCGACGCCCTGGGCCTTAAGCCACAAGATATCAGGTCCCATGCTGACATCCAACGCATCCCCTTCACGGACAAGACTGCGCTTCGCGACCACTACCCCTATGGGCTGTTTGCCGTGCCACTGACAGAGATAGTCCGTCTTCATGCCTCTACAGGCACCACAGGTAAACCTATTGTGGTGGGTTACACCAAAGAGGACATCGAGCAATGGCGCTATTGCATCATGAGCATGATGCAGATGGCCGGCGTGGTCCCTTCAGACCGCGTGCAGATGGCCTTTGGCTACGGCATGTTCACCGGTGGGTTTGGGCTGCACTATGGGGCAGAGGGTCTTGGTTGCATGATGATTCCCGCCAGCGCCGGCAACACTGAGCGCCACATCATGATGATCGAGGACTACGGCACCACGGTTCTTGTTGCCACCCCCTCCTATGCGATGCATATCTGCGAAGTAGGGGAGCAGCTGGGCTTTGACTGGGCCAAGTCGCAGCTGCGCGTAGGGCTCTTTGGCGGCGAGCCCTGCCCGCCAAAGCTCAAGGCCGCAATAGAGGGCCGTATGCACATAACCTGTACCGATAATTACGGGCTCACCGAGGTCATGGGCCCGGGGGTCTCCGGTGAGTGCCTCTCCTCCCGCGATCAGCAGCACATCATCGAGGATCACTTCTACTGGGAGGTCATCGACCCCGCTACACAAGAGCTGCTGCCCGAGGGCAGCGAAGGCGAGTTGGTGCTCACACCATTGCAGAAGAAGGGCATCCCGGTTCTCCGCTACCGCACCCACGACCTCACCTCCATCACCTGCGAGCCCTGCGCCTGCGGGCGTACCACCGCGCGTATGGCCAAGGTCCGCTCCCGCACTGACGACATGCTGATAATCCGCGGCACCAATGTCTTCCCCAGCCAGGTGGAAGATGTGCTCACCGGTATTCCGGGCGCCAGCCCGCACTACCGTCTGGTGGTGGATAATGAGGCTGGCCTTGACAGGCTCACGTTGCTGTTGGAACTGGAACCGCAGATGTTCTCAGACGCTTTTGTGGAGATGGATGACTTCCGCCACCAGGTTGGTGATAAACTCAGGAACACGCTGCAACTCAGTGTGAAGGTCAAGCTCCTTGAGCCGAACAGCATTGAACGCACCATGGGCAAGTCCAAGCATGTGGAGGATCTGCGCGGATGACAGGGACGGTGAGGGGTTCCCGTCCGCAGGCGCGGAAAAAGGCAAAGTCAAACAAATCGCGCAAGAGGTCTGTCAGTCCAATAAAGCGTGGCATTCGCCTGCTGATTGGCATCGTCCTGCTCCTTCTTGCTGGTCTCTGTGCCTTCGACCTTGCAACAAACGCAGGCCGTATCCACAAGGGTGTCACTATAGAAGGTATAGATGTCGGCGGACTCACCACCCAGGAAGCGGCAGACATCCTTAATAAGCAGTTGCTCCTGCGCGCTCATCAAAACCCCATAGACATATACGCAGATGCGACCCTGGCAGGGCAGGTGACGGCAACGGATGCCCCCATCCTACAGCTTGAGTATGCGTATTCTCTGATCACGGGGCAAGACCCAAACGCAGAGGCGCAGCGGGTTTGGCGCATCACTGCCGACACCTTGAAAGTCACCGTAGACGGGATGGCCCTGGCTGAGCAGGCCTACAGTGTCGGGCGGGGGACCGACTTCATTCCCGGTCGCATCAAGGCGGTCTCCTCAGGGGTCTCCCTTCCAGCTGAGCTCATCATCGACGAGGACAAGCTTGCCAGGCTGGAGCGCCTAATCACCCTTACCTTAGGCGTTCCAACGAGCAATGCGGGTATCGTCTACCAGGAAGGCAGATTTGAACTGGTACCCAGCAAGCCTGGTTATGTGGTTGAGCATGAGGAGTTCACACAAAAGCTGGAGCAGGCCTTCCTCTCCGACAGCATCGGCGAGGCATCGATTATCGTACCGATGTGTGACCAGGCCCCGCTCATCTCTAACGAGGAAGCAAGAGAGCTGCTGTTGCCGATCCTGGGCGCCACCAGCCAACCGGTGGTTTTCATCAACCCCGACCAGGAGACCCAGACATGGGAATTCTCTGCAGAGACCCTGTGCTCATGGATAGGCACCCGCATAGAGAGTACGTCGGATAAGACACCGATCCTGGTCGCACAGGTAGATGCCGCTCTGCTTAAAAAGGACTTGCAGCCTGTTGTCGGCAGCCCCGTCTCAGCGGTAGCGCCTGTCGATCCAAGTTTTTCCGTAGTTGGCGACAAGGTGCTGATCATAGAAGGAGTCGATGGCATCGGCTTTGACTATGACAGGTTGGCAAGCGACCTGAGCCTGGCCCTGTTCAATGGGACAGGGGCGGCGGGAGGCACACGTGCCTTTGTCATACCTGTTGGCAGGGTTGCCCCGGAGCTGAGTGTCGCAGACCTCGAAGCCAGGAATATCACCGAGAAGATCGCTTCCTACACAACGGAATACCCTCCCGATCAAGCCAACCGTGTGAATAATATCCACAAGGTATGCGACATCCTTAATAACACGCTGATCGCTCCAGGCGAGGAATGGTCATTCCATAGGTCGGCTGGGAATTGTACTGCTGACCGCGGCTTCCTTCCGGCAAATGCAATCGATGGAAGCGAATACATCGAAGAAGTGGGCGGCGGCATCTGCCAGGTTGCCTCAACGGTCTATAACGTTGTCCTGGAGTCAGGGTTCCCGGTTCAGGAGCGGGTATGCCATGCACGGTACTCCACCATGTATCCCCTGGGGCGGGACGCCACCATCTCCTATCCCTATCCCGACTTCAAGTTCATAAATGATTCGCAGAACTGGCTACTCCTGAGTTTCACCTACACCTACAATACCGTCACGGTGACCATGTGGGGAATGCATCCGGGTTATACGGTCGACTTCGAGTACGGGGAGATAGTCGCAGGGGAGAAGTTCACAACCAGGGAGATCGAGAACGCAAGCCTTCCCGTGGGGTCAAAAGTGGTGATCCAGGAGGGTATGGATGGCTTCAGCACAACGGTAACGCGTTCTGTGCATGACAGCGACGGCAACCTGCTCAGAAGGACGACCTTCCATTCGACATACTATGCCGCAGCTGAGATCATCGAGGTTGGGCCCAAGGGCCCCGTAAAACCAGGGTAGTGGAATCTGCCCTATCCCTCGTCGTCCTCATCGTCTGCACCGTCCTCTGCGCCGTCCTCTGCGCCGTCTTCCGTATCACCTGATCCGTTCTCATCTGGAGGTGGTATGGTGCCCACCATTTCCAGGGACGGCGGCGCATTGACGCCATAGAAATCGAAGCTGGCGATGGTGCACTTCACATACACAACAGTATCTGGGATCTTGCGACGGTCCTGACCGCGATAGTAATCGTTGAACTCGATGCCGATGAGTTTCCAATAGTAGAAGGCCTCGTCAATGACGGTGTATCCCTGCATATAGCTGTTCCCGAACTCGTCTGTCCCCTTGGCATCGACATAGGAGTTCTCATTCCCCAGTCCCTGAATCAACCGCAGATAGGAAAGCTCGTCGGCAAGCGACTCCGAAGCGAAGTTCACATACTTGATCTGGGCGTATGAGCCCAGGTCGCCATGCGAGACCGAGAACGTCCATGCTCCGTTGAAGTAGTCTTGCAGCTCGTCATAGTTGTAGACACTGTACTCGCTCTCATAGAAACCCTGCAGGGCATCCGTAGAGACCTGCGGTGCAAGACGGATGATCTCGCGTCCCTTAGAACTCCTATCGGGGTTATCCCCAGGCGCTCGATCGGTGATGACCACGTTTAAACCCTGTTCCTCAAACGCAGCATAGATATCTGCGGCGTTCCAGAAGAGGTAGTCCAGCATCTTGGGCATCTGCTCGTCTATGGCCTGTCTTGTCTGGTCAGGCGTCAGTTTGATGACCTGCTCGACAGTCTTCTCCGCTGTCGCCTTCTCATAGACTTGCAGGCCAAAATAGCCTATAAGTCCCAGACCGGCGATAATCACCAGGGCCATCAGGATGACCATGAGTGGGGTGCGCTTGTTATGCCGCTTGCCTCCACCCCGGATACGGTAATTGTTATCATTCAGCCTGGCCTGATGGAAGCTGTCGGTGCTGTCATCCGTCAGCGATCGAGAGGTCTTCCTCATGGTCTTGAAGCTGTCGATATTCTTCTTGCGGTAGTTTTTCGAAGACACGGCAGTCCAACTTTCTATCGCAGGCCCTTCATATTCCTCGAGGCCTTCAGCGGGCTCATCCGTTTTTGGAGGTTTCTCGGTCTTCTTTGCCTTGGGCGGTTTGCTCTTCTTTTCTGTCTTGACTGCTTTCTCGGTGACGATAACAGCGGGCACATCCCTCTCGTCAGCTAGTGGCGAATCCTCAGGGGTATCCTCTACTTCTGCCTCATTGCCCGTAGCTGCTATCACGGGCTCTTCTATCTCAAGCATTCCTTCAGGTATTTCCGGCGCATCGTCAACGCGTACCGGTGCCGCAGGCTCTGCAGCGCTCTTCCGCTTGACGCTCTTCTGGGGTTTCTTGGGTTCTGTGGCTTCTGCAGGCTCTGGGGGTAGGACAATAGCCTGCTCATGCGTATCAGCGATCAAGGGTTCTTCTGGGACTCGTTCATCATCTTCTGGGATACGATCATCATCTGGAAGGGGGGTCTTAACAGGAGGGGCGGGCCTCTTCTTGGGACTTCTTTCCTTTGTGGTTGCGCTTTCTGCGACGGTCTTCTCCTCAGGTGGCTCTGCTGGCGGCGCCTCTTCTTTGGGGGCAGGCTTCTGTGGTGATGACTCCTTCTTTTGCGCAGGTTTCCTCTGTGTGGCAGGTTTCTTCTGCTGGGCAGGCGTCTCCTTGGGGGTAGGCGCTTCTTTTATGGCAGACTTCTTTTGTGCAGCTGGGATTTCTGGCTTTTCGACCTCCTGGGAAGGAGTCTCTGCCTCCACCTTCTCAGGTTCGGGCTCTTTCTTCTTTCTAACTGGCGCTGGCGTTCTTTTTGCAGACACTGCCCGCTCAACCGCCTGCTTTATATCTTCAAGCTCCTCATCGTCCTGCTCGGATCGTTCTTGCTCATACAACAGCTCACGGTCCCTCAGGTGAGCACCGCCCCTGCGGATCGTAGCGTTGTTATCAGGTTGTGCCTCAATCAGTTCGTCGTCGTTCAGGAAGTTGTTCTCTCTTAAAAAGGCATCCAGATCAAAATCGTCCGATAGCGCCTCCCCCGAACCAGCGATCCTCTCATCCATTCCTTTACCTTCTCCGACCGGTTTCTCAGCTGAGACCTACAAGCCTCATTCTACCTTAAAAGCCTGCACAGCGCGTAATGTAAAGGCAAGCGATCAGCAGCAGGCTCAATAGAAGATACACCTTACAAAAAGCACCGAAGGCCTCTGATACAGAAGCCTTCGGTGGCCGAGCCTTAAGCAGGTACAGAGACAGTACAACCTGTCACAGGGTCTTGGGGTCGTAGCTCAGCTCTATCTTCACTATCTTGCCGCTTTCCTTGCTGACCACAACCGTGAGCTCCTCAAACACCTTTCCCCAGGTGTAGTAATCGAACAGCGTGCCAGAGGTATCTGTCTTATCGGGCTCTCCGTAGGTCTTGATGAAATCTCCAATGGAGGAGTCCTCGGATAGTCCTCTGGGGAGTTCCAGGTGAAGCTGTGCGCCGTTGTCGTAGTACTCGATACGTGTGACAAAGCAGTGCTGGGCGGGTTGTTGGGTGTCAGCGAAGTTACGTAGACTGGTACGCAGGACCTGGTTACCCTTACGCATCTCGAAACCAACCGCAAAACCCTTGGCGTTGATCAGAGTATTCTCGTCGCTTACACAGACCCAGCCATGAGCCACCATCTCGCTCACTGGGATGGGCATCTTATAAAGGTCACCGTCGTATTTCACAGTGAAGCTGCTCCAGGTATCTCCCAGGGCGCTGGGCGCCTGATAGCCAGACACCACTCCTGGTGTCTCACCCGAAGGCGTAGCGGCGCTCTTCTCGTTAGCCACCAGATTGCGCATCTTGAGAGCCGAGACCAGGCCTGTCTCCTGATTGATGTCTATCCTGATCTCTGAATAGCCGCCCAGGGAATAGGTGTAGCTCAAATTGATGCTGCCATCATAGATGCTCGACGGCTCGCCATAGCGTGCGAGTACGTCCTCCTTGGGAACACCCAGCGTGATGTTACCCGGCAAGATGAGCTCCGCGCCCTTCTGTGCGTCAAAGGCGTCAAGCTGCACGGTTCCCACTTGGCACTCCGGCAGGGTCTTCACGTCGACATCGGTGTTGACAAAGTCCATATACACTTGGTGCTCGCCTTTCTTCACTACCACTATCACAGTGTACTGGTTGGGATTCAGCTTCTCAGCCGCGTAGTCCACTCCCAGGGTCGTCTGGATCTCCCAGCCATTCGCTGCGAACTCAGAGAACGGCGCCGGCAGGGTATACACCGCGCCGTCCAGCATCAGCGTGAAGCTGTAGGGGTCATCCGATAGTTCGCCTGTCAAGGCAGCACGTGCGGGCTCCGGCTGCGGCTCTGGTTCCGGTTGCGGTTCTGGTTCCGGCGTCTTATCGATCACGGTCTCGATAACAGGTTCCGGCTCGGGCTCTGGTTTTGCCGCCTCCTTCCCGCAGCCCACAAACAGGCTGAGCGGCAAAAGCAGGCAAAGGCCTATACTCAGGGCTTTCAGGGTCTTCTTCATCTTGGGTCCTTTCTCACCATATCCTTCAGGGGCATTTACGCTCTCCCTCTCCACAGTCAGCATCCTTTCTGTGGATCCGTCAGTAACAATACGACCCACAGTTGGGAAATGTCGGCGCAGTCTTTTAACGATAAGACTGGGGCTGGGAGATATGAGAAGGGTTTGCAGGTTGAAAGGGGGACGGTACCAACTGTCCCGTTTTGGAACAAAACGGGACAGTTGGTACCGTCCCCCTTTGTCCCAGTTGGTACCGTCCCCTTTGTCCCAGTTCAGGGGAGGACGGTTGTGCTGGTGAAGGTGTAGGGGGTTTCCTGATAGACGTAGTAGTTCAGCCAGTTTGCGAAGAACTGGTGGGCGTAGGTACGCCAACGGACCTGAGGCGGCCTGGCTGGGTTGTCTTCAGGGTAGTAATTGAGAGGTAGGGCGATCTCCAGGCCTGCAGCGACGTCGCGGCGGTACTCGCGATCCAGCGTGTCGACGTCATATTCAAAATGGCCGGTCACAAAGACCTGTCGGTGCTCTGGCGAGACCGAGATGACAGCTCCTGTCTCAGGCGAACCGGCGAGTACCTTGAGGCCGGCAGGCTCGATATCCTGTGGCAGCACTGTTGTGTAACGGGACTGCGGCATGAAGAAGGGGTCATCAAGGCCTAGTAGAAGGCGGCTGGTCTTATCGTAATGGGTCAGTGGATAGACCCCTGAGAGCTTCTGCTCAAGCCGGCGTTTGCCAATGCCGTAGTAATGGTACAGCGCTGCGTTGACACCCCAACAGATGTAGAGCGAGCAGTATACATGGGTCTTTATCCACTCCAGCAGCTGCGTGAGCTCCTGCCAATAGTCCACATCTTCAAAGGGCAGGGTCTCCACGGGGGCGCCCGTGACGATGATGCCGTCGAAGCGCTCATCGAGGATGGTGCGGGAGTCGCGGTAGAAGGCTTCCATATGACTGGGCGAGGTGTTCTTTGAGACGTGTCCACCCATGGCGATGAGGGTGAGGTGTACCTGCAACGGCGTGTTGGAGAGCAGGCGCAAAAGCTGGGTCTCGGTGGTCAGCTTGGTGGGCATAAGGTTGACGATGGCGATCTCAAGCGGGCGGATGTCCTGCGTGGTGGCGCGCCGTTCAGTCATCAGGAAGACGTTCTCCTGGGCAAGGACATCTATGGCAGGCAGTCCATCGGGGACGTTGACGGGCATGAGGAGCTCCAATCATCAAGAAGGGGCGGGGCGCTGCATAAGCACGTAGTGTAGCACGTCTTAGAGCACGGCTGATAGCAGGTACAAAAGGAGACGGGAGCAACCTTTCTCGGTTGTTCCCGTCTCATGACGCCCGGAGGTGGGAGGAGGATTCTTGTATGTGCAAGACCTTGTCCCTGTGTCGCTCTCTGTCCTGCAGCAATAATAGTAGAACAACTAGCAATTATGAGAAGACCCACTTATCGCGGCGAAAGGGTCTTGACAAACACCCGTTTTGCTATCCAGCGCTCTGCTCCGCTTTGCCTCTTTGAACGCAAGGATCATCCAGATCCTGTTTCTGCTGGTAAACCGGTGTCAACTATGAGCCGTGTCTGGTGCGGTCCAGAGGGGATAACCCGTACACCACTTGTGGAATACTCTTTAAAAGTCTAGAAAATCGTAAGTATTTATAATGTTGACCATTTTGCAAATGTGCTATAATGCATATGAAATTAATAACAAATCAGGCGATCTGATGTAGATAAAGGCAATATTATAAGGGATTTTGCGTCCAAGCCTAGGTGACGTTTTGTCTTTTTAGTGTTTTACCTGTACGGCATGAGCATGGAAGGCTCATGAGAGCTTTAATTAATAGGGGTGATTTCTAATGATTAGTGTAAAAGGAAATGCAAGAGGTCTTGTAAGCATTCTGCTTGCGGTGTTGCTGACCCTGTCGCTTGCACTGACGTTCTCACCGTCAGCGTTAGCGAGCGACAGCTCAACTACCCCAGCGGAATCGATGTTCTCAGAGGAGGGCGATGCTGAAGAGGTAAGCGCCACCGACGAGGTACAAATCGACGACAGCGGAGCTATCGACATTGTCGAGGGCGTCGCAGTAGACGCACTTTCTGACGACAGCGGATCCGATGACTCATTGGATGCTGGCGAAGGTGAAGAAGCTGTCGAGGATGGCACAGAAAGCACGTCATCAGTCGACAGCGACACCGAGGAAGCCATAGAAGGCGAATCTACCAGCTCCACTGTCGATGGGGAAGCGGCTGAGGAGATCGAGCTGGAGACGCTGTCAGAGGACACCGTAACGGGAGATATCCAACTGACAGACTCCCTGTCTGCCGCAAAGATCGAAAGCGACATCCAGAGCGCTCTGAACGACCCATCGATCGGTGGCATCGTCACGGTATCCGGTAGCAAGCTGAATGAGACCGCAACGATCACGCTGAACATCCCTGCTGGCAGCAAGGTGGTATGGGAAGCCGATACAAGAGGGCTCTCACTATCTGTCAGCGGAGGCGGGATCCTTCAGATAGCCGCTGGTGGAAAGATCGAGGTCGCAAACAAGGATGCCATCTCAGTTTCTGGTAATACCGTGACTGTTACCGGTGGTAAGGTCTTGGCAATCGGTAACTATTGCATCGCCATAAACTCCTCCAGTGGTAACGTATCCGTATCCAGCGGCAGGGTCTTTGCAAGCGGGATGTATTCCACCGCGATTGAGATCGGTACCGGCAGTGTGTCGGTATCCGGCGGCGAGATAATAGCCGACGGGGCTGGACTCCATGGCTGTTATGCCATCTATCTTAACCAATCAGGCGTTGTGAAGGTCACCGGTGGCGTTGTTTCTGCACAGAATGCAATAGGCAATATGTTTGCGATTACCCTTTGGGGGGGCGGGCTTGCCGCCTATCTTGAGGGTACCTGCTCTGGCGAGATGTTTGTCATTGGCACAGGCATCATTGTCTCAGTGCCTTCATTCAGTGTGCCTACCTCCTACACCGGTACCAATGAAGGTCTGACCCGTATAGCCGGCAGTGCGCTGTCCACCGTCAAATGGGATGTCTCTGAGGCAGGGTCGGGCCTTATCTTCAACAACGGCGCCTACCAACTGTCCTGGGGCACACCGGTTGTTGAGCCACCGTCTGCCAGTGATAAGCCGGTAAGGCTGAACAGCGCTGGTGGGGCACTCGACGGCAGCCTGTATGAGACTTTGGCAGAAGCGATCGCTGCAGCTGAAGGCGCAGGCCTGACGGTCTATACCCTTGAGGTAATCGGAGGTGTTATTGAGACAGCGAACCTGGACATCAAATCGCATGTGACCATAATCAGCGCAGAGGGCTCGCACAGCGTTAGCCTGCCCAGCAACTCGTACACCGACGGCATCAAGGTAGCTGCCAGCGGCAGCCTGACCCTTGGTGACGGCACTACTGCAAACGTCCTCACATTCAGTGCAAGCGCCTATTTCAGGGCTGGTAGAGTAGATATAAACAACGGTGTCGAGTTCAATAATGGAGTGACCTACAGCGGTGCGACCACCACTGGTTCGATCAGCGGCGGCAGCTTCTACGGCGGCAGCATCAGCAACAGCTCTATTGCCCTCAGCCTTGAGAAAGGAGCCCGTCTCAGCGAGATCAGCGGAGGCGTCTTCACTGGCCTGACGGATGCGATGCACCTGTCTGACTTGGGTACCAGGATCGATCTCATCTCTGGTGGTCAGTTCTATCAGACGCTCAGCACGCAAACGCTCCATGGGCATGCGGTCTTTGTGCAGAACCAGAGTCAGATAGGCGAGATCTCCGGCGGTTACTTCAAGGCTACCCATGCAACTGCGATGACAGTCATCCGCGGAGGCTGGGTCGAGAGGATCAGCGGCGGGGTGTTTGAGGTAACCTATAGGGGCACTATTGCCAATAACGACAGGGTGGCCGCGATTTGGGTCGAAGGCGAGACCACCGTTACGGGCATTGGCGCCATCTCCGGCGGACACTTCATCGGTACCAACTTTGGCGTTCTGCTCATTCAACGCAACACCGCAGCAAAGATCGATACTATCTCCGGCGGCCTGTTCGAAGGTACGGTCGCACTGCAGATCGATTCCTACTGCTCTGTCTCTGAGATCATCGGTGGGACATTCAGGGGAAGCCAGGGAATGCTCAACGTGGGCACCATCGACGTGATTGGTGGCAGCGCAGACTTCCTGGGGAGCTCGTATGGTGTCTATAATTACTACACCAGCGCAAGCAACCATGGGAAGATAGGGGAGATAAGCGGCGGTAGCATCGCTTCAAATGGAGACCATGCCATCTGGAACGGTGGTTTGATCAAGCTGATCTCCGGCGGGACCATCACTTCAGGCCCTGGCGCCTCCAGCAATGGCATCGCGAACCCCGGCATCATCGAGAAGATCTCTGGTGGGACCATCATCGGTTCTTCAAGCGCCATCGACTGCACCTCTGGCATGAACGGTTCCGGGCGTCGCATAGACGTGATCTCCGGTGGGACGTTCTGGGCCAAGAGAGTCAGTACCTTTGTGCTTTCCAACGCCCTGCTGCTTGAACCTGACCTCACTGATGAGGCTAAGGGTTTTGGCCGCTACCAGTCAGCTAGTGGTTCCATCTTCAACAAGGAAGAACTGGTTCAGTATCCAAGCTACCTGCCGCGGCTTATCGACTATCAGATGAGCACGGACACTCTGCCTGTGGCAGGCGTTGCGGGTGTCGAGTTCAGGTACCTTGAGCCAGAGCCGTTGCCTGTCTTCCAGGTGACAGTGGAAGGAAGCTACGCGGCGACAAACGGCGCGGGCGCCTACTTGGCCGGAGAGATCGTCTTCATCGACGCAGGCGATCGCCCTGGTTATGAATTCGACGGTTGGACAACCGAGGATGGCGTACGTTTCACCAATGCCAGCAACTCGATAACAAGCCTCATCATGCCGGATAGCGATATCACTGTGACTGCCACCTGGACGATCATCCCGATCATCCCCCCGGCAACGTATACGGTCATTGTCAATAATAGCTATGCAAAGGCGACAGGTTCCGGTACCTACACTGCTGATTCAACTGTCAGCGTGGACGCTGGATCGCGCGCTGGTTACGACTTTGGCGGCTGGACAGTCAACAAAGGCGGCATCACGCTTGCCAGTACAGCAACAGCATCATTCAGCATGCCTGAAGCAGATGTGACGATAACCGCTGTTTGGACCCTGATCCCAGTTCCGCCTGTTGTGGAGACCTACACAGTCACTTATGCGCCTGGCGATCGCGGTACCTTCTCGACACTGAGCTCGAACGGCCTGGTATATGGCGCCGCTACCCCTGCTGCTCCCGCTGTTACGGGTGAGTCCGGATGGAACTTCATCGGCTGGTCTCCTGTACGTGCGGCAACTGTGACGGGCAATGCGACCTACACGGCGCAGTGGGAAGCAGTGGTTGTGCCTCCTGTAGTCGTCAGCTTCACGGTTACCTTTATCGACCATGACGGCGCTGTCCTCAAGACACAGACAGTCCAAAGGGGAGCCGATGCTTCAGCTCCTGCGGATCCCACCCGCACCGGGTACAGCTTTACCAGCTGGAATCGCAGCTTCACCAACATACAGGCCGATCTTGTGGTAACGGCGGAATACACGCTTATCCCCGTGGAGGAAGAGAGGCCTGTGACCCCTCCCGTGACCCCACCCGTGACCCCACCGGTGAATCCTCCTGTGATTCCTCCAGCAGTGGTCGAACCAGAGGAAGAGCCCACGATTCCTGAGGTCATAGTCGAAACCGAGGAAGAGCCTGCGGCTCCAGAAGAGACAACCGAGCCAGAGGCTAAAACCTCGATCCCCCAAGAGATCACCGAGACCGAGATCAGGATCGTGACTCCTGAAGAGATCATCGAGATCCTGAAAGAGGAAGGCGTCCCTGTCTTCACCATCGGTGGACGTGAGGTCCCGCTCTTCGCCGGCTCGCAGAGTGGTCTGGTCTGGGCGCTGGTCAACCTGCTTCTGAGCATCCTGGGAATCCTGCTTGCTCTCATGTGGGTCATCCGCGCCGTGCTCCACAAGAGGCGCGAAGACGATCAAGAGATCTATGATCCAGAGTACCCGCAGAAGAAGTTCAGGCTGGCGTACCTTGCCCTTGCGATCATCCTTGCCATCCTGGGGATCGTTGTCTTCCTCCTCACCGAGGATATGCGGAACCCCATGGTCATGATCGACTATTGGACCATCGCGAACCTCATCATCGTGGTGGCCGAGATAGTGGTGCTCAAGCTCACCTTCAAGCGTATGAAGGAAGAAGAGGACGAGCAGCCCAGGCGCGTAGTGCGCAAGCAACTCGCCTACCAGGAGGAGAACAGGTAATACCAAAGGGGCGGGAACAACCGGTGTTGGTTGTTCCCGTCCCTCTTATCACAATCAGGTTATCAAATGCTTGTGAAACTGTATAAATAGAAGCACACCAACCACACTGATACTCCCTAACACGAATTGATTCAGCAATCCAACAGATTATGACAAACTACTCTGTAATGATTCCGTTCAGGCTGTAAGGGGTGATGGTTATGGAAGTATAATACAGGAGCTCTGACGTACTACCTATCAATGAATTCCAGTATAAAAGAGCTGTATCGAAGCTGATACCTTGCTATAATCGTGCCTTTATCAATGGGTTTATCGATATCTCCTAGTGTACTCGCTTTACTTAAGTGGTTTTTAGGAAGGGGGCAGCGAGATGAGGTTGATTTCAAAGAAAACTCCCATGGTCTTTGCCATGGTAACGGTGCTGATGGCAGGCATGCTGGTTGTACTTGCAGGATGTAGCAATGATACCAACAGCAACAAAAACGCAGATGCTAAAACAGAAATCAACAGCCCCTACCAGCTTGCATATGTTGGCAGTACCGGATCAAACCCCATGAATAACGCGGGGCTGACCTATGGTTATGAGACCGGGACGCCAGACGGCTACTCTCCTGAGTACAAGATACCTGACCTGATCTACGTCCTCCCGTCAAAAGGCAGGGTCCCCGACGAGGAGGGGGCCTTCATCTACAAGACCGATATCGGCCTTCTGCCCTCTGACGCAAGCCCCGAGGAGGTAGCAAGATGGACAGAGGAGCGCAACGCCAATGAGGCCAGGCGGTTCACAGAGATCGCGTTTGCGCTTTTAGGGATGGACAACCGCCTTAATGATGAGGAAGCCCAGGCCGCCTACGAGGCAGCAAAGCGCTTCACGAGACCGTACTCGTCGCCAGAAAGCGGGGAGTGGGTATACAGCGAAGAGGATGCACAAGGTCTGGCAGACGCCTTGGGCATCGACCTGTCAATACTGCCGCAAAAAGATGCGCTGAGGATCTTTTGTTTCCGGGTCTTTTCAACCATCCAAAACGACTACGCGATAGAGGTACCCATGTACGAGTATGACGGGGTGACCCAGGTTGGCATCTACGCTGTACCAGG
>Ga0082212_10005932_pt1 | contig 16533 bp, 18 predicted proteins | sample TergutNt197P3_FD_71548 | JGI IMG/M metagenome (GOLD analysis project Ga0082212, IMG submission 71548) | Neocapritermes taracua P3 segment gut microbial communities from Petit-Saut dam, French Guiana - Nt197 P3 | ecosystem: Host-associated > Arthropoda: Insects > Digestive system > Gut ... | reverse complement strand
TGTGGAAAGAGCTGGTAGCCTGGGCGGAGGACGACTTCCGTTCTCTGAACGGGCAGATAGAGTACCTTTTGAGCGAATGCGTGAAAAAGCGGAAAAAAGGGCAGGGCGCGTAGTTGCTGTCTTATGTTGTGAACGGTCAATAGAAAGACAGCATTTGGCCATGACCTGTTATGTATCATAACGCTATCTCCCCATTAAAAGGAGCGAAATGAGAATGTATGACAATAGACAGAGTCCGGATCCCGGCCGGGAGCGCCCTCTTCGTGGTAGCGGCAATGGCGGTACAGCATCGGCGGCGGCTCTGCAGATGAAGACTCATGAAACATAGGCCGGCCTGCTTTGTTTTTGGCGCGGGACCGCCTCCGGCCCGCCCGCCAAAGATTGCCGCGCAGGATCTGGTCATCGCGGCCGACGGAGGATATGCTTATATTCAGAGCTTGGGTATCCGCCTGGATGCACTTATCGGCGATTTTGATTCCCTTAGTGATTTTCCAAACCAGGGCAAGGGCGATTTTTACGTATGTCGCCTTCCAAAGGAAAAGGACCAGACAGATCTGCTGGCCGCACTGGAATATGGGCTGGAGCGGGGATTCGCCTGTTTTCATATTTATGGAGGAATAGGCGGGCGCCTGGATCATACACTGGCAAATATCCAATGTCTGAGCTTCTTGGTCAACCGCAGCGCGCGTGGATATTTGTATGACAGCGACACGGTCGTCACAGCATTCAAGGGCGAAATTCGGCTTGCGGCGCGGCGGCGCGGCGTAGTTTCGCTTTTCGCGCTGGGGGAATCCGTGGAGGGGGTCTGGCTTCGCGGGTTGAAATATGAGCTGACAAACGCCCGGTTGTCCTGCGATTTCCCGATTGGTGTGAGCAATGCGTTTACGGGCCTTCCCGTGCAAATTAAGGTCAAACACGGGATTCTGCTCGCCGTTTATCCTGCCGGAACACGAGAACTCGACAGTTCCCCGGTCAACTGACTGTGCAAGTATTTTGCAAGTCCGTCCTGTCTTTTTGCAAAAAAAAGAACCATCATAAAGAAGCCATGCGTAATACTTATAAATACTCGAAACTATACTCGGGTCGAGACCCGCAGTTTATTGAGGGTGATATTTTCCGCACGATTGTTCTGCTTAATATCTCCTATCAGGCATGCGCGTTGTCCTGTTTTTCCACTGGAACTAGTTGACAGTCAAGACCTTCGGCATACTTTAGTATTGTTTTGATACTTCCGCCTCCCGTTATTTCAAAACGTGAAATAGCTTGCTGTGTTAGTCCGGTTTTTGCTTCAAGTTCCTTCTGCGTAATGTTTTTCAGTTTCCTGAAATCAACAAGTCGTTTCCGAAGTTCGGCTTCCTCTTGCTCTAATCTTGCATTTTCTCTATGTGCCAGTTCGTACTGGTGGAACATTTCCTTAGATTCCGGATCGTCCTCAAACATTTTTTGAAGCTCAACTGCTTCAGCTATCGGGTCAACTTTCTCAAATGGCATTATCGACACCACCTTCAGTTATAAATTCAGTTCCTTTGCACGTCCTAATGCAGTATTGATCTCAAATTTTTCTGCTTTTCCTTTTTGCTTTTGGCAAGCGTGCAGGAAATAGACATTTTCGCCATCCCTTATGACATACATTATCCTGTTATCGTTGTGCTTAATCTCGTAAAGTTTTCCGCGCAATTGCCGTGTGTTCAGTTCTTGAAAAGCCAACATGCCATTTAGAATGATATCGTGGCGTATTCTATACATCTCCCTGCGTTCGTCCATTGGTCTTGTACTGATGTATTCTTTAATTAGGTTTTTCCCACCGGACGTTTTGTAGTCGTGAATATCCATAGGCCTCTCGCTTTCGTGTCGCAACTACATCAAAACTGCTGTATACACAATACAGCAGTTTTGATGTCTTGTCAATAAGTATTTCATGGATAGGTATACAAGCATTTCATTCGTTCCAGTCCTGAATCGCGACTGACATTGAACATGCATCTACGCTGTGCCATTGAAAAAGTATTCCACGCCGCAGAAAGTGATGGAACGGATAGTTTCAATGTCATAATAATCCGTTTGGCACCAAACTGTTCCGCCCAGCCAGTCAAACATATTGTTGCCGGGTTCAAGCGTGATTATGCTGCCGTCTTCAAGCGTAAGATATGGCAATTCAAAGCTTTGGTAATACTCCACAATCTCGTTTGCATATTCGCGTTGTATTTCAATGCCGGAAGTTCCGCCGCCGGAGTCTCTGTCATATCCCTCCACCAGCCTGGTCGATTCACCCCTTTCATTTATGAATACGCCTTGGCCGGTCATGCGAATATCAAACTTTACGGGCGAGCATTCGACTTCCAGCTTGGAAAAGACCGGGTCGTCGTTGAGGTAGACGATCAATGTTCTGTGTTCCATCGCCTTTTCCACTGTGAAAGGTATTCTCCAAGAGCCATGTATGACTTCGTCGATTTCTGTAGCCCAACTTTTCAATGCAAGCCTCCAGCCGGTGAAGTCGGCTCTGTCGCCTATGTCAAACATTAACTCATGGTCGTACCCTGTAACGCAATAGTACCAGTCGATTACATTACCAGTGCCGTCAATCACGCATAATTGCTCATTGAAGAAGTTATATGACTTATTACGCTCTTGTGCTGATTCTGCCACAGATCTGAATTGGACGTGCAAGAATCCATCAGCGATTCCGATATTTGAGATGCAAACCCCATCGACGCCATCTATTAGCAGGTTCATAGTGCCATGTTCAAGCGGCCTTACAGGTCTCTCAGGCCCTTCACCCCAGATTGCGGTATCTATATCGCCGTCGAAACCTAAGCCGCCCATCCAACCGCCGCTAACGTATGCTTCCCCCAATTTCTCGTTTGTTTCATGCCATACCTCAAGCGATGTGGATACCCTGTCAACTGCGTGACCGGCTAAATCGAAGTCTAACAAATCATTTCCAGTCCTTATTTTCAATAACTTAATTGCGTCAATGAAAATATATGCCTCTCCGAGTTCGGCTATATTCACGCCATATAGAACGGTCAGCGGTATAGTCGCCTTGTTCTCCGCTTCATTGTATATAATCGGACCTGTGAAGATATAATGGATTATTTCGCCGGCAGCATCTTCAATAACGACCAACATAGAATCAGAAAGGCGGTCCCCCTCAAAATCCCTGATTTCGATTGTCAAGTATGCTTGGTATCTGTCGACTACCGCTGAAACCAGCGTGATTTCGAGCCCGTTTGAGACAGCGGTTTGGCTGATGTCTATCTTCTCCTCGACGTCGGGGTTGTTAAACAGGGAGTTATAGAAACTGCCGAAATCAAAGCCGGTGGACACAGCTAACGCTACACCAGACAGGGAGATGATCGCTACAGCGATTGCTGCTACCAAAAGTGTTCTTCTGCCTGTTCTGCGCTTGATTGCTTTTTTCTGCAAGCACCGCTTCTTTATGTTTTCCACATTTTCCGCTGTGAAGCTAGGAGTATAGGCCAGTAGTTCATCAAGCCGTTCCTCGTTCAGTTCAGTAATTAAATTATTATATTCCATTATCAACAACCTCACTTTCGCATAGTGCCTTTCGCAGCCTTAGCTTGCTTTGATACAGCCTGTTTTTTACTTCCTTCACAGGGATGTGCGTTTTACTCGCGATGGCGGAAGGTTTTTCTTCAAAGAAGTAGCGGCGTATCAGTATCTCTTTATCCGGATCGCCTAACAGGCGGATAGCCTCATAAAGCTCGCTGTACAAATCACGCTTTGCAATGTATTCGAGCAAATCGTCATCCGATGTAGTAGTAGCTTCATCTAGTTTTATTATTTTGATTTTTGTAAGTTGTCTGTATTTATCCAAGGCCCTGCGCTTTGCGATAATCGCTAGAAACATCTTGAGAGTGCCTTTTCGCGGATCGAAGGCTTTTGGTTTTTGCCACAGGCTCATGTATGCATCGCTGATGCATTCCTCGATATCCTCGTTTGTTCCGACATTGTTCAGTATTCCGCCAACTATAATCCAAAGTAGCTTGCTATACTTTTCGATAATATAGATAAGCGATTCTTCATTACCTGAACAAATCATATCAAATAGTTTTACATCGTCCAATGTTTCACCGCCTCCGTTATTGATTGTAAGCGCTTATATAGTACAATTCGTAAGAATTTGCAAAAAGACTTAACTTTAGTCATAATTCTCTAATATTAAAAAGCTGCCCAATGAAAGAGACAGCTTTAGCAAAATGATATGACAAACCCGAACCCGTCTCCTATCGGGAAGACGGTGTTCGAGTTATCATTGTTTGGTGCGGATGAAGGGACTCGAACCCACACGCCTCTCAGCACAGGAACCTAAATCCTGCATGTCTACCAATTCCATCACATCCGCGTATTGCCGCGCTGCAAATTATGCGGCGCTTTTTATTGTCTGCTTGTTTTCCACCCCTCCGCAGCCCTCAAATGCTCCCCAGCGCTGGCTAGGGTCGTCTCCGTTATGTTTTCTCCCCCGCTGAGGCGGGCTACTTCCCTTCTCCGGCCTTCAAAGTCAAGCGCGCTCACATGCGTAAATGTCCGTCCTCCGCTCACGCTTTTTTGGATCTCAAAATGGGTGTCCGCCATTACCGCAATCTGCGGAAGGTGCGTCACGCACAATACCTGCCTACGTTTTGCCAGTTGCGCCAGTTTCTCACCCACCCGCTGGGCTGCAATACCCGATACGCCGGCGTCAATTTCGTCAAAAACCATGGTTCCCGTTTCCTTCCCGCCGCTCAGCACATTCTTCATAGCAAGCATGATTCTGGCAAGCTCGCCGCCTGACGCGATGCGGCTTATGCGGCCCGGCGTTTCGCCCGCGTTCGCCGACATGTAGAAACTTGCTTCATCGCAGCCGTTGGCGTTTATCCCGTACTCTCCGTCCGCATCGTTGAACTTGACCTGAAAGAGCACTCCCGGCATATTTAGCTGCGAAAGCTCGCTCATAACGCGCTCTTGCAGCTCCTTCGCCGCTTCTTTCCGCCTATCCGACAGCCCCCTTGCGTAGTTCACTGTCTCCTTGATAAGCGCTTCCTTTTCGCTTTCCAGTTTCGTCAGCTTGTCTGCGGAATCTTCAATATCGGATAACTCGGCCCGGTTCCTTTCCAGTTGGGTCAGCGCGTTTTCTTCGCTGCCGTATTTTCTCGATATTCGCTTCAATGTATCCAGCCTTGCTTCAATTACGTCAAGTTCATCAGGCGAATACTCCAGTTGCGAGCGGAAATCGCGCAGCTCGTCCGAAATATCCTGCGTTGAGTATTGCAGTTCCGTAAGCCGCTCGCTCAGTATACGCAGCCCGTCCGAGTATCTTGCGGCATGGCCTAACCGTGTCTGCGCCTCGTTTAGCAACGCAACGGCGCCATTTGCATTCTCACCTCCGTGCAATGATTCGAAGGCAGTTTCGACAGCTTCTGTCAGCTTCGACGCATTTAGCAGCAATTCCCTCCTTGACGACAACTCCTCTTGTTCGCCCGGCCTTGGCTTTACCCTTTCAATCTCTTCGATCTGGTATCTCAGCGCATCTATCCGCCGCTCTTTTTCGCGCTCGTCCATCGAAAGCCTCTCGATTTCTTCTTTCTTTGCCTTCAATGCGTTATATGACTCCTTGAATGAGCGCAAAGCCTCGTAATGGCGACCGAACGAATCGAGATATACCAGATGTGTCCCTTCGTCGAGCAGTTTCCGCCCGTCGTTTTGCCCGTGTATGTCGAGCAGTTCCGCCCCCAGTTCACGCAGCCCGGTCGCGGACACAGGCGCGCCGTTGACGCGGCATACGCTTTTCCCATCTGACGACACCCTGCGCGAAATGTATATGTCCCCGCTTTCATCCGGCTGAACCCCGTTATCCTCAAACCACCCGTCGCAGACGTCGCCGGAAAACACAGCGGTCATTAAGGCGTAAGCTTCCCCTGTCCTTACCAGGTCGCGGGACGTCCTCCCGCCGGTCACAGTGGATAGCGCGTCGATGACGATTGACTTTCCCGCGCCTGTCTCGCCTGTCAGTACATTCAGACCTTCTGTGAACTCGATATCGGCCTTTTCTACAACGGCTATATTTTCGATATGGAGCAGCCTTATCATAGATACTCCTATTCCTACACGAGCATATCCTTGATTTCTTTGCAAAACAGCTCTGCGGATTCGACGTCCCTCATCGCGAGGAATCCCGTATCATCGCCCGCGATCGAGCCTACGAGATTTCGTATACCCATCGAGTCAATCGCGCTGCAGGCCGCAGGCGCGAGGCCGGGCAGCGTCTTGATTACGATTATGTTCAACGCGCAGGCATATGAGGTGACACTCTCCCGGAAGATCGACTTCAACCTTGCAGTATGGTTGTGCGTCTCCGGTCTTTCGCCCGCTACGTATCTGTAGGAGCCCCGCGGCGTCAGCTCCTTGATCAGGTGCAGCTCCTTGATATCCCTCGAGACTGTTGCCTGCGTACTTTCTATGCCCGCTTTGGTTAGTTCATCTATCAAGTGGTTTTGCGTTTCAATGTCTATCTCCCCGATTATCCGAAGTATCGCGCTTTGGCGCTCTTTCTTCATGGCCTCTCCCCCAATTTGACCTACCTCTCACTGACCAGTTTTTCACTTACCTTCTGGTAAAAACTCCTATCGGACAAACGCACGAAACGCGTATGCCTTGCCGATCTGTGGACATTGATTATGTCACCGCTCTGGATACGGACCTGTTTGTCTCCGTCGACAGACATGTACGCCGGGTTGCGTTTCCAATATCCCATCTCGACCGAGACCCGCCGCTCGGAATCGAGGACGAAGGATTTTGTCTCGAGGATGTGCGCGCAGATTGGAGTCACGATTATGTTGAGCGCGGTCGGTTCGACTATCGGTCCGCCCGCCGCCATCGAATATGCGGTCGATCCCGTCGGAGTGGCCACAATGGTCCCGTCGCCCGAAAAATGGGATATCATCTGCCCATCCCCGTAAATCATCATGTCGACGATCTTGTTGTCCCCTTTCACTACGACGTCGTTGAGCGCAAAGTCGCGGTATATCGCGTCGCCCCCCCTTTGCACCTCGACGTCGAGCATCATAAGGCTCCCGATCGTGTATCTACCTTCGGCCGCGTCGTTTATTAGCTCAATATCACCGGTCTCGAGCTCCGTCATGAAGCCCTTCCCGCCCATGTTCACCCCCAGAATCGGCACCCCGAAGTCAGCGGCAATCCGCGCAGCGTGCAGGATTGTGCCGTCGCCCCCGAAAGTAATCATCATATCTGCAAGAGGGAGCGCATCCATGATATCCGCAGCCTCATAACCGGCCGGCGGGGTAAGTGCGTCCGCACAGCCGTCAAAACTCTGGCAAAAGACGACTCTCCTGCCATGTCCTTTGAGTATTTCCCCAACCCTCAGCGTCATCTCAAACCCTGCGTCCCGTTCCGCGTTCGGATAGAGGATGATAGCTTTCTTATCTACCATTGAATCCCTCTTAAACCAGGCCCCTTATGATATCTCATGTCTTGTGTATGCCGGATAACTCATCGTGCGCTTTTGATACGACTGCTCCGGTATCGATGAAACCGCCTTCTCCCGTTATGCTTAGCCTGCCAAGGTACTCGATGTTGCCTTTCGGCCCCTTTAACGGGGAATGCGACAACCCCCCTACGAAAAATCCCGACTCGACTGCATAACGCACGAAGTCATCGAGAACTGCCATATGCGTCGAAGGATCCCTCACGACCCCATGTTTCCCCACATACTCGCGGCCCGCTTCAAATTGCGGCTTGATGAGGCACAGTATCTCGCCATTCCCATCAATCAGTTTCCTCAGAACAGGAAGTACCAACCTCAATGATATAAAGCTGAGGTCGACCGCCGCCAACTCCGGCCTCTCTTCAAACGCATCCATTGTTACGTAGCGGATGTTCGTTCTTTCCATCGTTACGACGCGGGGATCCGTCCTGATGCTCCAAGCAAGCTGCCCATAACCCACGTCTACCGCGTACACCAGCCGCGCCCCGTGCCGCAGAAGGCAGTCCGTAAAGCCCCCGGTCGACGCGCCACAGTCGATGCATACCTTTCCTTCGACTGACACCCCGAAAAACCTCAGCGCTTTTTCGAGCTTTTTGCCCCCCCTGCTGACATACTCGGGAAGGCTCCTGACCTCGATTGACGCGTCGCTATCCACCAAAACGCCGGGCTTTACCGCCCTGCTGCCCCCGACAATCACATTGCCGCCCATGATATCAGCCTTGGCGCGTTCACGGCTTTGTGCCATCCCCCGCTCTACTAACAGGGCGTCAAGCCGTGTTTTGCCCATGTTCCTGTCTCGTCAACACAGCGCCCACGACTTCCGTCTCGTCTCCGCCCTCTCCCAATGCTTTTCTTATCCTCCCGCAGACTGTCTCAGTGTCGATTCCGCATAATTTCCGCAGTTCGTCCAACTCGCCGCACGGTATGAACTTATCGCCGGTGTTCAGTGGTATGAAACTCTTCAGTCCGGCGCGTCCCGGCAGGTCCCCGGCGCGTCCCGGTAAGTCCCCGGCGCCTCCGGGGCCTGCATCACGCGATGCGCCCACGGCTGGTGCTGCGCGGCCGCCTTCGTCTGTCACAAGCAATGACGCGATATGCTCCGCCACCGAGCCGCGCCCGGAACACTCCTCAAGAACGAGCAGCCTCCCCGTTTTGCGTACAGAGCTCAGTATTGCGTCAATGTCGATTGGGGCGATGCATCCAAGCTTGATTATTTCGACTGATATATCTTCTGATTCGAGCATCACGGCGGCTTCGACGGCAGTGTTTATACTTATCCCGTATGTGACCAGCGTGAAGTCCGACCCTTCCTTTACTCTCTTGACAGTCTCGGCTCCGCCGTCGGTATACCGGCCCTCTCCGCCCCGGGGGTATCTCACAGCTACCGGGCCGGCGACTTTATCGATTGCATAGCTGAGCATATCGCGGAGTTCCGCATAGCTTGCCGGGCAAAATACCGTCATACCCGGTACTGATGAGAGGAACGCGGCGTCGAACACCCCCTGGTGTGTCTCCCCGTCGCCCGGGATCAGTCCTGCCCTGTCAACTGCAAAAACAACATGGAGTCCGCTGATAGCAACATCGTGGATCAGCATATCGTATGAACGTTGTATAAATGTGGAATACACCGCAAACACAGGAGTCGCGCCATGTGACGCCATCCCCGCCGCCATCACCGCCGCATGCCCTTCGGCAATCCCGACGTCGAAGAAGCGCTCAGGGAATGTCCCGGCAAATCGGTTGAGCCCGGTTCCTGTCGTCATCGATGCGGTTATAGCGCAGATTTTGGGGTTGCAGGCCGCAAGTTCCGTCAAAGCCTCCCCGAACACTAACGAGAACGACGCCCCTTTTTCGCTGTCCAGCCCTACTTTATAATCGAACGGCCCGACGCCGTGGTACTCTTCCGGGAATAGCTCTGACTTCTCGTATCCCCTGCCCTTCTTCGTCAGGACGTGGATGACGGCGGGTCCTTTATAGCGCTTTGCCCATTCAAGGGCCTCGCATATCGCAGGGATATTATGTCCGTCTATCGGACCTGCATAGACAAGGCCCATCTCCTCGAACATGCTGCAGTGCAGGATAGCTTGCTTAAGCGCGTTTTTCACTTTGTGGGTAAACCTGTAAAGCGCCCGCCCGCCCGGGATTGCGTCCGTGAAGCGCCTGAACCGCCTCTTAAAAACCGCGTAAGATGGTTTCATCCTCTGCCGCGAGAGATATCGGGCCATTCCGCCGACATTATCCGTAATGGACATTCCATTGTCATTCAGGATCAACACCAACGGCTCGCCCGACTCCCCGGCGTTCGAGAAGCCTTCGTATGCAAGACCGCCTGTCAGCGCGCCGTCGCCGATTACCGCCAGTACGGAGTAATCTTCCTCAGCCAGCGTCCTGGCCCTGGCAATACCCAGCGCGGCTGATATCGATGTGGATGCGTGGCCTGCGATGAACGCGTCATTGATGTTATCAGACGGTTTCGGGAACCCCGCAAGCCCCCCGAATTGCCGCAGCGTCTCAAACCCCTGCCTTCTGCCTGTCAGCAGCATATGGACATAGCTTTGGTGCCCGATATCAAACACCAATCTGTCTTTTGAAGTATCGAAAACCCTATGGATAGCTACTGTGAGCTCCACTACGCCAAGATTCGAAGCAAGATGCCCGCCTGTTTTTGAGACGTTCTTGACCAGGAAGTCGCGCAGCTCCGCGCAAAGTGTATCCAGCGCGTCTGCGGGCAGATCCTTTACATCTGAAGGTGAGTTGATTTTATCAAGAATCCCCAATGGAAGCGACCTCATTTTGCTTTAATGCGGAAAACATGTATGAGCTTCCCGACTCTAAGAACTATTCTTGTACTCTTGTTAAACGCGTAGGTCTTCCCCAGCGCTTTACCTCCGACCGTCAGCCCCGATACCAAACCGGTCATCAGCAGCGGTATCGGGAGGTTTTCTGCATTCAGCCCTTTCATTATGGTGGAGGCTATCAGCGCGGCGGTGGCGCCGCTGACGATTCCGGAAACATCGCCTACCAAGTCGTTGCAGAAACCTGCGACCTTATCCGCGTTCTTGATAAGCCCCAGGGACTCCGCCGCTCCGCTTTCGCGGTGTGCCGCCATCGAGTGAAACGGCGCCTCGTTGGCTGTGGCGATCGCTATACCCACTATATCAAAGATGATTCCAATTGCCATGAAAATAGCCAGGATAATCAGCGCAACAATATATCCCGCATGCCCGAGAATCTCTGTCGAAGCCAAGGTGAACACAACAGACGCAACGATACTGATCAGCACGATCCTTATCAGCCACTTAATATTGATCTTCTTTTTCATAATCCCATTCAGCCAGGTCCATCATGCGTAACAAAGTAATATAAGGCGGTGCGGCGGCAGGTCGGGTAAATCTTACGGCTTAGGTCGGGCCGGATTTCCCCCGCAGATACCTCCCGTTGCCGGCAAGGCGGTTTCCCGTTAGACCCGCGTACGGGGTGTTGCCAAACCCCCGTTGCCCGATTACCACTTAGTCCGTACTGTAATCCCCTACCTACCCCGGGGACATGCCATGCGTCACCCGGACAGCCTAGGTGTTTTCCACAACGGTCAAACCGTCTCTTAGCCTCTTTTGCAGCAAATATTTCAAGGGCAGAAACGTATCCGGTATGGCCATATCGGAAACGCATGATTCCCCTATCCGCATTTACCACTCAAGGCAGGCTACACTGCACACAGCACTGAGGCTTTCGCCTGCATCTTCGACCAAAGTGGGAAGACGCTACGCACCGCAATACAGGTTCAAGCCTGATTCGTACGGAATCGACCTTTGGTATGTAAACATACGCTAATGCAGTCCCGCACAAGGTCAGGTCTCCACGTTAACAGGGTCGGGTTCCCCATGCCATTGGGGAGCGCCCTGAGAACGCAAGCACGGTAAGACCGGCTCACCGCGCTTCCCCCCAGCACCCACCCCAGACTGGGCGTCCAAAGCAGACACAAGGGGTTTCAACGTTATGCCCTTTAAAGGATTTTTAGGCCCTTCCTGGTAGACGGCAGATCCGACTAGGATACTGCGCCGCTGTGATTTAGTATGATATCATTATCTATGCGAATATTCAAGACTAATTCTTCCTTCCGGCCAGATAATAGGCCAGCCATGTCAGAAAACCGGCGTCCCCGAACCTGCCCCGCAGCGCTGCCACTGCATTTGCGGTCTCCTCTTGAATAATCTCCTCACAGCGCGCGGTCCCCAATAGCGAAACGAAAGTCGCTTTGTCATTAGCTCTGTCCGACCCTGCCGGCTTTCCAATCTCCTCAGTCGTCGAGGCACTGTCCAGAATATCGTCGCGTATCTGGAATGCAAGCCCGACCGAGCTTGCGTAACCCAACGCAGCTTTCATTTGATCCTTGCCCCCGGCAGCCGCGGCGACCCCGATTGCTGCTGATGCGGCCAGCAATGCGGCAGTTTTCATGTTGTAGATTTCCGTAAGCTCAGCAAAAGCGGGTTTCTTCCCTTCGCCTGTCAGATCCAGGAACTGCCCGCCGCATACGCCGCCAGACCCTGCGGCGCCCGCCAGGATCTGCGCCATCGATGCGACAGATGATGATGGCAACCGCGATCCAAGCAGCGTCTCGAACGCGGCAGCCTGCAGTGCGTCGCCCGCCAGGACCGCTGTGTACTCGCCATACTTCACGTGATTCGACGGTTTGCCGCGCCTGATATCATCGTTATCCATACACGGTAGATCGTCGTGTATTAGCGTATATGCGTGCATCATCTCTATCGCGCAAGCAGCGGGCATCGCGTCCTCCAAAGCGCCGCCCGAGGCCTCGCAGAACTTAATGCAGACGACCGCCCTTATGCGTTTGCCACCGGCAAGAAGGCTGTAGCGCATCGACTCCAAAAGCGTTTTATAGCTCCGGTCTCCGGTGAAGAACCCTTCGAGCCTCTTATCAACGGCATTCTTGCACTGCTCGAGTTCCCGGAGCCTTTTTTGATTTTCATCATTCAACATCGAAAAGACTCTCCACCGGGGCGCCATCCGCGCCTTTCTGGAGCAGTGCGACCCTCTGTTCGGCTTTGTCAAGCATCTTTCCGCAGACCTTGATGAGCTTCGCGCCTTCCTCGAACAGTTCAAGCGACTTGTCCAGGGGCGCGTCGCCTTTCTCCAAAAGCCGGACTATTTCATCAATCCGGGCTGCGGCCTGCTCGAATGACTGCGCCGCCGGCTTGGCGCCAGGTGTTTTTTCATCCATCTCGTCCATTCCTTTCGCTGTGCCCTCCCTACAAAGCATCATTCCACGATGCATTTGATTTCATCTTTCTTTAGCCTAAGCCTGATTCGATCCCCTGTCTTGACGTCGGAGAAGCGCTTTACAATCTTCCCATCCTCCAACTGCGCTATTGAGTAACCCCTGCCTAGTACCTTGAGCGGACTCATAGCGTCGAGCGCGGACGCGCACCTTGAGTGCCTCTCGCGATCCCTGAAGAGCTTACCTTGCATCGCGGCGCATAGCCTTTCCTGCGAACGGTCGAGAAGCAGCCGTTTATCGTCGAAATAATTCTGCGGGCTTTGGAGCGCGCGCTTCTTTGATAAATCGTCGAGGCGCTGCCGCCTTTGCTTCAGCTCGCGGTCCATCGCATGCCGGAGCCGGATTTCCAGTGCATATAGCGCATCCCGGGCTTCACCCGCATCCGGGACGGCAAGCTCCGCCGCGTTCGATGGGGTGGCGGCGCGAAGATCCGCGACGAAGTCCGCAATCGTAACATCCGGTTCATGCCCTACGGCGGAAATCACAGGTATCCCGGAGTTAAAAATCGCCCTCGCAACCGACTCGTCGTTGAATGCCCACAAATCCTCGATCGAACCGCCCCCGCGCCCTGCGATTATCAAGTCGGCCAGATTGCAGGCGTTTATGTATGAAATAGCGCCCGCTATCTCCGACGGGGCTTCCGCGCCCTGCACCCGGACAGGCGCAACAAAGACTTTGGTCATTGGCCAGCGGCTCTTTAGTATCCTAATAATATCACGCACCGCCGCGCCCGCGGGCGAAGTGACGATCGCAATCGTGCCCGGGTAGCGCGGAAGCGGTTTCTTGTGCCGCTCGTCGAACATCCCTTCCTTGTACAGCTTCTCTTTGAGCTGCTCAAACGCAAGGTAAAGGTCCCCGACGCCGTCGGGCGTCAACTCATTTACGTAGAGTTGATACGCACCGTCCCTCGGGTAAACGGATACGCGCCCCATCGCGATGACGCTCATCCCATCTTTCGGCGTGAAACGCAACTTAAGCGCGCTGCCCTTGAACATCACGCAGCGCAGCGCGCCCTCGGAATCCTTCATCGTGAAATAGTGATGGCCGGAAGGGTACGTTTTATAGTTTGACAGCTCGCCCCGGACATATACATTTGCAAGAACGGCGTCAGTGTCGAGCAAATCCTTGATATGGCCGTTGAGCCCGCTGACCGAGTATACTTTGTTCGCCATCTCCGAGCAATCCACTTTCGATTTAATATGCAACTGTGTTGCAGCTCCTGACCAGTCGCCATAAGTAACCGCCAATCAACGGTTACCTTACTTATCATACTCCAGTTCACTGCGCGAGAAGCTGCCAAGGACGCCATTGATGAAAGCCACGACCTCCGGCGCTTCGTAGCGTTTAGCCAGCTCCACAGCCTCATTTATCGCAGCCCTGTCCGGAATGTCCGGCATATACAGCACCTCGAACATAGCCGTCTTCATGACCGCGACCGCCGTCCTCGATATCCTGCCAAACTTCCAGCCGACAGAGTACTTGTCGATATACCCGTCAAGCTCGGCCGAGTGCTCCGCGACGCCTGTGATGAGGCGCGTCATATACTCGAGTTGGCGCGCGTCCGGTCGCGTGTCGTATAACTCGTCCTCGGATTTCAGCGAGGAGTAGTACTCTTCCTCGAAAACGCGGGACATGACCTCATTCGGGTCCGACGGGTTTTCCAGGAGGGAAAAGCATAATCTGACCGCTATCTCCCTCGCAACAGTTCTAGTCATGCGTTTTGCTTTTACTCTTCAGTGAGATACCGCAGATGTTTATATTGACCGCCTTGACCGAGATGCCGACCGCGGCTTCGACCGCAGACATAACGCCCCTCTGTATCTCGGCGCCCACCTCGCTGACTGAGTACCCCATCTCCGCGATGACATACAGGTCAATCGTCACATCATCACCGTCGATAATAAGCTTGACGCCCCTGGACAGGCCTTTTTTGCTCAGCGTACCCGCGACCTCCCTCCCGGAGGCATGGAAAAGGCTATGGACGCCTTCGATCTCCACGGTAGCGGTCGCCGCAATAACAGCGATCACATCTTCGGAAATGTTGACGCTGCCTTTATCATCTTCATTTCTGATATATCCTTTGCTATCCGGCATTTTCAGTTCTCCTGACATAATTCGGTTGTAGGGCGCAGCCCCACGCTAGTATATCATATCGCCAAAGCTATGCAAAGTGTTTTCATTCAGCATCGAAAGCACTGCATTTCACTTGTCTGCCCACCACTGCATTTCACTTGTCTGCCCACCACTGCATTTCACTCTGCGTCGAAAGCGGCTATGGCGGCGGGCGCCGCATCGAGGACGACGTCCCCCAGCCTTCCAGCGGAAAGCGCTGCATGGCGCCGAAAATCTTCGTCCTCAAATCCGGATAGGTTTTGCTTAAAGTCTTAAGCAACTCCTTTACCTCCTCGCGTTTGCTGACTCCATTCCTTGGGCAAGTGTTTTCAACGACCGGGAGGCCTTGGTCGCGGATGAGCCTTCCTATCGTACCTTCGCCTACGTACAGCAACGGCCTGATTTGCACGACTTCGGACCTGTCCATGTAGGTCACGGGCTGAAAACAGTTTATCCGCCCCTCGAAGACCAGCGAAAGCAGAAACGTCTCGACCGCATCGTCGTAATGGTGCGCCAAAGCGACCTTACCTATCCCAAGCCCTTTTACCACATCGTGGATCGCGCCGCGCCGCATCTTCGCGCACAACGAGCAAGGGTTCTTCTCCTTGCGGTCATAGATGACCATCTTTCCAAGATCGGTCCGGTGCAGGGTATACGGCACTTTCAACTCCGAGCAGAGTTTTTCTACCGGACTGAAATCCATCCCGTCAAACCCCATGCCAAGCGTCACCGAATGCAACTCAAACCGCTTTGGATAGTACCTCCTCAAATCGGCCAGCGCGCACAGAAGCGCTATCGAGTCTTTCCCCCCGGAAACGCCGACGGCAATCGTCTCCCCATCCGCTATCATCCCGTAATCCTCGATGCACCGCCGGACAAGACCAGTGAATTTGTTCAACGCAACCACCCGTAAAAATGAATTTTGAAAATGAGTATACGCGAGCAATCAGGAGCATTCCGGAGCATTTCGGAGTTTACTGCGGCTAGAATTATTTTTTCCGAAATCAGGTATTGACACCCCTATCCCCTTGTGGTATATATATCTGGCGCGTTTTTATATTTTAACCGCACAGCCCTGATTTGTCAAAGAGTCACGACTGTCATTTCAATTTGTTAGGGAAGGAATAGTACAATGTCGACCACACTCGCATCAAATAGTACCGTCACCCGTAAATGGTACATTCTCGACGCTTCAGGGGAGTCGCTCGGGCATACAGCGGTGAAGGCAGCGAACTTATTGCGCGGTAAGCATAAACCCGATTATACGCCCCATGTCGATTGCGGCGATTTCGTAATTATCATCAATGCATCGGAAGCGGTTCTGACGGGTAATAAGCTGGAGCAAAAATACTACCGACACCACAGCGGCTGGGTCGGGGGGCTCAAGGAAGTCAAATACAAGCGCATCATGGAGACCCGCCCGGAGTTCGCGGTGGAGCGGGCAGTCAGGGGGATGCTGGCGAAAAACAAGCTCGACCGGGGAGCGATCAAGCGGCTTAAGGTTTATCGGGGCCCCGAACACAAACACGCCGCGCAGAAGCCTGAAGCGTGGGTTCAGGAATAAGGGGGGATTAAGATATGTATACAAGCAAGAAACCTTACCTGTACGGCACAGGCAGAA
>Ga0082212_10005931_pt1 | contig 16536 bp, 8 predicted proteins | sample TergutNt197P3_FD_71548 | JGI IMG/M metagenome (GOLD analysis project Ga0082212, IMG submission 71548) | Neocapritermes taracua P3 segment gut microbial communities from Petit-Saut dam, French Guiana - Nt197 P3 | ecosystem: Host-associated > Arthropoda: Insects > Digestive system > Gut ... | reverse complement strand
CGCATCTTGCCTACTTGAATTCGAGAATCGCATCATATTATATAAGACTGATGTCCCCAAAAATTACAATTGCTGCAGGATACATATCAAGGTTGCCAGTCGATGCCGGGATTGTCACCTCAACGCTACTCGCAAAAAATGCGGAAGGCTGTATAGAGGCGAAAACGCGAAGATTGTCAAAACGCCCTGTCAATGTTGAATTCAATGATTGCTGTTTCTCGCCCCACTTGACTTTATTAGAACAAGCACACGAATGGTTTATTGAAGACATGGAGGATGAATGGCGCCAATTACAATACGAGGAGTCTAATGATAGCGAAATACAACGATTATTGTCAATGAGCCCAAAAGACTTATCCGCCATAGAGAACACTATAGGTTGCAAAAAGGTATACCGAAACGGAAGAAGACTTGTCGAGAAAGAAATGATCCAGGCTTATATCCCTTCTGTTTTGGATGTAAATTGTATGCTTGCCCGTACCAAAGCGAGGAAAAATGCCTTGGGATGTGATGGTGTCATTGAGTATATCGCACAAGCAGCACAATGTTCATGCGAAGAGGTCAAAGAAGCCCTTGTGGAAAGTTTCGAAAAAGAGGGAATCGTCCACAAAATGTATGAGAGCCTCCTCCTCCACTCTATCATACTTTCGGAAATGGGTTTTGGATATCAAACCACACAGGTCTTTGATTGCTTGACATCAAAAAAACTATTATCAATGATAATAGAAAAACACCATGGGTTGCATTTGGACGCGGAAGGAATCCTGCAATGGATTCGGAATGAATTCAATGCATATCATTGTGAGGCATTATATAATAGGCCATTTTTTAATTATGACATCCAAACAGACTCTTTCTATATCATTCATAATGGGGCAAAGAACTCATGATAAATACTGATAGTATAGTCAAGGAGACAAAAGATGCGCTTTCAGCAATCATGGAAAATGATTATTCCGAAATTGAAGAAGTGCAAAAGACATGGTTCTATCTCCAGTTCCTCCTCGTTACATTGCTAAACTACCATCGCCTATTCAATTACTCCAGCTGGAATAGCAATCATTCAATTGCTTTGTGCAAGATGCACGGGTACGGTTTGGTTGGCGATAAATTGCTTGAGTTCTATAAAACACAAACCCGACATTTAACGGCTTATTTGGACAGAATCAGCTTTGGATCTCCGGTTACAGACTTTATCCAGTCAATCCAGGCAATAAGGGAACATTTCATGAAAGTGGAACTGCGGATCCGACTTGACAAAATAGATGTCATAGAGAGCCGGGCAACAACAAATATTACCGACTCGTTCTACACTCCTCCTGAATTGGCAAAAACTGTAGTCCGTGAAGCAATAGAGCAATTAATAAATAAAAAATATGAAAAAATGCCTATTGACAGCAACCTTACAAGCAGGCAGAGGATAAGAGATTTTCTGCAATCGGCAACAATAGTGGATCTTTCTTGCGGGTGCGGCGATTTTTTTTGGGCCGCCCAGGAATACTTGCTCAATAGCTATGATATACCATATGAAAAATCCGCAAAGAGCTTTTATGGTATCGATATCGATCCCATTGCGTTGCAAATAGTCATATGCCGAATAATTGCCCAAGTAGAAGAGAAAGAATGGCGAAAAATCATCAAACAGTTTTCTTTAGGAAACGCTTTGTATTATAGCCATACACCAATATCCATTGACGAGAAAGCAGATCTTTTTGCAACCGGCCGCCTCTATGCGAAGGAGATGGGTGTTGACTATACTATTGTGTTCGGGGGTACTACGCCGGATATTATTATCGGGAACCCTCCTTGGGGGAAAATCAGGTTTGAAGAGAGGAAATTCTTTAAACCTGCAAGACCGGACATTTCATCGGTACCACAAAAAAATAAGAGGGCTGTGTTGGTCGAGAGTATAAAAGACACATGGCCTCAGCTCTTTGACTTGTATTGCAAGGTATCTGCTGACTTCCAATCGGCAAGGAAGTATCTCGTGCTAAACCCCTTCCTGAAAAAATCAATTGCCGGTGAATTAAACACAAACACTCTTTTTTGTGAGCTTGCTTATAATATGGCAAACAGGCACGGGTGTAGCGCCATGGTATTGAAAAGCTCAATTGCGATAGCGCAGGCAAATAAAGCGTTTTGGAACCACTTGATTGACACAAATGCAATTTCTACGATCCTGTTTTTTGATAATAGAGAAAAGATATTCAATATTGATTCCAGAGAACGTTTCTGCATCCTGGTTTTGACAAGAACGAAGCGGGAAGGGTTTGAGTTGGTTGCAGGGTTGACAAACACTTCAGGGATATTTCAAAAAGAAAGAACAACAATCACGAAAGATCAATTAGTACGCATAAACCCTTTCTCCGGGATGATGCCAAACATTTCAAGCAATGATTCGATGCGGGTACTTTTGGATATACACAAACGTCTTCCTTTATTCGATGACATATACCCAAATTGCCACTTTGGTCGACTCATCCATCTTACAGCCCACTCAAAATACATAGATACATCTTCAAAAAAGGATAATATCCTTGTCTATGAAGGCAAATTCATCGAACAATATGATGCGAGGTATTCTACCTTTGAGGAAGTGCCAACCGATAAGGTGTATGCACCGAAAGCATCATCCGTGCGTCAAAAAGAGTGCGTGGATAAAAAAATACCAGAAGGCCGGTATTTCGTCAATGCCGAATTCTGGAATTCATACCGGGTAAACTATTCAGAACTATATTCGCTGTGTTGGAGAAGTTTGACTTCTGTGACAAACCGAAGGACGATGATTGCAATGATTCTCCCAAACTGCCCAACGAGCCAGTCGATCCAGATGTTACAAATACAGAATAAAGAAACGCTTTTGCTCTTACTTGGGCTTTTCAATTCGATACCTTTTGATTATATTATTCGATTAAAAATGCCTGGAATCGATTTGACCCAGGCGGTAATCAAGCAAATCCCGGTCCCGCCCCCCGAAGTGTATGAAGAAATGGTCACTTACGACGGCATCCATGAAAAACTGCTCTGGCACATCCTGCACAGGGTGCTGTCCCTGATATCAAACGAACCCAAGCTGGGCGAATTAATTAAACCCCTGACGGAATACAATTTCCGTGAATTATCGTTATCCGAAAGAATCGTTAATAGAAAAGCGTTGGATAATCTTTTTTCAATAGCGTACGGGCTTTCCAGACAAGAATACGAAGAGATATCCGCAACTTTTCCTAGTCCTGACTATCAGTATCTATAGCGGCGAGTACCCCGTATTTCTTTGAATCTTTCCCCGACCCGTTTCTTGCAACTACTGTACTGATTGATTCAAAATGAGAAATATTTGTTTCATCGTAATACTCCATGCTGTAGTAACCGGAGTTGACTTTCGTGAAGACAAGCACTTTATTTTTCAGCCATTCAGCGCCGAATACCGTATGAAGTTTTTCACCTTTTACATTTTTACCCCGCAGTTGAATCCTCCAGGAACCATTGTCCGGAGCAAATACAATATGATTGGGATAATAATCCAAGCCGTAAAAATTGATTGTGATGTCTTTTGCCAGCGAAGTGTCTTCCGGGCTGATGTCGAAAAAAGCAACGCCTCCAAGCAATATACTTGAATTTGTTGTTTCATAACGCATCCCGGCTGCCGATCCTGTTACAATAGTCCCCAGTTTTGACAAATCGAGTATATTCCTTGATCCACCGGTCATTGAGCGGGTTTCGAACCAAAACTGCTCAATGCTGTCGGTTTGCATTATTATTTCTACTGCCTGGACAGAACCCTCTTTTATCCCTGAAGTCACAATGTCACCTGCCGGGGTTTTCGCCGGGGCTTTTATTTTTTCGCCTTCATGTTTCCCGAACAGTCTTTTTTTGGTTGGTGTACTGCTGTCATCTCCAAAACCGAAAACGAAGCGCTTTTTCTCCGAAAAAACATAGCCGAAATTACGTAACATCTCGATATCAGCTGCGCAAGCAATTTTTATCGAGAAAGGATTGCCAGTCTCGTCACGATAATACTTTTTCATATCAGCAATTCCAGCTAACAATCCAGAATACACGTCATCCCCTTTGTCAAATTCCAGGCATATCGATCCTTCAATATTTGTCCATAATCCTCCTGCTGTAAGATTGTGAGAGCCAATGTTTAACCACATCCTGCTCTGGTTCTCTATACAGTATATTTTTTGATGGAAAATCACATCCTGGCTTTCCGAATGAATAACAAACAATTCATCGCATATATCGTGAAGGTTTAGCAATGCCTCAACAGTTGTGATATGATTGTCTATACCAATAAAAGCGTTGACTACCCCGCCCTCTTTTTTGAAACATGATATAGCCTCTTTGACTCGCAATACGCCGCTGTTCTTCGCAAAAGCAGCCAGCACAGAGAATTCGGATCCGGGGCTGCCAATCAGCCGTTTCTTCAGAATATCCCCGAGGCTTAAGGCTCGAAAAAAAATACAAAAATACGCCGGCTTCTCCTTGAAAGGGAAGTCGGCGTTTTGTATAATGGATGAGTGATCCGTTAGCTGTGAGATGGGATGAGGATGCAAACCGAAAAGACTTTATAGCGTTAAAATTGGGGAACCGGCCTTCAAACAGGCCCGGTTTCTTTCCTTTTTGTGATCAGGGGGCTTTGAGAAAAGGGGGCTTTGTGGTCAGGGGCGCGGGGCGCCGTGTAGCTGGGGAGAGCTGGAAAGGACGACAGGAGAAAAATGACAAAGTATGTTTTTGTTACGGGCGGTGTTGTGTCTGGGCTCGGCAAGGGGGTTACGGCGTCGGCGCTGGGGCGGCTGCTCAAGGACTGCGGCTTGAAAGTTACGGCGCAGAAGCTTGACCCTTACATCAATATAGATTCCGGGAGGATCAACCCGATCGAGCACGGTGAGGTTTTTGTAACTGAGGACGGGGCGGAGACAGACCTCGATATCGGGCATTACGAACGTTTCATCGACGAAGACCTCGGCAAATTCTCCACGACGTCGGCAGGCAAGATCTACTGGGACGTGCTGCAAAAGGAGCGCAACGGCGGGTATCGCGGACAGACTGTCCAGGTCATCCCGCATATTACCGACGAAATCAAGGACTTTATCTATTCGGCTGCCAGGACGAGCGACGCGGACGTCGTCATCACGGAGATCGGCGGCACGACGGGCGACATCGAGGGCCTGCCTTTCCTTGAGGCTGTCAGGCAGATCCACGCGGAGGCCGGCGACGGCAACTGCGTCTTCATACATGTGACGCTCGTCCCCTACCTCTTTGCGTCGCATGAATACAAGAGCAAACCGACGCAGCATTCCGTCAAGCAGCTCCAGTCGCTGGGCATTTTCCCCGACATCATCGTGCTCCGTTCGGAAGGCCATGTCGGCGACGACATCAAACGCAAGATAGCGCTCTTCTGCAATGTCAAGCAGGACAGCGTAATAGAAAACGTCAACATCCCTTTGCTTTACGAGGCGCCGCTGATGTTCGAGAAGCAGAAGTTCTGCGAGATCGTGACGCGCCATCTCGGCATCGAGGCAAAGCCCCCGGATATGTCGGAATGGGAGGCTATGCTGGCGCGCGTCGCCGGGCGCGACAAGGGCATCACGATCGGGCTCGTCGGCAAGTACACGAAGCTGCACGACGCGTATTATTCGGCTTTGCAGGCGCTCAACCACGCAGGCTATGAGATCGGCGCCAAGGTCGAGATCAAATGGATCGATTCGGAAACGATGACGCGGGAAAACGCGGCAGGCATCCTGGAGGACGTCGACGGCATCCTCGTGCCCGGAGGGTTTGGCGAAAGAGGCGTCCCCGGCATGATCGAAGCATGCCGCTATGCCCGGGAAAATGACGTGCCGTACTTTGGCATAAGCCTGGGCATGCAGGTGGGCATCATCGATTTCGCAAGGAATGTGATGGGGCTGGCGGCGGCCAACTCAACAGAATTCGACGGGCTGACGCCCGACCCTGTCATCCATATGCCTCCCGGCCCGGACGGGACCACGATAACAAACGGCGAGATGCGGCTCGGCGCCTATCCATGCGTTATCAGGGAAGGCTCGCTGATGCATGGCGCTTACGGGAAAGGGGAGATCGTCGAAAGGCACCGGCACCGTTATGAAGTCAACGATGAATACCGGGGAAGGCTGGAGGCTGCCGGCCTGAGCATCACAGGGGAGTCGCCTGACGGCCGGTATATCGAGGCCGTGGAGAACCCGGGGATGGACTTCTTCATAGGCGTCCAGTACCATCCGGAATTCAAGAGCAGGCCGAACCGCGCCCATCCGCTGTTCCTCGGGTTCACGCGGGCGGCCATGGGGCGGAAATACAAGTGAGAGGAAAAAACCTGAGTGGATTTTATGAATAATACGGGCGCGGGCGCGGGCGCGGGGCTGCACGAGGAGTGCGGCGTTTTCGGGATCGCCGGGGCACAGGCGCCGGGCAGCGGAGCCGGGCAGCACAGCAACGGGCCGGGCAGCGGAGCCGGGCAGCCGGGCAGCGGGGCGCCCCCGGAACAAAACGCGGACGCGGCAGTATGCACCTTTGTCGGGCTGTTTGCTTTGCAGCACAGGGGGCAGGAATCCTGCGGCATTGCGGTCAATGACGCGGGCGTCATTTCGTGCCGCAAAGGCCAGGGGCTTTTGACGGATATATTCGACGAAAAAAACCTTCAGAATCTCAAAGGTGCGTCGGCCATCGGCCATGTCCGCTACGGGAAGGCGACCGCCTCTCTTGCCGAAAACACGCAGCCGATTGCCGTCAGCCATATCAAGGGCAACCTCGCGGTAGCGTACAACGGCAGCCTTGTGAACGCGGGCGCGCTTCGCGAGGAAATCGAGATGGCCGGCGGCGTCTTCCACGGCACCAGCGGCAGCGAGATCATCGCCTATTTGATCGTGCGCGAGCGTATAGGAAGCGATTCGATCGAAGAAGCGGTATGCAAGGCCATGCAACGCATAAGGGGAGCATATTCGCTTGTTGCGATGAGCCCAAGAAAGCTTATCGCGGCGCGCGATCCGGGCGGCTTTAGGCCTCTGTCAATCGGGACGCTTGACGGCGGCTATATCATCGCGTCCGAGACATGCGCGATCGACGCTGTGGGCGGCGCCTACCTTCGTGACGTGGAACCGGGGGAAATAGTCGTAATTGAAAACGGCAGGCTTTCATCCATCGATTCCGGCTTGCCCGTAAACAAATCGTTTTGCTGCTTCGAATTCATATATTTTTCAAGGCCCGACAGCATAGTCGATGGCATTGGGGTAGACTGGGCGAGGCGCGAGATAGGCAAGGCGCTTGCGCGGGAAACCGGCGTGCCGGCCGACATCGTCGTGGCGGTCCCCGACTCGGGGCTGTCGGCGGCGCGCGGCTATTCGGAGGAATCCGGTCTTCCGAATACAATGGGCCTCATCAAGAACAGGTATATAGGCCGCACCTTTATCAAGCCGACGCAGGCCGGGCGTGAGCGCGACGTGCGCCTCAAGCTCAACCCGCTTTCCGCAAACGTGAAGGGCAAGCGCGTAATAATGGTAGACGACAGCATCGTGCGCGGCACTACTTCGGCGCGCATTGTGTCAGAGCTGCGCAACGCGGGCGCGACCGAGGTGCATCTTCGGTCAAGCGCGCCGCCGTTCCGCTTCCCCTGCTACTTCGGGACGGATGTGCCCGACCAGGGAGCGCTGATCGCCGTTGGCCGCACGGAGAAGGAGCTTGCTGAAATATTCGGCGCCGACTCGGTCGGCTTCCTTCCCCACGAGTCGCTCTCGCGTATCCTCGAAGGGGCGGGCTGCCCGATCTGCAAAGCCTGCTTTACGGGCGAATACCCGATAAAGATCCCGGAGGCGCCGGACAGGGATATTTTCCAAAAACCGATCCGGATGCTGTAGCCGCCCTCTTTCGTCTTACTGATTCCCTGCCGTATGCGGTATGACTTGACGGCTCCTTTGTCTTACTGATTGACTTCCCTGCTGTATGCGGTATGATGGTATGAAGCAAGGACTGGCCGATGCAGCGGTATTATAAAAACAGGTTGAAAATATGAAAACGAAGAATAGCAGGACGATAGCACTCGCAGTTTTTCTGTCTATATTGGTTGCGGGCCTTTGCGGTTGCTCCGTGGTAGACAAGTTCCTGGAAGAGAAAATATTCGGGGATGAATTCACTGATGGCGACAGCCTGGTCTCTATGCCGGGCGAGCGCTACCTGGGCGTCTGGTACGAGAGCGAGGGCGAACAGTCGAACGAATTGACGATAATAGAAATAGGCGAGGACACCATAGTGTTCAACCTGACAATCGAGAGGCTGGCCAGTATAGACGGCACGGCCAGGATCGAAGGGGGCGCGATCAGGTTTACCGGCAAGGATCCGGCCGGCAACGACCTGAGCGGCACATTGGAGTTCGGGAACAATACCATCACGCTTTCAATCGACCAGGCGGAGTGGGAATACGATTTGGTGCAGACGCTGGAGTTCACTTACCGCAAGGGCACGGAATCTGGCGACAGCGGCGGGACGAACAATTACATCTACGACGCGGACTACAGCTATACCGTCCCGATAGATTCCTACACGACCAAGTCCGGCGAGGAATACCGTGTCTCGGATATCGTCGTGCCTTACATAAACATCGACTCAGGCGACGCGGTGCGCGCAAACGCTGAAATAAAGGACGTCTTCAACAGGGCGATAAAACTCTACAAAGAGGGCACGAACGACAGGCAGACATTCGTCGACCCCTGCAATTACATAAGCTATCTCGGGGAAAAATCTTTGTCGGTCTATATCGTCTTCGGGGTAGGCGGGACCGATGCCGTCCATCTCGAGTATTACGTCTACAATTTCGACCTGGGGACGGGCCGGTTCCTGGAGTATGAGGAGGCCTACCAGCTCGCGGGTCTCAATGCCGACAACATCTCCGGCGAGGCCGAGTGGGCAATCGAGCATTACATGATCAATGTTCTGCAGTTCAACAAGCAGATGTATATCGAGCAGAATGTCAAGCGCTACCATGACTCTGTCGCCGACTACAGCATCAAGTTTTTCCTGGATGGCGAATACAACCTGAACCTGGTAATGAGCCTTGCTATCCCTGTCGGGAGCGGCGAATTTGACGCCATCATTAAGCTGATGCCCGAAAAGGAAGAGGGCGAAGAGGAGATAGGGGAAGCAAGTTTCCCCGAGTAGGATTCTTCAATCCGGGCGCTGCCCCGCCCTGTAGTCGGACGGGTTCATCTGCATGTGTTTCTTGAATACCTTTGTGAAATAGCTGTGGTCTTCGAAGCCTGAGGTGAAGGCGATCTCCGAAAGGCTTTTGTCCGTATTTTCGAGCAGGCGCACGGCCTCGGCGATGCGTGTCATGTTGACGAGGTGCCGGAAGCTATGCCCTGTATGGGCCTTGATGAGCTTTGAAAGATATGAAGGGCTGATAAATACATTTTTCGCAACGTCATCAAGCGTTATCTTTTTTTGGTAATTTTTTTCCACATAATCCTTGACTGCCGTTATGATCCGCTCGTGCTTCTTTGCCGCGTTTTCCCGCTTTTGCTCGGCGGCAAGCTTGAGGATCGCTTCATAGGAAGGCGTGCCGGAAAAATAGGCAAGCATGTATTCGTTGTACCTGGTGTCTGTGTCCTCTATGCCCAGGTATCCGGGGTCGGACAGGAACTTTGTGTTGACCAGGAGCTGCTCCGAGAGGGTGTTGGCGATATCGGGAGATACGATCGGGATGGTCTTTAGCTGCTGCGTGAGCCCGTCAAGGTCAAAACCGTCCGGCAGCTTGCTCTCAAGATCGAAGGGTATGTACTCTTCGAGCGGGACCATGAGCACCGGACCGCCAACCGCCGTCACCGTATGGCGGCCGTTTGTGATGACGGGCGAGGCGAAGTGGAAGAGTCCGATCGGCGAGTAAAAAAAGAAGCGCCCGCCGAAGCGGTAGGACTGCATCGCCCCCGATATTACCGAAGCCCGCGTCTGCGCCTCAAGGCCTCCGGGGATCCGGGCGCCCAGCCAGGCGAGCGTCTGTTTGAACGCAAGATATGGGTCGGTCTCGTACACAGGCGTGCCGTCCAGAGCGATCAGCTGGACGCCGACACCGGTCAGTGCGGAGAAGTGTTTGAAATTGTCAAACTCATTGCCCATGAAGCGATTATACAATAATAGTAAAAATTTGCAAAGACTCTTTTGGTAAGAGTAAAAAAATACAAATGCTGCGGCCATGCGCCGCTAGTAAAAATTTGCTGTGCATGTTTGAAAAATAGTAAAAAAACACCCATAGTGGGAGCGCTGCTACAAGACATTCCGGCGTATATCCTATTATTATTGAAACATCAATCGAAGCATTATCATTTTTTACGGAGGAATAAACATGAGTGTACTAGCAGACATCGCCGAACTCGTACAAAAGGGCAAGGCACAGGAAGTATCCGATCTCGTATTGCAGGCCCTGGATGAAGGCCTGGGCGCCCAGCAGATCCTTGACGAAGGCCTGCTGAAAGGCATGGGTGAGCTTGGCGTCAAGTTCAAGAACAACGAAGTATTCGTACCGGAAGTGCTGATTGCGGCGCGCGCGCTGAACAAAGGCACGGATACACTGAAGGAAAAACTCGTCGACCTCGACGTCAAGGCTGTCGGCAAGGTAGTGCTTGCGACGGTCGCGGGCGACCTGCACGATATCGGCAAGAACCTCGTCAAGCTCATGCTTGAGGGCGCGGGCTTTGATGTCGTCGACCTGGGTACGGACGTGCCGGCCGACAAGATCGTGGAAGCCGTGAAAGAGCACAAACCCGACGTGCTTGCGCTGTCGGCGCTGCTTACGACCACAATGGCCGCGCAGGGCGACGCCATCAAGGCGCTTGAGGCTGCCGGGATCCGCGACCAGGTCAAGGTCATCATCGGCGGGGCCCCGATCACCGAAGCGTTCGCCAAGGAAATCGGCGCGGACGGCTACAGCGAGGATGCGAGCGGCGCGGCGGAGGCGGCAAAGTCCTTCGTCAGCTAGTACGCGCACAGGTAGGCGTCAGCTAGCACGCGCACATATGGGCTGAAAGCATATTGCTGGACAGCACATGAAAGGGTTCGCAGTGCATGTAGCTGCGCAACATATGAAAGGGCCGTAGTGCATGTAGCCGCGCAACATATGAAAGGGCCGTAGTGCATGTAGCTGCACAATATATGAAAGGGCCGTAGTGCATGTAGCTGCACAATACGTGAAAGAGAAGAGGCTGCTTCCGAAGGGGGCAGCCTTTTGCTTACCCCCGGCGCCTGCGGTGGAAGAGGCGGACAGGTACATTCCAATAAATAAAAAATTATCGAAACTTTTTTACACAAAAATGTTTAAACACGGGATTTGCGGGTAATAAATCATTACAATGATCTGCGGTTCGTCGAAGCAGATCAAAGCAAAAAGCAAACGCAAGTGAAAACTCAACTGCAAACGCAAATGAAAACGCAACAGCAAACTCAACTGCATCGCAAATGAAAACGCAAAAGCAAACTCAACTGCAACCGCAAATGAAAACTCAACTGCAAATGTGAAAGAAAAAGCAACCGCAAACCGGCACGAACTGGTTTGGCACACAGGAAAAGAGGCAGGCAGGGTTTGCAGCCTCAGGGCAACAAAAACTACGTTACATCACGGGCGGCAGGGCCACACTCCCCAGCATAGGCAGACCGCCGTCCCGTATTGCACACACTACAACGGGGCCGCGCCATTATGGCGCGGCCCCGGACCGTTTTTGTGCGTGTGCCGAAGGGAGATTTCCGTGTAGGCGCTGCACGATAGCCCGTCATCGGGATTTCCGGAAAGGGGACGAGGTATTGCCGTTACCGCCGTTGCCGTTTTTCTGTTGGCGGGTTGGGGGGTTGGGGGGTGAAGCGGCTTGCCAAACGGCCCATATGGCGCATGCACCATCCCAAAGCCAAAATGGCACAGAGGCTGTAGCCCTTCCTTCCTCCCTTCCCCTTCCTTCCTTCCTCCCTTCCCCTTCCTTCCCTTCCCTCTTGGAAACCTGGTAAGAGATTGTGATTCGGACGGTTCCTGCGTCTTGTGGACAATGGGGAAGACAATGGGGACGGCAGACCGGAACACAATGGGGACGGTGAACCGTCCACCGTCCTCGTTGTGTGCAACGGCCAAGAACACAAAAAGAACCGTCCCCGTTGTGTGCAACGGCCAAGAACACAAAAAGAACCGTCCCCGCTGTGTTCGAACACAAAAAGAACCGTCCCCGCTGTGTTCTGTCCCCTTTTGTCTGAAAGCATAGTAAAATAGCAGTGTCGGGCAAACAATAAGGGTAAAAGCAGCGGCCGCGCAAAAATGGCGGCCATAGAGGAACAGGAACGGAGGCAGGACAATGGCGCTCAGGAAAGTCACACATATAGTAAACGGAGTGGAGAGGATGTTTTTTTTCGACCCCGAGGCTGATACGCTTGCGGAGGCGCTCAGGCGGTACGGTCTGACGGGGGTCAAGGTCGGGTGCGGCGCCGGACAGTGCGGCGCGTGCTCCGTCATCGTGGACGGCGAGGTAGTGCGTTCATGCATGAAGAGGATGAAAGATGTAGATGAAGGCGCTGTAATAGAGACGATCGAGGGCCTGGGGACGGCATACTGCTTGCACCCGCTGCAGCAGGCGTGGATCACTTACGGCGGCGTGCAATGCGGATTTTGTTCGCCCGGTTTCATCGTCAGCGCAAAGGCGCTGCTCGACGGGAACCTGGCGCCGACGCGCGAGGAGGTGCGCGACTGGTTCCAGAAGCATAGAAACATCTGCCGCTGCACGGGATACAAACCCATCGTGGATGCTGTAATGGCGGCGGCCGAAGTGCTTCGCGGAGAGAAGACGATGGAAGACATTGTGTATATACACGAAGAAGGCGCGCAAATATACGGGACGAAGTACCCCCGCCCGTCCGCCTTGGGCAAGGTCCTTGGGCTGACGGACTACGGCGATGACATCAAGCACAAGATGCCGCAGGGGACGCTCCATGTGGCCGTGATCCAGCCTAAGGTCGCCTCGCATGCGCTTATAAAAAACATAGACACATCGGAAGCGGAGAAGATGCCGGGCGTCGTGAAGGTTCTGACCGCGAAGGACGTGCGCGGCACGAACATCATCTTTGAGCCAAACTTCAATCAGCGTTCATTGCTAAAGGGCGATATACGGCAGATATTCAACAGCGGGAAGATCAATTTCTACGGCGACCTGATCGGCGCGGTCATCGCGGACACGGAGGTTCATGCACGTGCGGCTGCCGCGGCTGTCAAGGTCGGGATCGAACAGCTGCCCGAATACACGAATTTCCTGGACGCGGCGGCGCCGGACGCTATGCGCATCCACGAACGCTCGCCCAATGTTTACCTGAAACAGCCCGTGATAAAAGGCGGGGATGTGCGCGACATAATAGAAACGAGCGCGCACTCTGTATCAGGCAGTTTCTACTCGACGCGCGAGCCGCATATGTCCATCGAGGGCGACACACAGCAGGCGTTCTGGGATGAGGACGGCAATATGGTCCTGGCAAACAAGAGCCAGTCCATCCAGTGGAACAGGGAGTCTATCGCGGACGGGGTCGGGATCAGCCTTGACAAACTGCGTATTGTCGAAAACCCGACTGGGGGCTCGTTTGGGTGGTCGACTTGTGCGGGAAGCTACGCAGTGATGGGAGTCTGCCTGCTTGCACTGGACGACCCGACCGCAAAACTTACGCTCACCATGTCCTGGCCGGAGTACCAGGCTTACAGCGGGAAGCGCACCCCGGCGCATAGCAACGGGCGCCTGGCTTGTGACGAAAACGGTAAGCTTACTGCAATCGAATTTGACTTCGGCGTCGACCACGGCGCTTACGACGATATTTCGATGAACCTGATACAGAGTTACCTGCGTTACCCGGGCTACCCGTACGTGATCCCCAACGCGCGCGGGCTCGTCCGCATGGCTGTGACAAACCACGGCTTTGGCACGTCATACCGCGGCTTCGGCTCGCCGCAGTCGTACACGCTCGGCGAATCGCTGATCGACATGCTCGCGGAGAAGGCGGGTGAGGACCCGTTTGAATTCCGTTACAAAAACCTGGGGCGGCCCGGCGACCTCACGATCAACGGCTACCCGTTCAAGGAGATTTCGATGGCCGAGATCTATGACAGGATGCGGCCGGTCTACGAAGAGGCTAAGGCGCGCGTCGCGGCAAAGCCGGAGGACGATGAGTATTATTACGGGCTGGGCCTGGCGAGCTGTGGCTTCAATGTCACGATAGGCAACCACGATATGTGCGAGGTCTCGCTTGAGCTGAATGCGGACGGGACGGTCACGGCGTCGAACACGTGGCAGGACCCCGGGCAGGGCGGCGACATCGGGACACTTACACACACACACGAGTGCCTGCGCCCGCTCGGGCTCGAGCCGGACCAGATAAGGCTGCATATCAACGACTCGCATGAGTGCCCCAATTCCGGCATCTCGGCGGCGAGCCGGTGCCACTTCGTGGTCGGGCGCGCAACAGAAGAGGCGGCGGGGAAGCTGCTTTCCGCGATGCGCAAGGAGGACGGGTCTTATCGCTCATACGAGGAGATGGCCGCGGAAGGCATCCCGACGAAATACCCGGGCGTCCACGACACGACGGGCAAGGTCGTCGATCTCGACTTCAACACGAGCCAGGGCGATCCGGTAATGACGGTCACCTACGGGCTTGAGCTTGCGGAGGTCCGCGTGGAGAAATCGACGGGCAGGACGCAGGTGGACCGCATCGTCTTCGTAAGCGACGTCGGCAGGCCAGGCAATGTGCTCTCGGTCGAGGGGCAGGCCTACGGCGGCATATCGCATACAGTCGGCTTTGCGCTGACGGAGAATTATGACGACGTGAGGAAGCACGCGACCATGGCCGGCGCGGGCATACCGGCCATCAAGGACATACCCGACAACATAGAGCTTATCTATCTTGAGAAGGACCGCGAGGTCGGGACGCACGGATCGACGGGCTGTTCAGAACTCTACCAGAGCGCCGGGCACATGGCGGTCATCAACGGCATCAGCAACGCGGTCGGCGGGCGCGTGTACACGCTGCCGGCTTCGCCCGAAAAGGTGAAGGCCGTGATCGCCCGCGTTCAGAGCGGCGCGCCTGAGACGGCGGAGAAATGGTGGCTTGGATCGGATATGTACGATGAACTGGAAGAGATAGAGGCCAACCCGGTTTGAGGGATTGGCGGGGGTGCGCGATTGGACTTTAGCGATGTCAGGGAATATGCGGAGGGGTGTCTGAGGGACGCTCCTCCGCCTTGCGTTTCGGCCTGCCCGCTTGGGGTCGATGTCCGCGGGCTGGTTTCTAAAGTGCGTGCGGGGCGGGCCGGTGCGGCGTACCGCGCATACCGTGAGGCTGTGCTCTTCCCGCGCGTTGTCAGCGCTTTTTGCGAGGCGCCGTGCAGGGGGGCCTGCGTGAGGGGGCGGCTTTCGGACGGGCCGGTTGACCTTCCTGCGATCGAGCGCGGGGTGGTGGCGGCTGCCGGGCGACGGGAAGGGGGCCGCTATGCAGTTCCGAAGCGAGGGGAGCGCGTGGCGGTGGTTATCGCTTTGGCGGCAAATAATGGCTCCGGTTTGACGGGCCTTGCCTGCGCGCACCGACTTGCTTCAAAAGGATTTGGTGTAACGGTTTATGAGGAGCTGGCTGCGGAGGAAGGGCTCTGTGCTGCCGGGAGTGGGCTGGCTGTGGAGGGAGCATCCGGCGGTTTCCAGGCCGGGCAAGCTGCGGAGGAAGGGCCGGCGTCGGGAGGGCAACACAGTGCCGCTGCTTTTATGGAGGCGCTTGCCGCGGACAGGGAGGAGCTGTTCATGCATGTCTGTTGCGAGTGGCTGGATGTTGAAAGACTTCCGGACGCAGGGGCGCTGCAGGACGAATACGATGCGGTGTATGACGCGGCGGCCGGGCCAGGTGGTTCGTGTGGGGAGGGCGTAGCCGCGCAGATTGCGTGTGGCCTCGCGGTTGCCGCAGAAATAGAGCAATACTTCAGGAAAGGCGAATTGTCAGGGGGGCGTACTGGCGGGCAGCCAGGCGAAGGCGTCTTGCTGCTTTCGGCTTCTCAAAATAGCGACGGTAAACCGTCGGCCGACGATCGGTTTTACAAGCTGGAATACGATTTTTCGGCGAATGAAAAAAAGTGCGCGGCGGCTGGGAAAGAGGGCGCGGCGGTCATACGTACAAAAGCCGCGGCGGACAGCGCACAAGCCGAGGCGGAGCGCTGCCCGATGTGCAATTGCTCCGCATGCATAGATGCGTGCCCGATGATACGCCGGTTCAAGCAAAACCCGAAGCGTATCGCGGCGGATCTTGGGGTGTCCGTCCTGCCTGTGGGCGGCAAGATAATGCGAGTGGCTTCGCGCATGATGAACAGCTGCAACTTGTGCGGCCTTTGTACAGCTGTATGCCCGGCTGGCGTTGATACGTGCGCGGCGATGGAAGCAAGCAGGCGAATACTCAAGGGCGCCGGGCACATGGCGCCGGCCTATCATGATTTTTGGATGGACGACCTTGCGTTTTCCATGTCGGATGAAGCTTACGGTATTG